>OJET01000016.1_pt1 | contig 102442 bp, 97 predicted proteins | sample 1593941 | NCBI WGS metagenome assembly OJET01 (sample SAMN05416869, study PRJEB24817) | seawater metagenome | isolation source: Sea water | place: Canada:Atlantic | collected 2013-11 | reverse complement strand
ATTAATCTGTGCGGGGATTATATTATGCAGGGCCACGTTTTGTGAACGTCTTGGCCTATTGGCCCTTTATTACAACGTAAAGAAAGTTATGCTACTTTTTACTTTTCTTCAGTTGTTACTGGCGTGAAACGAATAGCATTTACTTTTGCTGTTGATTCACTTTGGTTACGTAATTGTGCTAAGCGGTTAACTTGGCCAATTGAACCTAACATTGCGTGAATCGGTACAAATAAGCCACGTTTGTGGAAATCTAATACTTTATCATCGCTTAGTGCTTGAAGCTTCTTCTCGTCAACGCCGTAAAGACCAACAAGCTTTTTAGTTTCACCTGAAGCAAAGTTTACATTCAATTCAAGTTCCATTAATAAATCGTTATCTAACAGTTCTTTAATGAATTTTTCATTCATTACTTCATTGTCATATAAACGACCTAATGAATCTTGTACACCTTTAAAGAATTCAGTGTCATTGCCTTCAGCATCAAATAATTCATGCTCTTTGTCTTCACCAACAAACTTATTGTCTAGGTCAACACAAGCCGTTAAAGTTTTTTCTTTTTCTGGATCTAGCCCTAAAGAAAATGGAGTCATTGAAAGACTTTGAGGAATATATACTGCGTTCCATGTCTCTTCATTATGATATAGGTTTTCGCCAGCTTCTAAGCCTAACATCACAACACTACGGTAACGTTCTGAACCTTGGTCTTTTACAAATACGATTGGGTAGCTAGTTGCGGCTTGTGAATATTCAGCAGCTGTAATTGGTGCAATGTGCTGATTAGCAACATGTGATAAGTCACGCTTTGCAGCAATTTTAATGTTCTGATGAGTTTCTTTTTTAATTGGGGTAATGTTAGCCATGAATAAATTCTCTTTTTACTGCGTCTTTAATAGTTGTCGTTTTTGACACTTTTTTGTTGTTGATAATAGTTATGGAGACACGTGATAACGCTTTCAATGGTATAATTAAAAAAATCTCTATCTTTTTGTAGGGGTTTACAAGAAATTTTAAACTAAGCGACCATAAAACAATAACTTGACCTATGACTACTTTAAAATACTTTTGTGCAATCTTACTTATTATTAGCCCTCTGAGTTGGTCTAAGCCTAAAACTACGATTACTTTTAATGTAAATTCAGCAGGTTTTACACAGGTTAAAATTAAAAATGAAACATTGGCTTCCTTAGCCTGCTTTGTTGCTATAGATGGTTATAAAAAGAAGTTTAGCTTACGCGCTAAATCGACTTCACTGTGGATAACAGCCACCGATACGCGCTACAACTACCAAAATTTCAGTACTTGGTGTGATTATTTAGATATTCACCCAAAATATAAATCCTACCCAGCCTACTAAAATATAAATTTATTCACCAGAAAATATAATGAGATATTTGATTTAAAAAGCAAACGCAAATGATAACAGTTATCAGTTGCGTTACGTTTTGTAACTAATTATAATCCCCTGATAACAAAAACCTCTCTCTCTTTGATATATTTAGGCTTTAACAACATGAAATTGAACTTCAACACCATTATGGCTGCAGCGATAGCTACTGCAACCTTCACGGCATCTGCAGGCGAAAACCTTTGGGTTTACGCAAAAGGCACCGATACACGCCCAGCTGGTAGTTACGAATTTAAAATTGCTGATACTATTCGTTTAGATAAAAACGCTGGCGATCACTACACATTCCACGATATTCGCCCAGAAGTTGAATACGGTGTAACTGATAGTTTAACGGTTGCAGTTGAAGCGATTATTTTTGATCACGACTACGATGTGGGTTCAGAAGCAGAAGGCGCTCCATGTCCAATGTGTGAAGCGGGTGACGGCACAGGTAAGTTTAGCGATACACAATTTGCTGGTTATGAATTAGCAATGAAATACAACGTGTTAAGCCCTTACAAAGATGCTTTTGGTTTTTCATATGGTTTAGCGTACGAGCGTCGTGACAAATACCGTTTAGATGGTGCAGATATCGATCAGAACTCATTTGTTGGGACATTATTTTTCCAAAAAGATTTCTTAGATGACACGGTTGTTACTGTACTAAACATTAAAACTGAATTTGAACGCAGAAAATCAGGCACCGTTGTTGAAGACGAATTTGCGATTGATATCGCCGCAGGTATTTCTTACCGTTTAGCACCTCAATGGTTTGTTGGTTTAGAGTTTAGACATCAGTCAGACTACTTAAACCCGCAAGACAAAGCTGAAAAAGGTAACACTGAAGACGGCTTTGATGCTGATGGTTACACGATTGGCTTAAAGAAATCTAATTTTGACCTAGGCGATTTCCGCATTGGTAGCCAACATCAACGTGGTAACTACTTTGGCCCTACACTACATTTTGCTGAGCAAAAATGGTGGGTAACAGGTGGTATTTTATGGCAAATCAGTGGTGGTGGTTCAGAGCATGCAGATGTTCGTAACGGCCGTAACTGGGATGAGCATGAAAAAATGCACATCGGCTTATCATACGGTTATGAATTCTAAAAAATTTAAGCACTTAGCTTAATTCGATAAGGCTTACAGATCCCAACTAATGGGCTGTAAGCCTTTTGCATTTTTATCAATCACAAGTTAATTACAATCATGAGTATGTTACGTAGACGGTTTTTAAAGGGGTTAGTTGCTACCGCAGCAACTTTTGCACTGCCTATTCAAATTGCTTTTGCAAAAAGCTATTTAACTATAGAGCAAGCACAAAAAATATTATGGCCAGATCAAAAGCTGACACCAGCACCTGTGGATTTGACAGAAGAGCAAGCTGACTTAATTGAAGACTTGTCAGACATTCGTGTTCGCAACCACCATATTAATGGCTGGCGTTCAGAAGATGGCGGCTGGTTTATTGTTGATCAGGTTATTGGTAAACATGAAAATATCGATTTAGCCGTAGCAATTAGTGCTGAAGGTAAAGTCATGGGTATAGAAGTATTAACCTATCGAGAGACTTACGGCGATCAAATTATGCACCCGAAATGGCGTGCACAATTTCACGGCAAAGACAGCAGCGAATTCCTCAAGCTTGATAAGCAAATTAGGAATATCTCTGGCGCAACCTTATCGTGTCGTCATGTAACCGACGGTATCAACCGACTTAACCATACGTGGTCCAGTGTACTCAGTAAAATAGCACTGTAATACGGTACCTGTTTTGAACCAAGCTAGTATTAAACGTTGCCGACCACTTTTAGGGACTTTTGTCGAAGTAAACCTAACAGCAGAAATATCGGAAAAAGCGCTAATACATTGGTCAAATGTAGCGTTTGATGAAATAGAGCGCATTCATCAAGCGCTAAGCTTTCATCAGCTAAGCAGCGAACTATCTGCGCTCAATAAGTCGTTGTTAATTGCGCCTAGCTCACATTTTACAATGTCAGTTGATTTGCAAAACGTGATGACGTTTGCGCAGCAAGTTTTTGAACAGTCAAACGGCTATTACGATATCAGTATTGCGGCACCGCTGGTCGCTTCAAAACATTTACCGGCTCACTTGTTTGCTGATAACACCGCATTATTAGAGCAACAATTTGGCTGCTTTGCCGACGTTCGCCTTGATGGCAACTTAATTAGTAGTGCTAAAGCAATATTTTTCGATCTAGGTGGCATTGCCAAAGGTTACGCGGTTGATCAAGCAATCTCTTTATTACCTGAAGGTATCAGTGGTTGTATCAATGCGGGTGGCGATATGCGGGTAATTAACTGGCAAAAACAAACAGTTGAGATAAAGTATAGCCAACGTAATAGCGCCTTAAAAAAGTTACCAATGCTCAATACCGCCTTAGCGAGTAGCGGCAGTTATTATCAAGAAAATGGCTCGCAATATTTTGACCCAAAAACAAAATGCTACGTAAAGGTTGACGGTAGCACCTCCGTTTTTGCCGACAGTGCCATGGTTGCAGATGCATTAACCAAAGTTATTGTATTGATGGATCGCAAGGATGCGGAAAAAGTACTAAATCATTTTAACGCCAAAGGCATTAGTATTAATCGCTTTGGCTTTAGTCGCCGTATAAATTAGAGTTTTATCATGTCCAATATCAGTCGTAAAATTGCTAAAAAATACCGTTATTTATTCTACGGTTTTTTAAGTTTAAGTGTTTTTAGTGGTAGTGGTTTCTGGTTATTGAGAAACTTCGCTATGGTAGAAGGGGACTTTGGTCCTGAATCTCATTTTTTGCAATATCCCTTTTTGCAATTACACGGTTTTGCGGCATTTATGATGCTAATGGCACTTGGGAGTATTTTTACATCGCATGTTTCAAAAACATGGACACTTGGTAAAGCTAAAAAATCAGGTATTACCCTGATGAGTTTTATTATTTTTTCGCTACTATCAGCCTATAGCCTTTATTATTTAGTGGGAGAAGATTGGCATACTTTACTGGGCAATTCTCATGCTATTGTTGGTTTATTGTTACCGACATTATTAATACTTCATATTAAAGTTGCTCGTAAATCTCGTAGGAAAAAAGCACATTATCATTCTAAAACAAAAAAACGAGCACATTCATCGCAATGAAACGTCGAGAATTTTTAAAAACAGCCTGTTTAGCTACTGCCTGTATACTTCCTGCTTGTAAAAGCACAGTAAAATACGTTGATGCGATGCAACAAGGAAATAAGCTCGTAGTCGATAAAAGCTTATTTTTAGCAAACAGTATTGTCACCATCGCTTATAATCAACATGGTATTGGTATTACTAAGTTAGATGACAATACCTTTGTCGCATCATTACTCACTTGTACTCATCAAGGTTGTGCTGTTTCTGTAGAAAAAAATGGTTTTATTTGCCCTTGTCATGGCGCACGTTTCGATAATGTAGGGCAAGTGACTAAAGGCCCAGCAGAAGAAAATCTAACTCGCTTTATTACCAGCACCGATCAGCAATTTGTTTACGTTCATTTATAGTGAGCAATTACCCGAATAAACTTATGAAAAGCTTAACCCTATGTCATTTAATGCTGATATTTTTCTGCGCTACCCCTTTAGCCGCACAGCATTCTGACAACTCGAAAAGTGCTGATAACAATACGGCATCGGACACGGCTATTGAAGTGATGACGATTTCACACTCAAAAACCATCAAATCACTTGATGATGTTAGAACCAGTGACAACGTTTTAATTTATCCTGAGCAAATTGTTAGCGCCCAACACACGGTTGCCGATTTAATTTCACAAAGTGCAGGGGTAAACCTTAATGGTCAAGGGGGACTATTTCAAAGTTACAATATCAGAGGCTTTAGTCGCGCAAGAATTAAAACAGAAGTCGACGGAATTCCAATCATCACAGACCGCAGAGCAGGAAATTCTATCGCCTTTATTCCGGCAGAATTAATCTCAGAGGTTTATATTCAAAAAGGTCCACAATCAACGCTTTATGGCTCTGATGCAATGGGCGGTGTCGTTAGTATTTCAACACAGTCACATGAAACATCTGCGATTAGTTTGGCGTTACAGCCGCAAGATAACGCCAAACATTTATCTGCTAATTTTGTTGGTGATACCATCACTGCTAGTGTGATCACTCGAACTGCAGATAATGCAAAATCAGCCAAAAATAAACAGGACAACGTTACCCCATTAAATAGCCAATACCAACAACGTGCTGCAACACTTTCAAGTGAATTTAGTTGGTACGACATCGATATTTTTGCATCTGCCATTGTCAGTCAAGGAAACGATATTGGCAAAAGCTCAGTCACTTTCCCGACAGAGCGCATTAGTAACTATCCGCAAGATGATCACCTGCTATCACAAATAGAATTTTCATCTGCTGGGCAATGGAAGTTTAAGCTCTATCAACATCAGCAACAATGGCAAACCAATATTACGCGCCTTGATGATGAGCAAAACATTTCTCGTCGTAATGTCACCGACTATCAATCAGATACTTTTGGTGCTTATGGCTCATGGTTAATAGATAACACCGTTGTCGGGCTTGAATGGCTTGGTCGTCACAATATTGAAATTAGCGAACAAGAATTTTCTTCGACTAATGAATTAGCATGGCAGCATCAAATGATCGATGCAGATGAAGACACGTTCGCTGTATTTACCTTACATGATTGGCATTTTGACGACATTACTTTAGCAACGGGAGCAAGATACGACCAAATTAAGCTCAAGCAGTATCAACAAACAAAAGAAGACAGCTTCATCTCGTTATCGGCAAATGCTAGTTACCAGCTATCAAAAAGCACTGCAATGAGCCTACAACTTGCCAATGCCTTTCGTTTCCCGACCGTAAGTGAGTTATTCTTTTCTGGCGAAACACCTAGAGGCAACACCCAAGGTAATAGCGAATTAACACCTGAAAAGAGTATCGGCTTACAATTTTCACTTACTCACCATGTTAACGATAAATTTAGCGCGAGCTTCAATGGTTATCATTATAGAATTGATGACTATATTGAACGCTATACGCAAGACAATGTGCGTCGTTATCGTAATAACCAACAAGTCACCATCAAAGGGCTTGAAATAACCAGTCATTGGCAAATTAATCAGCAATGGCAATCAACTTTTGGCTTTCAATGGCAACAAGGCCAAGATGACGATAACAATATTGTCGATGACGGTATTCCAAAAGCATTTAAATGGTCGTTAAACTGGCAAAATGATAGTATCAGTATTCGTCAGCAATTAAGTTATCAGTTTTCACAACAGCATGTCGGAGCCTCTGAAATAGCGCGAGAAAGCGATCTTATTTGGCATACCGAGATTGATTATCAGGTAAATAACAATTTGCAGCTAAGCGTATCGGTAATTAACTTAACCGACAACTTATACAAAAGCTCAAGCGATGAAGATGCCGCGTACCAACCAGAAAGAACCATTAGTTTCAGCGGTGTTTGGCAGTTTTAATAAATGTATAACAACACACTACTTTTGAATATGAGCATAAGATGAACTTTAACAGAATAAATCGCAGCACCCACAAATGGGCGAGTATCATACTGGCGATTCCTTTTTTGATCATACTGGTTACCGGCATTTTACTGCTGTTAAAAAAAGAAGTGGAGTATATTCAACCCGCGAGTATGAAGGGTGCATTTACCCAACCAAGCATCAGTTTTGAACAAGTATTAACGATTGCAAAAACAGTAAAAAAAGCTGAAATAGATTCTTGGCAAGCCATTGACAGATTAGACGTGCGCCCAGGAAAAGGCATTATAAAAATACGAGCAAAGTCAGAATGGGAAATTCAAATAGATGCAACAACGGGTGAAATACTTAAAACCGCATATCGTCGCTCAGACTTCATAGAACAACTGCATGACTTTACTTATTGGCAAGACAGCGCAAACTTGTGGTTTACTCTACCGATTGCGGTTGTACTGGTATTAATATCAATTACTGGCATCATCTTGTTCGTGTTGCCCTACTATCGACGTTATAACAATCACAAAAGAGTCGCTATTCAAGGTTAAATTGTTCTATTAAATGTTAATTATGCTCTAATTCCGTGAAATGCTAAGAATGCACGGAGTGTTTCTTCAGGCGCTTCTAATTGAGGGTAATGTCCAACGCCCTCAAGCTCTACAACATCAGCATTGTTAATCAACTGTCGAAAGCGCGCGACCATATGAGCACCAGAAATGGGATCTTGCATACCATCAATCAAGCGCAATGGTATATCGCTGTCTTGCAGTGCTTCAACCCAGCGTTGGCGAAATTTTTTACGTTCTTGCATATAACCAATAAGTTTTGCCAGTACCGGCTTACCTTGATTAAAAGTGATTAATGACCAAAGATTGTTTAACTCACTTTCTGGCAGGGCAACAGCACAAATATCCGTAAAGCTCTTTTTGAACTTGCTAAAACCAGCCAATTGAGCGACTAGTGGTCCGAGAGGGCTGAGCAATAGTTTTTGTAAAAATAACGGCTTATGCGTTTCAGGAAATAAACCACCATTTAGTAAACATAATGAAGTTACCTCAACCGCTTGTTTTTCTTGATGATAACTACGAGCCAATAACTCTTGTGCTACCGTATCACCATAATCATGACTCAAGACATGAACACAGGTTATGTTTAACTGGCGTAGCAATGCTGAAATAATATCTGCTTGTAAATGAATGCTGTAATTAGCGTGTCGCGGCTTAGCACTAAAGCCAAAGCCCAGCATATCTAAAGTTATTAATTGAAAGTGCTTACTGATCTGTGACCATTGCAAATGCCAATCCCAGCTAGCACTGGGATAGCCATGGATCAGCAATAAGCATGGCAGGTTGCTATTACCATGATACTGATAAAAAATTCTATGATTCTGGTAAGTAAAGTATTGTCCACTTTCGTGCCAGTTTGATAATGATTCTACTTGTTTTTGTATCATCTAATACCTTACCTTTTTTAATAACGAGCGCTTTCAATTCATATTCGATAAACCTAGTGATACAAAAAAGCTCTGAATAAATTCAGAGCTTTTTTCAGTTTACTCGTTAAGCTAATTATTTCTTCTTATCGATTTTATATGGACCGTTAAGTAAACCTCTTTTAGCTGAATTAAACGCAGCAGCATTAGCTAGTCTCGCTACTTGAGGTGAATTATCTGAAATTTCGCCCGCAATTTGAGACACAACTGCACCAACTAAGGCTCCAACTAAGCCGCCGCCACCGTTGTTATTTGGATTATATTGCGCACTTATCACTGAGTCCCATAACAATTCGCCTGATTTAACAGAAACAAGCTTTACATGACCTCGAACAACAGTTACTGATGACAACACTTGGAATTTTTGACCCCAATCTTTTATATCAACATAAAGTACAGCGTCTGCACCAATAACTTCATCTATTTTATCTAAGGTAATGCCATTCATTTCTGCAGGCGTTGGTAGACCATTTTCTTTTAAAAACGTATCGACTACTGAAACAGGAAAAACATAATAACCTTTCTCTGCCAGCGGTTGTGATATCGTTGACAAATAAGAGTAAGGAGCATTCACTTCAACAGAGCTATTCATAGGCGGAAGTACTAAAATAGATCGAGGTGCTTCTTGTTGCAATGCACTATAATTATATGGTTCGACAGAAGCACAACCAGATAAAATAAGCACTGATATAAGTGCAATTTTAAAAATATTTTTATTCACTTTTAATTCCTAGCTATTGCTTAATGAACGTTGAATTAAACCATCAATAAAAGTGGTCGATTCTGGAAACAGCTCTTTTTCTTTAGTCAATGAGGCTAAAGCAAGTTCTTTATTTCCGTTAGCGGCATACATAAGCCCTAAATGTGCGTAAACCCCAGGAGGTATAGGTTTGCCAGCCGCTTCTGCCTTTTCGATATCAGTTTGCAATTGCTCAATTTGAAGACTAGGTGGTACATCACCAGGTGTATGATGTGTTTTATACACTAAGTTTTCATATTCTCCCCAGTAATACTGTGTATCATTGGACGCACAGCCTGAAAAAATAAAGACTGCAGTACAAATGATTAATAATTTATTTGTCATATATTTCTCTTATTATTATAAAACGAAGTTTAAAGTGCCATTTTCCAAGTCTTTCGTCATGTTGTTCACACTTTCTTTAATTGCAAAATCCAAAACTTTACCGTTAAGTGTGGCATCGTAACCGGCTTTAGAACCAAATCCGACAACTTGTCTTTCACTAAGTTGAAATTCGCCAGCACCTTGGGTGGAGTAGATAATTTCAGAAGTTAATACATCGATAATATTTAAAGAAACTTTTGCATATGCGATTTGACTCTTGCCTGAACCTAATATTCCAAAAAGCTGTTTATCACCAATAACTTTACGACCAAACTCTGTAACTCCACCGCTTATAACGTAACGAGCTCCTTTAATCTTTTGCTCAATACCCAATAATTTAGCTTCTTTTTGTAGATTAGCTAAATTTTCTCTATCTACCACTTTAAAGCGGTTAGTTTGTTGTAAGTGGGTTTTTAAAATTGTTTTCCCCTGATTTCCCAATTTATCTATATTGGACGAAAACAATCCCTGCATATAGTTAGAACGATTGTTAAACTCACCTAGAACAAGTGTTGATTTTGGACCTGCATATACAGTTCTATTAGTTTCTACTGGCGTAACAGCTACTTTTTGGTGGGTTTCCGTAGCACAACCACTAAGCAATGAGGTCAATACTAAAAACAGGCTAAACGATTTTATTTTTACAAATTCCATGGATATATTCCTTAAAAAAGAAACATTATCTACCAACATATGTTTTTGATAAAGAAAATACTTAAGTATCATAGATATTAATTAGAAAGAGGCAGGTGTTTATCATTTAGTACTATTTAATCTAAAAAATTTTGCTCTAAAGCATGCTCCCCCGAACGAGTTATTTTCAACACTTAATTCACTATTCATACGTTTACAAGCAGTCTTAGCAATAGCTAATCCTAACCCTAAGCCGCCAGTTTTACGGCTACGACTTTTATCCAAGCGGGCAAAAGGGAAGAAAATAGTTTCTTGGAATTCAATTGGTACACCTTTTCCATCATCTTCTACCAAAAGTTCAAAAAATGAACCTATAGCTTTTACGACAATTCTCACCTGTGTTTGGCTGTGGCTTAAGGCATTTTTCACTAAATTATCGAGTAATAGCCGTAGGTAAATTGGATTGGTAGTTATCTCTATACTTTCATCTATATCGAGCTCAATATTAATTGAGCTGTCAAGCTTCAGTGTTTGTAATCTTGCCGAAATAAAGGGCTTCAATTCTATTGTTTGATAAAAATCTGCTTCATCTTCATCTTGTTTTGTATTCAGTTTCGAAAACGCGACTACTTGGCCTATTAGCTCATCAATATCGTCAATGTAGGTATCGATATTATCGAGCAGTGCTAGCTGATTTACATCGGCATTATTTTTTCGCAGTAGACCTGCTGCCAATTGAATACGGCTAAGCGGTGTTCGTACTTCATGTGGAACAGCTTGCGCAAAGATTTGATTCTCTTTTACTGTGTCTGCAATCGAGTTCGCCATAATATTAAAACTATGTGCTAGGGCATTTATCGGCTTTGTTAGCTGCTCATTCGCTCGAACATCTAATTTTCCAGTTCCAAAGATTTGAGTTGTAGAAACTAAGCTATTAATTTGCTTTTGAAGTTGCCGTAATGGCCAGTAAATTGTCAACGATATTATCAATAATAGGATAAGTATAAATAGTACAAAAACGACTTCTTCAACGCTTAAACCAATCAGATTTCCAAACTCATCATCACTTTCATCTTCAATATTTTCGCCACGTTCTCGGTCAGCAATGATTAACTTTGCTTGTAACTTAGTCATAATATAAACGGCCAGTAATCGACCTTCTTCAAGCTCAAAAGTAGGTATCCCTTGAACATTTTCAATAAAGCGACAATTACTACATGCAGGTTCACTCTCATCCAATGGCAGCCAGTGGGTTATAAAGTCATCCGAGAATGGAATTTCTAATGAGATGTTATTAACATTTATTACATTGTTTTTTTCTATTTGCTGATTAATTTCACTGTATATGTACCTTGTATCTCGAACAAAATCATTAAGCGAGTCCTGCTCCATAATATCTTCAACAACATACTGTGTTAATGCAAAACTAAAAATTATCGCTGCCAATATACTGAGATAAAGGCGTGTAAAAAAAGATGGTTTAAGCAAACGAGAAAAATTAGCCATTGAGCAACATATATCCTTTATTTCTTACTGTAGTAATTATTTTGTAGGGCGTATTGTCATCATGAAGTTTCTTTCTAAGTGCAGATATTCGCATATCTATTGAACGATCATTAAAGTCATAATCAATGCCTCTAAGCGCTTTACAACAATCATCTCGAGATACTATTTTACCCGCATTGTTATCCAGCCAATGCAGCATTTCATATTCCGAATCAGTTAACATTAGCAATTCGCCATCAAGAAATACTTCCCTATTGATGGTGTTAATATGTAATTTTCTGTTTGAAGGGCTTGTTGGTTCAACGTTTAAAATACTAGAGCGCCGAATTAGCGCCTCAATTCTCGCAACTAATATATGTGGTTTTAATGGTTTATTTAAAAAATCATCGGCGCCAAATTTTAGTAAACTCACTTCACTGACATCATCATCACAGGCAGTTAACACTAAAATAGGGCCTTGATAAAACAAACGTGCTTGCTTACAAATATCAAAACCACTCAATCCTGGCAGCATTAAATCTAAAATCACTAAATCAGGACAGTAACTTTTAATCGCTGCCAATGCGTCTCCACCATCATTAATGATCTTGCTTTCAAAGCCTTCAGCTTCTAAATACATCGCTGTTAATCGCGATATTTCAGCGTCATCTTCAACAATCAGTATTTTCATGTTATCGCCACCACCTAATTTTCACTTCAAATAAGTGATATTCGTCACTCAAGCTAACAAATATCCTTAACTCATTTATAAACTACTCACGTCTATTGTGGTATCTGAAAATGTCATCTTTTCAACAGCTGTTAGTGAGTTCACGCCATCGCGGTTATCTTGCATGTCTTGTACTGTCACCACGTCATTTTCTTTAGTGATGGTGTATTCAGCAGAAGCCCCTGAAAATGTCACCGTATTGACTCCTGTATTGCCAGTCACACTATTATCTAATTGATTAATAATAATATTACTGTCATTACCCCCCGTTAAGGTAATATCTTTTAAATATTGTGAGTGATGTGTGTATTTCACATTAGCATTAAATACTAAGCTAAAGTCACCAACAAAGCTTTCATCGATACGAGCATTATAAGTTACGTACGGATGGAAAAACTTATTATCAACAAGTGTCGCACCTTGTGGGTCTTTACTCGCAATATCATTGCGCACTTTAGCAACGTACAAGCCATTCATACCGTGCGTGCTACTTTCAGTATCTGCTCCCCATAAGCCATAATAAACATCAATAAGTGCTGCTAGGTATTCTTGGCTTAAACTGTTTTCTGCGGTTAATTCAGCGATCCAATCTGTAGCACCTATACCCCATAAATTAGCTGCTGAAGCATTAACTTGTGCGGCTCTAATTTCATTTTGAAAATCAGCTTGTGCGCCAATAAATGTAGGGTTTTGATCAACACCTATGCCAAAATCATGCACCATATGTAGAATTTCTTCGTAAGATGCATCACGATGGTTATAGTCTTGATTAACATACCAGCTGTGCCCTTCAACTTGCATTTCACCATAATATAACGGTTGTCCATCCAATTCAGCTGCTGCATTGGTACCATCATCAACACCGTTTAATAACAGTAATACCGCATTATTCTCAGCCATTTTATTGGCAATAGCACTTTTATCTGCGCCGTATAATGAACCAGGATAATCAGTTAAAAAGTGCTGCAAAATAGCACGAGAGCGAACAATTTGGTTATCTAACACGCCGTCTTGCGCCACAATATGAATAACGCCACCATTGGGTGTATCTACTTTGGTGTAGCGATCAAATTTTAATGCCGCGGTATAAGTGCCTTTAAGTGTTTCAGGCACTGCAGATATACCTAAATCATTTGGTGCTGGCGTAGGAGTCGGTGTAGGAACTGGAATCGGTGTGGAAGTCATTTTTTTAGAGCTACCACCGCATGCACTAAGAGCGCCAATAATCATCGTAATAATGACAATATTTCTATAATTCATGATATTTAACCTTACTGTTTAATTATTATAAGCAGTGTATAAAACCATGCTGCTAATGTTTGTAAGGCTAAGTAAGCATAGAGTATTGAATAGATAAAATTCATGGCATGCAGCAAAACCCGTAACGAGTTTTTAGCATACAAGCTTGAATTAAAAGGATTATATATTGCTTACAAATGCTTACTTATCAGAAATTTATTGGCTCAAACTGCAGGTTGTCTAAATTAGGAAATAACGACTTAAGTATTAATATTGTTTTTGAGTAACAAGTCATATATTTATGACACACGCTTATTTCAAAACACGTTACGTATTTTCACACACGTTTTGCAACATCTTTAATAACAACTAATCACTTGAATTATCTCTTTTCATAACCACTTCTTGTTGGAGACTAAAATCCTGAGATCACTTAATGAACGATAACAGCCAAGCCATAATTCAGCCTATTTCAGGTGATAGTTCTACAAAAAAGAAGCCAAAAGCATTCACCAGCCTGTTACCTATTTTCGCTTTTATCAAACCTTACAAACTAATGTTATTTTTAGCCTTATTCGCTTTACTAGTCACTGCAGCGGTTAATTTGTCTTTAGGACAAGGGGTGAAATTTGTTATCGATAGTGGCTTTATTGCTGGTTCAGTTGAGCAATTACAATCTGCTATTTTAGTATTAATCGCGTTAATTAGTTTATTGGCAATTGGCACCTTTAGCCGTTTTTATTTGATGTCGTGGCTAGGTGAGCGTGTCAGTGCCGACATCCGTAAAGCCGTGTTCAACCGCATTGTAACTTTGCACCCTAGTTATTTTGAAGAAAACCGCAGTGGTGAGCTAATGTCGCGCTTAACCACTGACACAGCATTATTACAGTCAATTATTGGTTCATCTTTTTCGATGGCACTTCGCAGCATACTAATGTTAATTGGCGGATTAATAATGCTAATGGTGACTAATTTTAAGCTAACGCTTTTTGTTATTTTTTCAGTGCCTGTTATTTTAGTTCCGATGATGATTTATGGTCGTAAGGTCAGAAAATTAGCAGCAAGTTCGCAAGACGCTATTGCTGATGTTGGCACTTATGCTGGTGAAATAATTCAAAATATCAAAGTCGTGCAAAGCTACACTCATGAAGTAAAAGAACAACATGCTTTTGCTGATGAAGTAGAAAAGGCTTTTACTGTTGCCAAACGACGAGTAAAACAACGCTCATTTCTTATCGCTATCGTTATTTTTCTAACCTTTGGTGCTATTAGCGGCATGTTATGGGTAGGTGGCATGGATGTTTTACAAGGTGAAATGAGCGGCGGTGAATTAGGCGCATTTGTTTTTTACGCCATCATGGTCGCTATGTCTGTTGCAACAATTGCGGAAGTATACGGTGAATTACAACGAGCAGCAGGCTCTGCAACTCGGTTGCTAGAGTTACTCGAAATTGAAAGTGACATCAACGAATTAGAAAACCCACAAGTGCTAAAAAATAACACACAATCGGTGATCACATTTAAAGACGTTGAATTTTGTTACCCGTCACGTCCTGAAAGTGCTGCACTTAAGGATATAAATTTAACCATACCTGCTGGGAAAATCGTTGCATTAGTGGGCCCGTCTGGTGCGGGAAAAACAACATTATTTGAATTGTTGCAACGGTTTTATGATCCGCAAAAAGGCAACATTAGCTTTAATAATTCTGATATTACTCAACTAAAATTAACTGACTTGCGACAAACCATGGGCATGGTGCCACAACACCCAATATTGTTCAGTTCTGATGTTTGGCACAACATTCGTTATGGTAAACCCGATGCAACAGATGAAGAAGTTATTAGCGCCGCCAAAAGAGCACATGCTCATGAGTTTATTGAGCAATTACCCGAAGGTTACGGAAGTTTCTTAGGTGAACAAGGCGTGCGTTTGTCAGGTGGACAAAAACAACGTATTGCTATCGCTCGTGCTATTTTGAAAGATCCTAACGTTTTATTGCTTGATGAAGCAACCAGTGCCCTAGATGCTCAAAGTGAATACCATGTGCAGTCGGCACTAGATGAATTAATGATCAATAGAACAACATTAATTATTGCTCACCGACTAGCGACAGTCATTCATGCTGATGTAATCGTGGTAATGGACCAAGGGAAGATTATTGATACCGGGGATCATAAATCATTGTTACAAAGCTCTAAATTATATCAACGACTTTGTGAATTACAGTTTGATAAAGCGAATGAAGAAACTCACTAATCAGTTTCTTCAACACAAACATCTCCATCTACGGCTTTTTTCTCTAGATGTACTACGTAGCGCTGGGCTAAATTAGCCCCTAAACGATAACCTAAATAGCTAGCAATGAACCAAATGGCTACGTTTTCCATGTCAAATACCTCAGGCCAATAGCTAAACCATAATAATGCTTTGAGCATATTGATAAAAGATTCGATGATAATGCCTAAAATGGCATTAAAAGAGAGTAAATTAAGAAATGATTGCCAACCGGTTGCATGAATTAAAAACTGCACTGTTTGATCTAATTCAATATAAATAAAGGTTAATAATGCGACCAAGCCATAAAAGCCACCACCAAAAGTCATCCATTTAGAGTGGAGAAACAACAGGCTTTTTTTGTTAGCTTTGGATAATTTTCTTTCGGGATTTTTTTTATCTTTAAAAGCATCTCGAATAGTAATATCAGATGTAAGATAGCCTTTGTTGTAGGCATAGTAGACCATTAAAAATGTAAATACTTGTACTGGTAATCCTGCGTAAAAAATGGCTTTAATTAAATCCATATTCGCTCGTTACATCCTTATTCAATAATCACTTTATGCCGGCCTAAAGCAACAAAATCATTCATTTTTCAGTTACCGCTAATCGCTCTGCGCTGTATTAAAGCTTTGTATATTATAAATTTAAAATTGACAGCCCCATTGTATACTCTATCTTTGAATAACAATTCTATGTAAAAAGGTCTAATTGTTACAACAATAAAAAATTGAGTGAATTATGTCTAATAAATATAAGCTTTATGGTGCACCTTTTTCATTATACACAGGCAAAGCGCGTGCTTACCTGATTAATAAACGCTTGCCATATGAAGAAGTGTTTTCTTCACTTAAAGTTTATAAAAAAATTATCATTCCTCACACCGGTGTGCGCTTTATTCCTGTTGTTAAAACACCGCAAGACGAATACATTCAAGACACATCAGTTATTATCGATACGCTTGAAAAGCAACACCCCAACAACCCACTTGTGCCGTCGACACCTAAACAAAAACTAGTCTCTCATTTATTTGAAATTTGGGCCGACGAATGGCTATTAATACCCGCAATGCATTACCGTTGGAATAAAGCTAACTTCCCCTTTATTTACGAGGAATTCGGCAGTATTGTTTTTCCAAGGATGCCAGCGATAATTCGTGCTTTTGTCGGTAAAAAGCTAGGCAGTAAGTTCAAAGGTTTTGTACCTATTCTGGGAATAAAGCCAGCAACAATACCCGCCATCGAAGACTGGTACGAAAATCATGTTTTGCGCTATTTAGAGCAACACTTTTCAACTAATAAATACTTACTAGGCGCGAAACCAAGCTTAGGTGATATTAGTTTAATGGGACCACTTTATGCACATCTTTATAGAGATCCAGCATCCAGTAAAATAATGAAAAATATAGCGCCTAATGTTGTCAAATGGGTAGAGCGGATGAACACCCCGAATGCACAACATGGTGAATGGCTACGCGATGATGAAATTCCAGAAACGCTTTACCCACTTTTACAGCGCATGTTTACAGAGTTTTGGCCAGTATTAGAAAGTACCGTTGAACAATTAACACTATGGCAGCAACAAAACCCAACAGTAACCGAAATACCAAGGTCTATAGGTCAACATGCTTTTTCAATAGGCGATGTGAAAGAACAAAGGGCGATTATGCCTTTTCATCAATGGAAGCTGCAGCGAGTATTAGATTGTTATAATAATATTAATGCGGAATGCAAAGTTTCCGTGGATGAAATGCTATTGAAAATTGAGGGCAAGCAGGCCATGCAACTCAAAATACCTAAACGCTTAGATCGTGTAAACAATAAACTCGTTTTTGGTTGAGCTGAGCCACACTTTTATGCGTTTAGGATAATTTTATTTTATGGCAACCTACTGCATACTTTCCGACAGTGAACGACTTAGAAAACCTGATAAATAATAACTAAAAAAGGCAGCAAACCTAGTTTACTGCCTTGCTATGTAATCACTTTAAAGCGTGCTTATAAGCGCAACTTGGTTTACGCCTTACGACGCAAGATTAAACCTAAAGCACCTAATGCAAATAACACAGCTGTTGCAGGCTCAGGAACCGATGCCGCTGCCTTTAATGCATTTGAAGACAATATAGAGGTTTCTTGCGTTAAATGGTTAGTAAATTGAACTGTACTTAAACCATCGCAACACTTTTCAGCAAAGAATAAGTCGATATTATGTTGGCCTTGTGTAAAGTCGAAAGTATCTAAACTAAACACATCTGAATTTTTCCAATTTCTAGCCCACCAAAGATCATCTGTTCTATCGACAATAAGATTACCATCAATAAATAGTTCGGCGCCAAAGCCCGCGTCTAAGCCGAAATCAAAACTCCAGAAACCTTGCTCTGCAACATCAAAGTTAATATTTAGGTGTCCAATACGATTTCGACCGATATCAATCAGAGTAAATTCATCAATGTTGCGCGAATTTACTTGGTTAGTGTTTGAAAACCATGATGCTTGCAAATCACTTGTTATCGATGATCCGGTTAAACTTTTAGTATCAAAAGTGATCAACCCGGCATGTGAAAATTGACTTATCGTCAATGAAATTACAATAAAAATGCTTGTGATAAATTTACTCATATTACACCTCTAATATTCGTCTAAAGACTACTTATTATGGTGTAATGCTACATTGGCAATAAGCTAAAAAATATGGCTAAACTGTCCAATTAGTACAAAATAAACACAAAGCATCCCTTCAAAAGCGATGGTTTAATGTGTATTCAGTAAGCCGTATGAATAAAAAAGACGCCCCATCCAATGAATGGGGCGCCTATTAATTTATAAACAAATTATTGTCGGAGTTTAATAAACTTTGATAAATAATACACGTTAACAGTTTGAAAAAAAATCTATTTATATTAAAGTTTGATAAAAAAAGCAAAGGAATGGGAAATTTAAAAGTAACTTTTTATTAATGTTTGATAAAAAATATTCACTTTAAAACCCAATTAACTACAATCCATTTAAAACCTTTCAGTATGGGCTGACAGGAATGAAAAGAGTCTTGAGAGTTTTCCCACGCAACAGCAGTTCCCAGTGTGAGACCATGAAATGATTCACCGGTATCAAAAGTTAATTCTCCCCCTTCATACTCTGAATTCAAAAAATATACGATAGAATATGATCTATGATCGCCATCAAAATGCCTCTCACTACCATTGCCTGGTGGATAGCAAACTAACTCTTGATCCTCAATTTTTTGAGAGTGAATATTCAAATCAAAGTTTTCGGATATAATTTTTTGAGTTTGAGCTGTTAAAATTTCATTTCTAAATTTATAATTAAAACAATCCCTTACATCTCTATTTAAAGTCCTGACACCGTCAGACCAAAACATAGCAGGGGTTAGTGATTTAGTATGCTTTTTTACCAATTGATTACACATTTTTGTAGTCAAGGCATTTGGAATAACCGCTATTTTAAATTCTTTTTTGTAACTCATGTAATTTTTAGCTCACTACATTTCTCGAATTTTCTCGCATATTTGAAGAAAGAAAACAAACTAAAGTAACTCTTTTACCACTCAAAACCTTTGTTACTTCATGATTAATTTTGCAACTTGAAATACATACTTCAAATTGTTTTAACTTCACTTTATTGTTATTTTTGTTATGAATAATAAATTCACCACCTTCATAACTCTCCTCTAACTGTAAAGATACCGCTAACAAATAATCCGGATTTGACTCACAATCAAGATGAATATCAAGGAATGAGCCTTCATTCATAATATTAAATTGCGCTCTCCGTAGACACTTAGCCTTTGGTGCCAAAGACCTGAAAAAATTAATTTTGTCATTCGATTCTAAAATATTTATTACTGGACGACATAATTCAGAATTTGTAACTCTCGGTAATTCTCCTGGATAATCTACCAACAACCTTCCAACTTCCATATTGCTCTTTTCAGACGTATCACCTACGCTAACTTCTTCCAAGGGTATGGATTCAAGTACTCTATTTATAGTTTCCAGTTCTTGACCTGTAAAGAGAGACAAAGCATTTATATGTATGTATCCAAGATCTTGAAATTTTGTACAATCCTTCATATCTATTATCAATTCCCTTCTATTCTGTTACTTTATGCGAGCCTGAAGCTATGCTTTCTTCCCAGTTCTGTCCATCAAAGTCTACGTATTCCATTCTCACAGAATCTGGAAACTTTATACATCTAGCATTAACACTAAAAAAACCTTCTGGATGGGATCTTGGCCTATAAAAAGGCATGACACCACAAACAACACAAAATGTATGGTCCGCAACACAATTTCCGAACCTATATTCTTTTAAAAACTCTTTTCCTTTGTGTAATTTATACCTATCTTCTGGAACCATTAACTCCTGATGCCCAGATTTAAAACAAATATCACAATTGCACAGTGTTACAGTCAAATGATTAGTCGTAGCTATTTCAAATTCAATATTTCCACAATGACAACTCCCTTTATACCATGTATATTTTTTGTCTACTTTATTCAATTTTCTCACCACTATTCACAAATTATTTTTAAACTATTTGAAAGGTCATCTATCAAACATTCAGCATTTTCTAATCCTATTGAGACTCTTATATTTGAAAAATCTGGAAATTTTTCAGTATTAATAGGCATAATGGAACTTTCAAACCCACCCCAGCTATGCCCTAAAACAAACATATTTAAATTATCTATAAACTTGATGTTCTTATTTTTACAATAGGTATCCAACTTAAAACTAAAGCACCCCGTTGCACCATTGAAATCTCTTTTCCATAATTTATGACTAACATCACTAAGTAAAGCTGGGTATGAAACACTTTCTATCTGCCTATGACTATTTAGCCAACTAGCTACCTTTAATGCACTTTTTTCTATAGCTTTCAATCTCACATGTAACGTCCTTAGTCCTCTCATAGCTAAATAAGTATCATCTGGACTGGCACTTAAACCAAAGTAGAAAGACATTTCTTGAACTCTTTGGTAGGCTCTTTGTGAACAAACTGCTACACCAAGAGTACAATCAGAATGACCTGATAAGTACTTTGTTGCTGAATGTATAGAAACATCAGCTCCATGAGCTAATGGTTGATAAAACAATGGAGTTGCCCACGTATTATCAACTACAATTGGAATATGTTTTGATGTAGCTATTTTAACTATTTCAGGCAAGTCTGAAATGATAGAGTTTGAAGATCCTGGGTTTTCCACATAGATAAGTGAAATATTTTCATTTACCATATTCCTAATCTGTTCAATATTCAAAGGGTCGTACGTACTAATTTCAATGTTTAAATCACTTAACACTTTCGAGCAAAACCTAGACACCCCACCATATGTGTTGTTCGGAATTAGCACTTTAGTGTTTGGTTTCGAAAAAGCCATAAAAACTAATGTAATTATAGATAACCCACTGCTCGCCAAAACAGAAGCATAACCTCCTTCTAACTTAGTCATAATATCTTTAAAAGCAGAAGTGGTTGGAGTTCCAAGTCTTCCATATGAAAACGACTCAAACATTGACTCATCTTTCTGAAGCCAATCCTCGACTGACGAAAATGGTACTGTTGAAGCTCTTACTACAGGTGGATTTATACTTAAATGCTGAACGCTAGCATTAGTTTCTACACTTGTAAGAATACTTACAGCATTATTTCTTTTCATTTGTTTTTCCAAGTAACAGCAACTCATTTAATACACGAAAATGAAACATCAAATAACTATTTTCAAAGCAATGGGTATTACTGCTCAATTGCTGATGTATATATTTCAACTTATTGGAAGGAGCTATAGGAAAGTAGTGATGTTCAATGTGAAAGTTGCCATTCCAAAATAAATACCTGATGATAAAGTTAGACTTTACAGTTCTGGTACATAGGCGAATATCTTTAGATTTGGAAAGTCCATAATGCTCTGTAAGACTGAAAAATGCTAAAGTTGCAGGATATAGACTTAATGGCATCCAGTATGCAGTCAACATAAAATCGAAATTAAATATTGTCAGAAAAACACATAAGGACAACCATATTAAAAGAGTAATCTCGCTAATTAATATTTCTTTTTTTTCTTTATTATCTGTAAGAAAAATAATTTTAAAAATTAACATGTGAGATTGAAATAATCCTTTGATATATGTGATACCTAGCAGATAGGTTACATACTCCATTGGACTATTAAAAACAATTGCTTTCTCAGAGTCTTTATCCGTTCCTAAGTATTTATGATGCTTTAGATGTTTATATTTATACCTTCCATAATTTAACAAAACAATAGCGCACCATAGATTCCCGAAAATCGCATTTAGTTGCTTATACGTCCATTGGGATTTATGGATACAATCATGAGCACTATTAACTAACCCTGCAAATATAAATGAAATACAGAAAATACAAAGAATGATAATAGGTACATTGCTAGTATAAAATATTACTAGTGTAAGTAAAAAATAAACAATAAGAAGACTTAAAGATCTAAATATAGAGTCAATATTTTTTTTAACTCTAATTGATTGATTTTTCTTTAAATCCATCACTTACCTCAAGCATTAGTGATTTAAAAAGCTCAGTTAATCGCTCCGTACTTTTTGCAAAAAACAAACACTCATAGTCTCCATAAATTTCATTTGAAGCAATGATCACACACCCTTCTTCTTTATTAGGAAAATAATCTAAATTTAAATGTTTAATTGATTCTAAAAGACATTCAAAAGATTTAGCTTTTATATTTCGAAATGATGAAATAACAAATTTATTAGAATATTCACTTCCTAATAGATCTAAGGCTAAGAAATGCATAACAGTTCCACCTCCCCAGCGACCATTTACTTCATTAAAAAGAATACGGTTATTAGCTGTTATAATTGCATCTATGTTAATTAACCCTCGGTATCCCATTTGAGATGCAAGATTTGCAAACCTCATAGATTCACCATTCAATACAGTCATTGTATGTATGGGGCCTTGAGCTGGAATTTCTAATCCTTCCCAAATTAACTCATCTTTTTCCTTTTTATTCGATTCTATTAGCTTAATTTTTCCAGAATTTAAATATTTAGGAATTCCGTCTTCCCCTATCAGGTACTCACTATACATAGCTAGCTTAGATTTATAATATGTTTCAACGACGAATTCATTGTCTCCATTATCAGTTAGGTTTGACCAAATATCTTCATACTGATCTAAAAACTCTTGCATACTATACATGTAAGAAGCACCCGGTAATGGAGCTGTCAATTCAGATGTTATAATTACATTCCCCATTGAACCTGCGCTTTTATTTTGCTTAACTATTACTATCCCTGTTTCTTTAATGTTTCTTTCAATGCTATCTTTGAAAATTTTACAGCTATAAACAATTTCACCTTTTGGCACAGGTAAATTGATACCTGAGGCCATACGTCTAAAATCGGCTTTTCTATTAAATAAATCATGCCCAGAATTTACAGAAAATAAATTCAATTTTATATTGAGGCCCAATTTCTCTCCCAATAGGCCCACACCAGAAGTAAAGTAGCATGGGCACAGCAACCAATTATTTAATTTACCTGCAAACGTTTTAATTTGAGATATTACAAGTGGCTCTAGAAGTCTATCGTCTGTAAGTGAATCTGGCTTTTTAGGATCACCTTTTGGCACAACAATTTTTAACTTCCTATAGTCTATACCTAAAGTTAAACCTACATAATTTAAAAATTTAGTTTGAAGAGGAACAGGAGATATAACAATATCGCCTTCTTTTGCAAGCCATATATTTCTCCATGACGCCTTAGCTGCCATAGATTTTGCTAATTCAGAAATGTTATCACCAAGCATCTGCTGAGTAACATTATTCATAATAATAATTTTAGGCATTTTATCAAGCAACATTGTTTTTTAAGTTTGATTTAATACTTCTCATCCATTTAGAATGAAATAGGCATGCGGAATTGAATTTATCTAGGAAATCATTTAGAGAATGTAGATCATTTAGAGAATCGTCCACTAATCTTGAAGTCATATCCATGTGGTAAGGTTCCGCAGGATCATCGCCACCTACATGTATTTCAAAATATGTTAAAAGTTGTGCTTCTTTTTTAAACAGAGACTTCAGAGAATCATAAAGAGCTGTAATCATATATGAGGCATTTATCTCAAATGCTACCATATTTGCAATTCTCTCATGTATACAGTTAGAACCGAGGCGTTCTAAAAGTCTTTCCAAATATTCACCGGTTTCTTCTGAGAATCTATCAGGTAACGATAAGTTAAGTTTCTCAGTTATATCTTTTTTAAGAATATTTGAATGAAAGCCATTTGAATCTAAAATACTTGGCAAAGCACTGATACCATATTTCGATATTTTATGGTGCCCTCCAAGCTCATCCCAAGACAGAAAAGCACCTACGACTGATGTTTTTTCAATGTTTTTAGGAATAGGGACACGATTTACCAAACATGACTTAACAATTGAGGTATGAGCGCAGGATTGAATAAATGGAAAGTACTGACTCATAAAGTAATACTCGCCCAATATACTCTCTATGTTAGATAATAAAATACCTTCAGAAAACGGGTGAGGAGTATTAACTTTCAAATATTCTCTTTCTAATAGTTCTTGTATTGCTATTTTTTGCATTAAAATTTCACCAAATATAAAATCATTTACCCTTATCCATAAACACAATTGGCGATAATTATTTATTGAAACTCGTAATTAGCTTGTACTAAGACGCCTTTAACATCTATAGTTAGATCTTTATTATGCTCAATCAACTTTAAATATATTTTTGAAGCTTGCTCTGGTGTTCTAGCTTCCAGATAAATTGCAGCACAAGCCCCCTCAACTTTCACTACATAATCTGTACCATAAGGTGAAGTTATTCCATTCTTCATAACCATATTTTCTAGATGGCTAGACAATGTTGAAACATCACTGTTTTCTATCAAAGACTGCTGATGTACTTCATCTAGCAAAGGAGAAAAATGTTCAAATGCTTTTTCAATACTTATTTCTTCAAGCGGAGCGGTGTTTTCATCCGAAAGAATCGGAACTACGTTGTGAACTAAAATAGAAATAATTACAGCGATAAGAATTGTTTCGACTTGACGTTTCATATTACTTACATCCCTTTAATTTTTATAAGAAATCGTAATTATTATTTAACACACTTCAACAAATAGCTCAATAATAATATTATAACTTAGAGGGAATAGGTAATTTAAGACGAGGTTTGAACTGATATTTCAAGGTAAACAAATAGTATTGATGGTTAGATAATAAGGTTGTCAGCCATTACGTTGACAACCTTAAATTAAAATTTTTTTCAACTTCACTACATCGCTTTAGATGCAACTTGTTTAGTAAAATAACTAATAAAATCGGTAATAGTCATACTACCAAGATCATCCCCTGCACGGCTTCTTACTGAAACTTTTTCTGACTCAACTTCTTTATCACCAATAACCAGTAAATAAGGAATACGTTTTAAAGTATGTTCACGTATTTTAAAGCCAACTTTTTCGTTTCTAAGATCGGACAATACTCTAATACCAGAATTCAAGAGAGTTTTCTCTAAGACTTTGACATACTCAGATTGTTTATCCGTGATATTCATCACTACCACTTGTTTCGGTGCTAACCAAGCAGGCAAAATACCGGCATATTGCTCTATTAAAATACCAATAAACCTTTCTAATGATCCTAAGATAGCCCTATGAATCATAACAGGAGTATTACGTTCATTCTTTTCATCAATATATGTAGCACCTAACCGCTCAGGCATAGAAAAGTCTAATTGAATAGTCCCACACTGCCATGCTCTATCCAGACAATCATACAACGTGAACTCTATTTTAGGGCCATAAAAAGCCCCTTCTCCAGGCTGCAATTCAAATTCAATATTATTTGCATTCAACGCTTCTTCAAGTGCCTTTTCTGACTTATCCCATATAAGATCAGATCCAATTCGATTTTCAGGACGAGTAGATAACTTTATATCTATTTTATCAAAACCAAAGGCCTCGTATGTGTCAAATACCATTTGTATACAAGACTTAACCTCTTCCTGGATTTGTTCTTCAGTACAAAAGACATGGGCATCATCTTGCGTAAAGGAACGAACTCTCATCAACCCATGTAAAGAACCTGACGGCTCATTTCGATGAACGATACCGAACTCAGCCATACGGCATGGCAAATCTCGATATGATTTTAAGCCACGATTAAATATCTGAATATGCCCAGGACAATTCATTGGCTTAACAGCATATGTTCTTTTTTCAGATTCAGTAGCAAATATATTATCATGGTATTTATCCCAATGGCCTGATTTTTCCCACATTGAGACGTCCATGATCATAGGTGCTCGAATTTCTTCATATCCAAACTTAAAAAGTTGATCCCGCATATACTTCTCAACTTCTTTATAAATAGTCCACCCATCACTGTGCCAAAAGACCATACCTGGCGCTTCCTCTTGCCAATGATAAAGATCTAGGGTTTTCCCAATTTTTCGATGATCACGTTTTTCTGCTTCGGCCAATCGTTGAATATAAGTTTTTAATGCCTTTTTATCAGCCCAGGCTGTGCCATAAATACGTTGTAACATCTTATTTTCTGAATTTCCTCGCCAATAAGCGCCAGAAATCTTCATTAATTTAAAATGTTGACAGTGACGCATATTGGGAACATGTGGTCCACGGCACATATCAATATATTCTTCATGATAATAGAGGTTTGGTTTGTCTTCTTTATCTACATTTTCATTGAGTATTTCAATTTTATAAGTTTCATTACGACTTTCAAAAACCTCATGAGCCTCACCCCAAGAAACTGTTTTCTTAATAACTTTATAACTTTTCTTAGCAAGTTCTGACATACGTTTTTCTAATTTCAGCATGTCGGATTCTGTTATAGTGTGCTCTAAGTCAACATCGTAATAAAATCCATTATCAATAACAGGTCCAATGGCCATTTTAGTGCTTGGCCAAAGTTGTTTTATTGCATGACCTAATAAATGAGCACATGAATGGCGAATAATTTCTAGCCCTTCTATGTCTTTATTGGTGATCAATTGAAGTTCAGCATCAGATTCTATTAATTCACAAGCATCAACAAGTACTCCATTGATTCGGCCAGCAACTGTTGCTTTCGCTAATCCAGGACCTATGTCCATTGCTACATCCAATACAGTTAATGAGTTCTCAAATGAGCGTTGGCTTCCATCGGGGAGGGTAATAATTGGCATAAAAACTTCCTTACAGTGGTGATACGTACCAAGCATCACATGATTAATAATTTTGACTCGCCATAATAAAACAATCTCGCAATTGTAGCAATTAAGAATACTGAACGGTCGATGTTAAAAGTGAAGTGAGTCTGTGCCTTATTTATCAACTAATACCTTCCGTTTGATTACACCGACTAAGCTTATATGTTTCGTACAAATTTTTATCAAACTCATACACATTTTAACCAAAAGGGCACATCTTTTTGTAAAACACATTTTGCAAAATCAGTACTTCGCTCTTTACTTAGGCCTGTTAACCGTTGAATTTCCCACTGCTCTTTTTCAAAATCAAAGTTTTTAATAAGCTCAGAGCAAACTATTGCTAATCTGCGAATTTGAAATTCTTCTATCGTTTCAGCATATTTAGTGAAGAACAGTTTGCATAATGGGAGCTTTTCTAATTTTCTATCAATCAAGCTTTTACAGTTTATTTGATTTGAAAACCAAGCTCTTGACCTCCTTACGCCAGTAATATCAAAAAGAATGTTTTTCTCAATTTTGATAAATTGCCTTACTAATGCAATGTCTCTTTGTTTCCAGTTAACTCGATTATTAACGTATACTTTTTGAGCTTCCGGTTTATTTTTTTGCAAAAAAGAATTATCAAAACGATATAGCCAGGAATAAAGTCGCTTTCCTTCTTTTAGTTGGCGCAACTCTTTAAGCGAGTAATCACTGTGGAGTTCCAAAAGAGATAACCATTCTTGCCTATATTTATTCAGTGTCTCTGCGTTTTCGCACTGTTTATATTTGTGAGTGGAGTCTTTAGGCAAACTCAAGCGTTTAGCTTTTTTGCAAATAGATTTAACATCCAATTCTCTATTTTCAAAAGCTTGCCAGACAATTAGGTGTTGCAAGAAAGAAAACGACTTACGATGTTTTCTGAATATATCTAGCAACCAAGAGCGTTCTTCTGTTACAGCCAAACCTTGTTCAGTTAGCCAGCTATTACTCCAAAATCCAAGCACAAGCTTTGCAATAGCTTGATGATCAATTTTTCGTCCATTCATATATCCATGTTGAAGAGCAAGGTTTTTGTAATAGCCAGTCCAGTCATAAATAGCGGGTAACTCTATAGTTAATAGCTGATTGATTGAATCAGCTAGGATTAAATCACGATTACTTGCTTTTTTAATTTCAGTCGTTTGCTTGTCATATTCGTTAGTGCCAACAAAGTGATGCTTTTTTATTGGCGTAAGTGAAATCCCCGTATTAATGAGTTCACATTGGTGTCTTAAGCAACAATTCACTCCTGGGAGTTGGAATAAACGACTCCAATAAGCATAACCAAGTTTACTTTTCTGCTCATCCCAACAAATAGGGCAGATTTGATAATTGCTTTGCCAATTTAATAAACCAGCATTGATCCCTGAACGATTTGCGCTACTGTTGGTGTTACCTGCTATCAAATTATTTAATATTTTTTGATAATGTTTTTCATCAATGAATGGCTTAAAAATGGGTAATACAGTGTGCTTATTTATTAATTGCTCTGGTGATATTTCCCAAAGAGGGTGAACATGGTTAAGCAACTCCTTTATATGTCCTTGCATAAAACTATTCGGAACAACATTATTATTGCCAAATAGTATTTTTAACGCGCTTCTATCATCTTCCAACCCATAATTATCTATTGCCCTAGCAATAACGCTTGTTATTAATTCATCTTCGTTTTCTTTTGGAAAATATGCCAGCATATAGCATCAAACCCTTATAAGAATTTAGATATATCTAAAATCAAGCCTGACTTTTTAAGGTTGCTATAGCTTGCGATGGAAGAGTCTGTAATTAACAACCTAAGATCATTATCTACAAATTTTGGCGTAAGTTTTTCAGATTTTTTCTTGGGCTTAGGCTTTGATATTGGCTTGTCTTCTAGTGCTTTTATATGAGCTAATAACCCAAATAAATCATCTTCCGGTTTATCTGCAATCGCCTGCTTTGCTGTAAGTGATGCAACCTTTTTACTAATTCCAGCTTGCACTAGCATATTTGTCAGATTACTTAACTTGTCACTTAATTCACTCTCATCCTGATTATCGTCAATATCATCCACCACATCATCACCAGAATGGACTAACTTTATAATTTGGGAGGATGATATTTCTAAATCAGAAAATTTATCAATTTCACTTTTTCTGCCGCTCTGTAACGCTCTGATCATTGGATGTATCATTGATAAATCATCATTAAACACTTTAGTAATTAGCGCTTCATCAATAAACTCTCTTCCTACAGCAACAGCTCTAGCTTGACACAAATAAAATAAAGAGACCGCTACGCTTATAATACCTTGAGAGCAATCCCAAAATAGATCTTTAAGGTTCAATGTTAGAGGGGTTGGTGCGCGAAACCATTGCAGCTTCCACATCTGTGAAATAAATTTATCCCAGTCCTTTTTATCATTTTCATCATGAGATCGCTCTAATCTATTCCACATAATGCTACCTGCCATTGTTGCTCTTCTGGCTGAACGCATAGTAGGAGAGAAAAGCTCCAAAGCATTAGGTGTACCAACAAACAAAACGGGAACTTTTATTACATTATTTAGTGTCACAAAAAAGTTTAGTATCTTTGTAGCTCCGCCTGACTTTGCAGTATTTAAATGCTGAATTTCATCGATCACCAACAAACCAATGCTATGCAGTGTCGATACCCTTGCTATACTTCCTAACATTGTCTCAGCAGACGATCTTGATTTCACATAAAGTTTTTCATAGCCAGTTCCTAACACTTCATCTACAGCTCTAAAAAAATTTATACACAAACTTCTTGGTGAGCCATCATGAGGGCTATCTAGTTTCAACCATACTAATTGAGTATGTTGATACTCTGGGTGATAAATAGCTTGATCATAACCGCTTAAGACACTAATTATTGCTGTAGTTTTTCCTGAGCCAGAACAACCGATAATTGATGATGAAAAAACATTATTGTTAGCAGCGTTAGTGGCTTTAAAATCAGTTCTCTTAACTTTATCTAAGTTATTTTGAAAGTCTGATGTGGCAATATTTCTATTGATATAACCATAACGAATCATTGTCGATATGCTTTCTTCTAATTGCACATGAGCACGAGTTGGATAAATGAAGTCATCCATTATTTGAGCCATCGCGTGTCGTCTTAAATAAGCAGGTAACGCTATCTCTTCTTGGGTTATCTTGGGGCGCTTATTAATTAATTTAGCCACATCTTGGGGCTTATTAATCTTAGGAAGAGTATTAATAAGAGGGTTGTTCTCGTATTTTTTTATTTCAGCATCAATATATCGAGCAGGTACAATTTTATTACTCATCATCATCCTCCAAAAAGTCGTCTAAATCAGGGTATTCCAAATTGTCATTTTTTGTGTTTTTTGTGTTTATATCGACAACTTCCCCAGATGGTTTCGTGTCCGTGTTACCTCCAACATTGAGTTTGGCGCGACTTCTTTCTTCAGATTTTTCTTCACTTCTATTTTTACGAATTGATGCTATTTTTTCACTTTTTGTTTTGGTGATTTTACTTGTTTTTTTCTTGCGCTCTTCTTCAGCTATAGATTCTATCGTCTCTTGTAAATCAGTAGACTTATACGATTGTTTTTGCTTAGCTTGAGCTTTTCTAAAGCCTCTAAGTAAAAGTTGCACCTCAGCATATGACATCCCCTTATATCGTCTACTTCTATCAGAAATTTTACATACCCAGTACTCGCTATGATTATTACTTGGGCGCAAGTACACCTCATCTAAACAACGTGGATCAAAAGCAATTTCTATAGATTTTGGTCGCACTTGAGAATAACGATCAAACCAACCTAGTTTAAGAGCCTCTTGGCAGTTATATTTTAGACCTTTAAACCCAATTCCTTCTTCAGAAACGGTTCCATTATCTGTAGGCAATAAGTTTATTTTAACGTAGTTGGGATCATAAGATCTTAACAACCCTGTACGATTTTTAATCCCCCAATTCCACAATTCCAGTGGATTAGCAACAAGCTCTTCCGGCATATCAGGTGCAAAATCATACCCCTTGACCACATGTTCTTTATTGTAATGGAGTACGATATGAATAATCATTTTTGTAAATGCATGCAAACTAAGCTCTGCATCTAACCTATAGTCTTTCCCAAGACGTTTTTTTCCATTCACAGGCTCAACAATTCCACCTGCAAAGGGACGAAATTTAGCCTGTAATGTATTAAAATGTCGCTCTACAACCCCCTTATCGTCACCACGATATGAACGAGAATTACTCAATTGAATATTAAAAACGTTAACAAGTGCATCAGCTTGCCTACTAATTAATTCTCCTTTATCTGCCATAATTGAATTAGGCAAACCCACACTTGGCCAATCTAAGTGACTAATATCTATATCGTATTCTTTACAATATGAGACCTTATCGAGAAAGGCATTAGACATTGCAATCATTGCAGCTACCCAAGATGGGTTTTCTAGTCCAACGTATAAACCAACCACCATCCTGCTAAATACGTCTTTAACAAGGTAAATCACAGGTCTACCTATAATCTTGTCAGGATCTTTATTTGAAACTAAATAGATATCACCTATCGTTGCGTCAATTTCATAACGCGCCCCCGGCCCAAAATTTAGATTAGTAGCAGTACTTATCAATGGCCTGACATCTTTATCATAAATTTTTGATGGCAAGCGTGCTTCTTCAACTTCTTTTCTGTTGTAATTTGTTTCATAGAAATAATAAAACTGAGAATATGTAGGTACATCATAATAATCTTTAACAACGAACTCAGATTTGTATAGAGAAAGCATTTTTGTGTAAGCATCTTGAATTGATGTTTTATTATTGGGTAAATAAAAACCTTCAATTGCAGATTTAAATACATCAGCAACGGCATCAGTAACAATAATTCCATCACCTTCTGCTTGCTCTCTTTTTTTCCCCAGTTTATTTTGAATATCTCTGCGTGCTTTTCCTTTTCCTCCACATAAATGATATTCAGGTAGTAATGCATTTGGCTTTAAGCCCCTTTGCCAGTAACGTCTTAGTATTCGATTATAAAAAAGCTTAGGCTTTCCAGTTTCTTTAGATAGTTCAGCAATAATTTTATTTTTACTACGTTTATCAAATAACAGCTCTTTTTGCTCAATCAACGGTAGTAGCAACTCGTAATTCTCATCTCTTTTTTTCAACGAATTAGGGTGGCTTTCAGCGTAAATGTAAACTTCATCAATCTGCTCTATTTCATTATTTTTTAATAGAAATTCGAAATCATCTTTACTTATAGTTTCGGGCCAAGCTGTTAAAGATTCAATATCAATAATGTAGGCATATTCAATACCATCAAAGATAATTCTAATTTTTTTGTCCGAATTAGAGTATTTATAAATTTGGTTAAGAAGCATCACTAATATCCAAAGTTTTTAAAGGGGTGTTGCAAGCAAATAAATCAGATAATTGCAGTTCATGAAAAACTTTATTAATAGGTATCTTTATAAAATAATTTGCAACAGCATAGCGAAAAATAGTGATGTGTGTACCTCCGTCTACCTGATACTGGTCATCAAGTAGCCCGCAAACTTTACTGACTTTGCCACTAGTATATTTACTAAATCGTTCAATTAGCGCGTTTACATCTTCTTCAGTAACATCATATTCTTCCGAAGAATCAGGATCTAAGAATGGTTTCAGCCAATTTAAATTTTGTTTTAGGGAAGGAGATACCTCTTTGTCTGTGAATAAGAGCCAATCCACTCCTTGGGATTCCCAGTAACTCCTTTCTATTTGTAGCTTCGCTATAGTGCGCTTTTGATTTAATTTTGAAACGGGTTTAACAGCTATAGCTAATTTTTTACCGCATTTTAAATTAATAACTAGATCTGTTGTTACAATATATAATTCCGACCTAACTTGAGGATGCTTGATACCTAATTGCTTACAAATATTTAAAGAGTCTACTAATGGAAGAGGAAATTGCTCCCTGATATCAATAGCTTGATTTGAATAAGCAAATACTAGGAAGGCGGCAAATTCAATGCCCGAATGAAAATGATGTACTCTGTTAGTAATATGGCTTTTTACTCGGATACTTTCGCCAGAACTACTAAATTCACCAACTAAAATAAAAGGCTTATATGTGCTAAGAGATCCCTGCCCACGGCCTTCATCTAAACGCTGTTGATCTTTTTTGTTTAATGCTTTACTTTCATCATTCATAAAGAAACTCCTACTACTAAGATAATAGCAGGAATTTCAAAAAAACGATCAAACTTTATTAAAATAATCAGACTTTATTAAAATTATCAAACTTTATTAAACTCCGACAATTATATATCTATTGATCAAACACTTATTCAACCGTAACAGACTTCGCTAAGTTACGTGGTTGGTCAACGTCAGTACCTTTAATGATGGCCACATAGTATGACAATAACTGTAATGGCAAGGTATAAACGATTGGTGCAATGATATCGTCACACACTGGCACTTCGATAACCTTCATGGTTTCATCGCTAACGAAATTAGTATTACTATCAGCGAAAACATACATTAAACCGCCACGAGCACGTACTTCTTCAACGTTTGATTTTAATTTTTCAATTAAATCATTTTGTGGCGCAACAACGATAACCGGCATATCAGCATCAATAAGTGCTAATGGGCCATGCTTAAGTTCGCCAGCGGCATAAGCTTCTGCATGTATGTATGAAATTTCTTTCAGCTTTAACGCACCTTCCATCGCGATAGGGTATTGATCACCACGACCTAAAAATAGTGCATGTTGTTTATCAGCAAAATCTTCTGCAAGGTCTTCAATTGAACTTGCTAAGGCTAATACTTCTTCAAGCTTGCTAGGTAAAGTCATTAACGAAGTAGCAATACTATTTTGTTGCTCAACCGACATGCCGTGATGCTTACCAATAGCTAAAGTCATCATTAACAAGCCAACAAGCTGAGTGGTAAATGCTTTTGTTGATGCTACGCCGATTTCAGCGCCCGCTTTGGTCATAAAAGATAAGTCTGATTCACGTACCAGTGATGAGCCAGGTACATTACAAATACTTAAGCTAGAGGTATAGCCAATTTCTTTTGCTAAGCGCAATGCTGCTAAGGTATCTGCCGTTTCACCTGACTGAGATAAGGTAACTATCATCGAATTTTTAGGTACAAATGATTTACGGTATCTAAATTCACTAGCGATTTCGATATTACACGATACGCCTGCAAGTTCTTCTAACCAATAACGTGCAACCATACCTGAATGGTAACTTGTACCACAGGCAATTATTTGTACATGCTGAACATTTTTAAAAATATCATCAGCACCATTACCAAAGGTATCTATATTAAGCTCTGTACCCAATAAACGACCTTCTAACGTGTTGCGTACAGACGTTGGTTGCTCATAGGTTTCTTTAAGCATGTAATGGCGGTATTCACCTTTATCGCCACTGTCATGTGATACGTTAGCTTCTTTTGCTTCTCGTACTACTGGCTTACCGTTCGTGTCAAAAATGTTAACTTCAAAACGACTGATTTGTGCAACATCACCTTCTTCTAGGTAAGAGAATTTACGTGTTACGGGAAGTAATGCCATGATGTCTGAGGCAATGAAGTTTTCGCCTAAACCATAACCAATAACTAGTGGGCTACCAGAACGCGCAACAATAATATTATCTCTATCGCGCTTATCCATAACGACAGTGCCATAAGCACCTTCTAGCTGCTTAACGGTTTTTTGTACTGCTGCTAACAATGTTTCACTGGTTTTTAGTTCATGATGAACTAAATGTGTAATAACTTCAGTGTCTGTTTGCGATAAGAATTCGTATCCTAAACCTTGCAGCTGCGTGCGTAATGCCTGATGGTTTTCAATAATACCATTATGCACTACGGCAATAGTGTTATTTGAAAGGTGCGGATGAGCATTAATTTCACTTGGCACGCCATGTGTTGCCCAACGCGTATGCGCGATGCCAGTACCACCAGATAATGGCTGTTGTTCAAGTGCTTGTGCAAGCTCTTGCACTTTACCTAAACGTTTAGAGGTTAATAATTCATCATTGTTATCAATAATGGCAACACCAGCAGAATCATAACCACGATATTCTAATCGTTTAAGGCCTTCTACTAAAATTTCTGCTACATCACGTTGTGCTACTGCACCTACTATTCCACACATAACTACTGTCCTTTTTAACTAGCGATAACGAGGTTAACGCCTTGTTTAATTATTTCACTTCGTACGTTTTCAGGCATATCTGCATCTGTAATTAACGTATGAATTTTATTCCAAGGTAATTCTAAATTTGGGATTTTACGATTTAACTTTTCTGAGTCTAACATTACGATAACTTCACGAGACACTTCTGCCATTACACGACTCAAGCCCAACAACTCATTAAAGGTAGTTGTTCCACGAGACATATCAAGGCCATCAGCACCAATAAATAATTGGTCAAAGTCATAAGATCGCAACACATTTTCCGCTACTTGCCCTTGAAAAGACTCTGAATGAGGGTCCCAAGTTCCACCGGTCATCAATAATGTTGGCTCATTCTCTAAAGCATGAAGGTCTGAGGCAATGGCAAGCGAATTTGTCATCACCACTAAACCTTGTTTAGCACTAAGTTCTCGCACTAAAGCCGATGTAGTGCTGCCACTGTCTAAAATAATACGATTATGATCTCGAATTAGCGATGCTGCCGTTTTGGCAATCACAACCTTTCGTTTCGAAACTTTTTCTGTTTTTGGTTCTATTATTTCGCTCGGTAAAGGCACAGCTCCACCATATCGACGTAATAATAAACCACTATTTTCTAATACCGCTAAGTCCTTACGAATCGTAACTTCTGAGGTATCGAACTTTTTAGCAAGGCTGTCAACGCTTACTTCACCTAAGTTGCTTAGTTCAGCAATGATGGTATGACGGCGTTGTTGAGTGTTTCGTTTTGACATTTCTTTCGTTTGGCTCTTAAAAGTTTCGATTTAAAACTTAGCTATTAGAACAAAAGCTGAAAATAAAAACAATATTTATCTAAAGATCAGTGACTAAATAGCCATATATCGGCTCAGATAAAACTATGTTCATCGAAACTAATAATATAAAAAAGATTAAAGTCTAGAGACAAAAATGCACTAGTAAATAACTAGTGCATTAATAAAAAATCAGCGCTGTTGGTATTATTTTTACTATTTTTTGCTTGGACGCTTCCAACCAGCAATATTACGTTGCTTACTACGAGCAACACTTAACTCGCTGTCTGCTACATCTTTTACGATAACTGAGCCCGCTGCCGTTGTTGCCATATCACCAATAGTTACCGGTGCAACTAATGAAGCATTTGAACCAATAAAAGCGCCGGCACCAATAATGGTTTTAGATTTATTCACGCCATCATAATTACAAGTAATAGTACCTGCACCTATATTTGCCTTAGCGCCAATTTCAGCATCACCTAAGTAAGTCAAATGACCTGCTTTTGCACCTTCGCCTAAAGTAGACTTTTTCATTTCAACGAAATTACCGACATGAGCATCACGTTTTAGTACTGAGCCTGGACGAATACGAGCAAATGGCCCTACAGACGCTAACTCGCCGATAATAGCGTCTTCAACAATGCTATTTGGTTTAATTTCAGCGTTTTCGCCAATACGACAATTTTTCAAAATACAGTTTGCACCGATAATAGCATTGTCAGCAATTTCAACATCACCTTCAAAGATACAGTTAACGTCAATGACCACTTCTTGGCCAACAGTAACGTTACCGCGAATATCAATACGATTTGGATCACGTAAGCTTGCACCAGCAATCATCAACTCTTCAGCTTTTCTTAATTGGTATGCGCGTTCTAAACCAGCAAGTTGTACGCGGTTATTTGCACCTTCAACTTCAATTTCACTATCCGGATGAGCCGTGGTAATTAACTTTCCTTCTTGATGACAGGCAGCAATAATGTCCGTTAGGTAATATTCACCTTGGGCATTGTCGCTTGATAAGTTTGACAACCAGCGTTTTAAATCACCGCCGTTCGCTAGCAATATGCCAGTATTGGCTTCATTAACTAATAATTGTTCTGCATTAGCGTCTTTTTGTTCAATGATGCCAGTAACTTTACCGGATTCATCTCTAATGATACGACCATAACCTGTCGGGTTAGCTAAATGCACGGTTAGTAATGCCATACCATCTTCAGGTTTTGCAGCAATTAAACGCTGTAATGTGCTCACTTTTGTTAATGGCACATCGCCGTAAAGTACCAATACATCTTCATCATTAGTTAAAAATGGTGATGCCATATCAACCGCATGACCAGTACCAAGTTGTTCTTTTTGCTCAACGAAAGTTAAGTCATCGCCGGTAATTTTACTTTTTAAAACATCACCACCAAAACCATAAACAACATAAGTGTTTGTCGCTTCTACTTGGCGTGCCGCATCAATAACATGCGCGACCATAGGCTTTTCAGCTACAGGGTGAAGTACTTTAGGTAATGAAGAACGCATACGAGTACCTTTACCCGCAGCTAGGACAACAACAGAGAGAGCCATAATTTTTCCGATTATTTTTATTAATTTAGGTGATGATCCTCAACATTGTAGCGTTAATTTAAATGCCACACTATGAAAAATTTATCATCAAACTCCCCACCAAAAGAACAAGTGCTTGGATATCGCATATTAATAGTGTTTGGGTATATAATGTGCGCTATATAAATACTGCAAATACCTCTACTTTTTATTCCACTAGGATCCCATATTAATGATGCCAATCGCTGAGCAAATTGCCAAAGAACTTGACGTAAAAACTAGCCAAATAAATACTGCGATAAATTTGTTAGATGAAGGGGCGACCGTACCTTTTATTGCTCGTTATAGAAAGGAAGTAACTCAAGGGCTTGACGATAATCATTTGCGCCACTTAGCTCAACGTTTGGTTTATTTAAGAGATCTAGCAGCACGTAGAAAAGTAATAATAGCCAATATTGAGCAGCAAGGTAAATTAACACCTGCTTTAGCTAGCGAGCTAAACAATGCTGACAATAAAACTCGCCTTGAAGATTTATATTTACCGTTTAAACCAAAACGAAAAACTAAAGGTCAAATAGCGATTACTGCGGGCTTAGAGCCATTAGCGAATAAAATTTATAATAATTGGCAGTTAAACCCAGAAAATGAAGCGAAAGCGTTTATCAATAAAGAGCATGGCTTCAATGACGAAAAATCAGTACTTGAAGGCGCACATTTCATTCTAGTTGAACGTCTTGCCGAAGACGCCAATTTAATACAAAAGTTACGTCGTCATTTACTTAAGCAAGCACACTTGTGTAGTAAGTTGGTTAAAGGTAAAGCGGGTGAAGCAGCAAAATATAGAGACTATTTCGAACATTCAGAATTATTAAGAAATGTTCCTTCACATCGTATGTTAGCAATGTTACGTGGTCGTAATGATAGCTTACTAACATTACGTATTGATGTTGACCCTGGGCAAGAAGGTGCTTTTTCAAGTGCTCAGCAGTTAATAACAGAACACTTCAATTTACGCTTAACTGGGCAAGCCGCTGCAGCCTTTTTAACTAAAGTAGTAAGCTCTACTTGGAAGTTAAAACTCAGCCAAAGTTTAGAAACTGAATTATTGGGTACTTTACGCGAACAAGCGGAAGTGGAAGCAATAAAAGTATTTTCTCGTAATTTGAATGATTTACTCATGGCTGCACCTGCAGGACCAAAAGTAACATTAGGTTTAGATCCGGGCATGCGAACCGGCTGTAAGCTCGCTATTGTTGATGCGACAGGAAAATTATTACAAACCGCGACTATATTCCCACATGCACCACAAAACCATTGGGATAAATCAGTTCGTACTTTGGTGAATTTATGTCAACAACATAAAGTAGAGCTTATTGCGATAGGGAATGGTACGGGCTCTCGTGAGAGCGATAAATTGGTTGCCGAAGTTATCACTAGCATTGAAAACAGCAAGCTAACCAAGGTAATGGTAAGTGAAGCTGGCGCTTCGGTATATTCAGCGTCAGAGTTAGCAGCAAATGAATTCCCTGATTTGGATGTATCAATACGCGGCGCGGTGTCTATTGCTCGACGTTTACAAGACCCACTAGCAGAGCTGGTAAAAATTGACCCTAAAGCCATTGGTGTTGGGCAATATCAGCATGATGTTAGCCAAAGCCAATTGAGCCAAACTTTAGATGATGTTATTGAAGATTGTGTAAACAAAGTTGGCGTTGATTTAAATAGTGCTTCTGCACCTTTATTATCAAGAGTATCAGGTTTAAATAAAACCATGGCTAACAACGTGGTTAACTTTCGCAATGAAAATGGTCGCTTTAACAACCGTAACGAATTAAAGAAAGTGGCACGCTTAGGACCAAAAGCGTTTGAACAAGCAGCAGGCTTTCTGCGTATTACTAACGGTAATAATCCTATCGATTGTTCTGGTGTTCATCCAGAAACTTATCCGGTAGTTGAGCAAATTTTAAAGCAGAGCGAAAGCAGCATTACTGAGCTCATTGGCAACAAAACTGCGCTTGAAAAAATTAATATTGCAGCATTAACTAGCGATAAGTTTGGTGTCATCACCATTGAAGATATTGTTAGTGAATTAGAAAAGCCTGGTCGTGATCCTCGTCCTGAATTTAAAACTGCAACCTTTCAAGAAGGTGTAAATACAATCGCTGACTTAAAAGTAGGTATGATTTTAGAGGGCGTTATTTCTAATGTTGCTAATTTCGGTGCTTTTGTTGATGTCGGTGTTCATCAAGACGGCTTAGTGCATATTTCATCACTGACCAATAAATTTGTTAGTGATCCACATGAAGTCGTTAAAGCCGGTGAAGTCGTTAAAGTAAAAGTGACTGAAGTTGACCCACAGCGTAAACGTATCAGCTTAACCATGCGTTTAGATGAAGCTGCGCCGCAAGCTAAAAACCAGCCGACAGCAAAACCAACTAAAGCGTCGCATAACGACAACAAAAATAAGCACCAACATAAAAACCAAGCAAGAACACAAAAACCTAAAGTAGAAAATAATGCCGCGATGGGTAATGCCTTTGCAGACGCTTTTGCCAAGTTAAAAAAATAATCGATTAAGATAAAATTTGTCTAGATTAATTAAAAGCCGCTAGTTAGCGGCTTTTTTAATGGTGATTAATGATACTTATCAAAAAAGTGACAAACCATGCGATCTAAAGCTTGCACTTTTAGGCTCGCTCGCTACCATAGCCGCCTTTAAAACACCTCAGTTTATTCTCGTTCGGAATTCCATGGAACTCAGTAGTTACTCGCTTTATTTTAGTATTTCACTTCTCGCTTCAATCAGTATCGGTCCATCAGTCATATTGGCAGCAAGTAATGGCATAAACTTTGGTCGTAAAAAAGCCTTAGCGGGGGTTTTGGGCCACGTTAGTGCGGTAATGATTTTAGCGTTGATTTCTGCTTCAGGATTAGGCCTTATTTTAATGGCTTCAGATCTCGCCTTCACGGTCATAAAATATGCTGGCGCAGGTTATTTGGTCTATATCGGTATTGCGATTTGGCGCAGCAAAGGCAAGTGGTCATTCGCGGATAAAAACACGCAAGCGCCAGCTAAACGAGCGCTATTTAAACAAAGCTTTTTATTAGGGCTTAGCAACCCAAAAGCATTAGTATTCTTCTCGGCGCTTTTCCCTCAGTTCATACAGCCTGCACAGCCAATATTGCCGCAATTTTTACTACTTGCAGGTACAAGTTTATGTAATGCTTTTGTTTTTACTTCTGTTTACGTTGTTGTTGCCTATCGATTTCGCCAATACTTTTTATCTGCTATTGGTCAACGTTGGGTAGGTAAAACAACCGGTGGTATTTTTATCGGTTTCGCTGCTGCGCTTATCGCAAATTAATGACTAGGTTTACAAAACTAGGATGTCTGAGAGAGACCTGAATATCGTCATTCCATCACACTGACATGAAGGGATTCATTAATGTCGTGGAACCATGGATGGTTATGAACGACCATGTGATCACGACATTGCTTACATGGATGTAAGTACTTAGATTTTGTCAGGAACAATAAATCTGACCATTCATCGACGTGCACGGATGCACTAATGCAGTGGAGCCATGGATGGCTATGAACGGCCTGAATATAAAAAAGGGGAAGCAAGTGCTTCCCCAAACAACCTCGGTTGGGAGGTTAACTAACGCAAAACGTTAGCACTCAAAACGAATTAACGTTATGAGCACATGACTGCTGACTAAAGCACATACTTAGCAGAGAATTGCACATAATCTGAATCAGCATTTTGATCTACTGATTCGAAATTACCTACTTCAAGGCCAAATGACAGTTCTTTAGTATAATTCTTAAAGATATTCACACCCCAATGTCTTCTATCTGCATCGGCAACTTCAGTGGTTGTTTTACCGTAAAATGCCGTACTGCGAATATCATCAGTCCAGAAGTGACGATATGCCACCATATATGACGTGGTTTCCTCGACTTCTTCACCGACTAAGTCACGTGCGGCAACAACACCGACATAGCGACCAGTTTCACCACCGTGGTATTGAAAACGAAAGTCATCTTTACCAAAAGTTTTAATTTTACCAGCAACACCGTAACCAAATGCTGACTCAGAATTACCGCCAACAGTATTTAATTGACGCGCTAAACCCGCTACGGAAACATTACCCCAGTCACCTTTAAAGGTATATTTAGCGATAACATCGGGCACAGAATCTTGGCTTGGATCACCTTTATCTGATTCTGGATTTTCTATTGCAACTTGAAAGTTACCTTGGGTATAACGGATTTGACCTTGTCGAATAAATGCAGCAGCATTAAGCGGGCCAGCAAAATCAGCAGCTTCAGCTAAAGCGCTAGTATTGACAAAAGTCGACCAGGTTTGACCAACAAGAATGTTTTTATATTTGATAAAAGCGTGACGCAGTCTTGGATTTGAAGAGTTAGAAACGATTTCGTTACCACCACCACCATGAAAGTCCATTTCAATAAAACCTGTGATATCACCGTGAACATATTTAGTGTTAAAACGTGACTCAGTCGCACGAAAGCTAAATTGCGAAATATCACCAACGTTACCAGCACCCACCCAATAATCTTTGGTAATACTATTAATATTACCGTCGACATAACGAGTATCAAGTTTTATATAGCCACCAAAGGTGAGGGTATCGTCATCTGATAATTTAATTTCATAACCTGCATGTGCGCTGCCAGCCATAGCTAGAAGACCTGATGCTAATAAAAGCTTTTTCTTATTCAACATTTTACTTTCCCCATGTGTTTTTTACCTAAGAGCAACAACTTCTGTACTCTGGCGGTGTTTTTATCGTTTTAATTATTCTATTAACGTTTTCGCTTATTATTGTTATTGCTGAAAATCGTTCTTTTTACATTTTCTACGCTGCACAATGAATGTTCATTGTTTGAGACTTTAGTATCTGTCGACAAATTTTCTTATTGTTTATATTCGGCAATTCATCAACAAATTTAATTACTTCTGGCTCGGCAAAGTCACCAAAGCAGCCAGTAATTTTTGCGCTTACCGCTTGAGATAAAATTGACAAATCTATCGCGGCACCATTGAGTTCAACATAAACATGAATGCTATTGCCTTTATGTTCATGAGGTACACCAAATACAGCCACTTGCTTAACTGCTGCTAATTGCGCAATCAATGTTTCGATTGCATGGTTTTCAATACGATAACCACTGACTTTATGGGCGGGTTTTGCTTGGCATACTAACCAGATATAGTATTGCTCTACTTTGTTTAACGCTTCAGCTTCACCGGTATTTTCATCAAGGAAGTAAAACCACTCACCATTACATGATTGCAACCAAGATAATTGTGCTTGTTGTCCATTATGACTAGGTACAGGGTTTGTTAGATTACTCATCACTCTCTCTATCAAGCTAAGTTGTTCGAAAAACATTCAAAACTATTTGTTATGCAGTTAACACTAGAGAGTAAGCGCAATTTTTAAAATTAGACCTAAGTCTACATTGAGCTAAAAACTGGCTAGACTTTAGTCTATAAAAGTTATAAATCAGCCAATTAACGAATACCTTGCCGTTAATCATCGTAGTGATTTATCAACTGGTCGATAAATGCCACGACAAATATTAAGAAGTGTTAGAATGATGAAAATCGAATTTTCATCATGACTAAAGAAAGGTTATTCATGGCTTCTAAAGTAAAATATTTATCATTAACTGTTGTATTGGCTTGTTTGGCCAACATAACTTTTGGTGCTAATGCACAAACACTTAATGTTGAAAAATATAAAAAAGCCGAGCAGAAATTAGCGAAGTTCACCGATAAGCTTGTTACTGGCACAGTTGACTATTCAAGCTGGAGCAACAGCGATCAGTTGCTATATCGCAGCCACACAGAACAAGGTGAACAGTTCTTCATTTTAGATGCTAAAACCAAGCAAAAGAAATTGGCGTTCGATCATCAAAAACTTGCCGCAGCGCTAGCTCGCATTACCGAAAAAGAAGTTAATCAAGAAAACCTGCCATTCAAAAGCTTTGAAATTGTTAGTAAAAATGAAATTTCATTGAAAGTTAAAGGTAAGGCTTATCAATGTAATATTGAAAGTTACTTGTGTAAATTAACGAAAAACGCCGCGAAGAAAAACGAGTTAGTTGCCCCTAATGGCGAGCAAGCTGTTTTTATTCGAGAACATAATTTATGGCTGCGTAATCTTAATGATAATAGCGAAAAACAGTTAACCACTGACGGCATTGAAAACTTTGGTTATGCGACGAATAATGCTGGCTGGGTGCGTGGTAAAAAACCAGTGGTAAAATGGTCTCCAGACTCTAAAAAGTTAACTACATTTAAACATGATGCCCGCAACGTTGGCGAAATGGGTATAGTATCCACCGCAGTAGGTCACCCTAAAATTGATGTTTGGAAATACCCATTACCGGGCGATGAAAACATCTTCAAAATTCACCGAGTGGTTATTGATGTTGAGCAAGCTAAAGTGACACCATTAGCTATGCCTGCTGATGATCACCGTTCAACCATTACCGATCACGTTGCTGGCCGCGATGGTAGCTTACTTGATATTGATTGGTCAGCTGATAGCAGTCACTTTGCCTTTGTTTCATCAACACGTGATCACAAAACCGCGACATTAAAAATGGCGGATGCCACTACCGGTAAAGTACGCACTATTTTAAGCGAAGTTGAAGAAAGCTTTTTTGAATCAGGTGTTAGTGGTATTAGCTGGAAGTATCTTGATAAAAGTAACGAAATCGTTTGGTTTTCACAGCGTTCTGATTGGGGGCATTTATACCTAGTTGATGCGACGACAGGAAAAATTAAAAACCAAATTACTCAAGGTGATTGGACGGTTTTAGAGTTACTCGATATTAACCAAGATACTGGCAAGCTTATATTCACTGGCGCCGGCAAAGAGGGTGGTGATCCATACTTCCACTACCTTTATAGCATTAATAAAGATGGTTCGAATTTGACATTATTAACACCTGATAAAAAACATCACCGTATTACTTTAAGTAAAAATGCTGAATACTTTTTAGACCGCGTATCAACACCAAACCAAGCTGAATCTAGCTTTATCCGCAGTACCAGTAGCAAGTCTGGTTTTGTTGTAGAACAAATGGACATTAGCAAACTTACGGCAACAGGCTGGCAGGCTCCTACGCCATTTATCGTGAAAGATCGTAACGGTGAATACGACATTCATGGCTTAATGTATAAGCCTAGCGATTTTGACGCCAGCAAGTCATACCCTGTAGTTAATTACTTATACCCAGGTCCACAGGTGGGTAGTATTCGTGGTCGTCATTTTAGAACTGCTCGTGGTGACAACCAAGCCATTGCAGAATTAGGATTTATTGTTATTGAAATTGATGCGCTAGGCACACCGGGTCGTTCAAAAAGTTTCCATGAGTTTTATTATCAAAACATGGGTGACAGCGGTATTCCTGATCAAGTTGCAGCAATTAAACAGTTAGCTAAGCAACACAGCTGGATTGATAGTTCAAAAGTCGGTATTTGGGGCCATTCAGGTGGCGGTTTTGCCTCAACACGTGCTTTGTTAACGTACCCTGACTTTTACTCTGTAGCTGTTTCTCAAGCCGGTAACCACGACAACAGAAACTATGCTGATGAGTGGGGTGAAAAATACCACGGTGTATTAGTAAAAAATGAAGATGGCAGTACAAATTATGATAGCCAAGCGAATCAGTTAATTGTCGATAACTTAAAAGGTAAGTTATTAATAGCGCACGGTACAACTGACACTAACGTTCCGCCATATAACACCTTAGTCGTGGTAGAAGCGTTAATTAAGGCTAATAAAGACTTTGACATGCTAATGCTACCTAACCGTGGTCATGGCTTCGCACGTGAAGCCTACATGATGCGTAAGCGCTGGGGTTACTTTGTTCAACACTTAATGGCAGTAACTCCACCAAAAGAATTTGTATTTAGTAAGTAATTTGACCTTAAAAAGTGCCGGTATTAGCCGGCACGATATTGTTCTGAGTATTCGTAGTTCAATTACCAGTAATAACCTAAGCCAAAACTAATCTCATCTTTTTTAGCGCTAACTCTAAAGTCTAAATAATCTTTATTGAGTTGATATTTGTATCGTATTTGTGCCTGGTAGTTAAAGATAGATGTATACTCATTTTCCAAGTACTTTCGCATTTCAACATCAATATAAAAATTCAAACTCTCTGTTAGTCGACGGTTCATCGTTATACTGCCGTTAGTATAGGCTCTACCTCTATTTTCATGGTTTTCAATGAAAGCTCCGCCCATATAGAAACCAAACATTGTTTTACTATCAATTGGAATCGTCCAACCTTTCTGCGCCTCAAATGTTAAGTCTGTGCAGTCGGTACAAATAGCATTTTGTTTTTTTAACCCCAAATAAAGTTTCCAGGAGTCATAACTATCGTAAGGTAGTCCACTAGCGCGATTTTTTACGCTAATAACCTCAAATAAAGAGAAGCTTCGTAACGATAACGACGAAGAAAAATAATCTAACTCTAGCTCGGCCATTTTTAACGCACCTTTTTTGACATGGCCGGTTTCTGCGTCAAGTTGATCATAATAAGCAGGGCGCAATTTAAATATCACTCCATTACCCAATACATCATTGTTTGCAAAAGACAATTGGCTGTAGCTCGATGGTCTTGCTGTGTCGGGAGAGTTTGGCTCGTTGTGCTTAAAGTCAGCTTTGCCCATAGGTATCTGGAAGCGATATGAGAGAACACTATTATATGCTTCTTTTAGCTGCTTCTTATTGCCTTCATCAATAGCGATTAAATACTGGTAATAATCGACTAGCACACTCAATATTTTTTGCTTAGACGTAATATCAAAAGAGGCTAATTCAACAATACGTGTAGGTGTGTTTACTGTATCTGCAATAAACTCCTGTTCTTTATGGTTTAATTGCCAATATTTATTATAAAATTTTGCCTGGCGAGATGGAATGTAAGTTGTTTCTTTAACAAGCGGCTTTTGTTTATACTGAGCATTATTAATTGCACGAATAACTTCTTGAGGAATGACCCACAGAGAGTTTAATGTCGGCATTTCTACACCATCAATTAAACTAAATAACTCATACATTCTAAAAACACAGTTTTCATCTAAAAAGTAATAAGTATATTTTTGCTCTATTAGCTCCCACATATGTGCAACTAAAAACAGGTAATCTTCATCATCAAGGTTTAATTCATATTCCCAAAGATCACGTAACTCATTTTCTAAATAGTTTTGAGTATGATAATAGTATTTAGAGTGAGTAAAGCTGCCATCATAACCGCCAATAACGCCTTTAATCATGTAACTTAATGGGTCTTCGTTAACTGGCACTTCTGCTCCAAAATTAATACTTGTATCAAGCAAACTAACATCTGACTTTTCATCTAGGTTTAATTTAATAAGGGTGTGACCGTAATAGGAAGCAGGGTTGCCTAAATACCCTGTCGCAAATACCAAGCTTAATGATTTGGTTGCTGAAAACTTAGCCCACTTTTGAAAGTTAGGGCATGCAACAGACTTTACATTAGATAAATCTACTTTAGTCTTCAACCAAATAAATCGAGCAGGGAACCTACATTGCGGATGTTCGTTAATATCAGAGTAGTGCCGTGTTGTTATGAAGCTTGACAGCGTTGCTAATAATTCACTCTTTGCTGTGATAGTTTCGCTTATTGTTAGGTAAAAGCGTTGAGAGTGTATAGCAAAATCTTCTTTTTCTTGAAAGCTAACCTCTTCAAGCTTTATTAACTTTTGCCACTTTTCTGACTCTGATAAAATAATTAGTTTTTCATCTGGAATATTAAGTAACGTTTGTGACATGGCACATAATGAGGAAAAAAACAAAATAGTCGTAAACAAGCGAAGAAAGAATTGCATAAAATAAAGTCTGTTAAATAAAAATAGCTGCGATTAGCAGCTATTTTTGAGGTAAATATATAATGCGAATTAAATAACTGCGCAATTGTTTAACGCTGCAGTATTGCTCACTAATGTATATAAATGTGAAGACTTGCTAACTAGGCTTTTTTCTTGGTAATCAGAGGTTGACACTGAAGTAGCCATGTCACTTCGAATTGCTGACGTAATTGTTGCTTGTGCTGTTTCAGCACAGCCAAGAACGCTATACATTGAAGCTAAGTGATTACCTTCCCCTTCTGCAAGCTCTTCAACAATATTATCGTAATTGTCGATAATAAATTTAGCCGTTACAACATTAGCACCAGAACAAGTTTCAGGACTTGCTGTAGCAGATATTACCGCTGTTGTTCCAATATCCCATATGATATTAGAGCTAACTGCTGCCCATTTTGTATCTTTAAATAATGCTGCTCCGATACCACAATCAGAAAATGGGTTTGGACCAGAACCAGGAGCTTTATTTGCAGCTTGTACGTTAAGAGAAGAAGCACATACAGCTATAGCGATTGAGCCAACAAAAACTTTCAACTTATTCATTCGATATCCTTATAATGTTTTTATTTTTATATTTTCGAAAAACCAACACGCATAATAGGTTTTAGCTTCTTGTTTATCAACATATTAATAAGTTTTTCATTTGATTTAACTATTTCTGGCCATAACAATAAGTTGAATAGCCCAAGTTGCCAGTACGAGAACAATACTTATGGTTTTTAAGCGATAACTCTGACCGATTCAAATAACTCTTACCTGCAAAAATTTGCAGCCTGAAATAAAAGTAGCTATTCAGTGAACAGCTATTTATTGTTCAATAAATTAAGTTACAGCACAGTTACCAGTAACGGCTGAATTATTTACCATGATGTATAAATCAGATGATTTTTCAACTAAATTTTGTTTTTGATAACCAGCATCTTCTATTGCTTTCTTCATTCCATTACGAATATTTACTGTCATTTCTGTTTCTGTGCTCTCAGCACAACCAAGTACACTGTACATTGAAGCAATATGTTCACCTGAGCCTTCTGCTAACTCTTCTACAATATTGTCATAATTATTAATAATAAACTTAGCTGCAATTACAGTTTTACCTGTACATGTTTGTGGGCTAGCGGTAGCAGAAGTAATGGCAGTAATTCCCGCATCCCAAACAACATTAGAGGTAACAGCTGCCCACTTAGTTCTTTCAAATAAAGCAGCACCAATACCGCAATCTGAAAATGGATTAGCTGCGTGTACATTAAGAGAAGCGGCACAAACAGCTAAAGTTAGGGACGTAGTCAATGCTTTAGTTTTATTCAAGGTATATCCATATTATATTTAAAAAAAAGCATACTATTTGTAAAATGTTAGTAAATCAACATATTAATGAACACTTTATATCCCTCTACAAAGTGTTTATTTACTGCGGACATAAACATTACCGTTATAGGTCGCTAACGTAATCGCTTGGCCACCACCATTGACTTCTGCGCTCATCATACCGCCAATAACGATTTTTTGCTTACCGCCTTTATTTTTACGCTGTACATCTTCTGAGACAACAAACTCGGTAGCCAAGCCTGATAATATTTCACCTTTATAGCTTTGCACATTTACCTTTGCCGCGGTATTTTTACTGATGGTGATGTCAATATTACCGCTATGACTAGTCAGCGACGTTGGATTTTTTTGATTTAATGTATCAAAAGACACAACAATATCGGTGTTGTGAGTTTCAGCTACCATAGGACCAGAGACACCACTGGCGATGATGCTACCTTTAAAAGCTTCAGCTTCAATTGCGCCGGAAATATTATTAATTTCAACATCACCACCTTTATACAATTCAATATCTAAACGCGTACGTTTAGGCACTTTTATATGCAGAATGACGTTTTGAGTACTGTATTCACTCGATATTTCAATTTCATTATCTTCTTCTTCAATTTCTAACTGCATGCTATTATTTTTGACTGACTTAAGTCCTTCAGTAGAGCGTTGTGTTCTCTTGTGCTTATTTTTATGACCACTAATAATTTCACCAATTTTCTCAATATTGTTGCCTCTGCCATCATTTAGCTCAGCACTAACATCTTTAATAATTCGCTCAACTTTATTCAGCTCATTGGTTTCTATTTCCTCCATTGTTGCTGATACTTCAATCGACTCACCATCAAAGCCTTCGATATAAATTGCCCCAGTATGCACCTCAATTTCTAAAGAAACCGGTTCGCCTGGATTAGACAATGGTAAGCTGTAAGTTTTCTCAATGGCATATGCACTTTGCGTTAACGTCGACAGAGTCAAGCCAAGTAGCGCTAGGTTGAATTTTTTCATGTTTTATACTCCAAAATAAATTTATTTAGATATGGGAAATGGCGTTAATTCTCTTTAAAAAATCTGCCATATCTGGATTCAATTCGCTTTCATTAAGTGTTTTCAATAATTCGTTTTTGGTTGTCTGGGAGCCGATATTGAGTAATAAACTGCACAGTTCGATTTTCACTAAGGTATTATTTTCTTTGATTGCAAACGCTAGGATTTGGCTCTCTTGTTCACTGATATCAGGCAAGTGATTTAAGGTATTAATAATCGCCAATTTAACCGCTGTAGAGCGATCGTGCTCTAAGGTCGACATCAGTGTTTTCATTAATAATGGGTCAGTCAAATCAGTTTGTTGGCTATAAGCAACGCCAGTTAAACGTTCTGCCGCTGAAGATTTATCTAACATCGACAACGCTAGCATTGCACTCAAAGAAGAAACTTCTTGCTGTAAATTTTCAATACCAGTGTTAGCTGCTAGATTCTGTTTTTGCTGGCTTACACCATTGCTGTTCTGATTAGCGTTAAATCCCAAAACAAACACTAAACCTAAGGTAGCGAACTGCGCAAATGGCTTAATAGAGCTAACACTTAACCAATTTTTTACCGTAGTAAAAATACTATTTTTTTGGAGCTGAATAGTGGTTTGGCTAGTTTCGATACTCTGCTGAGCCGTTTGTGCTTGCAATAACATTTTATAAAAGCGTTTATCAAGTTCGTTAGAAGGTAACTCTTGGCTGTCTTGCTGCCAGAAAGCATCAATAAATGCTAATTCTTTAACCAGCTCTGGATTCGCTTCAATATATTGCTGCATTTCATCGTTAAGTATTAACTCAGCGCTGACGCCTTTATTGATGGTCGATAATTTCCAATCGATAATAGTTTGATGATTCATCACTGTACCTCACCTGATAACTTGTTATATTGTTCATGTAACTTACTAATTGCATTGCGCATTTTTGATTTCAAGGTATTTAAATTGCAATCGAGTAACGACGATATTTCATGATAATTTAATTGTTGAAAGCGGCTTAAGATAATAATTTCTCTATGTTCAGCTGAAATACTTGCTAGTGATTCATCAAAAATATCTTGCTGCTGACTTGATACCGCTTGTTCCGTTGCACAATGTTCCGCAACAACCTCATGGTCTTCAATATCTTCGTGAATAACATTACCTTTATTCTTTCGATACAAATCAGCGGCAGTATTTCTAGCAATACCGTACATCCAGCTGCTAAAGGTACTCGAACCATTAAAGCTACTACGATAAGTTAATATTTTCATAAAGGTTTCCTGCACTAAGTCTTCACTTTGTGCTCGGTTATTGCCTTTCTTACGAAAGTAATTAAACAACTTCACTTTATTGCTTTCATACAGCAGTGCTAACTTATCTAATTGGCCTGCTTGTACTTGCAACATTATGTCCTTTTCATTAACCATTTCTGATATAGGTTCCCGCGTTTAATGTTTTGCTAATTTCAAACTTTTCGCTAAGTTACTTTTTCTTATAGTTATTAATACCTAGTTTTTAGTAAAAGGTTTATAAATTTTTTATTTATTTTCTATTCATTTATAAACGCCCATAAAAAAAGGGCCAAAGGCCCTTTATATAAATATTGGATATCGCCTTATTTGCGAATACCTTCAATATGAAGTTCTAAATCTACTTTGCCGACGTCTTTCTTAAAACCGAAATCACCCATAGCAATTGTTGCAGTGCCATTAAAGCCAGCTCTGTAACCACCCCATGGGTCACTACCTTCGCCTACTTTAACTGCGTCGATAACTAATGGTTTAGTCACGCCGTGCATTGTAAAGTTACCGTTAATGGCTAATTTACCATTACCTTTATCTTCAACCTTGGTACTAACAAATGTTGCTTGAGCGTATTTACTAACATCAAGAAAGTCATCTGAACGTACATGTTTATCACGTTTTGCATGGTTTGAGTCAAAACTAGAGGTATCAATAGTTACTGATATTTTAGCTGCAGTAATGTTGTCTTTATCGTAAGAGAAGTTACCTGAGAATTTATTAAAACGGCCAGCTAAAACACTAAAGCCCATGTGACTTGCTTTAAAATTAATTGAGGCGTGAGCACCTTTGGTGTCAATAACATAGTCAGCTGCAAAAGCAGGCATTAATGCGCTCGAAGCTAAAAGGGCGCTCGCTAGTAATATTTTTTTCATTTTCATTCCTTTAATTATTTTTTATATTTGAATTTGGTATTTAAATTTCACTTAGTCATTCGTTTAAGCGTGTTATCTTTGTCAATAAAATGATGTTTTATCGCCGCTAATCCATGTATTAGTGCCATAAATATTAGCGTGTATGCAATGTAATAATGTATCTCACCCGCAAGGTCTTCCTGATTTTCTGCAATAAGGATAAATGCCGAAACATTAAACCAATCAAAAACCGCTATAGCCTTTCCGTCCGCACTTGTGATCAAATAGCCAGAAGCCAAAACCGTAAGCAGAATAAAATATAAGGCAAATGCCATAATGGCAGAAGACTTTCTCTCCAGATCACTATGGCTACTAATGGCTTCTGGTTTAATAGCGATACCGCGCCAAACCAATCTAAACAGTGTGACTATTAATAGCAGTAAACCTGCGCTTTCATGCCAATGTGGCGCTCGTTGGTACCACTCACTGTAATAATCTAGATCTACCATCCAGTAGCCTAAACCAAATAGCACAAAAACAGCTAATGCAGACAGCCAATGTAAGCCTTTGCTGATCAATCCATATTGCTGTTTATTATTTTTCCACAACAACTTATTACGAATCATTTTCTTTCTCAACGCGTTTTATTTTAGTGTGGCGATTCATTGCTTATAAACCTAGTCATTTTGCCGCAAATAACCGTGATTTATCGTATTTCTCACTGTCAAATGCAGGGGCTAAAAATAGTGAATACTTGATGCAGTTATTGAGCTAGATCAAAACGATAGAACAGCAGAGGCATAGAATGAAATTAAGCCAAGGAGGTATGCATTATGAACAAAGCAATCTTAAACAACCTATTAGAGAAGAAAGTAGAATTACAACGCCGTGTAGATGCGATTGAAGCAGATTTTAAAAAAGGGCGTTCACCTGACTTTTCTGAGCAAACCACTGAAAACGAAAATAACGAAGTACTAAATGAAATACATCATGAAGCAAAACTAGAACTTAGCCTTGTTAAACAAGCTATTACTCGTTTTGAAAATGATGAATACGGCATTTGCTGCCAATGTACTGATGCTATTAACCCTGAACGTTTAAAAGTTTTACCTTATATCGATACTTGTATTAATTGTGCTAAATAGGAGCAACAAAAGATGATAGAAAAACACGATTTGCACCATGAATTCCCAGAATTTGAGCAAGAGATCCGTCAATTAAAAATGTCTGATGGTCACTTTGCTCGCCTATTTAAAGAGTACCATGAATTAGATCATGAAGTTCGTCGCATTGAAGAGGGTGTTGAAACAACGTCTGATGAATATTTAGAAACAAAAAAAATTGCCCGACTACACAGAAAAGATGAATTATTTTCGATGTTAAAAAAAGTGAAAATGCCAGCATAATAACCCAATATTATAGGCAATAAAAAAGCGACTAGTTACCGAGGTAAAAGTCGCTTTTTTTAATTCACTAAAACTGAATGTAAAACGCTAGTGCTATTTCTTACTTGTTGCTTGGATAACACGTAATTGCGCAACAGCACGAGCTAGTTCAGCTGCGGCTTCTGCATAATCAACATCGTTACCGTGTTCATTCAAGTGTTTCTCAGCGCGTTCTTTAGCCTGTAGTGCAGCTTGTTCATCTAAATCACCGCCACGTACCGCGATATCCGCTAATACTGTTACGTTGTTAGGTTGAACTTCTAACATACCGCCAGAAAGATAAATGATTTCTTCATCACCACCTTTCTTAACGATTCTTGCCATACCAGGTTTTAGTGAGGTCAGCAAAGGTGCGTGACCAGGCATAATACCTAATTCACCTTCGCTACCTGTGATCTGTAATGATTCAATACTGCCAGAAAATAACTCTTCTTCAGCACTTACTACATTAAGATTTACAGAAAGTATTGCCATGTGACCTCCTAATTGGTGATTAACTTATGCTAATCACCAGCCTTCATTACATGTTTTTAGCTTTTTCAGCTGCTTCTTCAATAGAACCAACCATGTAGAAAGCTTGCTCAGGTAAATCATCATACTCACCTGCAAGTAAACCTTTAAAGCCAGCAATTGTGTCTTTAAGAGATACGTACTTACCAGGAGAACCTGTGAATACTTCAGCAACAAAGAACGGTTGAGATAAGAAACGTTGAATCTTACGTGCGCGATTCACTGCTAATTTATCTTCTTCAGATAACTCATCCATACCTAAGATGGCGATGATATCTTTAAGTTCTTTGTAACGTTGTAACGTTGATTGAACGCCACGAGCTGTTTCATAATGCTCAACACCAACTACTAACGGGTCTAATTGACGCGAAGTAGAATCAAGTGGATCGATTGCCGGGTAAATACCTTGCGATGCGATATCACGAGAAAGTACAACTGTTGCATCTAAGTGAGCAAAAGTTGTTGCTGGAGATGGATCGGTCAAATCATCCGCTGGTACGTATACCGCTTGAATTGAAGTGATTGAACCTTTCTTCGTTGAGGTAATACGCTCTTGAAGAACACCCATTTCTTCAGCAAGTGTTGGTTGGTAACCAACGGCTGATGGCATACGACCTAACAATGCAGATACTTCAGTACCAGCAAGTGTATAACGGTAGATGTTATCTACGAAAAATAATACGTCACGACCTTCGTCACGGAATTTTTCAGCCATAGTCAAACCAGTAAACGCTACGCGTAAACGGTTTCCTGGAGGCTCGTTCATTTGGCCGTAAACTAACGATACTTTATCAAGTACGTTAGAGTCGTTCATTTCATGGTAGAAATCGTTACCTTCACGAGTACGCTCACCTACACCAGCAAATACTGAGTAGCCGCTATGCTCAATCGCGATGTTACGAATAAGTTCCATCATGTTTACGGTTTTACCAACACCAGCACCACCGAATAAACCAACTTTACCACCCTTAGCGAATGGACATACTAAGTCGATTACTTTGATACCAGTTTCAAGAAGCTCGTTAGACATCGCTTGCTCAGCATATGCTGGAGCTTCACGGTGAATTGACCATCTTTCTTCTTCGCCGATTGGGCCAGCTTCATCGATAGGCTCACCCAATACGTTCATGATGCGACCCAATGTTTTCGTTCCTACTGGAACTTGGATGTTATCACCTGTATTTAATACGTTCAGACCACGACGCAAACCGTCAGATGAACCCATAGCGATGGCACGAACTACGCCACCACCTAATTGCTGTTGTACTTCTAGTACTAAGCCTGAAAGGTCACCTTCAGTTATGTTTAACGCGTCATATACCTGAGGTACAGCATCTTGTGGAAATTCTACATCCACAACTGCGCCAATGATTTGGACGACTTTACCTGTACTCATGTTTAATCCTCTAATCTGTGCTCTTATTTACTATTAAAATAAACCAAGAACCTTTGCTTATACCGCTGCTGCACCAGCACAAATTTCACCCAATTCTTGAGTAATACCTGCTTGACGAGCTTTGTTATATACCAATTGTAAATCGTTAATTAAGTCACCCGCATTATCAGTTGCAGCTTTCATTGCAACCATACGAGCAGCTTGTTCACATGCGAGGTTTTCAACCACACCTTGATATACTTGAGATTCTGTATAACGAACTAATAAATGCTCAAGTATTGCTTGAGCATCAGGTTCGTATATGTAATCCCAGCGATGCTTAATAGCGTCATCATCTGACTTAGGCAAAGGTAAAAGTTGATCGATTGTCGGTTTTTGCGTCATCGTATTAACAAACTTGTTATATACAATGAACAATCTATCTATCTCACCATTATCATAGGCGTTTAACATAACCTTAACACTACCGATTAAATCAGTAAGTGAAGGGTTATCACCTAATCCAGAAGTTTGTGAAACAACTTTAGCACCCATGTTATTGAAAAATGACGTAGCTTTAGAACCCACTACGGCAAATTCAACTTCAGCGCCTGCTGCTTGGTGTTTACCAGCATCAGCTAGTACTTGCTTAAACAAATTAATGTTTAAACCACCACACAAACCACGGTCTGTTGAGACAACGATATAACCTACACGCTTAGCTTCACGTTCAACCATATATGGATGACGATATTCTAAATTACCAAGCGCGATGTGACCGATCACATTTCGCATATTTTCAGCGTATGGACGAGAGGCAGCCATTGCATCTTGCGCTCTGCGCATTTTGCTAGCTGCAACCATTTCCATCGCGCTGGTGATCTTCTGTGTATTTTTTACACTTCCAATCTTCGATTTTATCTCTTTAGCGCCGGACATGACTATTCTCCCGAAAAGGTTAACTCAATTACCAAGTTTGGGTCGCTTTAAAAGCTTCAATAGCTTTAGCTAAACCAGACTCGATGTCTTTGTTATAGTCACCCTTTTCATTGATAGTAGCCATCAATTCAGCGTGATCATTGTTTACGTATGAACGTAATGCATCTTCAAAATCGACAACTTTGTCGATTGCAATATCATTTAAAAAGCCTTTTTCTGCGGCAAATAATGATACTGCTGTTTCAGCAATTGACAATGGGCTGTATTGCTTTTGCTTCATCAATTCAGTAACACGTTGACCATGCTCTAATTGAGCACGTGTAGCGTCATCTAAATCTGATGCAAACTGAGCAAAGGCTGCTAGTTCAGCATATTGTGCTAATGCTAAACGAATACCACCACCAAGTTTCTTGATGATTTTAGTTTGAGCAGCACCACCAACACGAGATACAGAAATACCAGCGTTTACAGCAGGACGAATGCCTGAGTTAAACAGGTTAGATTCTAAGAAGATCTGACCATCGGTAATTGAGATTACGTTAGTTGGTACGAATGCTGATACATCACCCGCTTGTGTTTCAATGATAGGTAAGGCAGTTAAAGAACCTGTTTTACCTTTAACTTCACCGTTAGTGAACTTTTCAACATACGCTTCGTTTACACGAGCAGCACGTTCAAGTAAACGACTGTGAAGATAGAAAACGTCACCTGGGTAAGCTTCACGGCCTGGCGGACGACGTAAAAGTAATGAAATTTGACGGTAAGCAACTGCTTGCTTAGACAAATCATCATATACGATTAGTGCATCTTCACCGCGGTCACGGAAGTATTCACCCATAGTACAACCAGAGTAAGCTGATAAGTACTGTAGTGCAGCAGCTTCAGAAGCAGAAGCAACAACAACGATAGTATTATCTAACGCGCCGTGCTCTTCTAATGAACGAACCAAGTTCGCAACAGTAGAAGCTTTCTGACCGATTGCTACGTATACACACTTAATACCAGTGTTTTTCTGGTTAATAATTGCATCTAGTGCGATCGCTGATTTACCAATTTGGCGGTCACCAATGATAAGTTCACGTTGACCACGACCGATTGGAATCATTGAATCGATTGATTTAATACCAGTTTGTACTGGTTCATCAACAGACTTACGATCGATAACACCTGGTGCTACTACTTCAACAGGAGCGAAGCCATCGTTATCGATAGGTCCTTTTCCGTCAATTGGCTCACCAAGAGTGTTTACAACACGGCCTAATAAGCCACGTCCTACTGGTACTTCTAAAATACGACCAGTACATTTTACTTTTACGCCTTCAGCTAGATCCGCATAAGGACCCATAACTACCGCACCGACCGAATCACGGTCAAGGTTTAAAGCGATAGCGAAGCGATTGCCAGGAAGTTCGATCATCTCGCCTTGCATTACGTCTGCAAGACCGTGAATACGAATGATACCATCTGTTACAGAAACGATAGTACCTTCATTACGAGCTTCACTAACTACGTCAAACTGTTCAATACGACTCTTGATCAGTTCAGCGATTTCAGTGGAATTCAGTTGCATGCTCTGTTCCCCGTTAGGATTGCATTGTTGTTGCTAAGCGGTTCAGTTTACCTCGTACTGAACCATCTATTACCATATCACCAGCTTTTATTACTAAGCCAGAGACTACGTTTGCATCAATTTCACAATTAAGTTTTACTTTTCGAGCCAAACGCTTTTCAAGCGCAGCGCATAATGTAGTTTCTTGCTCTGCTGTTAATTTAACAGCAGAGGTTACATCCACAGCAAGAGTTTTTTCATGTTCAGCTTTTAATTCGCTAAAATGAGCAACAACCTGTGGTAGCACCAATAAACGTTGATTTTCAGCCATCACTTTAATTAAGTTTTGGCCATTGCTATCAAGTTGAACATCACAGACTTTCAAAAAGATGTCTTGTGCTTGTTCTACCGATGCACCACCAGAAAGATATTCTATAATGGTGGCATCGTTAGCAACTTCTGCAGCAAAAACTAGCATTTCTAACCAGCTTTCAACTGCATTCGCTTCAATAGCAAAATCAAACGCCGCTTTAGCGTAGGGACGAGCGATGGTAGTCAATTCAGACATAAGCTCATTTCCCTCTAAAGTTCAGTTACAAGTTTATCTAAAATGTCGCTATGTACCGCGGCATCAATTGAACGTTCAAGAATTTTCTCAGCACCAGCTACCGCAAGAATAGCCACTTGTTGGCGCAATTCTTCTTTAGCTTGGTTACGTTCAGTATCAATTTCTGCATGACCTGAAGCTAAGATTTTTTCTTTCTCAGCTTGTGCTTTAACTGCAGCTTCTTCAACTATCTGAGCTTCACGCTTTTTAGCAGCTTCAACAATACCAGCTGCTTGCGCTTTAGCGTCTTTTAATTGTGCTGTAGCTTTCTCTTGAGCAAGCTCAAGATCTTTAGCGGCACGGTCAGAAGCTGCAAGGCCATCAGCAATAACTGCTTGGCGTGCTTCGATGGCACCAATAATTGGTGGCCATACGTACTTCATACAAAAAATTACGAATACGATAAATGCGATTAATTCACCAACTAAGGTCATATTAAGATTCATTTATGTATCTCCTATTCAAATTCGCGTTATAAATTAAGCTGGAACACCAACTGCGAATAATAGGTATAAGCCGATAGCAACACCGATCATTGCGATAGCATCGATAAGACCCGCTACGATGAACATTTTTACTTGAAGTTGTGGTGCTAACTCAGGTTGACGAGCAGCAGACTCTAAAAATTTGCCACCAAGTAAGCCAAAACCAATCGCAGTACCAAGAGCACCTAGACCGATTAATAAAGCAACAGCGATATATAACATATTTATCTCCGATTATTTAAGTAAAGTTATAAAGTTAAAAATTAAGGTTGAAACTTGTATTCATGCCCTTGATTAGTTTTACCTAAGAAAGGGCAAAAAATTTAGTATTCCAGGCATCCTGCCTTACACCCCGAAGGGTCGAATAAATTCGTGCTAATTTGTTCCCTGCAAATTAGTGATCTTCGTGTGCTAGACTCAAATAAAGAATAGTTAACATCATGAAGATAAACGCTTGTAATGGGATAACCAACAAGTGGAAAGCAGCCCATAAAAAGTGTACTGGCAATTGGAATAAACCAATTGTCGCAATCAATAAGAAAATTAATTCACCTGCGTATAAGTTACCAAATAGACGTAGTGCTAGTGATAACGGACGAGCAAGTAAAGTAACCATCTCTAAAATAAAGTTCACAGGGTACAATGACCAGTGGCCAAACGGCTGAGTAGTTAGCTCTTTAATAAAGCCGCCAATGCCTTTTACTTTAATTGAGTAATAAATAATTAAAGCAAATACACCTAATGCTAATGCAAAAGTCATGTTTGGATCGGTTGTTGGAACGGCTTTCATATAATGAACACCAAACAACTCAAATATACGAGGTATCAAATCAACCGGTACCCAATCCATAGCATTCATTAGCAATACCCAAACAAAAATGGTTAAAGCTAATGGCGCGATTACAGGGTTATTACCGTGAAAGGTACTTTTAACGCTGTCATCAACAAACTCAACAACCATTTCTACAGCACATTGCAACTTACCAGGAACACCGGTACTTGCTTTTTTTGCAACTGAACGAAATAGCATAATAAAAACCAAACCTAAAAACACCGACCAACCAAGTGTATCTAAGTGAATGGTCATGAAACCTTCACCTACAGACAAATTGGTTAAATGGTGTTTAATATATTCTTGGCTGGTAATTTCCGCAGCAGACATATTAATTATCCCAATGATTAAAGTTTAAAAAAAAATGGTGTTAATAGTGGCAAAACCACTACTATGCAAAAACTGCTGAAAAAAGCTATCGGCTCTATCGCTAAAAATTTGAAGGCTAGCGCAAATAAAACGGCCGTTAATACAATTTTCAATTTTTCGCCACTGTAAAAGGAATCTAAAACCTTTTCGGACGATCTTGCTCCAGCATATTTAAATGCTTTATGAGCAAAAATAAAATTAGGGATTATACTTATCGCTCCACCCGCTAATACTGAGTATGCGAAAGATAATCCCCAAATAAAATATGTCGCTACACTGAAAGTTATCACAATGATTATCGAAATCAGTATTTGCTTAAATGCAAATTGCCTTCCTGGTTTAGCTAACTCATTGCCAATAAATAAACTCACCAGAAACTCCGTACGATAATTTTCGTAATTCTTACAGTTTTTTAAAGATGAAATAACCTCTTTAAAAAGCCGACGCAAGTATACTTAATTACAGCGCTATTGCAACAAAATAGGGCACTCATTGCCCAGATAATGTGCGAAATGTAACGCTGAATGACAAAATTACGACTAATGTATAATCGATTAGGAAAACTTTAAGTTTTTATGACAAGAAGAGAAGAAAAACAGCATATTTTAAGTAACTTATCACTTTGAAAAGTTACTTACTTTTATTGGTCACATTTAATACGGTTTTAAAAAGAGTTAAAACGAGAAACTATTCCATCAAGTTCAGATAGGTCGCTGTATGATATAACTAGCTTTCCTTTACCTTTTTTATTGTGATTAATAGCAACTTGCGAACCTAACTTTTCAGATAAGTTTTGCTCAAGTGCTTTGGTGTTAGGGTCAATTTCTTTTTCTTTTGTTTCTTTTTCAGGTAGTTGAACTTTTTTAATAAGTGCTTCAGTTTCTCGAACGTTTAATTCTTTGGCAACAACTATACGGGCTGTATTGGTTTGAATATCGTTATCTAATGCCAATAGCGCACGTGCATGACCCATTTCAATATCGCCATGCTCAAGCAACGTTTTTACTTCACTGTTTAAGTTATTTAAACGCAATAAATTAGAAACGGCTGTTCTAGACTTACCAACCGCCTCAGCAACTTCTTGGTGAGTTAATTCAAATTCAATTAACAAGCGCTCAAGTGCAATAGCTTCTTCCATCGCATTAAGATCTTCACGTTGAATATTTTCAATTAATGCAATCGCAACTGCTGCTTCATCAGGCACATGTTTAATTAGGCAAGGAACGTTATCAAGTTCTGCTATTTGAGCAGCCCGCCAACGTCGTTCACCAGCAATAATTTCGTAACTATGATCACTAATAGGTCGAACAACGATAGGTTGAATAATACCTTGTGACTTTATTGAATTAGCCAAATCGTCTAGTGCTTCAGCCGACATATCTTTACGCGGTTGATACTTACCCGGGTGTAATTGTTCTATCGGTAAGTTTTGCAATTCACTTTCTTTGTTACCTTTATCAACGCCCGGTTCTTCTGAAGAGTTACTTGCAGGTGTTGTTAATAAAGCATCAAGACCGCGACCTAGACCTCTGCGTTTACTTTGACTCATAGTGTTCCTTGCTCTTGTTCGGTTGTAGCTTGCGGTTTAGGTTGTTTGTTTTGTTCAGCTCGACGTAATATTTCACCCGCTAATGCAAGATAGGCTTTGGCGCCTGTCGAAGACTTATCGTAATACATTGCAGGAGCACCAAAACTAGGCGCTTCAGCTAAACGGACATTGCGTGGTATTACCGTACGGTAAACTTTATCACCAAAATGTCGTTTTAATTGTTCAGAAACATCATTGGCTAGACGATTACGTGGATCGTACATAGTACGTAAAATGCCTTCAATATGTAATTTACTATTTACCACCGAGGTTAATTGCGAAATTGTATCCATTAATGCCGTTAAACCTTCCAAGGCATAATATTCACACTGCATAGGCACTAATACTGAATCAGCTGCAGTCATAGCATTAACCGTTAACATGTTTAAAGAAGGAGGGCAGTCAATAATAATAAAATCGTAGTCTTTTCTAACTTTAGATAAAGAGTTTTTTAAGCGATGTTCGCGAGAATAAACTTCCATTAACTTAATTTCAGCCGCTGTTACATCACTATTGGCAGCAATTAAGTCGTAAACACCAGCCGTATTTCTACATACAACATCTTCGAAAGGGCGTTCTTCAATCAATAATTCAAAACAGGTTGCTGGTACTTCATATTTATCAATACCACTCCCCATTGTCGCGTTACCTTGAGGATCTAAATCTATTAGCAAAACTTTACGCTTTGTCGCCGCAAGCGATGCTGCTAAGTTGACTGAGGTTGTTGTTTTACCAACACCACCTTTCTGATTTGCAACCGCAATTATTTTTCCCACAGGATCCTCAAATACTTTTCTGATCAAAAGCTTATTATTATTTATGATTTAACTAATTCAATCAAATGGCGTTCACCTTCTAAGCGGGGAACGGCAATAGTATGACTTTTCGCTACGGAAACATTACTCGGTAAAGCTGCCACTTCATCATTTGGGTAATGACCTTTTAAGGCTAAAAATCGACCATGTTCAACAGTAACAAGATGATCACACCATGTCACCATATCAAGTAAAGATGAAAATGCGCGACTTAGTACACCGTCAAATGGTTTTTCAGGGTGATACTCTTCAACACGAGCTTTAACAGGGGTTACATTGTTAAGTTTGAGTTGATAGACAACTTGACGTAAAAAAGTAATTCTTTTTCCTAAGCTGTCTAATAATACAAAATTGCGTTCAGGATACAAGATGGCAAGTGGAATACCAGGTAAACCCGGTCCAGTGCCAACATCAATAAACGACTCACCTTCAAGTAACGGTCCGACCATTAAACTATCCATGATATGTTTAACAACCATATCTTTTGGATCACGAATTGAGGTTAGGTTATAGGCTTTATTCCACTTATTCAATAATTCAACATATTGAATAAATAAGGCAACTTTTTCTTCAGAAACCTCTATTGAGGTTTCATTTATTAAAGTAGCTAGCTGATCAGATAATGTCATTAGGCGAAATCTTAATTAATATGTTGGTTTATTATGCTGTTTTGCGTAATAAACCATGTTTTTTCAGATAGACTAATAATAACGAAATTGCTGCAGGAGTAATACCAGAAATACGCGAAGCTTTACCAATAGTTTCTGGACGAGCATCGCTAAGCTTAGCGACTACTTCGTTTGAAAGACCTGAAATTTGGGTAAAGTCGAATTCCATTGGGATTAACGTATCTTCATGACGTTTCTTTTTCGCAATTTCATCTAATTGACGATCAATATAACCAGCATACTTAATTTGAATTTCAATTTGTTCAGCAGCTTGTGTATCTAATAATTTTGGACCTAACCCTTCAATTTCCATTAAATCGTCATACCTAACTTCAGGGCGACGAACAAGATCTTCTAGGCTATTTTCACGACTTAATGGTGTTTTTAATAATTCATTTATTTGAGGTGCTACCGCATGATCCTTTTGTACCCATACCGATCGCAAACGTTGACGTTCTAACTCAACATTTTCCATTTTTTCATTAAAACGCTGCCAGCGTTGATCATCAACTAAGCCAAGTGAACGACCCTTTTCAGTTAAACGGATATCGGCATTATCTTCACGTAATAATAATCGGTATTCCGCACGTGAAGTAAACATACGGTAAGGTTCTTTCGTCCCTAGTGTTGCTAAATCATCAACAAGTACGCCCATGTAGGCTTGATCACGTGTTAATACCAGTTCTTCTTTGCCTTGTACGCGTGCTGCTGCATTGGTTGCTGCCAATAGACCTTGAGCACCCGCTTCTTCGTAGCCAGTTGTACCGTTAATTTGTCCAGCAAAATATAAGTTTTCAACAAATTTACTTTCAAGTGTTTGCTTTAAGTCACGAGGATCGAAGAAGTCATATTCAATAGCGTAACCAGGACGAGTGATATGAGCATTTTCAAAACCTTTAATCGATCTAACAAGATCCATCTGTACATCAAACGGTAAACTTGTCGATATGCCGTTAGGATAAATTTCGTGTGTGGTTAAACCTTCAGGCTCAACAAATATTTGATGACTATCTTTTTCAGCAAAGCGATGAATTTTATCTTCAATAGAAGGGCAGTATCTTGGTCCTACACCTTCAATAACACCGGTATACATTGGTGATCTATCTAAACCTGATTGAATAATTTCGTGGGTTTTTTTATTGGTATGGGTGATAAAACATGAAACTTGCTCTGGGTGATCATTACCTGATCCAATAAACGAAAATACCGGGCGAGGATCATCACCTGCTTGCTCTTCCATGACGGAAAAATCAAGGCTGCGCGCATCTAAACGAGGCGGGGTACCTGTTTTTAAACGATCCATTCTAAATGGCATATCACGTAAGCGTTCAGCTAGGTTAATACTTGCAGGATCACCTGCTCGACCACCTTGATAATTATTTAAACCAATATGAATTTGTCCTGCAAGGAAAGTACCTACGGTTAAGACAACACTTTTAGCTTTAAACTTTAAGCCCATTTGTGTTGAAACACCGACGATCTTGCTATTTTCTAGAATAAGATCATCACAAGGCTGTTGGAATATCGTTAAATTAGGTTGATTTTCAAGATAATTACGGACGAAATTTCGATATAAACACCGATCCGCTTGAATACGTGTTGCGCGAACTGCAGGGCCTTTGCTGGCATTTAGTGTTCTAAATTGGATCGCAGCATGATCAGCTGCCGTAGCCATTAAACCACCTAACGCATCAATTTCTTTTACCAAGTGACCTTTGCCAATACCACCAATGGCTGGATTACATGACATTTGTCCAAGGGTATCAATGTTATGGGTTAGCAGTAAGGTTTTACATCCCATACGAGATGCTGCAAGGGCTGCTTCTGTACCTGCATGACCACCACCAACAACAATTACGTCATAAGACTCTTGATACCACATAAATTAATAACCTTAGTTTGGTTTATCTTTAAAAAATAAGAGCGATATTTTAGCGCTTTTTTTACTTGAGGGGAATGATCAAATTCATGAAAAGATCTTAGTTTGATCCTTAAATAATATATAAAGATCTTTAAATAGATCTTGTTATTATTACTTATTAGGAGCATTGTTTTCTGTGGATAAGTGCTTTTTACTTATATAAAACATGTGATTAGATAGTACAAAACCTTGTGATCAAACGTTGATCAACTCGCGTATAAGCTTTGATCAAAAGAGCAGGTTATCCACAGCTCTTTTAAAGTAATATATTATCTACTGAATAATAATAGAAAATTAATAGTTTTTACCCAGAGTTATCCACATTACCTTTATTTTTCTTGTTATATTGTGAGTAAGTTATGGGTAATTAGCTTATAAATGATCTTTGTTTTCATTTAACCAGTTTTGCGATCGCTCTTCTGGATCAATATCTTCGCTCATATCTAAGGTTGTTAGTGGTAGTAATTCAATGCAACCCTTTGATATAAGAAGTTTATTTAAGTTTTTAGCCGCAAAGCAAAAAGTGTCATAGCTAGAATCGCCAACGCCGATCGTTAAAAACTTAACTGAGGATAGATCTTGATCGCTTTTTTCTAGATCCGTAACAAATGCTTGAATATTGTCTGGGTAGTCACCAGCGCCATGTGTGGAGGTACAAATTAGCCAAGTTTGATTTTCGCTGTTTATTTGCGCAAAATCCGGTTGGAAATGTAATTCAACATCATGGCCAAGTGCCGTTAATGTTTCTTCACAGGCTTCAGCAACATACTCTGAACCACCTAACATACTACCAACAATTACTTGAAATGAGCTCATTTAAGACGCCTATCTTTTGATTTTTTAAGTGAATTTATGTGTTATTTATAATTTTATTTGCCAATGCAAAACGAAGAAAATATTTGGCTTAACAGATCATCATTAGTGAATTCACCTGTTATTTTGTTGAGCTCTTGTTGGCAAAAGCGTAATTCTTCAGCCAAAATTTCTCCTGCGACATAGGACTCTAATTGCTCTAAACCTATTTCTAAGTGTTCATGAGCTTTTTCAAGAGCAACCAAATGACGTCGTCGTGCCATAAAGCCACCTTCAGTGCTGCCTTGATAACCCATGATGTGCTTAAGGTGCGCTGTTAGGTCATTAACACCTTCACCTGTTTTAGCTGATAAGGTAATGGTAGGCGTATCATTTAGCTCGCTATATCCCGTTTTAGCCTGACTAATATCGGCTTTATTTCTGACAATAGTTAACCCTATATTGGCTGGTAACTTATCGAAAAATTCTGGCCAAACTGTTTTAGGATCGATACTAATATCTGTTGATGAGTCAACCATTAGTAGAACTCGGTCTGCTTGATTAATTTCTTGCCAAGCACGTTCAATACCTATTTGTTCTACTTTATCTGCACTATCACGTAAGCCTGCAGTATCTATAATGTGCAATGGCATGCCATCGAGGTGAATTTGCTCAGAAAGCACATCACGAGTCGTACCGGCGATATCCGTTACTATGGCACTCTCTTTACCACTTAATGCGTTTAGTAGGCTTGATTTACCGGCGTTAGGTCGTCCTGCAATAACAACGCGCATACCTTCACGAATAATACTGCCTTGCTGGGCTTTATTTTTAACTTCTGCAACTTGCGTGATAATAGTTTTAAGATCGTTGACAACTTTTTCATCAGCGAGGAAGTCTATTTCCTCTTCAGGAAAATCAATTGCTGCTTCGACATACATACGTAAGTGAATGGTATCGTTAACCATTTGATGAACTAACTTTGAAAAATCACCTTGTAGAGAATGTAACGCACAACGGGCGGCTTGCTCTGAACTTGAATTAATCAAGTCGGCAATTGCTTCAGCCTGCGTTAGGTCGAGCTTGTCGTTCATGAAAGCTTGTTCACTAAACTCACCAGGGCCGGCCATACGAACATTTGGTAAAGCGAGTATTTCTTTCAACAACATATCAAGTATAACTGGGCCGCCATGACCTTGAAGTTCAAGAATATCTTCGCCGGTAAATGAATTTGGCCCCTTAAAGTAAAGTGCTATACCTTGATCTAAAGCTTGGCCTTTTTGATCGTTAAAGGTTAAATATTCAGCTTTTCTTAATTCAGGTAATTTACCTAAAATAGCGTGAGCAACATTTTTCACTTCTGGCCCTGAAACTCTGATGATACCAACACCACCTCGTCCTGGTGCTGTGGCCTGTGCAGCAATGGTTTCTTTTTGGCTTGATGAAAAAGCAAGGTTGGTCATGAAGTATCTCTGTTTTTGGCAATTGTTTAATTGGCGATATTATAAACTGATAACAACAGACTGGAAATGCAGAGTTAATTATTGTTGTGATTAAAACTAAATTAACTGATGGAAGGTTAGGAAATATAGTGAATAGCTAATAAATTTCAGGCAATCGCCATTCATTCACGCCTTTGTGATTATGATATCCCTTCATACACGTGTTGGGACACACTAATATATTGTAAGGCAGGGCGTATGAGAAAGGCCTGAGCATAAAAAAAGGTAGCTAATAGCTACCTTTTTCAATTATAGAAACGAATTTACTTAGCTTTGGCTTTTTCGATGCCCGAGAATATTATTTTCATTTGTACAATAGAAATAATATTACTCACTAACCAGTAAAGTACTAGTCCTGATGGGAACCAGAAAAAGAATACAGTGAACATAACTGGCATGTACTGCATTATTTTCTGTTGCATTGGGTCTTGTACTGTCATCGGCTGCATTTTTTGCATAATGAACATACTTACGCCCATTAGTACTGGCAGAATGTAGAATGGGTCTTGCGCTGAAAGATCTTGGATCCACAACATAAATGGTGCATGACGTAATTCAACACTTTCTAAAAATACCCAATATAGTGCTAAGAAAATAGGCATTTGAATAAGTAATGGTAAACAACCGCCGGCTGGATTTACTTTTTCTTTGCGGTAAAGTTCCATCATAGCTTGTGATACTTTTTGCTTATCGTCGCCGTAACGTTCTTTTAGCTGGGTCATTTTTGGTTGTAAGGCGCGCATTTTAGCCATTGAGGTATATTGCGCTTTCGTTAATGGGTACATACCGCCTTTAACGATTAGGGTGATCATAATAATTGCGATACCCCAGTTACCAACACCACCCCAGTTAAATACTAGGCCAAACAGGTCAACATCGCCTGATTGGATCATGTTCAATAACCAATGCAACGGTTGGCTGATCATAAATAAGAAGCCGTAATCAATGGTTAAATCTAAGTTTTCTTCGATGCTTTCAAGTACGTCTTGGTCTTTTGGACCAACATAAAATGTCGCTGAAGTTGTTGCTGTGCTATGCGGTTCAACCGTTATTGCTGGAGCTTTGAAACCAATAATGGCATCTCTATTTGCTGAATAAAGGCTATAAATTTGGTTAGTAGCAGAGCTTTCAGGCACCCAAGAAGAGACAAAGTAGTGTTGCAACATGGCAACCCAACCACCTTGAGTCGATACATTTACGTTCTTTTCTGCAATATCATCAAAGTCATATTTCTCATAAACATCTTCAGTAGTTGAGTAAGCCGTACCCTTATAGGTAGGTAATAAGCCACTTGAGGTTTCAACTAAAGTTGTTTGTTTTAATTGGCCATACATTTGCACACTTGCTGGAGTGCTAGCATTGTTTTGTACTATGTATTCAACGTTAATAACGTAACTGTCATGATTAAAGGTAAAGCGTTTTGTCACTGATAAGCCAGCAGCGTCAACATAATCCAAATCTACCATTAAAGGCGCATCTGGTGATGTTTGGTAAGTGGTTGCTGCAGTTTGGTATACTGGACGGCCTTTAATGACTCGGTCTAAACCTTGCGCGCCAGTTAAACCACTTTGTGCAATATAACGGTCAGTATCATTACGTAAAATGGTAAATGGAATACCGTTGCCTTGCTCAGTATCAAACTTTAAAAGCTTAGCTTCAACAATGTCGCCACCGTTTGTATCAATTTTTAAAGCAAAAACGTCGTTAGTAACTGAAATTATTGTCGCTGTAGCAACGGTATTTTCATTACTTAATGGTGATGCTGTTGCAGATGATTCAGGAACAAAATCACCGTTACTCGGTGTGATTGCTTGTTGAGTTACTGCCGGTTGCTCAATAACTGGAGCATTGTCTGTTTGCCATTGATTAAATAGCAAATAGGTAACAACCATAAGCGCAATAAAAAGAAAACTGCGTTGAGATTCCATAATGAATTATTTCTCTTTTTTTGATAGTGGTACGGGATCATGTCCACCCGCATTTAATGGATGGCATTTTAGTATACGTTTGCCTGCTAACCAACAACCTTTTATCACACCAAAGCGATTAATTGCTTCTATAGCATAAAAAGAACAAGTTGGATCGAATCTACAATTGGGGCCAAGCAATGGACTAAGCCAGCGCTGGTAAGCTTTTACGAAGGTAATTGCTATTTTTTGTGGCGTTGAATTATTTTTCGCCATATTTTTTCCAATTGCTGATTAATTTCTTTGTTTTCGAGCTTGTCAGTACCCGACTTTACCATAACAACTATATCTATATGGGGGATATTATGTTGATTTAAACGGAAGCTTTCACGAATTTGTCGTTTGATACGATTTCGTTGAACGGCTAATTTGACCCGTTTTTTAGCTATGGCTAAACCTAAGCGATTATTATTATCAGAATTTGGTGTTACGAGGATTGTGATGTGGCTAGAGCCAAAACGAAGAGGTTTTGAAAAGACAGCTTGAAATTGACCGGGAGTCAAAAGACGAGACTCCCGATTAAATTCATAAGTAACCGTATTGGTCACCAATTTTTTAACCTAAACTTCTAATTAAAAAATTAAGCACTAAGGCTTGCGCGGCCTTTAGCACGGCGACGTGCTATTACTGCACGGCCGTTTTTTGTAGCCATGCGAGCACGGAAGCCATGGTTGCGCTTACGCTTTAATACACTAGGTTGAAATGTTCTTTTCATTACGCTAATCCGTCTGTTGTCGTTGCCCTGGCAAAACAGCCTTCATGAGCACACTGGGTCTAAAAATGAGGCGAAATTCTATATAGAGAAGCAAACTTTGTCAATGATTATTCTTCAGCTATTTTAAAAAGATCGTTGCTGGATCGTCTTGATCTAAAAAGTATCCACAGTTTTATAACAAAATTGCTTTTCATTAGCAAAGAGCAGTCCATTATTTCGATAATAATTAAATAGTATATTTAAAGTTTTTTAGCACTAATTTACTCTAAAAAACTTGTCTAAAGCCCACTTTTACAGTGTTTGTGAAAAATAATTGAAAATAAAACCCTATTATTGAAATGTCAATATTGATGTTGTGGATAACTATGGTGATAATAGCGGCAATATAAAAATTATTATCTTTTTCTATGCTGCTTTTTTCGTCGTTGAGTTTAATGCGAAAATAATTCGTAAAGTATAGTCATTATCAGGAGTCGGTTGTTGGATCATTCACTGTGGCAAAAATGTTTGTCTGTTCTTCAAGAAGAATTACCCGCACAACAATTTAGTATGTGGATTCGCCCATTACAATGTGTGGTGACTGATAATATTATAACTTTATATGCACCAAATCGTTTTGTTTTGGATTGGGTTAGAGATAAATATGTAAATCGTATTAACGAACTTGTAAGTATGCAAGATAGTGCTAATCCGCCTTTATTGCGTTTTGATGTTGGTAGTATTCCGAATCAACAAGTGAGTGTTCAGGACAGTATTACTCGAGTTCAGCCTAATACTAAACCAGTCGCTAAAGAATCATCAGCACCAGAAAGTAACTTACCGAAAACCACCAATGTTAGAGTTAAATATACTTTTGATAACTTTGTTGAAGGTAAATCTAACCAATTGGCACGAGCAGCTGCCTCGCAAGTTGCTGATAATCCTGGTGCTGCTTATAACCCATTATTTATTTATGGTGGCACAGGTTTAGGTAAAACCCATTTATTACATGCGGTAGGCAATGGTATTTTGCTTAATAAGCCCAATGCAAAAATTGCCTATATGCACTCAGAGCGATTTGTTCAAGATATGGTAAGGGCATTACAAAATAATGCCATGGAAAAATTTAAACAATATTATCGTTCTGTTGACGCATTATTAATTGATGATATTCAGTTTTTCGCTGGTAAAGATCGTACACAAGAAGAATTCTTTCATACTTTCAATGCGTTACTAGAAGGTAATCAGCAAATAATATTAACCAGTGATCGTTACCCTAAAGAAGTTGATGTTGAAGATCGTTTAAAATCTCGCTTTGGCTGGGGGTTAACGATTGCGATTGAACCACCAGAATTAGAAACTCGTGTTGCCATATTAAAACGTAAAGCAGAAGAAAGTCATATTAACTTGGCCGATGAAGTTGCATTCTTTATTGCTAAACGTTTACGGTCAAACGTACGTGAGCTTGAAGGCGCCTTGAATCGCGTTATCGCAAATGCTAATTTTACTGGACGCGCTATAACAATAGATTTTGTTAGAGAAGCCTTACGTGATTTATTAGCTTTACAAGATAAACTTGTCACTATCGATAATATTCAACGCACGGTAGCAGAATACTATAAAATTAAAGTGGCTGATTTACTTTCAAAAAGAAGAAATAGATCTGTTGCTAGACCTCGTCAAATTGCAATGGCATTATCTAAAGAGTTAACCAACCATAGTTTACCTGAAATTGGTGATGCTTATGGTGGTAGAGACCATACAACGGTATTGCATGCTTGTCGCAAGGTAAAAGCGTTGCGTGAAGAGTCGCACGATATAAAAGAAGATTATTCAAACTTAACAAGAACATTATCATCATAATAATAAGTAAGTAAAAGTGGGTCATAAATGAAATTTTCATTAAATAGAGAATTACTCCTGAAACCTTTATTATTGGTTTCTGGTGCTGTTGAACGAAAGAGTACGCTGCCAATTTTAGGTAATATTCTTTTTGATGTAAGTGGGCAATCACTTACGTTAACAGCTACTGATTTAGAGCTTGAGATGGTTGCTTATGCGTCAATTGATAACCATGCTGAAGATGGAAAAGTTACTATTCCTGCTCGTAAACTTTTAGATATTTGTAAAAGCTTACCTGATGATTCTATGCTTTCTTTTGAGTCTGATAATGATGTTATTAAGATCAGTACTGGTCGCAGTAAATATTCACTTTCTACATTACCTGCAACTGACTTTCCTAATATCGAACAGTGGAAAGGTGATGTTGAATTTAGTTTATTGAAATCTGAATTACTTCGCCTAATTGAAAGTACTCATTTTTCAATGGCAAACCAAGATGTTCGCTATTATCTTAATGGAATGTCGATTGAGACTGAAGGAAAAGAAATTCGTTCTGTCGCAACTGATGGCCATCGCTTAGCTATTTGTAAAATTTCTAACCAAGCACTTGAGTTGCCTTCTCGCCAAGTGATTGTGCCGCGTAAAGGTATTTTAGAAATTATTCGTTTACTCGATCCTGTTGATGAAAGTGTGCAAGTATTTCTTGGCTCTAATCATGTTCGAATTATTGATACTGAATTCTCGTTTACCAGTAAACTCGTTGATGGTCGCTTTCCTGACTACCGCAGAGTGTTACCACGTAATGGTGACAAAATTTTAAATGCCAATAAAGATGAATTAAGACAAGTACTTTCTCGTGCTTCTATTTTGTCTAATGAAAAATTTAAAGGTGTTCGCCTTAACTTTGGTAGTACTGAATTAAAAATTACGGCGAATAATCCTGAACAAGAACAAGCAGAAGAGGTTATTGAAATTAACTTCCCTTATGATGAAGTCGAGATTGGCTTCAACGTAAGCTATGTTCTAGATGTTTTAAATGCCATTAAAGAAACTGACGTGAAATTTACTTTAGCTGATGCCAACAGTAGCGTGGTTATCGAAGGTGGAGAATCAGGCGAAGCCTTGTATGTTGTAATGCCAATGCGACTGTAATGAGTATTGGTAAATTATTTATTCAAGATTTTCGCAATATAGAAAGTGTTTCAATAGATTTTCATTCAGATGTTAATTTTATTATTGGTGATAACGGTAGCGGTAAAAGTAGTTTATTAGAAGCGATTTTTTATTTGGGCCATGGAAAGTCTTTTCGTAGTTCAAAAGTAGATAATTTATTACAACGTGAAAAAAGTTCATTTACCGTTAGTATAAAAACAGATAAAGATTGTCAGCTTGGTGTTCGTAAAGGTTTTGATGCCAGCGCAGGTAGCACTGAAATTAGAATAGACGGTGAGAAGCAAACTAAGTTTTCATCTCTGGCTAAAAATGTTGCGGTACAGGTGATTACTCCAGAAAGCTTTAAACTTTTTTTTGGTGGTCCGAAGCAACGACGACGTTTTATTGATTTAGGATTGTTTCACGTGAAACATTCCTTTTCAGAACACTGGAGAGAATTCTCTAGAATATTAAAGCAACGTAATGCTTGTTTAAGAAATAAGGCTGACGCAGCAACATTAAGTTATTGGACAGAGGTGTTTGCTGAAAGTTCTCAACAAATTGCAAACTTGAGAGCCGAGTACGTAAACGAGTTGACTAATGAGTTAAGTTTTTGGCTAAAAATCATGTTACCGTCGGTATCTGATGATATAGTAATTCAGTACCTACAAGGTTGGAATTCCAAGAAATCATTGATTGATGTATTAGGTCAATATCAAGAAAAAGAATTGGCAATGGGGTACAGTTTATTTGGTGCTCAAAAATTTGATGTAAGATTTATATTAAATGGGACTTCTTTGGATAATCAATTATCCAGAGGTCAACAGAAGTTGTTTTTACTGGCATTAACTTTTGCACAAGCGAAGCTTATAGAAAGAGTTAATCGAGTAAAACCAATTTTATTAATAGATGATGTTGGTGCTGAATTAGATAACAATTCTAGAACGCTATTGAACGATGCTATAGCGGCAATAGAATGTCAGGTTATCGTAACAGCAATAGATAAAACAGCAGTGGAACAACTCGTTCCTCAAAAAGAAAACTATAAAATGTTTCACGTGAAACATGGCAAACTATCAGTAATGAGTGAGTAGGCTACAAGCTATGACAATAGAAAATGAATATGACTCGGCAAGTATAAAAGTACTTAAAGGCTTAGATGCAGTTCGCAAAAGACCAGGGATGTATATAGGTGATACTGATGATGGCACAGGCCTTCATCATATGGTATTTGAGGTATTGGATAACTCAATTGATGAAGCTCTTGCAGGTCACTGTAGTGATATTATTGTTAAAATCCACTTAGATGGCTCTGTTTCTGTAAAAGATGATGGTCGTGGTATTCCAACTGAAATACATCCTGAAGAAGGTGTTTCCGCCGCTGAGGTTATTATGACCGTACTTCATGCCGGTGGTAAATTTGGTGGTGAAGACTCCGGCTATAAGGTATCAGGTGGTTTGCACGGTGTTGGTGTTTCAGTAGTAAATGCATTAAGTCACAAACTGAAATTAAATATTCGTCGCGAAGGTAAATTATTTGAACAATTTTATTCTCACGGTGAACCTCAAGAACCACTAAAAGTTGTTGGTGAGAGTGATAAAAACGGCACCGAAATTAGATTTTGGCCAAGTGAAGATACCTTCACCGATGTTTTATTTCACTATGACTTATTAGTAAAAAGAATTCGTGAGTTATCATTCTTAAACTCAGGTATATCTATACGTCTAATCGATGAACGTGAAGAAGGTAAAGAAGATCACTTTCATTTTGACGGCGGTATTCAAGCATTTGTAGATTACTTAAACACTAACAAAACGCCGGTAAACGAAGAAATATTCTATTTCGACTTAGAGCGAGATGATGGCATTGTTGTTGAAGTTGCAATGCAATGGAATGATGGCTTCCAAGAAAGTATTCATTGTTTTACTAACAATATTCCACAACGTGATGGTGGTACTCACTTAAGCGGTTTTAGAACAGCATTAACTCGTACGCTTAATAGCTATATGGTTAAAGAAGGTCTAAACAAAACTAAGAAAGGCGGTAGTACAGAAACTAGTGCTTCTGGTGATGACGCTCGTGAAGGTTTAACAGCAGTAATTTCAGTTAAAGTACCTGATCCTAAGTTCTCTTCGCAAACTAAAGATAAACTTGTTTCATCTGAAGTTAAAACTGCCGTAGAACAAGCTATGGGTGAAAAGTTAGGTGAATACTTACTAGAAAAGCCGTCTGTAGCTCGTACTATCATCATGAAAATTGTTGATGCTGCTCGTGCACGTGAAGCTGCGCGTAAAGCTAGAGAGATGACACGCCGTAAAGGTGTTTTAGATATCGCTGGCTTACCGGGTAAACTAGCTGATTGTCAGGAAAAAGATCCTGCGCTTTCTGAACTATATATTGTGGAAGGGGACTCTGCTGGCGGCTCAGCCAAGCAGGGGCGTAACCGTAAAAACCAAGCTATATTACCGTTAAAAGGTAAAATTCTTAACGTTGAAAAAGCACGTTTTGATAAAATGATATCTTCTCAGGAAGTTGGAACGCTAATCACAGCATTAGGTTGTGGTATTGGTCGTGACGAATATAACCCTGAAAAATTACGTTATCATAGTATTATTATCATGACAGATGCTGATGTCGATGGTTCACACATCCGTACATTGCTACTGACATTCTTCTATCGTCAAATGCCTGAAATAATGGAACGTGGCTATATCTATATTGCTCAGCCACCGCTTTATAAAGTGAAAAAAGGTAAGCAAGAACGTTACATTAAAGATGATGAAGGCTTAACTGAGTACCTAACAACGTTAGCTTTAGAAAATGCAGAGGTTCATGTTAATGAGTCTGCGCCAGCATTATCAGGTTTACCGTTAGAGCAACTAGTAAACCAGTTCCGTAAAGCGCATGAAACCATTAAGCGTGTTTCTCGTTTAATTCCTGCAGATATTCTAGAAAAGATGGTTTACAGTGATGCTATTGCTAATGAAGACTTTACTAGTAAAGATAAAGTAGAGGCATGGACTGCCAATCTTCTTAAACAATTAGATGACCAAGATGGTAACGGTTCAATTTATACCGTTGAAGTTAAGCAAGACCAAGAACGTAATATTTACTACCCAAGCTTTAATGTTCGCAAACATGGTATCGATACTCTATACGATTGTACTTATGAGTTTATTGAATCAAAAGAGTTTGCTGCCATTCAAAACTTAAATAAAGCGATTAATGGTCTGATGGAAGAAGGTGCTTACGTTAAACGTGGTGAGAAAGTTAAACCAGTTATTAACTTTGAAGAAGCATTAAACTGGTTAATGGCTGAATCAAAACGTGGACAATACATTCAACGTTATAAAGGATTGGGTGAAATGAACCCAGACCAATTATGGGAAACCACAATGGACCCTGAAACACGTAGAATGCTACAAGTAACGATTGAAGATGCAATCGCTGCTGATCAACTTTTTAATACCTTAATGGGTGATCATGTAGAGCCACGTAGAAACTTCATTGAAGAGAATGCACTTAAAGTAGCAAACTTAGACGTATAGTTTTAAATAGTATAAATTAAAATGCCCGATCATCAGATCGGGCATTTTTTGTTTCTAAAGCTTGCTTTTAAGTTGAATAAATTTCAAACATCGAAGCAAGGACACTAGGCTAATAAAGTGACAATAGGTATAATTAGCCTTATTTGATAAATATAACCAAAAATTCGGATTCTCATGAGCACGTTTAATATAAAGACCTTTCAAGGACTGATATTGCAATTGCAAGATTATTGGTCACGCCAGGGCTGTGTAATAGTTCAGCCACTAGATTTAGAAGTAGGAGCTGGTACATTTCATCCTATGACGTTTTTACGCTCTATTGGTCCTGAGCCAATGAGTAGTGCTTATGTTCAACCTTGTCGTCGTCCGACTGATGGTCGCTATGGCGAGAACCCGAATCGACTACAACATTATTATCAATTCCAAGTAATGTTAAAGCCTTCACCTGATAACATCCAAGAATTGTATTTAGACTCTTTAAAAGAGATGGGCGTTGATCCGCTAGTACATGATATTCGTTTTGTAGAAGACAATTGGGAGTCGCCAACATTAGGTGCTTGGGGTCTTGGTTGGGAAATTTGGTTAAACGGCATGGAAGTTAGCCAGTTTACTTACTTTCAGCAAGTAGGTGGCATTGAGTGTGCACCAGTTACCGGTGAAATTACTTACGGTTTAGAACGTTTAGCTATGTACATTCAGAATGTTGATAGTATCTATGATCTCGTTTGGACAGATGGTCCTATGGGGAAAGTGCTTTATGGTGATGTATTCCATCAAAATGAAGTAGAACAATCTACTTACAACTTTGAACATGCAGATGTTGAAGACCTGTTCAAAACTTTCGATCAATGTGAAGCGGTTAGCCAAAAGCTTATTGAAGAAGGTTTAGCATTACCAGCATATGAACAAGTAATGAAAGCATCACATGCGTTTAATTTACTAGATGCTCGCCACGCAATTTCAGTGACAGAACGACAACGCTATATCTTAAGAGTTAGAACTTTATCTAAAGCATGTGCACAAGCTTATTATACAAAACGAGAAGAACTTGGTTTCCCTCTTTGTAAGAATAACGATGCCAATGGAACTTCAGCAGAGGAGAAATCGTAATGACTACTGAAACTCTATTAATTGAACTAGGCACGGAAGAGTTACCACCAAAATCGTTAAAAACATTAGCGACAACGTTTCATGATCAAATTAAAGCTCAATTAGATGCAGCTAAACTTTCTTATACTGCTATGCATTGGTATGCGACACCAAGACGTTTAGCGGTTAAAGTTGACGGTTTAATTGCCAGTCAAGCTGATAAAGCCATCGAAAAACGCGGACCTGCTGTCAATGTAGCATTTGACGCTGAAGGCAATGCAAGTAAAGCGGCAGAAGGCTGGGCACGTTCAAATGGTATTACGGTTGCTGATGCTGAACGTTTAGTAACTGATAAAGGCGAATGGTTACTACATAAAACGGTAGAGCAAGGTAAACATATTGAGCAGCTAATTCCTGATATGGTTAACCACGCCGTAGCTAAATTGCCAGTGCCTAAACCAATGCGTTGGGGCTCGGGTAGAACTCAATTCATTCGTCCAGTGCATACCTTGACTATGCTCTACGGTGAAAAAGTTATTGCTGGTGAAACACTCAACGTTAAGTCAAATAATGTCGTTACCGGACATCGTTTTCATCATCATGGTTTAGTTGCCATTAATCACGCTGATAACTATGAAACAACGTTACGTGAAGCGCATGTTGTTGTTGATTACCAAGAGCGTAGAAACACAATTATCGAGCAAATCAATATTGCTGCTAAAGAAATTGATGGTGTTGTTTTACCCGACGAAGAATTACTTGATGAAGTAACTTCATTGGTAGAGTGGCCTGTTGTGCTAGTGGGGAGTTTTGATGAAGATTTCCTTAACGTTCCAGCAGAACCATTAATTTATTCAATGAAAGATCACCAGAAGTACTTTCCTGTGACTGATGTTGACGGTAAGTTATTGAATAAATTCATTTTTGTATCAAATATAGCCAGTAAAGACCCAAGCCAGGTTATTAAGGGCAATGAGAAGGTAATCCGTCCGCGTTTGGCTGATGCTGAGTTTTTCTTTAAAACAGATAAAAAACAAACACTTGAATCGAGATTGACGAGTTTAGAGTCAGTATTGTTTCAAAAGCAGCTCGGTACAGTAAAAGCCAAGTCAGAACGTATTGCCAGCTTAAGTGAATTTGTTGCACAGAAAACAGGTGACGATGAAAAACAAGCTTACCGTGCAGGTTTATTAAGTAAAACCGATCTAATGTCAGACATGGTACTTGAATTTCCACAAGTACAAGGCACCATGGGTAAATATTATGCTCAACATGACGGTGAAGACGCAGCAGTTGCTCAAGCATTAGAAGATCAATATCGCCCACGTTATGCCGGTGATTCTTTACCTGAACAAACTATTGGTTGCGCTGTTGCTATTGCCGACAAGGTTGACTCTTTGGTGGGAATATTTGGCATTAACCAACCACCAAAAGGCGATAAAGACCCGTTTGCACTTCGCCGTGCCGCAATTGGTTTAATCCGCATTATCATTGAAAAGCATTTGAACCTTGATATCGCAGAGCTTATCGAAAAAAGTGTCGAGTTATACCAAGATAAATTATCTAATGACGATGTAGCAAAACAAGTTTTAGATTTTATCTCAGGCCGCTACCGTGCCTATTATCAAGATCAAAAAATTGCTGTAGATGTTATCCAAGCTGTTTTAGCTAATGCACCATCTAAGCCTTTAGACTTTGATAAACGAATTAATGCTGTAACTCACTTTAAAACCTTAGCTGAATCGGCAACGTTAGCAGCAGCAAATAAACGTGTTGGAAATATTTTAGTTAAATTTAAAGGTGAACTATTTTCTGAGTTTAACCAAGGTTTAGCTTCAGAAACTGCAGAGAAAGAACTTGCTGCGAGTTTTAATGAAGTTACATTTGCGTTGGAAGCATTCGGAAAAACAGATTATCAATTAGCGTTAACGCAATTGGCGACATTAAAGCAGCCAATAGATAACTTTTTCGATAACGTCATGGTAATGGCTGATGATGAACAAGTTAAAACAAATCGTTTAACCTTGTTAAGTAAAATCCGCGATAGCTTCTTGAACATAGCGGATATCTCTTTACTGCAATAACGTTATGCTCTGATACTGTTTATCACGGACACAAAAAAGGAATGCATTGCGCATTCCTTTTTTATAACCGAAGCATAATATTAACGACCTTATAACGCTTCAGCGCTTGCAGCTTATAACAAGCTACAAACCTTTTTTAATAATGTATTGAAAAGGTAACTCATCTGTTTGTTGCTTTACCAACTGATGTTCCATAAAACGACAAAAGCTTGGAATATCGCGAGCGGTAGATGGATCATCGGCAGTAACGAGAAGGGTTTCACCCATATCAATTTTACGTATTTTCTGACGCAACATCATCACGGGTTCTGGGCAGCGTAACCCTAAAGCATCAAGTTGATGATCTGTTTCAGGTAATGATGCGTTGTTCATAGTTCACCTTGTGCAAATTGAATTAATTTAGCCGAATAAAAGTAAATTATTCATTCAATAATATGGCTAAAAATAATGCGCCAAGTTTAGCTGTAAATTTTTATGAAGCAACAGTAATTCACTTATTTTTCATTATTCATTGCTTGCGCATTAACTAATATCAATATTAACAACTAATTTTACAATTAAGCAGATAATATCTTTGATTAAACTTGCTTTGTCACTTTAGGAGTGAATAATTGAATTACGCATTTTTTTCCAAGGCCCCCCAATGGCATTAATTCGTTTTCCCAGCTTTACCGGTTATGTCCACGCCGTTTTATTTAGTTGTTTATTTACCAGTCCAAGCTCTTTAGCAAATGATGAAAGTGTCCAGCGAAAAACATTTTTACAGGCTGAAAAACAAATTTGGAATGCTAGTTCGACAACTTATCAAAGCTTATATAATCAGCTGCATTATTATCCATTACAGCCATATTTAGACCAAAAGCGCTTAATGACAAAAATGAAGTTATCATCTGCTACTGAAATTGGTGACTTTCTCCGTAAATATGAAGGCAGCCCTTTAGACTGGCCGTTACGTAAGAAATGGCTGAATTACTTGGCAAAGCGTAAAAAGCCAATGCTATTTCAGAATTATTTTAAAGCGACCAGTAATGTTGAGCTAACTTGCCAGTATTACCGTTTTCAATTACAAACAGGTGTTGCACCTTCAAGAATTTTACCGAAAGTGTCAAAATTGTGGGTGGTGGGTAAGTCTCAACCAAAAGTTTGTGATCCGTTATTTAAGCAATGGCAACAAGCAGGGCATAGAACTAAAGACTTAGTTTGGCAACGCATTGCATTGGCAGCTGATGGTGGCAAACATACATTAATACCATATTTAACCACGTTATTGCCGAAGAATGAGCAATACCTCGCGACGTTATGGCATAAAGTTAGACGTGACCCTGCATATATTAAGCGGTTATCTACATTCAAAAATAAATCTGAAAAAGCCGCCAGTATTGTAACTTATGGCCTAAAGCGTTTAATTTGGCGCTCGCCAGAACAGGCTCTTAACACTTACAAAGTCGCTAAAACATTGTTGCCATTTACTGAAAAACAGCAGCAACAAATCACCTTAAAGTTTGCGATTGCATTGGCAAGTAAGGATCATGATCAAGCACACCATTGGTTAAGCCAAGTAGATGATAAGCTATTTAATCGTAGTTTAACTCAGTGGTATATAACCAATGTTCTACGAGAGCAAAATTGGCCTAAAATTAAAGAAAAATTACTAAAGTTACCAACTTCAACTCAAGATAGTTTGCAATGGCGTTATTGGTACAGCCGCAGTTTGTTAGCAACAAATGAAGTAGAAACTGGAAATAAACAGCTTAATGATTTAGCGCAAAGTAGGCATTATTATGGCTTTTTAGCAGCAAGCTTTTTAAATAAACCTGCTAACTTTCAAGATAAACCCTTAGAAGTTACTGCAGAAGAGAAAGCACTAATTCTTAAAAGCCCTGCGGCAAAAAGAGCATTTGAGTTATTTGCGATAGGGCGTTTCCATCACGCTCGTAAAGAGTGGAATTACTGGTTATCCAGTTTGAGTAAGCGCGATAAGTTGGTCGCTTCTAAAATAGCTAATGAACAGCAATGGTATGATAGGGCCATTTTCACCTTGGCAAAAGAAGGTTACCTTGATGATGTGAATTTACGCTTTCCATTGGGCTTCGAGAAAGATATTAAACGCTATTCAGGCAAACAAAAAATAAACCCTGCTTGGGCATTTGCTATTGCTCGCAGAGAAAGTTCCTTTATGCCAGACGCCAACTCATCTGCGGGAGCGAAAGGTTTGATGCAAGTAATGCCAGGTACTGCTAAACAGTTAGCACGGAAGAAAGTTTCAACCAAAGAGCTGCTTAACGCGAAAAGTAACATCAAGTTAGGCACTAAATACCTACGTAATTTACTTGATCGTCATGATGGCAATCAGGTGTTAGCGACAGCAGCATATAATGCCGGTCCGTACCGAGTAAAAAGCTGGTTAAAAGACAGTAAATCATTACCGGCTGATGTTTGGATTGAAACAATTCCATTTAAAGAAACCCGTGAATACGTGAAAAGTGTTTTAGCATATCAACAAATATATCAACAAAAGGTCGGTTCAAAAGAGTCACTATTTGACAAAATTATCACCATGGACATTAGTAATAAATAGCAGACCTAAGTGTGTATTAGGTAGTGGCGTTTGGTATACTAACCCAATAGAAATACAGAGATAAACTAGATGAATACATTAGCCAAATTATATCCAGCTCATGCAATTGAGCTACAAAAACGCATGCAAGCCGCCTTAGCACGAGATAATCTTGATGGCTTGGTGATTCATTCAGGGCAAGAAATTAAAGCGTTTTTAGATGACAACAGTTACCCATTTCGCGTAAACCCACACTTTAAAGCTTGGTTGCCTTTGGTTGATGTACCTAATTGCTGGTTAATCGTGAATGGTAGTGATAAACCTACTTTGATTTATTATCAACCAGTCGATTTTTGGCATAAAGTTATTGAATTAGAAGTTAGCTACTGGAGTGATTTCTTTGATATTAAAATACTGGCTAAAGCTAGCGAAGTTGATAAGTTACTGCCATACGATAAGAAAGGTTTCGCTTATATTGGTGCGCATATTGAAGTTGCCAAAGCACTAGGTTTCGAGCAAATTAACCCTGAAGCATTAATTAATTATCTACACTTTCACCGTGCTTATAAAACACCTTATGAGCATGAGTGCATGCGTAAGTCGAATGCCATTGCGGTTAAAGGTCATAAAGCAGCAAAAGCAGCATTTTTTGATGGTTCATCAGAATACGATATTCAACAGGCATACCTTAAAGCGACGCAACATGTAGAAAGTGAAACGCCATACGGCAATATTGTAGCCTTAAATGAAAACACCTCGATATTGCATTACACCGCTTTAGATCGTGGTGTACCGCAAGCACATCGTTCATTTTTATTAGATGCAGGTGCTAACTTTCATGGTTATGCGTCTGATATCACTCGTACATATTCTTTTAAACGTGATCGTTTTGCTGAGCTCATTGCCCGTATGGACGAGTTAATGTTAAAAGCCGCAGCAGGCTTAAAGCCAGGAGTGAGTTATGTCGATTTACACATAGCGACATACCGAGATATTGGCAATGTTTTACGTGAGTTTAACTTTATTAACGTTGATGTTGATACCGCGGTAGAGAGCGGTATTATTTCAACGTTCTTTCCACATGGTTTAGGTCATCACTTGGGGCTACAAGTTCATGATGTTGGCGGTTTTATGGCCGATGAACGTGGCACTCATGTTAATACACCTGAGCAACATGCCTTTTTAAGAACATCACGTGTGGTTGAAGCAACTCAAGTCTTTACCATTGAGCCAGGCTTGTACTTTATTGATTCATTGCTAGCTGACTTAAAGCAGTCTGAACATAGTGAAATGGTGAATTGGCAAAATGTTGATGCAATGCGCCCATTCGGTGGTATTCGTATTGAAGATAATATTATCGTGCACCAGTCACATAACGAGAATATGACCCGAGAGCTAGAGTTAGATTAAGCGTATATTTTGTCTACACCATACCTAATAGCGGCTGAAGAGGTTATCGATGAAACGATAGTAACTCGCAGCCGTTTTATTTGTTATTTAAAGCCTTGCTCAAGTGCTGCAGACGCCAAGATCTTTATTAAAGAACTCCAGGTTTTACATCCTCAGGCAAACCATCATTGTTATGCTTTTATTGCCGGCCGTTCTGAGAACAGTCAGCTGTATGGCTTTTCAGATGACGGTGAGCCTTCAGGTACCGCTGGAAAACCGATGCTAACCATGTTGATGGGGAATGATGTTGGTGAAGTTTGTGCTGTTGTTGTTCGTTACTTTGGTGGTACAAAATTGGGGCCTGGCGGCTTACAACGTGCTTATGGTGGCAGTGTAAGGCAAGCTCTAACGCTTTTGACAACAAAACTTAAAATTCCTATGGTGCGCAAAACTTTAGCGTGTCAATATACACAAATGAATGATGTTTTATACTTTCTCCAACAGATAGGTGGAGAAGTGATACAGCAAGACTACAATGAAAATGTGCTACTAACGCTTGCATTACCTGAAGAAAAACTAAAAGATTTTCAACAGCATCTGCAAACATTGTCTTCAGGGCAATTACAATTACAAGCAATAACTGCAAACCCATTAACTAACTAATAACTCAAAAAAGTTAACTGCCGTGCAAATTAAAAATATTATCCGAATACTAGGACTATTAGTTGCGCTTCTCAGCGTTACAATGCTCCCGCCCGCACTTATCTCTCTGATCTATCGTGATGGTGGTGGTGTTTCATTTCTTATGGCGTTTTTGTTTTGTTTATTTGCTGGTTTATTGTCGTGGTATCCCAATAGAGCAGAAAAGGGTGATTTAAGAGCAAGAGAGGGCTTCTTAATTGTTGTCTTATTCTGGACTGTATTGGCAAGTTTCTCCGCAGTTCCTTTGTTGTTACTTGATGAACCTAATTTATCCGTTGCTGATGCCTTCTTTGAATCATTTTCTGGCCTAACCACCACGGGCGCAACGATATTAACCCAAATTGATGGTTTACCTCATGCCGTACTTTGGTATCGCCAGCAATTACAGTGGCTTGGTGGTATGGGGATTATCGTACTTGCTGTAGCTATATTACCAATGCTTGGTATTGGTGGTATGCAGTTATATCGAGCGGAAACCCCTGGTCCTGTAAAAGATTCAAAAATGACGCCGCGTATTGCTGATACGGCGAAACATTTATGGCTAATCTACGTAACATTAACCATCACCTGTGCTTTAAGTTACTGGGCGGCAGGAATGAATTTATTTGATGCCATATGCCATTCTTTTTCAACTATCGCTATTGGTGGCTTCTCTACCCATGATTTGAGCATGGGCTATTTCGATAGCCCTTTAATTAACTTTATTTGTGTATTCTTTTTGTTGATTGCCGGGGTTAACTTTGCATTGCACTTTGCTGTGGTTAATAGCCGCTCTTTACGAAGCTACTTCTACGACTCGGAATTTAAGGCCTTTTTAGGTATACAGTTAATATTGACGTTAATTTGTTTTACGGTACTGATGAGTTTTAATGTTTATCAGTCAGGTTTTGATAATTTTGAACAAGCTATTTTTCACGCCGTTTCAATTAGTACTACCGCGGGTTTTTCTGCGTCATCTTCTGGTGAAGTTGGGTTTTCTAGCTGGCCAACATTGTTACCAATACTGTTAATATTTTCTAGCTTTATTGGTGGTTGTGCGGGTAGTACTGGTGGCGGTATGAAAGTTATTCGCGTGTTGCTACTTTACTTACAAGGTATTCGAGAATTAAATAAGTTAGTACATCCAAAAGCGGTATTTACTATTAAACTAGGTAAAAAGGCTTTACCTAACCGTGTGGTTGAAGCTATTTGGGGCTTCTTTTCCGCTTATGCAGCCGTTTTTGTTATTTGTATGCTGTTGTTGCTTGCGGCAGGCATGGAAGATATTTCAGCGTTTACCGCGGTAGCGGCATGTTTGAATAATTTAGGCCCAGGTTTAGGGCAGGTGGCAGCAAACTTTGCTGAAATAAATGATTTTAGTAAGTGGGTGTTGGTCGTTGCGATGTTATTTGGACGTTTAGAAATTTTCACTTTGCTGGTGCTATTTACACCAGCATTTTGGCGAACTTAGTTTACTATTTGTATGGTCTTAGCCATTAGCTGATTAGAAAAAGGCTAATGGGTCGAGTTGGAATAACGTTTCAACGTCATTAATATAGCGTTTATTAACTAAAAATAGCACGACATGGTCTTCTGCTTGAATCTTAGTATTTGAGTGGGCAATAAGCACTTCTTCATCACGCACAATGGCACCAATAGTTGTACCAGGTGGCAGCTTAATTTGCTGAATAGTTTTACCGATGACTTTTGATGATTTCTCATCACCTTTTGCTACTATCTCAATCGCTTCTGCAGCGCCACCACGTAAACTATAAACATTGTCAATGTTACCACGACGTACGTGAGTTAATAGTGCCGAAATAGTCGCGTGCTGCGGAGATACAGCAATATCAATATTACTACCGTGTACTAAGTCTATATAAGCACTACGTTGTATTAGCACCATGGCCTTACGCACACCTAAACGTTTCGCTAATAACGAAGACATGATATTGGCTTCATCATCATTAGTGACGGCAATAAAAACATCAAACTGATCAATATGTTCTTCCATTAATAATTCTTGGTCGGAAGAGTCGCCGGTAAAGACTAAAGTATCGTTTAATTCGGACGCTAAATAAGCCGCGCGTTTAGCTGAATGTTCAATTAATTTTACTTGGTGATTTTTTTCTAATATACGTGCTAAGCCTGCACCAATGTTACCGCCGCCGGCGATCATGATTTTTTGATAAGGCGCTTCTAATTTTTGTAGTTCATTCATTACTGCGCGAATATGAATACTGGCGGCAATAAAGAAAACCTCGTCATCAGCTTCAATTACTGTCGTGCCCAACGGGCGAATTGGTTTACCGTTACGATAAATAGCCGCTACGCGGGTATCAATATTCGGAATATGTTCACGCAGTGTTGAAAGGGCATGACCGACTAATAAACCGCCATAATAAGCTTTAACGGCAACTAAACTTACCTTACCTTTAGCGAACTCTAATACTTGTAGTGCGCCAGGGTAGTCAATCAGGCGAGCAATATCACGAGTAACCAGCTGTTCAGGAGCAATAACATGATCAACTGGGATATTTTTATTCTTAAAAAGTTCTTTTTGATACTTAAGAATTTTGCCCGAACGAATACGGGCAATTTTATTGGCAGTATTAAATAAAGAATAACAAATTTGGCAAGCAATCATGTTTGTTGCATCATCGCTAGTGACTGCAATTACAAGTTCGGCATCTTCCGCACCAGCTTGCTTAAGCACGTCAGGATGCGAACCTTGGCCAGTAACTACCTGTAAATCCATCTTATCTTGCAACTCACGCAGCGTTTCACTGTTAGTGTCTATCAGAGTGATGTCATTTTGTTCGCCAACAAGGTTTTCCGCTAATGTTCCGCCAACTTGTCCGGCACCAATAATTATTATTTTCATTTATAGTTGCTTTTATTATTGCTTATTTTAGTGTTTTTTAACGAGTTTGGCGTAATAGAAACCATCCATAGAATTGTCATTTGGCAGTATTTGCCAACCAATATCTGTGGCATTGTCAGTAATGCCTTCTAGCTCTGCATCACTATTTTTCTCTATAAAGTGCTGAACTTGTTGGCTGTTTTCTTCTGGTAAAATACTGCATGTTGCATAAAGCAAAGTACCACCGGGTTTTAACAAAGACCATATGTTTTTCAATATATCTTGCTGTAATTCACCCAAGGCAGCAATGTCTTGCCCTTTACGTAACCATTTAATATCGGGGTGACGGCGTATTACGCCAGTACCTGAACATGGTGCATCTAGTAAAATTCGGTCAAATAATTCACCGTCCCACCATTTTTCAGGTGTTGCGGCAGCGTCGGCAGCAATAACATTGGCAGCTAAGTTTAAGCGTTGTAGGTTTTCTTCTACTCGCTCAAGCCTTGAGGCTTCAATATCGATTGCCGTCATGGCCTTTATTTTTGGACTATATTCGAGAATATGACAGGTTTTTCCACCAGGAGCAGCGCAGCAATCAAGCACGTTATCCTCTGGTTGGCAATCAAGTAAAAGTGCGGCCTGTTGCGCGGCACCATCTTGTATTGATACCCATCCTAGTTGAAAGCCTGGTAGTTTATTAACGTCGATTGCTTCAGTTAGTCGAATAGCACCAGATTTTTCATCAACCAATAAGTGTTCAATGTTTTCCTTTGCCAATAAGGCTAAATACTCATCGACATTATGATGAAGCTGATTTACACGCAGCCACATTGGCGGGCGTTGCATATTGGCATTTAAGACATCTTGCCATTTTTCTGGGTAAGCGAGTTGTACTTTTTTAATGAACCACGATGGGTGATTAAAAGCGATTGCGTCAGGTAACTCAGTCGGTGATACCTCTGAACCTTCACTTTCTTTAGCCGCTTGCTGGCGCTGAAAGTTTCTTAATACCCCATTGATTAAACCTTTTAAATGATCACATTTTAAAGGTTTGCAGGCGGAAACGGTTTCATTAAATGCAGCATGATCGGGTATACGGGTATATTTAATTTGATACACCCCCACTAGCATTAAGAAATGACCGACACGCTGTTTACCGGTTAATGGCTTTTTAATGAATGCACGGACATCATATTCTAGCTCAGGTAAGTGTCTTAAAACGCCGTAACAAAGTTCTTGTAGTAGACCTTTATCTTTCCCTTCAATTTTTGCTAGTTGCTGTGGTAATTCGTCAGCTAAGCTTCGACCTTTATCGACAACGGCAAACGTACATCGTGCTGCTAACGCTCTAAGATTTACAGCCATAATTAATTCTGCTCTTGTTGAGTTGCAGTAAAAGGAGCAGAACCGTTGATCGATAAACCTGGAGCAAACCACTCGGCTTTACCATTTAATATATCGGCCACCGCCAGTGCTTTTTTTCCAGGAAGTTGGATAACTTCAAGGCGCAGAGCACCATCATTGGTTGCTACTACAATACCTTGTTTATCAGTGCTAATAATATTGCCCACTGGCTGATTATGTTCAATGCTAATTGCACTAGCTTGCCAAACACGAATACGATGCTGCTTGCTGTTTTCGTTAAAAGTGAACTGGGTCACAGGCCAAGGAATATAAGCTCTAACTCTACGATCAAGAACGTCAGCAGATAACTGCCAATTTAACTCAGCATCAGCCTTATCAAGTTTAGCGGCATGTGTTGCAAGGCTATTGTCTTGCGGTTCGCGTGTGTAAGAACCATCAGCCATTAATGTGAGTGTGTCTAATAGCGCCACAGGACCAAGTTTAGCTAGCTTTTCATATAAGCTTGCGCTGGTATCTTGCAAAGTGATATCACAAGTGGAAGTTAATATCATATCGCCAGTATCTAGGCCTTTATCCATTTGCATTATGGTGACGCCAGTTTGCGGATCGCCAGCTTCTAACGCGCGTTGAATAGGCGCTGCACCACGCCATTTTGGCAAAATAGAACCATGAACATTAATACAACCTAATCTAGGAGTGTCTAAAATTACCGTTGGAAGTAATAATCCATAAGCGACAACGACCATGACATCTGCTTGATAACTTGCAAGTGTTGTATGTGTTTCTGGCGTTTTAAAGTTTACAGGTTGTTCAACCGGAATGTTGTGCTCTAACGCTAATAACTTTGTTGCACAGGCTGTTAGTTTTTTACCACGGCCAGCGGGTTTATCTGGCGGGCAGTAAACAGCAACAATATTATGCTCAGATTGAATGAGCGCTGCTAAATGTTGGGCAGCAAAGTCGGGTGTACCAGCAAAAATTATATTTAATGGTTTAGTTAAAGCGTTGGACAAGGGCAGTTCCTGAATACAAATTGATCAATGTGGGAATGTAAAAATTAGGCGTTGGCTTTATCTAAGCGCGCTTCTTTTTCCAGCTTCTTTTTAATTCGCTGACGTTTCAAAGGTGATAAGTAGTCAACAAATAAAACCCCATTTAAATGGTCAAGCTCATGCTGAATACAAATAGCAAGTAACTCTTCGCCGTCTAAGGTGAATTCTTTACCATTTTCATCCAGTGCTTTAACGGTAACATCTACGCTACGGTCGACCTTTGCGTAACAGCCAGGAACGGATAAACATCCTTCTTCGTTAATTAATGTATCATCACTTTTACGAATGATTTCAGGGTTAATTAACACGTAAGGGTGTTCTTTGTTCTCAGATACGTCAATAACCACTATTCGCTGGTGAATATCGACTTGTGTTGCTGCTAAACCTACACCATTTTCGGCATACATTGTTTCAAACATGTCACTGATTACTTTGCGAATTTCATCATTTACGTCAGTTACAGGTTGTGCTTTTGTTCTTAATTTCTCATCTGGAAATCGTAATACAGGTAAAATAGCCATAATTTATCAAAAGGGTTCGCGAAAAATCGCATAGAGTGTTATGTTTCAATTTTAGCCATTAATTAATATTAATCATAGTGGTTTAGGATAAAACCTCTCAGAATAGGCAGATTAACATGCTAATAAGAATAATATCATTGATATTCGGTCTCGCTATGTCAGTAGCTGTGTTGGCCGATGAACTAACGTTAAACTCGGATGCACCGAAAACATATATTGTTAAAAAGGGTGATACCTTGTGGGATATTTCCGGAATTTTCCTTAAGCAACCTTGGTTATGGCCGAAATTATGGCGCTTTAATCCAGAAATTAATAACCCACACCTAATTTACCCTGGTGATGAGCTACGTTTAGTTTTTGATGAAAATGGTCAGCCCATGCTAGTCAGAGGCAAACCAGAATTAAAATGGTCACCATCGGTTCGTAAACAATTGAAAGACCAAAACCCTGTAAGTACTTTACCGTTACAAGTGGTAGCACCTTTTATTCGCTATGATCACGTAAAAACGGCAGAAGAGCTAAATTTGTTACCTTATATTATTGGTAGCGATGAAGGTAATAAGTCTAGCCTTGATGGTTATAAAGTTTATGTAAATAGTGACCTCGTTATTGGCCAAAGCTACGGTGTTTACCATAAGGGCTCAGAGATTATTGATCCAGAAACTTCAGAATCGTTAGGCTTCAATGTAAAACTTGTCGGTACAGGTAAAGCGACTCAACGTGGTGATATGAGTCAAAAGCAACCGAGCACTGTTTATCTTGAAGGTGTTATACGAGAAGTTCGTTCGGGTGCTTATGTTGTGCCAGTGAATGATGAGCAGCAATACCCATCAATATTTACTATGCGAGCAGGTAGTGAAACAAAAGGTTTAATTGTTAGCTCGGTGACAGAACTTCGTGAATTTGCAAAGTATGATGTTGTGATGATTAACAGAGGTAATGTGCAAAATGTTCAAGCAGGTGATGTACTAACTGTTAGCCGTAAAAGCCCAGCCGTGGTTGAAACGGATGAAGGTCCGCAATATACCAGTGATACATCTCGTTGGAATCGTATGGCAAGCGCTAATAACTCAGATTACGACATGCCGGCCGAGCCAATTGGCCAAGTGATGATTTTTAGAGTGTATGACAACGTAAGTATGGCATTAATTCTTAGTTCGGAAAAACCATTACGTGTGCTTGATGGAGTAACTGCACCGTAATACATGTGTAAGCCACTCTTAAGGAGAAGCAAGTGGCCCTAAGCAATGACCAAAAGCTTTTAACTACAACACATTATTGGCTAGCCGTGAAATTTATTCCACGGCTAGCAATTCCTAAAAAATTAATGTTAGTTGAAAAGTTTGGATTAGCGGCATTATTTGATATTAATACTGACTTATCTAATTCAGGATTAAACAAACCACAACTTGCAGCAATACAGCATCCTGACTGGAAAAAAATTAATAACATCATTGATGATAGCACTCGTTGTCATAGCCATATCATTCATTATGACTCCCCTGAATACCCTAAGCTATTAAAAGAAATTTATGATCCACCGCTTATCTTTTTTGCTCGTGGTAACCTTGAATTATTGTCTCAATATCAAATTGCGATTGTTGGTAGTCGTAATGCCAGTGCTTCCGGCCGAGAAATTGCTCAAAATCTTGCTGGGCAGTTAGCCAAACACTTTGTTGTTACCAGTGGTTTAGCGCTAGGAATAGATGCATACGCGCACCAAGGTACGTTACAGGTAGGTGGTTTTACCATTGCTGTTGTTGCAACGGGGTTAGATATTACTTATCCGGCGAGACATAAAAAATTACAAAAAGATATTCTACAAAACAACGGTCTTATTATTAGCGAGTTTTTACCAGGGGTTACTCCTAAGCCAGGTCATTTTCCAAAACGCAATCGGTTGATTAGTGGTTTAAGCTTAGGTGTATTGGTGGTTGAAGCTTCACTTAAAAGTGGTTCTTTGATTACTGCTCGTTGTGCGTTAGAGCAGGGGCGTGAAGTGTTTGCTGTGCCAAGCTCTATATTTAACCAACAGGCTAAAGGTTGTCATTGGTTAATTAAACAAGGGGCTAAACTTGTTGAAGAAATTGCCGATATAGAAGATGAATTTAAAGAGTTTTCACTTGATGGTTTAGACTTATCGGGAAGTAAAGAGAAAGACAATTCAGCCGAAAAAAGTGAAAAACAGGACTTGTGTAACGATCCAATGTTAGCTAGTGTGGGATATGAAATCACTCCCGTAGATTTGGTGGTTTCTCGGAGTAAACTACCCATAGATGTAGTGCTAACTCGATTAACAGTACTTGAGCTTAGAGGTCTGGTGTCTGCGGTACCAGGGGGCTACCTTAAATTATAGAGGGGCTAGTTATGTTTGATATATTGATGTACCTTTTTGAAAACTATATTCATAGTGAAGCTGAGGTAATGGTAGACCATGACTTACTCACTGATGAATTAACCCGTGCTGGATTTCACCAAGATGAAATTTATAAAGCGTTAGCGTGGTTAGAAAAGCTTGCTGCCTTACAAGATACTGAAGCGTACCCGTATTTAACTCGCGTGGGTAACCAAGCGTTTCGTATTTATACCGCTGATGAAAGTCAAATACTTGATGTTGAATGTCGTGGTTTCTTATTATTTTTAGAGCAAGTTAATTTACTAGATTTTACTACCCGAGAAATGGTGATTGATCGGGTAATGGAAATAGACACTAAATTCTTTTCTATCGACGATTTAAAGTGGGTAGTATTGATGGTGTTGTTTAATGTTCCTGGTAAAGAAAAGGCTTATTCGCAAATGGAAGACTTAATTTTTGATGAGCAAGAAGGGCCTTTACACTAGTTTCTTACAGCTCACTTGAATTGCACGAAAATTACGCTACATCATTCCCTGTTATATATGGCATAATATGCATCTAATTTTTTAGGTGCATTTATCATGTCAAATCCCGAAAAACCTTTATTTTCACACCATGAACATGCCTTAGAAAAGTCTTCTGAAGCTTGCCCTGAATGTAATTCTGAATTAACTATTAAGCATGGGAAGTCAGGCCCTTTTTTTGGCTGTGTAAGTTATCCAAACTGCAAATACACTCGTCCGGTGGTTGAACATGAGCGCGTTGAAGAAAAAGTTCTATCTGGTAGTGAATGTCCTGAATGTGGACATGAGTTAGCGGTAAAACAAGGTCGTTACGGTATGTTTATCGGGTGTACTAACTTCCCGGAATGTCATCACATAGAAGAAACTCATCATCATGAAGATGCTGGCGTGGTTTGCCCTAAGTGTCAAAAGGCAGATTTAATCGAGCGAACTAATCGTTTTGGCAAAACATTTTATTCTTGTGATGACTATCCTAAATGCAAATTTGTTGTTAATCATCAGCCGGTTGATGGCGCATGTGAAAAATGTGGTTATACCTTGCTACTGAAAAGAAAGATGGCAGCAGGTGAGAAATTACAATGTGCATCTAAACCTTGTGGACACTTTCAAAAAGCATAAAAAAAGCCAGAACTAACTGACTTTTTGTTTTACTAAAACGTTAAGGCTTAGTCTAATTGAGTTTGATAAGCCGATACGTAAGGTTTTAATTCGTCAAATGCGGCTTCAGGAAGAATGTCAGCCAATTGCATTAACCGTAGCGCCAATTCTTTTTCGGACTTACCTGAAACGTTAATATGGCCCATTTTTCGGCCTGTACGTTTACTTTTTCCGTACCAGTGTAATGTAGTACTTGCTACGTTTAATATCTCATTAGGTACGGTATCTTCACCTAGTATATTAATCATTGCCGACGGTCGAACCAACTCAGTACTGCCAAGTGGTAAGTCACATACAGCTCTTAAGTGGTTTTCGAATTGACAAGTATCAGCGCCTTGCTGCGTCCAATGACCTGAATTATGTACACGAGGGGCAATTTCATTGACCAGTAATTGTTCACCAATTTGAAAAAATTCTATTGCTAATACACCAATATAATTTAACTCATTGGCAATACTATCAAATACCTCTTTAGCTTGAGCTTGAAGCCTTTCATCTACCTGTGTTGCAATTGAAACACTCAATACACCATTGGTGTGATGGTTTTCTGTTAAAGGATAAACCTTAGTATTGCCTTGGCTGTCGCGCACTCCAACTAAAGAAACTTCACGGTTAAATGGTACCATTTGCTCTGCAACAACAGCATGCTTAACATTTTTCTCTCCACCATCGAAAAACGCCTTAATGTCAGGCCAAATTTCTTCTGCTTGCGCAGCGTCTTTTAGTCGCCATTGGCCTTTACCATCGTAGCCGGCAAGGGCACTTTTAAGAATTAAAGGCAGTGAAAGTTTGTTTAATGCATGCTCAAAATCTTCTTTTGTTTCGATAATTTGATGTTTAGCATTGGCTACATTGCACTTTATTAAAAGATCTTTTTCTAATCTTCTGTCACCACCTATTTTTATTGCTTGGCTGTTTGGGCGTAACTTCCCTGAAGCTTCACAAGTTGCCAGTGTTTGATGGTCAATATGTTCAAATTCAGCAGTAATAAAGTCAGCGAATTCAATACCTTTTTCTAAACCTCCCAAAATAGTACTTGCTGAAAGTGGGTCAACGACATTACCAGAGCCAACATCGAAGGCTCTTATGTTGATATTTAAAGGTTTAACCGCAAGCGCCATCATACGAGCCAGCTGGCCTGCACCTAATACTAAAACATTCATTTACCTAGCCTTATTCTGCAGGGTTTGGATTATCAAGAATCGTTTGGGTTTGTTCAGTTCTAAACTTCTCTACTGCTGCTTGTACCGTCGGATCAAAAGTGCCAATGATTTGGGCGGCTAATAAACCAGCATTTGCTGCACCAGCAACACCAATCGCTAATGTTCCTACAGCAATACCTTTTGGCATTTGCACAATTGAAAGAAGAGAGTCTTGACCGCTCAATGCTTTTGATTGAACTGGAACACCTAAAACTGGCAAGCTTGTATAAGCGGCTGTCATACCCGGTAAATGTGCAGCACCACCAGCGCCACCAATAATCACTTTAATGCCACGATCTTTAGCGCTTTCTGCATACTCAGCGAGCAAATGTGGAGTTCTATGTGCTGAAACGACTTTTGTTTCATAAGGAACATTGAATAAATCTAACATTTCAGCAGCGTGCTGCATTGTCGGCCAGTCCGACTTTGACCCCATGATAATACCAACTTTCATATGCTTAATGCCTTTTGATGAAACAATTTGAAACCTATCGCAAGTAACGATTAGGTGAATAATTAATCTGAGATTATAACGTGTTTGACTATATTCTGAAATGACAAATCTTTCGCAATAGAGATAAATGAATAGTTATTTTCATCGATGTAGACCAAAGGATAATTTTTTAATTTAAATATCAGCGTATGATTATTTGCATATTGAAATGCCGAATATAATGAAGATGACCTATAGAGTCATTTCGGTAAAATAAGCGAGGAAGGTCATGAATAACATTTATAACCAAGGTTTAGATAAGGTTGCAGCCAATAGCCAGCCACTCACACCAATTAATTTTTTAAATCGGACTGCTGATGTTTACCCCAACAAAGTTGCGATTATTCATGGTAAACAAGAAATAACCTATGACGAATACCGTAAAAACGTTCGTCGACTTGCATCCAGCCTTATTAAGCAAGGGGTAAAACCCGGACAAACCGTTAGTATTATGGCGGCCAATATTCCTGCCTTTCTTGATGCTCATTACGGCGTACCATTAACTGGAGCCGTGCTGAATTCAATTAACATTCGACTTGATGCCGAAAACATTGCTTTTATTATGGATCATGGCGAATGTGACGTTTTGCTAACCGATACTGCATTTTCTGGCGTTATTAAACAAGCGTTGGCAATTTCGAAACGTAAACCTCTAGTGATTGATATTGATGATATTGAAGGTCCAGGTGGTGAGCGACTTGGCACTCTTGAATATCAAGAGTTATTAGCGCAAGGCGATGAAAACTTTGAAGGCACGCTAATTCATGATGAATGGCAGGCGTTAGCGTTAAATTATACTTCGGGTACTACGGGTAATCCCAAAGGTGTGGTTTACTCACATCGCGGAGCTTACCTAAATGCCATCGGCCATAATTTTATATGGCCTACCGATAGTAAAACAGTCTACCTATGGACGTTACCATTATTTCACTGCAATGGTTGGTGCTTTCCTTGGACTATTGTTGCCGTTGGCGGAACACAGGTTTGTTTGAGGCAAGTTGAAGTCGGGGCAATTGTTAATGCCATGATTGAACATAAGGTTAGCCATTTTTGTGGTGCACCTATTGTGCTAAATATGATTTTAAATGCCGATGAAAGTTTGCTTGCGCAATTGCCTAACAATATAAAAGCCATGACCGCAGGGGCACCACCGCCAGCTGCTGTTATTAAAGGTATTGAGAATTTAGGTATCGAAATTACGCAAAGTTATGGCTTAACGGAAGTTTATGGGCCATGCGTAGTGAGTGAATGGAAAGATGAATGGAATGACCGTAGTGATGATGAAAGGGCAGCGTTAAAAGCCCGCCAAGGTGTTCGTTATCCTACTCAAGAAGAAGTTGATGTGCTCAATCCCGATACGATGGAGCCTGTTCGTGCTGATGGCGAAACCATTGGTGAAATAATGTTCCGTGGTAATACTACGATGAAAGGTTATTTGAAAAATGAACAAGCAACCTATGAGGCCTTTGCTCATGGATGGTTCCATTCAGGTGATTTAGCGGTTAAGCACCCTGATGGCTATATTGAAATTAGAGATCGCTCTAAAGACATTATAATTTCTGGCGGTGAAAATATTTCCTCGGTTGAGGTAGAAGGGGTGTTGTACCAACATCCTGCTATTTTAGAAGCTGCTGTGGTTGCTAAAAAAGACGAAAAGTGGGGTGAAACACCTTGTGCATTTGTTGGTGTAAAGCGTGGACATACGTTAACAGAGCAAGACATTATTCAGCACTGTAGAGAACATATGGCAGGTTTCAAAGTACCTAAAACGATTGTCTTTAGTGAGCTACCTAAAACGTCTACAGGTAAAGTACAAAAATTTGTTTTACGACAAAAGATAAAAGAGTTGTTTGAAGTTTAACAAACCTCACAATATTAAACAAAACGTTAAGAGTTGTGCGCTCTTACCGTTTTTTTGTACAAATTATGTTGTTTTTCGTTTAAAAAAGTATAATCACCAACAAATTACTTTTATTAATCAACGATAATAAAACTCAATGACAAAAGCGATAGAAACATTTCAGAAAGGCGGTATTTTAGCTTACCCGACTGAAGCCGTATTTGGCTTAGGATGCGATCCTGATAATAATGATGCAATTGAAAAACTATTGTCGATTAAATCACGTTCCGCAGATAAAGGACTTATTTTACTGGCAGGTAATTATTCTCAACTATTACCTTATATAGATGAAAGTCAAATACCACAAGATAAACGCTTAACTGTGCTATCTCGTTGGCCTGACGGTATTACCCAATTAGTCGCAAAAGCGCCACAGTTATCTCATTTACTAACTGGGCGCTTTAATACTATTGCTGTGCGGGTTACTAGCCAACCTGATGTTGTTGCGCTATGTAACGCCACTAATAAGCCAATAGTATCTACTAGTGCTAATTTAAGTGGTCAAACACCTGCTAATACTTGGCAAGACATACCTAACGAGCTCTCTGAAAAAATTGATTTTATCATCAAAGGTAAAACTTTAGGCTTTGATCAGCCTTCCACTATTATCGACGCACTGTCTGGGGACATTATTCGCTCATGAGTACTATAAACATTAACGTTGTTATTGAATTTTTAAAATCATTACAAGATCAAATATGTTCCGAGCTGGAGCTAGCTGATGGTGGTGGTAAGTTTGTTGAAGACAACTGGAAGAGAGCTGAAGGTGGTGGCGGCAGAACTCGAGTGCTAACCAATGGTAATGTTATTGAACAAGGTGGGGTTAATTTCTCTGTTGTTTCTGGTGACAAGTTACCTCCTTCTGCTACAGCGCACCGACCAGAACTTGCAGGTCGAAAGTGGCAAGCCTGTGGTGTGTCGTTAGTTATTCATCCTAAAAACCCTTTTATTCCAACTTCTCATGCCAACGTACGCTTTTTTATCGCAGAAAAAGAAGGTGAAGAACCTGTTTGGTGGTTTGGTGGTGGTTTTGACCTCACGCCGTTTTATCCGTTTAAAGAAGACGTTGTGCATTGGCACCAAACCGCAAAAAATATTTGTCAGCCATTTGGTGATGATATTTATCCAGCCCACAAAGCATGGTGTGATGACTATTTCTACTTAAAGCATAGAGATGAAACGCGTGGTGTTGGCGGTTTATTCTTTGATGACCTTAATAAGTGGGAGTTTGATAAATGCTTTGATTACATGCAGGCTGTTGGTAAAGGTTTTATTGATGCCTACGTGCCTTTAATGGCAAAGCGCAAAGAAACACCATTTACTGATAGTCATCGCCAATTTCAATTATACCGTCGTGGTCGTTATGTTGAATTTAACTTGGTTTTTGATCGCGGTACTTTGTTTGGTTTGCAATCAGGTGGGAGAACAGAGTCAATATTGATGTCGATGCCACCGTTAGCGCGTTGGGAATATAATTTTCAAGCTGAAGCGGGAAGTGCTGAAGAAAAGTTACAAGATTATCTTGTACCTCAAGAGTGGCTATTATAATTAGATTATTCTCTTTATAACGCACAAACGATTAATGGGCGAAAAACTTCGCTGTTACCACTTTGTTTGTGCGTTTAGTCACAAAAGCGGATGCCTTAATGTGGAATCATCATATAAAACCACAATTTATTTGCGGTTTCTCACAAACCTTGAGCTAGATCAATTACTCTAGTATTTTGCAGGCGTAAAATTACCTTATTGAAAATTTAATATTCTTTATATTTAACAAAAGGTAATGCTCTCATGAAAACATCAGTAATTAATGGATTAATTCTTTCCGCTCTTACATTATCTCCACTGGCTCTTGCAAACCAAGCTGGTGATTTTATTGTTCGTGGCGGTGCAACGAATATTACACCAGATAGTGGCAAATCTAACATTATGTTAGCGGGTGCTGATTCAACAATGACATTAACCGTTGATGACAATACTCAATTAGGTTTAAATTTTGTATATTTTTACAATAGCAATTGGGCTGTTGAATTATTAGCAGCAACACCTTATACCCATGACGTTACTATTCAAGATAAAAACTCTGTTCTTGGTGTTGATGGCGCAAACTTAGGTGAGGTATCACACTTACCACCAACACTAAGTGCACTATATTACTTTGATACGAACTCAGCATTTAAGCCTTATATTGGTGTTGGTATTAACTATACGGTTTTCTTTGATGAAGAATTTGCAGAAGCACCTAAATCATTAGGCTTAAGTAACTTAGAATTAGATGGCTCATTTGGTTTATCTGCACAAATTGGTGCAGATTATCATTTAGACGAGAAGTGGTCGTTAAATGCTTCTATTCGATATATCGATATTGATGCTGATGCTACGTTTGATGTTGGCGGAAATAACGTTGGTAAGGCGGATATCAATGTAGATCCTATGGTTTACTCATTAATGCTAGGCTATAAATTCTAATTTAATTCTTAGCCAGATAGAATCGATATAAAAAGCAGTAATTCAATTACTGCTTTTTTGTGTTCATATTTTAATAACTACGGTAACCTACCGCTAAACATTCAAGTTAATAATCTCATGAAGCAATTTCGCGTTTTCGGCAATCCTATAGCTCAATCTAAATCACCATTTATTCACCAACAGTTTGCTGTGCAATCTGCACTAATGATGAACTATGAAAGCGAGTTAGTTGAATTAGAACAATTTGATATCGCCGTAAAAAAGTTAATAGCTAATAAAGGTAAAGGGGCTAACGTAACTGCGCCATTTAAAGAGCAAGCATTTGCATTGTGTGATGAGCTTAGTGAAAGGGCTAAATTAGCCGGTGCTGTTAATACTTTAATATTTTCTAACGGCATTATTTATGGTGACACTACCGATGGTTTGGGACTAGTAAATGACCTCCTTAGACATCATGTGCAGCTAAAAGCGAGTAAGATATTGTTGCTTGGTGCTGGTGGTGCGGCTAAAGGAGTCGTGCAATCATTATTGGAGCAATTTCCCCAGTCACTAACTATTGCCAATAGAACATTAAGCAAGGCAGAAACAATCGCTGAGCAATACCCCAATGCCGATGTTAGTGCTATTACTTTCGAAGATACAGAACATCTGGTCTTTGATATTATTATCAATGCTACTTCTGCCGGTTTATCCGGCGCAAGTTTATCTATATCAGACCGAACTATAAAAAGCGCACATACCTGTTACGATATGGTTTACGGTAAAGAACCAACGGCATTTTTAAAACAGGCAAAATTATTATGTGTTGATAATATCATTGATGGGCTAGGCATGTTGGTAGGGCAGGCGGCAGAAAGTTTTTATTTATGGAATAATATCCGACCAGATGTCGAGCCTGTTTTAATGTCTTTAAGAGCAGAATTAAACCAATAAGCAGTAGTTGAAAATAGTAGGTAATTTGCAATGAACCAAGCCATTTTATTTAATGATGATTTACATTTTAATAAGCAGCATGACGCTTGGTCTTTTACTGGACAAGTTTCAGGCCAAAGAATGACTATTTACTTTCATTCAATGCAACTGAAAAATTTGTCTTCAATAGACAATTGCTTAAAGTATGACTTAGAAGAAGTAACTGAACTCTGGCTCGAAAAGAACGAACCAGAGGGAGATGAAATACATATCAATATGAGATAAAAGCGGAACTAACAATTATCCGCTAAGTACTCATCCTTTAATTCAACATAGTTTATTGCTGATTGTTTTAGAAAGCTTGATTCATTCTCTTTTAATTCTCTAACTTGCTTTACCGGGTTGCCAACATATAAATAGCCGCTTTCTAGTACCTTATTCGGTGGTACTAAGCTACCTGCACCAATAAATACATCATCTTTAACAACAGCACCGTCCATAATAATTGCGCCCATTCCAACAAGAATTCCGTTCCCTAAAATACAGCCGTGCAACATACATTTGTGACCAACAGTTACATCATCACCTATTACTAACGGATTACCAGCTGGATTATTAGTACTTTTTCTTGTGACGTGTAGTACCGTACCGTCTTGTATATTGGTTCTAGCGCCGATGGTAATTGTATTTACATCGCCTCGAGCAGCAACAAGCGGCCAAATGCTTGAATCATTACCCAATGTAATGTCGCCTACTAATACTGCTGATTGATCAACATAGACATCTTCACCTAATATTGGCGTAATATTACGGTAACTACGAAAATTATTTTTATGCATAAAAGTTAATTATAAAGAGTTGGTATAGCCATATTAGCAAAAAACACACAGTAGAGAGTCATTTTCACATAATAGGTTGGACTTATTGTAGTTGTGATTATCACTCTTCAATCTCAGTTGGCAAGATAATGCTGTCGTAATTTTCCGCATATTGAACATAATAAACCCAGCTACAGCAAGGGCTGTACAAATAAAAAGCAAACAAACACCTTTGCGCAAATAAAGTGCATTTAACGGTTGACGTGCTGCGAAAAATCGCCATAATGCGCTCCACTTCTTCGGGGCAACCCAAGAAGCTTGTTTTAAAGAGTTAACTTCCAAGGTTTAGGCCAAAGCAGGTGACTTAACGTCTCAAAGTAGGGTTTTGAATCTTCTGCAAAGAAAGTTCAAAAAAATGAAATAAGATGTTGACTTTAAAACACGGACGCGTATTATACGCATCCTGCTTCAGGCAAGGCCTGCAGCAACGAAACAGAGCGAATGAGATTTTGTTTCGGTTAACTCATCGAGTTAACGTTCTTTAACAATTAGTTATCATGCAATTTGTGTGGACACTCACATTAACGTTGATTTTACATAGTTATCTCTTTCTTCGGAAAGAACATAACAAAAAACAGCTTAATATGATGTCACACAAAATAAGTACCATTTAAGCCTTAGGGTTTGAATGATACGTTTTATGTAGTTTTTATCTTCTTTAGTCTGATAGATAGAAACACGACAGAATTCATTGAGCAGATGTTGAAACAAGTTTACTTGATTCACATCACAAACGATTTTTAATTGAAGAGTTTGATCATGGCTCAGATTGAACGCTGGCGG
>OJET01000012.1_pt1 | contig 112404 bp, 96 predicted proteins | sample 1593941 | NCBI WGS metagenome assembly OJET01 (sample SAMN05416869, study PRJEB24817) | seawater metagenome | isolation source: Sea water | place: Canada:Atlantic | collected 2013-11 | reverse complement strand
GTGTTAGCGCCGATGGTAGTGTGGGAGTTCCCATGTGAGAGTAGGACATTGCTAGGCTTCTATTAAGAAAAGCCCGTTACTGATGTGACGGGCTTTTTGCTGTCTGGTGTTTAAATAATATTCATTAATACAAATATTCGTTTAATGGTGACAGCGAGACTGGTAATATTTCATTATAAAACTCACAAATAGCAATCTATAATTGATTCAGATCGATAAACAAAAATTATTCACTAATATTTTTATTAATGTCTTTGTATATTAACCATATTTTACTTAGGATAATGGCATAAATTGCTGCTGTGTTTTTATGTTGAAGTGGCATCTATTTCTTCTATTTAATGAATGAGAATAATAACAATGAATATTGATGGAAAGTTAACAGCAAAAAATTTACGAGCTGAATTAGCTGTTGAAGTAGCTGAATTGAAATCGACTGATGGTATTCAACCAAAATTAACGGTAATTTTAGTTGGTGAAGATCCGGCCAGCCAAGTTTATGTAAGAAATAAAATAAAGCAGACACAAGAAATCGGTATGATTTCTGATGAAATAAAGTTACCTGATGACACAAATCAAGAAGAGTTATTAAAATATCTTGAACACTTAAACAATGATCGAAATATTCACGGTATTTTAGTGCAACTACCTTTGCCAAAGCACATTGATGAGAGTGTCATAATTGCAGCAATTAATCCTGATAAAGATGTTGATGGCTTTCATGCGATGAATTCAGGTCGGCTTTTCAATGGTGAGACAGGGGCGTTAGTGCCTTGTACTCCCCAAGGTTGTGTCATGTTAGCAAAGCAACATTTGGGTAACGATCTATCGGGAAAACATGCCGTCGTTATTGGTCGTTCTAACATTGTTGGAAAACCAGTGGCTATGTTGTTATTACAAGAAAATTGTACTGTGACTATTGCCCATTCTCGTACTAAAAATTTACCTGAAGTTTGCCAGCAAGCAGATATTTTAGTTGCTGCAGTTGGCATTGCTGAGTTTGTTAAAGCGGATTGGGTTAAAGAAGGCGCAACAGTGATTGATGTTGGTATCAATCGAATATCTACAGAAGAAGGTAAAACTAAGCTTGTCGGCGATGTTGACTACGATAATGTCGTTGGTAAGTGTGGCGCTATTACACCAGTTCCAGGTGGTGTAGGACCAATGACAATTGCTTGTTTACTGAAAAACACTATAATTGCCGCTAAGCAGAGTGTTAGCTAGTCTTGTCTATAATTTTTAAGGTAAGAGAAACAAATTTTTGTTTCTCTTACTTTTGTTTATTCTTAAGTTATTGAATAAAGGTTGTTTATTTCTTATTAAGTGACTTTGATATACCTGCTCACAAATAGTAAATTATATTCCCAAAAACATATTTCAAACTATGTCTGAGCATTGCAAACAATTTCTACTTTGCTACTTGCCTCATTTTATCCGCTGTTGACCGTAACCCTGCTATCTAATTTGTAATCCACTGTTATTTTTTAGCTATTACTCTGTGAACCAATACACTGTTATTGGTTAATAACGAATTATGTGGAATTACTCTATGAAGTTAACTTCAAGTGCTCTTTCTAGCCCGGCAGCCGTTTCAGTCGGTGTTGCTTTAATCCTACTCGTTGGCATGTTGAGTCTATTTAAATTGCCAGTACAATTATTTCCAGATATTGAGCGTCCGCGCATTGCTATTCAAACTTTTTGGCGTGCAGCATCACCACAAGAAGTAGAATCAGAATTAATAGAGCCACAAGAGCAAGTGCTTCGTGGTATCCCTGGTTTAAGCTCGATGAATGCTTTTGCTAACCGCGGTAGTTCTTTTATAAACTTAGAGTTCGGTGTTGATACCAATATGGAGCAAACACTGATAGAAGTGATCAGTAGAATGACACGTGTCGCAAATTTGCCACGAGACGCTAGGCCACCACGAATAATGCTGGGTGGTTTTGGTGGCGGTACTCCTGCATTAACCTTCTTTTTCTTACAGGCTTTGCCTGGTAATGACAAACCTATTGCTGATTATATTGACTTTACTAACGATACAATCAGACCACGTATTGAGTCTATTGAAGGGGTTTCTAGTGTTGAAACCTTTACTCAACAAAATAGAGAAGAACTTCAAATCCGTTTTGATCCCGTAAAAGCGGCTGAATATGGAATTCAAATTCCTGAACTGATTGCATTAGTGTCAGAATCAAATGACGTCTCTGGTGGTTTTGTAGATGTAGGTCGCCGTCAATATACCTTGAGGTTCAATGGCAAGTATCGAGTTGAAGAATTGTCAGACTTGATATTAGAGTCACGTAACGGCAGTAATATCAAACTAAGCGATGTTGCCACGGTAGAGGTACGTAGAAATGATCGACAGAATTTAGCCATACAGAATGGCAACCCAGCATTTTCCATGAGAATTAACCGTGCTAATGGTGCTAATGTTCTAGAAACGCTAAACCGAGTTAAAAACGAAGTAGATTTAATTAACTCTGAGATTTTAGCTGAACGAGAACTGGTGATGGTGCAATCATTTGATGCTTCCGTTTTCATCTATCGCGCGATTAACCTGGTGACTGGAAATCTTTTTGCCGGAGTTGTTTTATCATTGTCGGTGCTATGGTTTTTTATTAGAAGAATGCGTGCAACGTTAATTATTGCAACCGCAATACCCGTAAGTTTGTTGAGTACGTTTATCGTACTAGAAATTACTGGGCGATCGCTTAATGTGATTTCATTGGCAGGGTTAGCATTCGCAGTTGGTATGGTGCTAGATGCGGCCATTGTTGTACTTGAAAATATATTACGAATGCGTGATAAAGGGGCTGATAATCACAAAAGTGCTGAACAAGGGGCTCAACAAGTTTGGGGAGCACTGCTTGCATCAACCGCAACAACCGTCGCGATATTTCTGCCGGTATTTTTCCTAAAAGATATCGAAGGTCAGCTATTTGGTGACTTAGCACTGACTATAGCCATTGCTGTATCTGTTTCCTTAATTGTTGCTGTCGTACTCTTGCCTGTACTAGCGAAGTACTTCTTAAAGCAGCAATCTGCTGAAGACCCAAATGAAAAACTTTGGCATCGTATTACGACATTTGTTATGCGACTTACCCGTTCGAGTAAAAGACGTTTAACAGTGGCTACTGTGCTACTTATTGTGCCAATTATTGTTACCTATGTTGCATTGCCGACATTAGATTATTTACCGCCAGTTAAGCGTGATGCCGTTGACGCTAATTTACGCTTTCCACCAGGAGCAAACGTAAACACTATCGAAAAAGAAGTTGTTGAGCCAATTGTTGCGCGTCTTAAGCCTTATATGGATGGTACCAAAGAGCCAGCACTGAAAAACTACTATTTATTTTCTGGACCGTTTGGTGGCAGTTTAGGGGTTCGAGCAAAGGACCAATCTAAAGTCGATGAGCTACTTGATATTGTTCGCAATGAAATACTAGTCGACTTACCTGATACTCAAGCTTTTGCCTCTCAAGGAAATTTATTTGGCGGCTTTGGTGGTGGTCGTCAAGTTAGCGTACATTTGCAATCGAAAGACACACGCGCATTACAAAATACCGCAAGACAAGGTATTGAATGGGTGAAAGCAGCAATTCCTGGCGCACGAGTACAAGCAAATCCAGGCACTGAAATGGCTGAGCCAGAATTACGTTTAACACCTAATGATCGCAGTATTTTGGAACAAGGTTGGAATCGTCGAGATATTGGTCGAGTGGTCAGAACCATGGGCGATGGTTTATTTGTTGGCGAATATTTCAATGGTAGTAAGCGTTTGAATATGATTTTACGCGCTGAAGGCTGGGATGACCCTGATAATTTAGGTGATGTGCCCGTTGTCACCGGTACAGGTTCAATTACCCAGTTATCTGAATTGGTTGATATTCAACGCACTGTTGGGCCATCACGATTAACACGAATCGATGGCAATCGTACTATTACGTTAAATGTTAACCCACCAGAAGGATGGTCATTGGAACGAACTATTGCAGCACTTAAGAGTGAGGTTGAGCCTCAGTTAAAAGCGAGTTTACCGCTCGACGCTAATATTTTGTATGGCGGTAGTGCTGATCAATTAGAAAAAGCAATTTCAGTTATGGCGGAGAATTTCGCTTTTGCCTTGGTGATCCTATTTTTATTAATGGCTGCCTTGTTCCGATCACTTAAAGACAGCGCATTAGTGCTGATAACTATTCCATTAGCCACTGTGGGGGGAATATTAGCCCTGCAACTACTCAATACTATTGTTTTTCAACCGCTAGATTTATTAACCATGATTGGCTTCGTTATCTTGCTTGGCTTGGTGGTAAACAATGCCATTTTGTTGGTACATCAAACGCGTACTGCTCAAAATACTGGTATGTCACGTGTTGATGCTATTGAACAAGCATTAACCTTAAGATTACGGCCAATATTTATGAGCACGGCAACCAGCTTCTTTGGCATGTTGCCATTATTGCTAATGCCAGGTGCTGGCAGTGTCATTTATCGTGGCCTATCGGCTGTTATTGTAGGTGGTTTAGCCGTTAGCACACTATTTACTATTGTTTTACTCCCATGTTTATTAAGGCTTAATCGCAGTGACTTCACTTTTGTAGCTAAAGAGAAAACATCAATCAAACAGCCAGCACGAATTAAATTAATTGCTGACAAGTAAAAGCTCATTTTAAGGAGATTATGATGAATAAATTTTATAAGTACTTAAGTGTTATGACACTAGCATCAAGCTTAGTCGTTAATATTAACGCTATGGCTGAAGAAAAAGAACAACCAGGGCAATTAGTCAGTGTTGAGAAAGTTAAAAATGAACAAGTTAATCCAACGTTATGGTTACCTGGAAACGTTATCAGCAGAATGAATGCGCCAATCTCTGCTGAACAAATGGGGCAGCTACTTTGGATTGAAGACGTTGGCTCACAAGTGGAAAAAGGGCAAGTCATTGCTCGAATCGATAATCGTCATTTAGTTTTACAAATGTCGCGACAGCAAGCACAAATTAAGCGTTATCATGCTGACGTGGTGTATTTAACGAGTCAAAAGAAACGTATGTCTGCTTTGAGCCAAAAGAATAATACAGCCATTAGTGAATTAGAACGCATTACTAAAGATTTAGCTGTAGCTGAAAGTGAAGTACTTGCTTTAAGTATGCAAATCAAGCAAACCGAATTAGCGATAGAGAAAACAGCAATAGTAGCACCGTTTACAGGCAACATCAGCCAGCGTTTCGCTCATGTTGGTGAACTTATTAGTGTTGGTCGCTCGTTGGTACAATTGGTTGATACAAATCATTTAGACATTATGATTGCTGCACCAATTTCTATTGCACCTTTTTTGCAGAAAGACGCGAAAGTATTGGTGAAATGGCAGAATAAATTAGTTGAATTACCGGTCAGAACTTGGAGTAAGGCGGGTGTACAATCTTCTCGTACTTTTGATGTTAGGTTAGATGCAAAAGATTTAACCTTGCTGGCAGGTTCGGCAGTAACGGTGTCACTGCCTAAAGAACAAGTGAGTAAAGCGACATTAGTGCCTCGAGACGCATTAGTATTGCGAGAAAAAGAAACATTTGTACTAACTGTTGATAAAGAAAATAATGCCAAAAAAGTGAACGTTTTAGTTGGGCAAGGTAGCGGCAGTTGGATTTCAGTTTCAGGTGCTATTTGGGCCGGTGATGAAGTTATTGTGCGTGGTGGTGAACGTTTGCAAGAAGGTCAAAAAATTAGAAGAGGTGAGAGTTTAGTGGCTAAAAGGTAATGCAGATTTATCAAATGACAAGTAAAAATAATAAAATTAGAGGATGTACATGAGCTACTTTCGAGCCAGTTTGATAACAGTTAGTTTAATTTTAGTGCTTGGCTTCTTAAGTAGTTGCTCAAATAGCCAAAAAGTCACTAGTGGTTTATTAGCCCCGAAACCAGAGAACCATCAAGGTGGCGTTATTCAAGTTTATGCTGCAAGAACTTGGGGCGCTAAACAAGCTGTTGCTGTTCATACTTGGTTCAGTGTAAAACGCAGTGGTGATGACCATTATACAAGTTATGAAATTATCGGTTGGCGATTAAGACGAAGTGATACTGCTTTGGTAGTGAGAACTAATAAGCCAGATCGTGATTGGTGGGGGCATCAACCTGAGTTGTTATTGGATTATCGCGCTGCAGATGCTGACGAACTTATTGCTCGTATAGAACATATAGTCGAGCAATACCGATATAAAAATGAGTATCAAGCATACCCTGGTCCTAACAGTAATACCTTTACCGCTAGTATTGGTCGTGAAGTTCCAGAGTTAGGCTTAGATTTACCTTCTACGGCGATAGGTAAAGATTACAAAACCTTTAATGAAATGTTTGGACGTTCATCTTCTGGTAGCGGAGTACAAGCATCATTTTTTGGCTTATTAGGATTAACACTTGGTGTTGAAGAAGGCATTGAGCTCAACGTGTTAGGTTTGAATTTTGAATTGGACTTATTTGATCTTGCCATTGAATTACCAGGTGTAGGACGCATTGGCGCCGACGTGGTTACACCAGAAGCTGATATGAAACAGCATTTATACACAGTTGAAGCGAGTAAAGATAATAGAAAATCAGTTGCATCGGATAATGATAAAAGAGAGGGGAAAGTTACCGCGAATTAATACAAATTAATATTTTCCTATGCGTTATAAAGGTAACAACATAAATTACTGTGCTTTTCTCTATAGCGTGATAACCGTTGCTGAAATTCATTTGGTAGCTGTGCAATATCTTCGACGGCGTTGTAATTAATGAACTTATTCGATAAATAAAGCGGTTGTAACACTTTATCAGCAAAACAAATTATTTTGGAATATGTCGGTAAGCTAGATTCATTTTTATCAACCGTGTTGCCGGGGGTAATTTGTTGAAGTTCAACTTTTGATTCTGCCATTATGAAGCGCAGTAATATACTGGCTAGTCCTTTACCGCGATAAGCTTTTTCGGTAACTAAAGCATGTAATAACCAGAACTCTCCACTCTCTTGTCCTGCAGAAACCATTACGCAGGCAATAATTTCGTTATTAACTTTGATAAAATAACATTGATCTTGTCCGATATAACTTGCGGCATATCGCTGAGTTTTATAAAAACGCATAATGTCTTTTTTATCTGTTCTTGCTGCTTTTTCTACAGCATATAGTGAAGATTGATAGGGCAATATTATTCCGTTATTTTACTAGTTCGTTACGCACTAAGCCTCGGCGGATATTTTTACACAACTTACCCAGCCGAGTAATTTCACCTAACAGTGGTTGTTCGTTATTTTCTAAGCGAACTTCCCAATATGAAAGTTCAGTATCTGCTAATTCTAATAACTTTTTCGGACAACCAACACATTTTCCTGCACATATTTGCGCTTCAGGTAAGGTGAACGGAAACTCTTCCCTCACTTGGGTAATTAATGTGCTCATGGCTGTGTGTCGATCAGGCTTCATTTTATTGGTCTAAGTTTACTACTTCATGCGCAACATTTTACTAGCAATTGGAATATTTTTGTTTGTTGTAACTCAAGCTATGTTCGTAAAAGCGATCTCAAATCTAAAAATTAAATAACCGCGAGAAGATTTTTATAAAAAATACGTTTTTTAAGAAAATCAGAATATTTTTAACTTATTGCCAAAATAGTTTAGCTAAATATGTTCAAGAACAGGTTATAATACGGCAATAGTTTATTGGTTTTACCCAACTCGTTTATTAAGTGGAGAGTAAGTTTGCAGTTTAGTGATTTTGGATTAGATAGTAAAATAATGTCAACCGTGGAGCATTTAGGTTTTAATGAGCCTACTGAGATCCAGCAGCAGGCAATTCCTGCCGCCATGACAGGTCATGATTTGATCGCATCATCTAAAACAGGCTCAGGCAAAACACTAGCATTTATTATTCCCGCAATGCAGCGTTTATTAAAAAATCGCGCATTAAGTAAACGTGACCCACGGGTGGTTATTTTAACGCCAACACGTGAACTGGCTAAGCAAGTATTTACGCAATTAAGAATGTTTACTTCAGGTTCGCAGTTTAAAGCCGTGCTTATTCTTGGTGGTGAAAACTTTAACGACCAAGTAAAAACCTTAGAGAAAGACCCACAATTCATCGTTGCAACACCAGGACGTTTAGCGGATCACTTATCGCAAGGGCACTTTTATCTTAATGGTTTAGAGCTACTGATTCTTGATGAAGCTGACCGTATGTTAGACCTAGGTTTTGCTGAGCAACTAGCGCAAATTAATAAAGCTGCCGATCATCGTAAACGTCAAACGTTAATGTTTTCGGCAACGTTAGACCATGCGCAAGTTAATGACTTTGCATTAGCATTGCTGAAAAAGCCTAAGCGTATCGCTATTGGTAGTGCTCATACCGAACATAAAGATATTACTAAGCGTTTTTACCTTTGCGACAACTTAACGCAAAAAGAAAAACTACTACAACACTTTATTACTCATGAAGATCATCAACAAATGATCATCTTCACCGCTACGCGTGCTGATACTGATAGACTTTCGACATTATTGACTGAACAAGGGTTAAGCACTGTCGCGTTAAGTGGTGAACTGAACCAAGGCCAACGTAACCAAATTATGGACGGCTTTAGTAAAGGTCAGCAAAAAATACTCATAACCACTGACTTAGCTTCACGTGGTTTAGATTTAATTAATGTCTCGCACGTGATTAACTTTGACATGCCAAAGCATACTGAAGAATTCGTGCACCGTATTGGCCGTACAGGTCGTGCTGGTAGTAAAGGTGATGCCATTTCTTTTGTTGGTCCGAAAGATTGGATAAGCTTTAAAAATGTTGAGGGCTTTTTACAGCAAAAACTTACTTTTGATACCGTTGACGGTTTTAAAGCGAAATTCAAAGGCATAAAACCGAAAAAAGCAAAAGTTGCTGTTAAAGCGCAAGACAATGCCAAGTCTGCAACACAAGTTAAGAAGCCTAAAGCGAAGAAAATTATTAAGAAAAGCTTTTTAGCTGAAGATGCAGGTGACTTACCAGTATTGAAACGTAAACAAGCGATTGCACCACAAGATATTGAAGATAGTGAGCTTGAAGAACAGAATTAGTTTTCATTTTTAAAGCTTAAATACTAGGTTAGTGACTTAGGCTATAAAATATAATCAAACGCATTGATCAGTAAAGGTTAATGCGTTTTTTTATACTTATATGTATAGGCTTAACTCATGTACTTTATGCCATTAGTATTTATTGATAAATAGCAATTTAAATTCAGATACCTGAACTAGAATTAATGTATATCAAACCATGCTAGTGAAATAAACACTATGATCATTTTATAAAATGTAAATAATTGGTTTTAGAATGCAAAATATTAATCAGCTAACTAAAGATAGAATAGTCAGTGGACTGTTATTAATGATCGCCTCGCTATTAATTTTTACTATTGCACAAACAATAGAAACACTGTTGATAGAGTACGAATTATCTTCAATGTATATTTCATTTTGTGCAGGGTTCATACTATTTATTCCGTTAGTAAGCTTGGTGTTGCACCCCTTATTATTTAATGATGTTGAAGATAAATTAGCACGTAAGTCTGCCCTTATTAAGAATGTTGGCCTGGTAATGGTTGTACAAGGCTTATTTTTTCTTATTTGGATCACCGACGCTATTGCTATTTATAGCATTTACGTAGATTCCAATTCTTTTTTAGCAAAAGCTTTTAACATTAGCAGCGATAACAAAGGAACTTTTAGTAAAGAGTTTTTTTGGGCAAATTTACTACTGGCTTGGCTGTTTTCTTTTCTCTCGCTTGTAGTCGGCTTATTGCCGTGCTTAATTGCTCGGTTGAAAAACCTAGGTGTTGTTGGAAACTTTGTTTCGGCTTTTCAATTCGCTAAAGTAAATAAGCTTCAGCTTACTGTTTATGCTTTTTATTTAGCATTTTCGGCTGTAATCCCTTTAATGTACGCTAATTACTTATTTATAATATTATTTCCACTGACGCTAGTGTGGGCTTTTGTAAATATTTCTAGTCGTTATTTAAAACTGCATCTCTTAAAAAGCATGGTCTAAAATTTTTAATATGCCATTTGCTCAGTTGAATGGCATTCCTTTCCTTTCTACATAATTTCCCATTCCCTTTTACTTGTTGTTATTAGTTTGTTAACGTCAATTTGATAATAACAATGTGTTATTAATAAGTTCATGATTTTAATAACTTAATAAGTATCACCATTAGAGGAAATTATGGTAAAGAAAATATTTAAATGGCTTGGAATACTACTGATAACAGTTATTGTGATTGGTGGCAGTTTTGCTGCATATGAATGGAATGCCGATAAGCCAATGAGATTTCGATCTTTTGTCGATCGAGAAGTTTTGAAAATGGCTTTTGAAAGCCCTGAAACATTAACATCTTTGGGGTTTTTAGAATCAATAGGTATCACCAGCCATAATGGTGAACTTGATGATGCAAGTCTAGAAAAGGCTGATGAGTTATTTGTTAAATTAAAACAAGTACATAAAACGCTAAACTCATATGAAGATGATAGTTTAAGTGCTTCAGATCTTCTTTCGAAAGAAATAGCGATGTACTTGTTAGATTTTGCAAAAGAGTCTGAAAAGTTTCGTTACCATAACTACCCAGTGAACCAATTGTTTGGCATTCAAAATGGTTACCCAAGCTTTATGGAAGCACAGCATCAAATTAACAGTACTGATGATGTTGAAAACTACTTATTACGCTTAGCGCTAGTAGAAAAAAAATTCACTCAAGAACTTGAGGGCATAAAACTTAGAGAAGAGAAGGGTATTATTCCTCCTGTATTTGTTATTGAACGTGTACTTGAAGAAATGAACACTTTTGTAGATAAACCTATCGAAGAGAACATTCTTTATACCTCTCTAGCAAAAAAAATGAAAGACAGCGGCAATATTGAAGATGCTGAGCAAACTAAATTATTGGTTAGAGCTAAAGAAAATATTAATGATTTTGTGCATCCTGCTTATAAGTTATTAATTGATTACTTTACTGCTATAAAAGATAAAGCAACAAGTGATGATGGGTATTGGCGCTTACCTGACGGTGAAGAAGCCTATGCTAGCTCATTAAAGTTTTTCACTACAACCGACTATACTCCACAATATATTCATGACCTTGGTTTGCGTGAAGTTGACCGTATTCAGTCTGAAATTATGACCATTCTTGCGGCTCAAAACTTTGATGTTTCGCAAGGTTTTACTTCGGCAATAGATACATTAGCTGCAGACGAAAGCTTTTATTATGAAGATAGTGATGCTGGTCGTGAACAAATACTTAAAGACTACCAAAAGATACTTGATGAAATAGATGCTGGCTTAGACTCTGCGTTTAGAATTCGTCCATCAGCTGGAATGGAAGTTGTTAGAATCCCTGAATTTAAAGAGAAAACAGCGCCTGGTGCTTATTATCAGCAGCCGGCGATTGATGGCAGCCGACCAGGTCGCTTCTTTGCAAATTTATATGATATTAAAGCAACACCTAAATACTCAATGCGTACATTAGCCTACCATGAGGGTATTCCTGGGCATCATTTTCAAATAGCGGTTGCTATGGAATTAGAAGGCTTACCATTATTTAGAATGTTTTCACCATTTACCGCTTACGTAGAAGGTTGGGCACTGTATAGCGAATACCTAGCATGGGAGATGGGCTTTCAAGACGACCCATTTGATAATATTGGCCGTTTACAGGCTGAGCTATTCAGAGCTGTTCGTTTAGTGGTTGATACCGGCATTCATTACAAAAAATGGACTCGTGAAGAAGCTATTGACTACATGAAAATGAATACAGGTATGGCCCAATCAGACGTTGTTTCTGAAATTGAACGATACATAGTTATGCCTGGTCAAGCTACCTCATATAAAGTAGGTATGATGAAAATATTAGCATTACGTGAGAAAGCAAAATCAGCCTTAGGTGATAAGTTTGATTTGCGTGACTTTCATGATGTTGTCTTGAAAAATGGTGCTGTACCGTTAGATATTCTTGAACGCTTTATTGATAGTTATATTGCTGAAACGTTAAGCAAGTAAAGTACTGTGGATTATATGACGTAATTTAATCAGTATAAAAGGCCAGTTAATGGCCTTTTTTTATATCTATTTCAATTCATTAAATTAGAGAAACCTACCTATCTACCTACGTGTGCTTGAGTAGGTGAATACAGGCGATATTGTCCTAATGCTCGAGGCAAGTTTTAACTTGTTGTTGGTAGAGTTGATGAATAAGATCAGCTTGATAGTTTTGATTAACTGCCTCAATTAATCTCGGCTTTAGCTTAAAGAACTTTGACTCTTTTGCTAAATGCAGTCCCCATTCTTTCTTGCCTAGACTAAAAGATTGCGCTAGAAATTCTTTACTCATTTTTTCTTGATGTAAGGCATATTCAATACCGACAAGTGAGCCAATAACAGCGTCAACTCGGCCATGTTTTAACATATTAACGGCTTGTTTATAATTGTCGACATTAGCTTTATTTAGCTTTGCATCTTGATCGAACTTTTCTTCAAACTGAGCGTTTCTTATCACTGCAATATTGTTGAGTGCATATAGATCATCATATATGTCTATTTTAATGTGCGGCTGGCTAATAATGACTACTTTTGAATATGACACAGGGCCCAAATAGTCAGCAGCATTTTTAATTGAACTGTTCTTAAATATTAAAGCAAGATCTAAGTCGGCACTTTTTAATGCGTGTAATATTCTTGCGTATGGATATTCAATAAACTCCAAATCAATATTGAGATTTTCAGTAATTTTTTGCAGAGCAATAATACTTGCACCAGAGCAGTTGGGGTTTTCGGTAAAAGAATTAAAGGGAGCAAAAGAGGGAACACTCACCTGAAGTTTGCTGTCTTGAGCAAATACTGAGCTACTAAAAATTAATAAAGTGATAAATGTAAATGTGGATTTGTATTTATTGATAAATAATTTATTCAAACTAATCGGAGAAATTTCTGTGATTTTCAAAGAGTATAGACTCAGCTGTGAATAAAGAAAACTAATACTTACAGCGTAATGAGCTTTGAATAGCAGTACTTGAGCTTAGTCAATTAAATACGAAATAATACTTGCACAAGCAAATGATAATGATTATCATTTGCTTGTGGTGTTTGGAACTAACTGAGGATCGGTTATGCATTGGCAGCTTTTAATGAAAAAGGGAAATGGCTGTTTTGAAGAGCAGCAATGGACTAAAGCTGAACTTTATTACAAGTCAGCATATAGCCAGTTAGAAGGGCTTTGGCTGCAAGATGTTGAATATGAGTCACTACTTATGGCATGGATATGTGCTTGTCAGAACTTAGCAACACTATTTGAAACCCAAGGTGAATATGATCGCTCAATAGGTTATTTGGTAAAAGCTTACCAAGAAGCTTTTAATACCAGCCAGAACTCAATTGCCAGTAATTCACTGCGTAGTTTGGCTTTTAGCGCCTTAGGAACAACACTGAAAGGGATTTTGCATTTTACTGATAAATACCCAACTTGTGAGCATTGTTTACTGCAATTAAATCGATTGCAACAAACTATAGAATGTCAGGCTGATATTGTGCATTAAGTTAAAGGGATAGATTTAAATGAAAGCGGTATTCATTTTAAGGTCGATATTCTTGATTACTTTTTTGGCTAGTTGCTTTAGTTCGTATGGCCATGACGGACACGACCATACTCATCATTTGGCTTGGTTAGTGCACTTTATTAGCGCGCTAATTACCTTTTCTGCATTGGCCACTGTCATGCTACTTTTAAAATATCTGGTCGAGTTTAAAAATATAAAGAGGCAAAAAAAATGCTATATAGAATAATTAAAAGGTTAGATGATATGTTTAGTTTTGCACAAGCATTAGCGTATTGCCGTAATGTCGATAAAGTAAATGAAGAACCCTCTGAATAACTAGTTATATTTTTGCGTTTTAAATGGGAGCAGGATGATGCTTGGATTTACTTTCTTTAAAATTAAAGGCGAGAGCATGTCGCCAAAAATCCCAAATGAAAGCTATGTTTTATCATGTAGTTGGTTTGCTAAGTTTTTCTTAGCAGAAGGAAAAAAAATATTAATACAGCATCAACAATTAGGTTTGATTGTTAAAACAGTAGCTTTAGTTGATCACCATGGTTTTATTTGGGTAAAAGGAGAAAACACTCAAAGTATTTCTGTAGAGCAGTTAGGACCAATAAGTGGCAGCCAAGTGATAGGCCGTGTACTTAGCGTATTCACTCGTACCTAGTTAATAAAAAACAACGTAAAATAACTGATTTTTTTATAACTATAATCTTACTTCATATTTTAAATCGGTGGGGTAATGACCAGCTAAATGTCTTACAGAAAAGCAGCGTCATTTACAAATCAGACTGAATCGCAAGTAACCTTTGCTTCATAAAGTCGATAAACACACGACTTTTATTCGGTAGATACTTACTTTGCACATACTGTAAACAAACATAACCTTGGTAATTCCCTGTTAACTGCCAATCTTCCAACAATGCAATGAGTTTCCCCGTTTTAATACCTTGTTCAGCAATATAATCTGGTAAAGAACCAATACCAAGCCCTTGTTCAATAGCATCTCTGCGCATTTCACTGTGGTTAACTAGGTAAGTTCCTGCAACTTGCACGGTAGTTTGCTGATTGTTTTTACTAAATCGCCAACGACTATCAGCCAAATTCTCGCCTAAGCATATGCAAGGTAGATTTTTTAAATCATCTGGGTGTGAAGGTAATTTGTGATCAGATAGAAAATCAGGGCTAGCACATACGAGACTTTTAACATGCCCAAGTTTGACATTTACCAAGGCTTCAATAGGGTTGTCATTAATATGAATCAGGAAATCTACACCATCATGGATGGGATCTAAGATTCGGTCAGATACTTTTAAGTGCAGCTGAATATCTGGGTAGCACTTCAAAAATTCAACAAAGAGGGGTTTCAAGACTTTATTGGCTAGTGACTTTGGCGCAGCGACCCTCAATAACCCGCTAACCGTCGATGTTGCAGAGCGACTAGCATTAATCGCTTGATCAGCTGATTCAACCATCTGCTTACAATAATTAAACGTGATAGTCCCTGACTCTGTTAATGCCAGTTGTCGCGTCGTACGCTGCAATAGTTTGATGCCTAATGCATCTTCTAATCGACTAATTTGGCGGCTTACTGCTGAAGGTGTAACCCCCAATTTCTTTGCCGTTTTACTAAAATTTCCCTGCTCAACAACGGTGACAAAAATAGCCATATCGGACAATAAAGGGATTAATTTATTTGTGTCCATCAGGTACAAGTCCTATTACAAATGAGTGTATTGTTTTAAATAACTCATAGATTAACATAGTTGTGATGTAATAAATAAGTGCGATAAGCATACGTTGAATCGTAAGAGGTGAAAGTGGAATTATTAATAAATACTTATATCGCAGAAATTATAGCGGTAAGTACAATCGCTATTTTTATGGCGGTGTTACCAGGGGCTGATTTTGTGATGGTGACGCGTACAAGTATCTACAATGGCCGTTTGGCAGGTTTATATATGAGCTTAGGCATGTGTTTATCTGTCTGTATTCATGCCTGCTATTCAATTGCAGGGCTAGCAGTATTAATAGCAAATTCAGTATGGTTATTTTCAACCATTAAATATTTAGGAGCAGCTTATCTTATCTATATTGCGTGGCAATTATTAACAACACGCGAGTCTTTAAATAGCGACCAAAACGCTCTAATGACTGAAATGTCGCCATTTATTGCCTTACGTTTAGGTTTTACGTGCAACATATTAAACCCTAAAACATCTATATTTTTCTTAAGTATTTTTACGCAAGTGGTCTCAGTAGATACGCCGTTAATAATGCAAATAAGTTATGGGTTGATAATTATGCTGGCGCATTTTATCTGGTACAGCGGCATTGCTTTACTGTTATCACATCCGCAAATACTGCCTCGTTTTAATCGACAAAAACAAAAAATTGATAAAGTAGCAGGTTTAGTATTGATGCTAATTGCCATAAAACTCTCACTAATGAATTATGTTTAAGTAAAACAATTGCTTATATGGCGATTGTGATAAGAAATTTACAACCACTCTCCCTACAAGTCGGCATTATAAACTTTAACTTTAAGAGCCCCTTGTTGGGGGAAGTTGTCCTATAAGTAATTAACACAATTTCGTCAATAAAACGCAATTTAAAACCAATAAACTTGGCATGATGACAAGTGACTTTCGTTGCCTGCTAGCTAGTTGAAATGATGATAGCTAAGCTATTGCCTTTCATGCTTACGAAGAAAAAGCAAAAAATCACTGATTACGTTATATATAAACCAAGACATGTAGTTCCTACACTTGCTAAAAACTCATATTGCTAAAAATATTGTTTATTCCTTTCTCCAATCTTACAAAAACTTTGCTTAAATTTAGGCTCGGTAAGTTTCGAGAAAGCATTCCTCTTCATAATGACGACATTCTGAACAACACAACAATCCAAAACCTTATTGGAGTAGAAAACATGATGTCGAATAAATTCGTTGGAACCTTATTGCTTAGTGCGATCGCGCTTACCGCTAGCACAACTGCATTAGCTGAAAAACCAGAAAGTCGTTGGGGCTTAGGTTTAGGCGCAGTTATTAGTGATCAAGGCTACATTGGTGTAAGTAACGAAGTAACGCCTGTACCTGTGATTTACTATCAAACTGAAAACTTTCAATTACTTGGTCCTAATTTTAGTTACCGACTCGCAGAAATTAATGACCTAACATTTAGTTTTACCGGCCAACTACGATTTGATGGTTTTGAGGAAGATGACAGCGATATTTTTCTTGGTATGGAAGATCGCTCTGGCTCATTTGATTTAGGTTTGTCAGTAGATTACACAACAAGTATTGGTGACTTTTCAGTTCAATTTATTACAGATGCTACAAATGAGCATAAAGGCAATGAATTCAGCTTAACTTATTCAAAATCGTATAACTTTGAAACTTACAGTATAAAACCTTACTTAACGTTGACCAGACAAAGTGAAGATATTGTTGATTATTACTATGGTGTTCGTGCTAACGAAGTTACTCAAAGTCGCGCACTTTATCTTGGTGAAGCAACGACCAACGCCGAAATAGGTGTTCAGGCGAATTGGCGAATTGGTCAACATCACAATTTCATTACGTATGCTTCATACACCGCGTACGGTAGCGAGATTAAAGACAGCCCACTGATTGATGCATCAGGTAGTGCCAACGTAATATTGGGCTACATGTATGTTTTTTAATAAAAGCTACTTGCCATCATTACTTAAAATTAGTGCGTTAATGTTAGCAATGTTGCTCGTATTATCGGCCTGTAGTGATGACAACATTGCGGTTAGTAAGCCGCTTAATGAACAAAATAGCACTCAAGTGAAAATATATAACGTTGCAGCGAAGTTAGATACTGCAACACTTGAACAAACAGTACATAAAATGGAAAGACGATTTCACGGTATTGTTAAAGGCATTAACTCATACAATGAAGCTATTTTTGAGCCAGGGAAAATAATAGAGCTTAATGTTAAAGACGGGCAAATTGTAAAATCTGGCGATTTAATAGTGAAGCTTTACTCGCCTGTGTTGGCTGAAAAATTAGAGCAAGCCAACGCGGTATTAATGAAAAGCCAAGCTGAGTTAACACTTAGTCAGCAGACATTAGCGCGAAATAAAGCTTTATTCGACCAAGGTTTAATTTCTCAGCAATTACTTGATGAAGCTAGGCGTGATTACAAGATTACGAAACAAACTAAGAATGAAGCGCAAGCTATGGTATCTCAAGCTAATAATGAGTTTTCTGACACCGTAATTAAAGCGCAAAGTAATGGTGTTGTGGCGAAGATTTATAAACGGGCAGGCGACTTTGTCAGCCCCGGAGAAGCTATTTTTCGCTTTGAATCAACAAGTAAACAAAAGGTCAGCTTTTCGATACCTGAAACCACAGCCATTGCTATTAAGTTAGGCGGAAAACACCAAATATATGTACCCGCAACAGGAAAAGAACTTAGCGCTACCGTTGTAGAAAAAGCACTGCCTACAGAAAATGAAGTCAGCCTACATACTATTACCTTTGAACTAAATTCACCAATACCTGAAGTTGTTGGTTTACGTGTGATATTAAATTATGTCGGTGAAAGTATTTCAGCCTATAAAGTTGACTATCGAGCCATACGTTATGGCGCTGATAATATACCTTACATCATTAAGGTAGCTGAAAACCTTAGTCACATCCCTGTTTCAATTTTAGCGATGAGTAATCAAAACATTCTGATCAGGGCAAAATTAGCCGCTGATAGCAAAATACTCATAGGCAATGAAGTGTCATTGCCTGTCAACTTACATAAATTTTAGGTGCCAATTATGTCGCAACAACATAAATTTTGGTTTTTACAAGAACGCCTAATTTTCGGCTTAGTGATTATTATTAGTCTTGTTGGTGTATTTACTTGGTTCAACATTAGTGAACAAGAAGATCCATTTTTTCCTTATCGCAATGGTAATGTCACTATCATTGCACCGGGCATGTCTGCAAGTGCAATTGAAGATACCATAGTACAGCCGTTTGAACGACTATTGGCTAGTGTTGACGGTATTGATAGAGTTTCCTCTGAAGCTTCTGACGGTACAGCCGTTGTCGATATTGAGCTACGAGAAACCATTTACGACACTGAATTAGCTTGGCAACGTGTACGTGAAAAGGTGTCGGAAGCGCAATCAAAATATGGCCACTTAGTTACCGAGTTATCGCTCGATGATCGCATTCAAGACACCGCTGGTGTTGTATTGACAATAGAGTCAAGCAAACCTCTAATAGATGCGCGGCATTACGCACTATTCATTCGAGACGAATTATATAAACTAGCCGCTGTTAGAAAAATAGCGTTGATTGGCGATCCCGGAGAACAAATAGAAGTACTTTATTCACAAGCCTCAATGTTAGAGCTGGGTATTTCACCAGAAAATATTGTCAACCAAATTGCAGAATCCAACTCATTAAAAAACATTGGAATGCTAAAAGGGCAATTTTATCAAAGTAATATTGCATCACTAACTCGCATCGATGACATAGAAAAATTAAAAGCGGTTGAAATAAGTACCGTAAACAACAAAATTATCACGTTAAAGGATATAGCAGCTATACGAACTTCCCCACCAGCCATTGAGCAGAACAGCTTCTGGCTAAATGGCAGACAAAGCATTGGACTATCCGTTGTTGTTCCGCCAAATACCTTGCGCGTAACAGATTTTGGCGATGCTTTATTAGCAAAAGTAAACGAGCTTAATAAGCAACAGAGCGACTACTTTATTAAACCAGTTTTCTTTCAACCTGAATGGACTGAAAAACGCCGTAACGATCTCGCGCTATCACTTTTTTACAGCAGTATAGGTGTTGGTTTAGTGCTGTTTTTACTGATGTCAAAAAAGGTTGCCTTTGTGGTTACTTTAACTATTCCCGCTATTGCGCTTTCTGCTATCGCCGTATTTGGTATATATGGTGGCGTGTTGCACCAAATGTCAATTGCAGGTTTAGTGATCAGCTTAGGGCTGATGGTCGACAATAGTATTGTGATGTCAGAGTTGATTTCTCGTTATCGACAACAGGGCCTGAGTAATGTGTCTGCATCTCAAAAAGCGATTAAAGAACTATATAAGCCACTCGCAACCTCAACGTTTACCACCATTGCGGCGTTTATTCCGATGCTGTTATCAGAAGGTAATGTTGCCGATTTTATTCGCATGATCCCCGTGATCGTTATTATTGCCATTATTATTAGCTACGTCTATTCATTGGCACTTTTACCAGCAATAACCAATAACTTGGCAACATTTAAAGAAGGTGGCAATTCAACTCTTTTTAACCGTTTAGGTGAGGTATTGGCGCAACTTGGTACACGCAAACCTAAAACGACTATATTGCTATTTATTGGTTTAGTTTTATTGTCATTCATAGGCTCTGATCAGCAAGGAGGCGAGTTCTTCCCTAAATCAAGCCGAAATCAGGCGTATATTGATATTGAGGGCGGCTTTGGCTTAAGTCATGAGGCAACATTAGAAACGACTAAGCAAGTTGAAGACTTACTAAAACAAAACAGAAATATCACCAATATTATTAGCTTTGTTGGTAACTCTGGGCCGTCATTTTACTACAATTTAAACGCTTCACCGCACAACCCTCATATTGCTAGGATAGTATTTGAAACCACCACTAACGAGCTGATACCCGATACCGTTCAAGAGTTAAATCAATTATTGGCTATACAATTTAAATCAACCAGAGTACATGCTCGAGAAATTGGTCAAGGCCCGCCAATTGAAGCGCCAATTGAAATAAGAGTACTAGGCGATGATCGTAAGCAACTACTCGCGGCATCAGAGGATATTTTTACGTTAGTAAATAACCATCATGACACTACTGACACCCGCCGTGGTTACGTTGTTGGCAAACCGACATTGGAATTTAAGGTTGATGAACTCAATTTACAAAATGCAGGTATAAAGCGTGCGGAATTATCTAACTTCATTTCATGGCGAACCACAGGTATTAATGTTACTGAAATACCACAAGAGCGTGAATCAACTACCGTTGTACTTCGAGCGCACCAAGATATTAGCCGTGCTGACACTAATTACATCATGAATACAGTGGTAATGAACAATCAAGGACAAACATTTCCTTTAAGTTTATTTGCTCAACAGCACTTTACAGGCGAAGCGCCACGGCTAATGCGCTGGAAAGGCTTTAACAGTAATGTCATTAAAGCTGATGTAAATCCAGGCGTTGAAACTGCAAGTATTATTAAAGGTTTAACGCCTCAGCTGGAAATAATTGCTGAAAAATATCAGATAACTTTAGAGTTTGGCGGTGAAGCAGAAGAAAGCTCAAGCTCTAATGATGCGCTTTTAAAAACTTTACCCATTGGTGCTATTTTGCTATTTTCAGCGCTAATACTGCAATTCAACTCTTTCAGAATAGCGGGTCTTATTATGCTTACGATTCCACTTGCTATGATAGGTGTAAAGCCGACCTTGGCCATAGTTGGGGTTAATTTTGGCTTTATGTCGGTACTTGGGCTTTTAGCATTAACAGGCATTGTAGTGAATACTGCAATTATATTAATTGATACCGTATTGGAAAAAATTAAAACAGAAAATACTCCCTTAATTACCGCTATAGAATTAGCAACTAAAGAGCGATTTCGCCCCGTATTATTAACCGCTTGTACTACCATTATAGGGATGATCCCGCTAACATCGCCATCAAGTCCATTGTGGCCACCAATGGCATGGACCATTATCGGCGGCCTGATTACATCCACTATTTTAACGTTAATTGTTTTGCCCGCATGTTTAAAATTAATCCTAAACGAAGATAAAATTAGAGGTAATAAAGTTTGAGAGTGTTAATCACAGAAGACAACGGTGAGCTGGCTGAGTTTATTCAAGAAGCGCTAGCACAAGAAAGTTACTTATCTGATATTGCCAGAAGTGGTGGAGAGTTAACGCTATATTTACAACAAACCAGTTACGCGGCCATTATTCTTGATTTAGGTCTGCCTGATATAGATGGTATTGAGGTACTAAAAAACTTGCGTCGCTCTGGTAATATGGTGCCAGTGCTAATTTTAACCGCCAGAGGTGGCGTACAAGATCGCATAAAAGGCTTGGACCATGGCGCTGATGATTACCTGATAAAACCATTTGCTATTGATGAGTTGATTGCAAGGTTACGAGCGCTACTTAGGCGGCCAAACGAGCTTTCCAACACTAAGCTTGAAGCGGGCAATGTTAATATTGACATCATTGCAAAATCAGTCACCGTTAATGGTAATAACGTAATCATGGGGAAAACAGAAGTGGCAATTCTGGAGTACTTTATGTGGAATTCAGGTTTGACTGTGTCAAAAGAGTCTTTGGAAGATATGGTTTACCAAGATGGCTATACGTTGACAGAAAATGCACTGCAAGTTGCTGTGCATAGAGTACGGAAAAAACTCTCTGAAGCCGGTGCAACACCAGTTATTTCAACCATAAGAGGAGTGGGTTATCTTTTTAAGTAAAATAATACCTAGGCAGTCTATTGCCTTTAAGTTGCTGATCTACTTTGTTTCAACGGGTACCATTTTATTTGGCTTGTTATTAATTATGTTTCTTTCTGTTTCTGAGCGATACGCGCAATTGACCGTTGAAAGTAATATGCATGGTTTAACTGAAGAAATGGCAGCTTCTCTCTATGTAGATAACGCGGGTACTATTAAGCTTGATGATTCTGAAATGATAATGAAGTGGGGCTTTGATGCTTTATTTTCCAACTTAGGTTATCGACTCATTGAAATAGACACTAAAAATGTAGCGCTACTTTCTACACCTATAGAAACGCAAGGCGCCATTTTTAACAATGTTAGCTTAGATATCCCACAAAATTATTACAACATACCAAACAGCAATACCAGCGTTTATCGCTCAGAAATAACCTTAGCCGGTAAACATTATTATTTTGATGTTGCGAGAAGTGATTTACTAGCCCAACTTGCCAATGAAGCGGTAGAGCCCAGCATAGTTGATGTTGCAACCACAGTCATCATCATGACTTTTATTATTTTTTTGTCAGTCAGTGTTATTGCCATTAAACTTATTATCAAACCATCAAGTCGTTTAACGCAGCAAATTAAAGATATAAAACCTGATGATTTGCACAAGCGAATTGATGTAGAAAACGTACCGAGTGAACTCTCACCTATAGCTAACGCCATGAACGATGCACTTGATCGAGTTGAAGATAGTTTTGAACAACAAAAGCGATTTATTGCTGATGCCGCCCACGAACTTCGTACACCGTTAACTATACTATTAAACCGCTTAGAGTTGAAAATTCCGTCCTCAGAAATAAAAAGTGAACTTGTAAACGATATTCAGTTTGTTTCTCGAATTGTTGAACAGTTACTTGATTTATCACGTGCGCAGAATATGAATGTCACTCAAGTTTCACCAATTAATCTTAGCCACGTAGTAAAAAATGTTTGCTCCCATTTAGCCCCGATGGCAATAGACAGAAATCATGATCTGGAACTAATCGCTGAAAATGAAAATAGCACAATTACAGTTGATGAAGGAGAGCTAACGGTCATCGTTAAGAACCTATTAGAAAATGCCATTAAACATACGCCTACAGGCGGTAAAATTAAAGTAACTGTTTCTAATCAATCTGTCATGGTTGAAGATTCAGGCAAGGGAATACCTGAAGCATTTCACCAACAAATATTTGCACGATTTTGGCGTGAAAATCAATCTGATAGAAAGGGCAGCGGTTTAGGTTTAGCAATAACAAAAGAGTTGGTAAGTCACTATAACGCCAGTATTAACGTGAGTAATGACTCATGCCTAGGCGGGGCAAAATTCGCCGTAGAGTTCTATATGTAACCTTGAATGCTTTTTTGCTGTAACGTGCTTAATAACGAGTGATAATAATACATAAATTAACAGTTTATATTTAAGGTATTATTTGTAATCATATAGAAACAACTTTCCCAATAATTCCTTCAAAGATTAGACAAAATATAATGATAAAGTCTTGAGAATTTATTTTGATATGTTTTGGTCTGTTTTTTGAGCAAGGATTAATTAGATGATTGATAATAAAGAGTTTAAAAGTATAAAGTCGATTCTATTTGTCTGTATGGGCAATATTTGTCGTTCTCCTAGTGCAGAAGCCGTTTTTCGTCAAAAAGCAAAGGCATTGTCGCTCACATTAGATTCCGCTGGAACAGTTGGCTCGCACGTTAGAGAGAAACCTGATCATCGAGCACAAAAGGCTGGCGTTGCCCGTGGTTATTCATTTGATAATATTAAAGCGCGAAAAGTGACGGTAAAAGACTTTGAACAATTTGATTTGATTTTAGCGATGGATGAGCGAAATGTTAAAGATTTAATGAAAATTGCTCCAGATGGCTATACTGATAAAGTGCAATTATTTTTGGACTATGCCGAAAATTTTGAAGATCAAGAAGTTCCTGATCCTTACTATGGTGGTGCGCGCGGCTTCCAATATGTGCTAGATCTAGTTGAAGATGCAAGTGACGGCTTAATTAAGTGCATAACAAGCTAACGGGTTAAGTGCGTAAGGTACGTTAGATAATAGTAAAATAGCGCCTTAACTCGTTTGCGCCTGCAATATAGTTTGTACCATTTACGATAGCGACTTTTATAAAAATATACTTAAATAAATATCATAAAAAAAGCCAATTGCATCACGCAATTGGCTTTTTTGTATTTATTGTGTCGAGTAAACTAATCCATACTTGGTTTAGTTGCTCCAGCTGAGTGACGGCTAGTCGCGTGCGACATTAATGCTAATTTATCTGACTTGCTATGAACAACACGTTGTTCACTTGCAACAAACTCTTTAGGAATAATACCGTTGCTAATCACCGTTTCTGGTTTAGCCATTGGCGCTGATGCTTTACCTGGCGCTTTTTTGGCCGAAGCTTTTACTTTGCGCTTAATGTTCTTCTCTTTAGCACGTACTTTTTTCGGTTGCTCTTCAGACTTTTTAGCTTCTACTTTAGGTGCTTCATTTGAAGCCTCTGTTGTAGCTACTTCTGAATTGCTTTCTGCTGCTTTAACTGGCTGCTCTGGTGCTTTTTCAGCGACCTGTACTTCAGGCTCTACTTTAACTTCAACAACAGTTTCAGCAACTTCTGCTTCGACTGCAACACTAGGAGCGGCTTCAACAGGAAGTGCTTCACTAGTAACAGTTTTAGCTACTTCAGGTTCGTCAAAAGGTAAGTTTTGCTGAACTTCGTTAACTGCTTCTACTACAACAGCCTCTTCTGCTACAGCAGTAGTTTCTGTTACAACAGCCGTTTCTGCTACTTCAACTTTCTCAATTGAAGGTGCAGGGGTAATGGCTTCTACAGGAGTTTGAGTTTCTACTACTGTATCCCGAGGTTTAACTGTCTCTTTCTCAGGATAACGAGCCGTTACTGGATCTTCAGTAATTTCCGAGTTTGCTTCCACAGCATCTGCGTTTTGACGACGACGTTGACCATGTGCTCGCATATGACGAGGAGAGCGGCGACTTCTTGGACGTTGCTCATCTTTCGTCTTAGCAGCTTGTTCAACATTACCGTTGTCTACAGTATTGCTATTAACAGAAGTGTTTTCAGCAATTTTTACACTTTCTTTTACTGAACGTTCAACAGCTTTGTTTTCATTAGCTGGTGCTTTTTCAGTGCTATTAGCTACAACTTTTTCATCGTTATTTATACGCACTTTTTTGCGATTATTACGACGTTGACGACGTTCTGCAACCTTTTCTTCTTTAGGCTTTTGAACACGTTCTTTTTGAGGTTTAGCAGGTTTATTCTGCTTACTATCTTTTGCCTCATTAGTTGCTTCTTGTGATTTACGTTTATCGTTGCGAGAGTCGTTACGATTGTCATTGCGGTTTTCGTTACGAGAATCATTACGGTTATTCCTACGTTGTCCTTGACGACTACGTTGAGGACGACGTTCACCACTTTTCGGTTTGTTACGCTCTGGTGCTTTAGGTGCAACAGGTTTCACTTCTTCTTCTGCAGCAAAAAGAGATTTAATCCAAGTAACAACACCTGAAAATAAACTTTTTGTTTCTACAGTTTCAGCTTTCACTTGTGGCGTTGCAACTGGTTGCTTAGGCGCCTGTTTAGGTGAAGACATACCTTGTAGAAGAGGTTCATCACGTTTACTTGCTTCTTTATCGAACTTAGGCATAACCGCTTCTTCAGGTGCAGATTGCTTAACTGCAACGTCATAGCTAGCTTCTTCAATACTTTCGTCTTTTCTTACACGAATGACTTCATACTGAGGAGTTACCATATTCGGATTAGGAATAATCAGTATATTTACACTGTGATGCTTCTCGATATGAAAAACTGAGCGACGTTTTTCATTTAATAAGTAGGTAGCAACAGGCACTGGCACTTGAGCTTGTACTTGTTGAGTGTTGTCTTTAATGGCTTCTTCTTCCATTAAACGTAACACTGATAATGCTAATGATTCAACACCGCGAACGTGACCTGTACCACTACAACGAGGACAAACACTTTGGCTTGTTTCGCCAATTGAAGGACGTAAACGTTGGCGTGACATTTCAAGTAAACCGAAACGAGAGATACGGCCTAATTGAATACGGGCTCTGTCTTGACGAACAGCATCACGCATTCTGTTTTCTACTTCACGTTGGTGACGTACAGGAGTCATATCGATGAAATCGATAACCACTAAACCACCTAAGTCACGTAAACGTAATTGACGTGCAATTTCTTCTGCAGCTTCTAAGTTAGTATTAAATGCTGTTTCTTCAATATCACTACCTTTAGTTGCGCGGGCAGAGTTAATATCAATTGAGGTCATTGCTTCTGTAGGGTCAATTACAATTGAACCACCGGAAGGAAGGCGTACTTCACGTTGAAAAGCTGATTCTATTTGCGTTTCAATTTGGTAATGAGTGAATAACGGTACGTCATTATTGTAAAGTTTAACTTTACTTAAGAAATCAGGACGAACGATTTCAATGTGCTTTTTAACACTTTCAAACGTTTTTGGACGGTCAATTAGTACTTCACCAATATCACGACGTAAATAGTCACGAATAGCACGTAAAATTACGTTAGTTTCTTGATGAATTAGAAAGGGTGCAGGGCGACTAGCTGCAGCTTCTGAAATTGCATTCCAGTGGTGTAGTAGTACGTTTAAATCCCATTCAAGTTCTTCATATTCTTTACCAACACCAGCGGTACGAACAATAAGTCCCATACCTTTAGGTAACGTTAGTTTGCTTAATGAAGCTTTTAAGTCAGTACGCTCATCACCTTCGATACGGCGTGAAATACCACCAGCGCGAGGGTTGTTTGGCATAAGAACTAAGTAGCTGCCAGCTAGGCTGATAAAGGTTGTTAATGCCGCGCCTTTTTGGCCACGTTCTTCCTTATCAATTTGCACGATAACCTCTTGGCCTTCATGCAATACTTCTTTGATATTTGGACGACCTTGGAAGCTATAACCTTTAGGGAAGTATTCGCGCGCGATTTCTTTCATTGGTAAGAAACCGTGACGATCAGCGCCGTAATCAACGAATGCCGCTTCTAAAGAAGGTTCAATACGAGTGATTTTAGCTTTGTAGATATTTGATTTTTTTTGTTCGTGACCAGGGCTTTCGATATCTAAATCGTAAAGCTGTTGACCATCAACAAGTGCTACGCGCAATTCTTCTGATTGGGTAGCATTAATTAACATACGTTTCATAGTTTGTGTGACTCATTTTTAGTCACAACACACCATTGCTTAGAACACAAAGTAATCTATCGCTCTGGTAACAGCATTTTGTCAACCTCACGGGTGTCAATCTTCCTACGCCATATACGCAGCAAGCTGTTAAAAATTCTGATTGTCTAATATAACTGCGGTGTATACACCACAGTGAAATTGATTCTTCATGTGCTCAGCGAGTGTGCTGTGCGCAACAGAAAATTAAGCTTCTCGTTAATTTTAGTTCGATAGTTTTATCGTGTTTTCTAATAATTTAACGGTAGAAAATTTGACTTAATTTTTCTGTTTAATTACATAATCGCTTTATTGCGCTGGACAATACGTTTATGCGGTGTTTTTGACAAGTTACACGCGTCAATTTCGCAATAGGCCTTACTTTTAATATCTCGACGTTGATCTCTCCATAGAGTGTTATCAAACTGTCTCATATTAACGTGGCCGCATTTTGCCTCTTACGTTTCGCTTAAAGCATCCTTTTTAATCATTACGGCTAAAATATAGCGGTAACCACGCTATTATCACACTTTATTTTCAGATAAGCCAATTAAATCCATGTTTTAATTGCGCGAAATGCAGAAAAAATATGTTAAACTCCGAACAATTAAAGTTCTTTGTATAATACTTATGACCGACACCCCAAAACCCCAAGTTAGATTCATTACTGTAGATAGCGAAGATGCTGGACAACGCATCGATAATTTTCTTGTTAAAACGCTTAAAGGTGTGCCGAAGAGCATGATTTATCGTTTATTAAGAAAAGGTGAAATTCGCGTTAATAAAAAACGTAAAAAGCCAGAATATAAGCTTGTCGACGAAGATATTATTCGCGTAGCACCTATTCGTGTTTCTGAAAATACCAATACTGTTTCAACACAACTAAATGTTGTTGCCAATCTAGAAAAGCAAATATTGTTTGAAGATGAGCGCCTCATCGTTATCAATAAGCCGTCTGGCATGGCCGTGCATGGTGGCAGTGGTTTAAGTTTTGGGTTAATTGAAGCCTTAAGAGCATTACGCCCAGACGCTCGAATGCTGGAACTTGTGCATCGCCTTGACCGCGACACATCTGGTTGTTTAGTGGTGGCGAAAAAACGCTCAGCGTTACGACACTTACACGAGCAACTAAGAAATAAAACCGTGCAAAAGTTTTATCATGCTTTAGTAAAAGGGCGTTGGTCGACAAAGCTAACTCGTGTTACTGAAGGTTTACGGAAAAATGATTTAAAATCTGGTGAGCGCGTTGTTGTTGTAGATAATGTTGATGGTAAAGAGTCTGAAACACGTTTTCGAGTGCTGCAACATTATAAGAATGCAACATTAGTGAGAGCTTTCCCAGTAACGGGCCGTACGCATCAAATTCGTGTCCATTGTCAAACTAAAGGCCATTCTATTGCTTGCGATGCAAAATATGGCCATGAAGATTTTGACATAGAAATGAAAAATCTTGGCTTAAAGCGTTTGTTTTTACATGCAGCGAGTATTGAGTTTACTCACCCTTTAAGTGATGAACGTATCAAAATAGAAGCACCTTTAGAGCCATCATTAGAAAAGTTACTGACCAAGTTAACTAAAGCTGACAATTAATAAGAACTCTGAATCAACCTATGAATGAAATTAACCTGAAAGACTATGAACTGATTATTTTTGATTGGGACGGCACCTTGATGGATTCTGTTGCTCGCATTGTTTCTTGTATGCAAGCTGCAGCTAGAAAAGTAGAGTTAATTGTTCCAGCTCCTGAACAAATCAAAAATATTATTGGTTTAAGTCTGCCAAAAGCAATTAATGTATTGTTTCCAAGTTGTAATGAACAACAAGCTGAAGATGTGATCACGCAATATAAACATCATTATATAGCAGAAGATAAAACACCTACGCCGTTATTTAATAATGCGGTTGAATTATTAACTGAGTTACGTGGTAATGACAAGCTATTAGCCGTTGCAACAGGTAAAGGGCGAAATGGTTTGGAGCGTGTATGGGAAATAAGCGCAACCAAACACTTTTTTCATACCTCACGTTGTGCAGATGAAGCCTTGTCTAAGCCTGATCCTGAAATGTTACTTAGTATATTGTCAGAGTTGTCAGTGTCAGCCGAAAAAGCCATTATGATAGGTGATACCAGTTATGACTTAGAAATGGCACGTAATGCTGGAGTTGCAAGTATTGGTGTTACTTATGGCGTGCATGATAAAGACATATTATCTTTATACCAACCAAAAGCTATTGTTGACTCTTTAGCTGAGATTCAACGTTTATTTAACACTTAACGTTTACTTCAACCTCATCACTAGTGCAATAATTTAAACATGTACTAGAAGTTAATATTCAGAGCATCTCGCCTTAATACGATAGGTATTTATATTAATAGCTATATAAGTACCTATTATTTCTCAGTTCGCTACATCAAACCTTTATTCTACTATCAGCAATAGCGTTTTAATTTCTTATGCCTTACTTTGTTCGGCAAGTACATCAACACCATGCTGCTTTAAAAGTTCTACAAGCTTAATGAGCGGTAAGCCAATTAATGTATTAGGGTCATTTCCCTCTAGCTTTTCAAATAAGCAAATACCTAAGCCCTCGCTTTTAAAGCTACCGGCACAATTGTATGGTTGTTCTGCGTGAAGGTAATTTTCTATCTCTGCATATGAGAGTTCTTTAAAATGCACTAAGAAAGGCTCAATTAATGCGGTGGTGTAATCTAAAGCGCTGTCATAAACACATAGTCCGGTATAAAAGACTACGGTTTTATTACTAAACTTTTCTAATTGCTTAACGGCATTTTCAAAGTTATGGGGTTTCCCTAATATTTCACCATCACACAAGGCGACTTGATCTGAACCTATAATAAGCGCGTCAGGATGTTCATTGGCAACAGCTTTGGCTTTTTCAATCGCTAAACGCTCGACTAACTCGACAGGGGATTCATTTTCAAATGCGGTTTCATCAATATTTGGCTTCGCACAATCAAAAGGAAGGTTAAGTTTTGCTAAAATTTCTTTACGGAAAGGGGAGGTAGAGCCTAAAATTAGTTTTTTCATTAATATCACTCAAAATATAAACAGATTGCAGTTAATATATGGGCTATATTGAATTTTTAAACAAAATTAGCTATTTTTCTTTTGACACAAGACGGTAGGCACTTTATTATGCGCGCCTTATGAAAAATCTTAAACTCCCGATAACGATAGACCCATCTAGAAGCGCACAACGAAAGTTAGTGTGTGACGGATACTTTGAAGTATCTGGGATGAATAGATTGCTTGCTGTGTGTGATGCACAATGTGAGCAAGTCCAAGTGAATGTTAATTTTGGTGTGGATGAACAGGGTTTGGTAGCAGTATCAGGCACAGCATCGGCAACGGTTGCATTGATTTGTCAGCGATGTACTGATGAGTTTGATTTGGCACTAGAAGTGAGCTTTACTTTTAGTCCAGTGAAAGACGAAGAAGCTGAAGCTGAGTTGCCGTCATATTATGACGCAATTGAATTAGATGAAAATGGCGAAGTTAACTTGCTAGAATTAGTGGAAGACGAGTTTTTACTTGCTATTCCTTTAATTCCAAGGCACTCAATTAAAGATTGTCAGTCTCCAGCTGATAGTGTTTGGGGCGAGTTGCCGGAAGAGCTAGAAAAACCGAACCCATTTGATGTATTGAAAAAACTTAAATAGTTAATTTTAACTAAACAACCGAATTTTTTAGGAGTAGGCAATGGCAGTTCAAAAGAGCAAAAAGTCTCGTTCAAGACGTGGCATGCGCCGTTCACATGACGCAGTAACGGCAACGCATTTATCAACAGATCCAGTATCTGGTGAAACTCACCGTCGCCACCATGTAACAGCTGACGGCTTTTACAAAGGTGTTAAAGTAATCAATAAGTAATCTGTAACGATTCTTTTGATTAATCTAACCATAGCGTTAGATGTTATGGGGGGCGATCAAGGCCCCCATGTAACACTTCCTGCTGCAATTTTCGCAGTAGCGAATTTACCTCATCTACATTTATTACTTTGTGGTGACGAATCAGTCATTGTCGAAGCATTAGAAAAAGCACAAATTTATCCTCATCCAAGAATAACTATTTATCCAACAACTGAAATTGTTGCGATGGATGACAAGCCAATTTTTGCCTTACGCCATAAAAAGCAATCATCGATGCGAAAAGCATTGGATTTAGTACATGATGGTCAAGCACAAGCTTGTGTTAGTGCGGGTAATACTGGCGCACTATTTTCTATGGCTCACTTTGTTTTAAAAACTTTACCTGGTGTTGAACGCCCCGCGTTAATTTCTGCTTTACCAACCAATAAATCTAAGCAACATGTTTTTATGTTGGACTTAGGTGCCAATGTATTTTGCGACTCTAGTGTCTTATATCAGTTTGCCATCATGGGCTCTGTGATGGCGAAAGAGGTGGATGGTATTGAGCGCCCTAAAGTGGCATTGTTGAATATGGGTGAGGAAGATAACAAGGGTAGTGATCACATCAAGCAAACGGCTAGTTATTTATTAGCTAACGAAAACATCAACTATATCGGTTTTATTGAAGGTAATGATATTTTTACTAATAAAGCTGATGTTATTGTTTGTGACGGTTTTGTCGGTAATGTTGCATTAAAAACCTGTGAAGGTGTGGCAAGAATGGTTTATAAGCAGCTGCAAGATATCATCAAAAAACATTTTTTAGCTCAAATTATGGGCAAACTACTGTCTGGTACAATAAAAAAACTGTTTAAACCCATGAACCCCGACCAGTATAACGGTGCAAGTTTGATAGGATTGCGCGGTATTGTGGTGAAAAGTCACGGTAACGCAAATGTTACTGCTTTTTATACAGCGATTACAGAAGCTGTGACAGAAGTCGAAAGACAAGTTCCAGCGAAAATTAAAGACCAGCTTGAACATAGTTTCTGCCATAAAGGTTAGTTTTACTTTATCGCCACATGTTTACACTAGCTGGAAAAATTATGACGACATAGGTGTTTTAATTACCTATGTTGCACAAACACAAAATATTACAATAATTTGGGTCTAACAATGCAAAACAATTTAGCGTTTGTCTTTCCTGGTCAAGGATCACAGTCACTAGCGATGCTAGCGGATTTTTCTGATCACGAAGTAGTGCAAAATACATTTTCTGAAGCATCTGATGCTTTGGGTTACGATTTGTGGCAATTAGTTCAGCAGGGGCCTGTTGAAAAGTTAAACCAAACAAACTTCACACAACCCGCTTTATTGACAGCTAGTGTTGCTATATGGCGCTTGTGGCAAGCATCTTCGTCTGTAAAACCTACTATTTTAGCCGGACATAGTTTAGGTGAGTATTCTGCACTAGTGTGTGCTGGCGTTTTTTCTCTGGCTGATGCAGTTAAATTAGTAGAAAAACGTGGTGAATTTATGCAAGCTTCAGTTCCTGCAGGAACTGGCGCTATGTACGCTATTATCGGCTTAGCGGATGATAAAATTATTGAAGCTTGTGCTCAAGCAGCGCAAGGGGAAGTGGTTTCTGCAGTTAACTTTAACTCTCCAGGACAAGTTGTTATTGCTGGAAATAAAGCGGCAGTTGAACGTGCTGGTGAGTTATGTAAAGAAGCTGGCGCTAAAAGAGCATTGCCTTTACCAGTAAGTGTGCCTTCTCATTGTGCATTAATGAAGGATGCTGCTGACAAATTAGCTGAAGAATTAAATAATATTACCTTTAATACGCCAAATATTTCAGTGGTTAATAATGTTGATGTTGCCATTGAAAGTTCGGCGCAAGCAATTAAAACTGCTTTAATAAAGCAATTATATAGCCCAGTACGTTGGACTGAAACCATTCAGTATTTAGCACAAAATGGTGTTGAGCAAGTAATTGAAGTAGGCCCAGGTAAAGTATTACAAGGTCTGTTAAAGCGCATCGACAAAACCATTAGTTGTCAATCTGTTAATGACAGTGCGTCATTAACCAAAGCATTAGAATCAGTAGAGTAAAATATATGTTTTCATTAGAAGGGAAGGTCGTTTTAGTGACCGGTGCTAGTCGTGGCATAGGTAAAGCTATTGCAACACAACTAAAAGAATTAGGCGGAACAGTTATCGGTACAGCAACATCAGAACATGGTGCTGCTAATATCAGTGAATATTTGGGCGCAGATTGCGGTTTAGTGCTCAATGTAACTGATGATGAGTCAATTAGTGCAATGTTTGATTTAATCAAAGAAAAGCACGGTGCAGTTGATGTTTTGGTAAACAATGCCGGTATCACACGTGATAATTTGATGATGCGAATGAAAAATGATGAATGGGACGATATCATTAATACCAACCTTTCATCAGTATTTAAAATTAGTAAAGCTGTGCTTCGTTCTATGATGAAGAAACGTCACGGTCGCATAATTAATATTGGCTCTGTTGTCGGAACTATGGGCAATGCTGGTCAAGTTAACTATGCAACAGCTAAAGCAGGCTTAATTGGTTTTACTAAGTCATTAGCGCGTGAAGTAGCGTCTCGTGGTATTACGGTTAATACTGTATCTCCAGGCTTTATTGATACGGACATGACACAAACATTAACTGATGAGCAAAAAGAAGGTATATTTGCGCAAGTTCCTGCTAACCGTTTAGGTAAGCCAGAAGAAATTGCCAATGCAGTTGCTTTTTTAGCATCAGACTCAGCGGCTTACATTACGGGTGAAACATTACACGTAAATGGCGGCATGTATATGGTTTAATCATACTCGCTCATTTGCGGTATTGTATTAAATTCGAACAAATAACAAACTGTCACAGGTTCGACCAGCAAAAAAGTAAAATTAGAAGCTTGCATGGTTGGCTCATGACGAATAAACTACATACAATTCTGAAAAATTGTATTTTCTAGTAAAGGAAAAAAAATGAGTACTATCATAGAACGCGTTAAAAAAATTACTATTGAGCAACTTGGTGTAAGCGAAGACGAAGTAAAAGTTGAAGCTTCATTTGTTGACGACTTAGGTGCTGACTCGTTAGACACTGTTGAATTAGTAATGGCGTTAGAAGAAGAATTTGATACTGAAATTCCAGATGAAGAAGCTGAGAAAATCACTACAGTTCAAGCTGCAATCGATTACGTTACTGCTAACCAGTAATAAGTAAACGAACGTTGTTGATTTCAGGCGGTTTAATTACCGCCTGATTTGTTTTTACCGTTTTAAAATATTGATAAGCTAACACTTAACCTAAGTTAAACTAAGCGTTAAGTACGCTGATATAAAACACCTTCTCTTATTCTACTCTATCGGAGGCAGCACATCTCATGAGACGCGTTGTAGTTACCGGTCTTGGCATGCTTAGCCCTTTAGGCAACAGCCCTGAATCAACCTGGCAAAACCTACTACTTGGACAAAGTGGTATTTCTGACATTACGCATTTTGATACTTCACTGTATCCAACGCGCTTTGCAGGTTTAGTAAAAGATTTTGATGCACAAGATTACATGGCTCGTAAAGAAGCCAAAAAAATGGATCTATTTATTCAATATGGCGTTGCAGCTGGTGTGCAAGCTGTTAAAGATTCAGGTCTAGAAATCACTGAAGAAAATGCTCAACGTATCGGTGTTGCCGTTGGTTCGGGTATCGGTGGTTTAGGTCTAATTGAAGAAAATCATACTAAATTATTAAAAAGTGGTCCGCGCAAGCTGTCACCATTTTTTGTACCTTCTACCATTATTAATATGATAGCAGGTCATCTATCAATTATGTTTGGTATGAAAGGTCCTAATATTTCTATTGTCACTGCTTGTACAAGTGGTGTGCATAACATTGGTCACGCAGCACGTATGATTGCATACGGTGACGCTGATGCAATGGTTGCTGGTGGTGCAGAAAAAGCCTCTACAACGTTAGGTATGGGAGGCTTTGGCGCAGCACGTGCAATGTCAACACGTAATGACGCACCACAACAAGCGTCTCGTCCTTGGGATAAAGACCGAGATGGCTTTGTTTTAGGCGACGGAGCTGGGGTACTTGTGCTTGAAGAGTATGAACATGCGAAAGCTCGTGGCGCAAAAATTTATGCAGAACTGGCCGGTTTTGGTATGAGTGGCGATGCGTATCATATGACCTCACCACCTGCTGATGGTGCAGGCGCAGCGTTGGCAATGAAAAATGCCATTAACGATGCTAAAGTTGATATTGCTAAAATTGGTTATATTAATGCTCATGGTACATCAACACCTGCCGGTGATATTGCTGAAACGAATGCGGTGAAATCTGTATTTGGCGACTTAGCAAATAGCGTCATGGTCGGGTCGACTAAGTCAATGACTGGTCATTTGTTAGGTGCGGCAGGTGCGGTAGAAGCTATCTTTAGTATCCAAGCTTTAGCGAATAATGCAGTTCCACCAACCATTAACTTAGATAATCCTGATGAAGGTTGTGATCTCGATTATATTGCGCATACAGCGCGTGATGTGAACTTAGAGTATGCACTGTGTAATTCATTTGGTTTTGGTGGCACTAATGGTTCATTAATCTTTAAAAAAGTTTAATGAACGTATAGTGGTAATTGCTATTGCTTGTTTATTTTAATAAATGTGAAATTTGTTGTAATAGCGCTTGAACTAACCGCATTAAGCCTGAATACTTAACCTAAGTATTCAGGCTTTTTTTATGGAAATTATGACCTTAAGTTTTGTTGATGAACAGACACTCGACGTTATTTCAATTTACGACCGTGGTTTGGCGTATGGCGATGGCTGTTTTACCACCGCTTTAATCCTTGACGGCGAAGTTGTTATGTTAGAACAGCACTTAGCTCGCTTAACACAGCAGAGTCAAAGGTTAGGTTTACCTGACATTAATACCGATTCAATTGCCGAAAAAATGTGCCATATTAGTAAAGGTGTCAATAAAGGCGTTGTGAAAGTCATTGTGACTTGTGGCAGCGGTGGGCGCGGATATTCACGACTTGGCGCTAACCAAGCACAAGTTATTATTAGCCGCCATGACTACCCAAAATTTTATGACCAATGGCAAAAACACGGCATCACCGTTGGCATTAGTGAGCAGCAATTAGGTATCAATCCTATGTTAGCTGGTTTAAAGCACTTAAATCGATTAGAGCAAGTGTTATTGAGGAATGAACTAGACCAACGCTCAGAAGATGACTTATTGGTTACTGATATTAATGGCAATATTATCGAATGCTGCAGCGCTAATATCTTTTGGCTAAAAAATGCACAGTGGCATACACCTTCATTAGCCAGTGCTGGCGTTTCAGGGATAATGCGCGCGCGAATTATGAATTTAAATCTGGATATTTTAGTAGGAGACTACAGGCTAACGGATATAGATAATATCGATGCTATGTTTATTAGTAATGCTATTTTAGGTATAGTGCCAGTCAAAATCTTTAACTTAAAAGTATTAGATATTTCCTTGGTAGAAGATATTCAAAAACAATGCTTAACCTTCGATAGTTGATTACCCAATACATGACGATATCTATTCAAAGCTTACCAAAAATCATCCGCACAATACTGGCATTTTTTGCTGTTATGTTTGTGGTAACTAGCATTGCCATTATTGCTTTAGTATATACCGCACAAACGAAAATTCAGCAAGCGATGGCAGTTGAAAAAATTGAACTGATTACAGTTGTAAAAGGCAGTTCGTTTAATCAGTTTTCAAAACAATTGGTCAAAAAAGGTTGGATCGAAAATCGCTTTTGGCTACGTAATTATGTGCGCTTTAACGCAGAGCTTGCAAACATAAAGTCAGGTACTTACCAAGTTATGCCTGAAACGCCGCTTATTGATTTATTGAAAATGGTTGTCGCTGGAAAAGAGCACCAATTTAGCATTACTTTTATTGAAGGAACATCAATAAAGCAATGGCTTGAACTACTCGCAAAAACTAAAAATATAACCCATAAATTGCCGGCTGTTTTCAATGAAGGCGTAGCGAATGAATTTTCTGTTTCCTTTGTAAACAATGACGAAAAGATGCAGGCGCTAGCTATACTTGCTCAACAATTTAACATTGCAAGTGAAAACCCTGAAGGCTACTTCTACCCTGATACTTATGCTTTCTCACTGGGCGATTCAGATATTGCCATTCTTAGCAGGGCACATAATAAAATGCTGCAAGAACTTGATAAACGCTGGCAAAAGCGTGATACCAACTTACCTTATAAAACGAAGCATGAAGCACTAACGATGGCGTCGATTATTGAAAAAGAAAGCGGCAAGTATGCAGAACATGAAATAATTGCCTCGGTTTTTGTCAACAGACTCCATAAAAAAATGCGTTTACAAACCGATCCTACGGTTATTTATGGTTTAGGTGAAAACTATTATGGTGACATTAAATATAAGCACCTTCGCGATAAAACACCGTACAATACCCGAAAAATTAAAGGGCTTACGCCTACACCCATTGCTATGCCGGGCGAAAACGCATTAGACGCCGCATTTTCACCCGCAACAACAGAGTTTTTATATTTTGTCAGCAACGGCAATGGCGAACACATATTTTCTACTAACTTAGCCGATCACAATCGAGCCGTGACTAAGTATCAGCGTAAGAAAAAATAATTTTAGCTTTTAAATTAAGCGTTTAATCAAAGTATTTTGGAAAATTTAAGCATGAAAAAAGGTCAGTTTATTGTTGTTGAAGGTATTGAAGGTGCAGGAAAGTCATCAGCAATTAGCGTTATTGAAGCCGTTTTAGAAAAAAACGACATTCCTTATATAAAAACACGTGAGCCGGGCGGTACGCCATTAGCCGAATCATTACGTGATATTGTTAAGTCTGCTAGTCATGATGAAGTGTTGACGCAAGAAACTGAGCTATTACTAATGTATGCAAGTAGAAGCCAACTCTTAGCGAATAGAATTCTTCCGGCGCTGGAACAAGGAACTTGGGTTATTGGCGATCGCCATGATTTATCTTCTCGTGCTTATCAAGGTGGCGGTCGACAATTTGATGATTCAATAATGAATGCCATTGCAGGTGTTACCCTTAAAGGCTTTACACCTGATTTAACGGTGTATTTAGATCTTGCCCCTGAGTTAGGCTTAGGACGAGCGCAAGCACGTGGTGAACTTGACCGTATTGAATTAGAAAAAATTGAATTTTTTGAGCGAGTGCGAAATAAATATCTTGAACTGGCAACAGCCTCACAAAGCACCGATATTATTGATGCGAGTCAGGCAATGGCTGCAGTGCATCAAGATGTGGCTCGTACTGTAGAAAGTTTTATTGCAAAAGAGCAAGGTTAATCAATGCAAGCCTGGCTTCAAACAACCCAACAGCAGCTTTCAAGGCAACTGCAAGCCAACAAGTTGCCGCATGCTTTATTGTTTTCTGGTGTAAAAGGAGCAGGCCATGAAGAGCTTGCCTTGTGGCTAACCCAAGTACTTTTATGCCAACATTATCATGTTGATAATCTAAATATATTACACGGCTGTAACCAGTGTAAAACGTGTCAGTTGTTTGCCAGTAATAGTTACCCTGATCATATAACCCTAAGTACAGATAAAGCGACGATAGGTGTTGATGAGGTTCGTAAACTCAGCCAGTTTTTTGAGAAAACAGCGCATATTGGCACTGCGAAAACCGCATGGGTTAAACAAGCAGATAGCATGACTATTTCAGCAGCTAACGCCTTGTTGAAAACTTTAGAAGAGCCAACAGCTAATAGCTTTATAATATTAACAACCAATAGCGTTGAAACCTTATTGCCAACAATCATAAGCCGATGTCAGCAATTTAAAATACGTCCGCCAGTAGGAGAAAACCTATTAGCTGAATTTTCTAAAGGTGATGGTCAACACGTTACCTTACAACATAATCAGCAAAGTACTGATTTGTTTGCTAATCTTAGTCATTATAGTGAATTGTCTGATACCAGTGTTGCCAACGACTTTCAAACATTTCGTAACAATATCAAACAGTACCTATGCTATCATGCGCACCGGGCTGAATTGCTTAAAGCACTTGTTGATAATAACAATGCAATGCGTTGGTTTGAGAAAGTCATTGTTGACTTAACGCGCGAACAATGGCGTTGGGAATTGAGTACGCAAAGTGATATAGAAATGAATTTAGGTACCGAAAAACTTTGGCAAATTTACCGTTTAATACAAACTGCGAATATGAAATTGAAAACACTAGTACAAGTGAACAGACAATTTTTAAGTGAAAAGCTTCTGGTTGATATCAGCCAGATAGTGAATAGCGCAGAGGACTAGTTTTGGAAAACATCCGGCTTGAATTTATTACCGATCGCGACTTGTATCAGTCGTACATGCCTTTTATGAAAAAGGGCGGATTGTTTATACGTACCACTGAACATATAGAATTGGCAACCGATGTTAAATTAATTGTCACATTGCCTGATTCTTTAGAACCATCTGAAGTGATTGGTAAAGTGTCTTGGATCACGCCAATTGGTGTACAAAGTGGTACGCCAGCGGGCATTGGCGTCAGCTTTATTAGCGACCCAGATAATATTCGCAGTCAAATAGACAAAGCTATTGGTCGTTTACTCAATTCTTCTGACCCCACCTTATCAATGTAAGAAAATAGCGATATATTCTCTGACGGTAGCACTGACTAGTCTGTTCTTCATCATTAGATAAAGCGCTAAAAATAAAAATTGTATAATTAAATAACACTTTCGTGTGGAGTAACCTTGTGTTTATAGATTCCCATTGTCATTTAGATAGATTAAAACTTGAAGAATTTGATAATAATTTAGATAACGTCGTTAACGCGGCACTTGAAAATAACGTCAACACACTTTTATGCGTCAGTGTGACGCTAGAAGAGTTTCCATCGATGGTTGAGAAAACAGCCAAATATGACAATGTTTGGCTAACCTGTGGTGCGCACCCACTAAATCAAGATGATGAAATAAACCCTGAGCAATTGCGCGAATTGGCAACAAATCCAAGAGTTGTTGCTATTGGTGAAACAGGCTTAGATTATTTTTACGCACCAGAAACTAAGCAAGTACAATTAGATTCTTTTCGTAAACACGTACGTGTTGCCAATCAATTGAACAAGCCATTAATTATTCATACTCGAGATGCTCAGGAAGATACGTTAGCAATATTACGTGAAGAGCATGCAGAAAATGTTGGCGGCATATTACACTGTTTTACCGAAAGCTGGGAAATGGCAGAGCAAGCAATCGCTATGGGGTTTTATATTTCATTCTCAGGTATCGTCACCTTTAAAAATGCCAGTGCATTGAGAGAAGTGGCAAAGAAAGTGCCTAGTGATAGATTTCTTATTGAAACCGATGCACCTTACCTTGCGCCAGTGCCACACCGAGGTAAACAAAACCAACCAGCCTACGTTGTTGAAGTCGCTAAACACCTTGCTAGCATTCGTGGCACATCTGTTGCTGAAATTGCTAAGCAATCAACTGATAACTTCCATCGTTTATTTGCGCAAACTAAAGCGTAATATTTGCTAGAGCATATACAGGGAAGATTATGAGTCGGTTATTTAGAATAAAGGCATAAAAATAGCCCAAAATCACTGCTGATTTTGGGCTCAGGGGATGGCTCAAAAGGAGATGAGCCTGCGCTAATAAACTGTCAAATCAAATTAACGATAACCATTAAAATCTAAACTACTTTAAAAATGACTCTACTAATTAATGATAGAGTTAAACGTTGCGAGCAACAGGTTGATAAGTAACCTGTAGAACTAAGTGTAGTGTAAGCTTATTTAAATGCAAAAATATTTTTTAATTATTTATGTTGTTGTAAAATAAAGGTTTTGATTTTATTTTTGTTCTGTTGTTTTGACCGCCTTAAAAGGTTCTCCACCGCTTGTGTACTGCTTTTGCACAGTTTTTACACAGCTAGAAAACGTTCGTTGGTTAGGTAATATTCTTTTTGTGTGTCATGATATTTTCATAATAAAAATAACTTAATTAGTATAAGAGAGTAGGTTTGTTAAATCGTATTTGGAGTGGATTTTTCTTTGTTGCATTTATTTCTGCGCTAATACAGTGGTTAGCTTTTGATCAGGCGCTAATATTTGAGCAAATCGTCAATGCTATTTTTGATATGTCAAAAGTGACCGTTGATATTGCGATTGGCTTAATTGGCGTTTTAAGTTTTTGGCTTGGCATGATGAAAATTGCTGAGCATGCTGGCATTATTGACAAGCTTGCCCAAATTATTTCGCCATTATTCACTCGTTTAATGCCAGGAGTACCAAAAGGTCATCCCGCGATTGGTTCAATGACCATGAATTTATCGGCTAATTTTCTTGGTTTAGATAATGCAGCGACGCCGCTAGGGCTAAAAGCGATGCAAGACTTACAATCGCTAAACACCGAAAAGAACACGGCAACTAACGCTCAAATATTATTTCTAGTGTTAAACACATCTTCTGTGACGTTATTTCCAATAACTGTATTTGTTTATCGTGCTCAGCAAGGAGCGCTGAACCCGACAGATGTTTTTGTACCTATTTTATTGGCGACAACGGCATCGACTCTAGCAGGTTTATTTGCCGTTGCTTTTGTGCAAAAAATAAAACTCTACCAGCAAACCGTTATGCTATACCTTTCTGCAGGAATTGCCTTAATAGGTGGTGTAGCAGCATACTTTGCTACATTAAGTGCTGAATTATTAGCACAGCAATCATCTTTGATGGGCAATTTATTGATTTTTTCAACGCTGATAAGCTTCATCTTTTTTGCTTTAAAGCGGCAAGTAAATGTCTACGACAGCTTTATAGAAGGGGCGAAACAGGGCTTTGAAACTAGCATAAAACTAATTCCCTACTTATTAGCAATGTTGTGTGCCATTGGTGTATTCAGAGCAAGTGGCGCATTAGATCTTATCGTGGAAGCAATTAGAACAGCGGTTAACTACTTTAATGCCGATACAAGATTTGTTGATGCACTGCCAACGGCATTTATGAATCCGTTGAGTGGCTCGGGTGCTAGGGCGATGATGATAGAAACCATGAATACTCATGGTGCAGACTCTTTTGCTGGACGTTTGGCCTCAATTGTACAAGGTTCAACAGAAACGACCTTTTACGTATTAGCGGTTTATTTTGGTTCAGTAGGAATACGTTATAGCCGACATGCATTAGCGTGTGGCCTGATTGCCGACTTTGCAGGTATCAGCGCCGCAATTGCTGTTTGTTATTGGTTTTTTGGTTAGGCATTTAGTTCATCGAATGTTTAGAGTAAACGGTATGAAAATTCTTATATAGTTATTTTTCAAGCCGTAAAACTACTGTGTAGTTTCCTCGAATATTTCCCTCATCGACTTTGAAGCGGTCGTTATTTTATAGTGCTTTGCTCTCCTTATTTATATTGTCGACAGATTAAATAACTACTGCGAATTACTAATACTCTTATTTTATCTAGCTTTCCTAAACTTATCACTCTAATTTTATTGTTCAATAACAGTTACCTATAACGTTTCAGTTTACTTTTAATGCCTACTCTATATAAGTTTGATGACGTTTTTACGACTAATGTCTAGTATTTATTGTCGACAATGTGATTGTTTTTACATTGACTAATGACGATAAAACGCTATTATTAGTTCAATATTTTCAAATATGTCGACAATAATGGCTTTAGACAATCCAACCACACAAGCAGTAGTTACTACCGCAGATAAAGTGTTCGATCAAATGCTGCATGCAATTGTTGAAGGCACAATAAAAGCCGGCAGTAAAATCAGTGAGCCCGAGCTAGCAAAGCACTATGAAATTAGTCGTTCAACATTGCGAGAAGCGCTAAATCGTCTTGAGAAATGTCATTTAATTGAGCGTAAAGCCAATGTCGGTTCACGTGTAGTGGAATGCTCAATTGCCGGTTTGTTAGAAATTTATGTTGTACGAGAAGCACTTGAAGGCATGGCATGTCGGCAAGCGGCAATTAACATGACTGATGATGAAATTATCGAAATGAAATCGATGCTTGCACAGCACGCAAATTCTAAGGCTTTACGTGATGGTGTTTCTTACTACCAAGAAGAAGGCGATTTAGATTTTCATTATAAGGTCATTTTAGGCAGTCATAATCAGCAATTAATTAACATTTTATGCGGGCAATTATATCACCTTGTTCGTATGTACCGATGCCAGTTTGGCATGAACAGCCCACGTGCGACTAAAGCATTTGATGAACATTCCCGCATTATCGATGCTATCGCTGATAGGGATGGTGAATTAGCAGAAATGCTAATGAGACGTCATATCGCCGCATCAAGAAAAAATATTGAAAACAAGATTAGTCAGCAACTATAACGTCACAATATATAGAACGTTTTAGTTAATTTATTACCACATTTATCATTTAAAAAGGACAACGATATGTCTACACCATTATCTTCAAACAACCTGTCTCCGGGCGCGAAGTTTCGCCAAGCATTAGTGAATAATAAACCGCTACAAGTTGTCGGTACTATTAATGCTTATTGCGCAATGATGGCAGAACAATTGGGCCATCAAGCCATTTACTTATCAGGCGGAGGTGTGGCAAATGCGTCTTATGGCTTACCTGATTTAGGAATGACGTCATTAAATGATGTTGTTGCTGATGTGCAACGCATTACCGCGGCTTCAAGCTTACCGTTACTCGTTGATATTGATACAGGTTGGGGCGGTGCATTTAACATTGCGAAAACTATCCGTGATATGGAAAAAGCAGGCGCTGCAGCGGTTCACCTTGAAGATCAAGTTGCGCAAAAGCGTTGTGGTCATCGTCCAAATAAAGAAATCGTTTCAACCCAAGAAATGGTTGATCGTATTAAAGCGGCTGTTGATGCCCGAACTGACGCTGACTTTTTCATTATGGCGCGTACAGACGCTTTCGCTCAAGAAGGTTTAGAAGCGGCACTTGAACGTGCTAAAGCTTACGTTGCTGCAGGTGCTGATGGTATTTTTGCTGAAGCGGTTAAAACTGAAGAACATTACCGTGCTTTTACACAGGCACTTGATGTACCGGTATTGGCAAACATTACTGAATTTGGCCAAACTGAATTATGGAATAAAGAACAATTAGGCGAGTGGGGCTGCGCCATGGTGCTTTACCCATTATCAGCATTTAGAGCTATGAACAAAGCCGCTGAATCGGTTTACAAAACCTTATTGGCTGATGGTGACCAAAAAGCTGAAATTGATAACATGCAAACCCGCATGGATTTATATGATTACTTGGGTTACCACGATTACGAGCAAAAACTAGATGTTTTATTTTCTGAAGGTAAGAACAAGTAATTATTTTCAACGTAGTTATTTTTAAAGTTGCAACAAATATAATAATACTAAACTAATTTTAGCCCTTGATAACAATGCTTTGCTTTAAATTTGCGAATTATCGATGGAATAGAGGAAAGAATGATGAGTGATAAAAACGTTTCAGAGAAGAAAATAGGTGGTGCAGGATTACGTGGCCAAAGTGCCGGCGAAACTGCATTATGTACGGTAGGTAAATCAGGCAGCGGCTTAACGTATTGTGGCTACGATGTAGCAGATTTGGCTGAAAACGCGACATTTGAGGAAGTTGCTTACTTACTTTTTAATGGCGAATTGCCAAATGCAGCAGAACTAGCTGATTATAAAACTGAATTAATGGCGATGCGTGACTTACCGCAAGCACTAAAAGAAGTATTAAAATTAATTCCAGCAGATGCACATCCAATGGATGTTATGCGCACAGGCTGTTCTTTTTTAGGTAACCTAGAGCCAGAAAATGATTTCTCCCAACAGCGACAAGCAGCTAATCGTTTGTTAGCAGCGTTTCCAGCGATTATGTGTTACTGGTACAAATACAGCCATGACAACGTTGAAATTGATTGTGTTACTGAAGAAGCATCATTGGGTGGACATTTCTTACGTTTATTAAACGGCACAACACCGTCTGATCAACATCGTCGTGTCATGGATGTATCTTTAATCTTGTATGCTGAGCATGAATTCAATGCGTCTACTTTCACAGCACGTGTTTGTGCGTCAACACTATCAGATATGTTCTCTTGTGTTACTGGCGCTATTGGTACCTTACGTGGACCATTACATGGCGGCGCAAACGAAGCCGCAATGGACATGATTGAATCATTTAAATCTCCTGCTGATGCTAAAGAGCAAATGGCGGGTATGTTAGAGCGTAAAGAAAAAATCATGGGCTTTGGTCATGCAATTTACCGTACCTCTGATCCTCGTAATGTCATTATCAAAGCTTGGTCTGAAAAGTTAGCGACTGAAAATGGTGATACTTCACTGTACGACATTTCTGTGGCTTGTGAAGAGTTTATGTGGGACACGAAAAAATTATTCTGTAATGCCGATTTTTTCCATGCTTCTACCTATAACTACATGGGTATTCCAACGAAATTATTTACACCTATATTTGTATGTTCACGCTTAACGGGCTGGGCTGCGCATGTTATGGAACAAAGAGATAATAACCGTATTATTCGTCCGTCGGCTGATTATACGGGCGCCGAACCACGTAAGGTTAATGCGATCTCAGAGCGGTAGGTAAGACTTGCTCTTTGCTTCTACTTCAGCGTCAGGAAATCAATACTTATATGCTCAAATTTCCTTCCTCGAACTAGAAGCAAACTTTGTCGTCTAGCATCTATGTTAGACAAGAGAAAATCGAATTTAGATATAAAGGCGAATTCATTTATTGCAGTCCGCCTTTATAGTAAAACAAAGAATATGGAATAAATGATGAATTACGATTATCGCAAACCCTTGCCTGGTTATAAAATTAATGGCTCAACAATAGACTTCTTTGATACGCGAGCAGCGGTTGAAGCTATTACACCGGGAAGCTACGCAATGCTGCCTTATACCTCTCGTGTATTAGCCGAGCAATTAGTGAGAAAGTGCGACCCAACTGCACTTACCGATTCATTAAAACAACTTATTGATGTTAAGCAAGAGCTTGATTTTCCATGGTACCCAGCGCGTGTGGTATGTCATGACATTTTAGGTCAAACGGCATTAGTTGATCTTGCAGGCCTTCGTGACGCTATTGCAGAGCAAGGTGGTGATCCATCAAAAGTTAACCCTGTTGTACCAACACAGTTAATTGTGGATCACTCTTTGGCAGTAGAAGCGCCGGGTTTTGACCCTGAAGCCTTTGATAAAAACCGCGCCATTGAAGATCGTCGAAACGAAGATCGCTTTAAGTTTATTGAGTGGACAAAAACAGCTTTTAAAAACATTGATGTCATACCTGCTGGTAACGGCATTATGCATCAAATTAATCTCGAGAAAATGTCACCGGTTATTCAAGCTCGTGATGGAGTTGCTTTCCCTGATACTTGTGTTGGTACCGATTCTCATACACCACACGTTGACGCTTTAGGTGTTATCGCGATTGGTGTTGGTGGCTTAGAAGCTGAAACCGTAATGCTGGGTCGTCCGTCTATGATGCGCTTACCTGATATTATTGGTGTTAAGTTAACGGGTAAACGTGCACCAGGTATCACAGCGACCGATATGGTACTTGCGATCACTGAATTTTTACGTAATGAAAAAGTTGTTTCAAGCTATTTAGAATTCTTCGGTGAAGGTACTAAAGATTTAACTATTGGTGACCGTGCAACTATCTCAAATATGACACCAGAGTATGGTGCATCAGCAGGCATGTTTTATATAGATGAACAAACTATTGATTACTTAAAGCTAACAGGTCGTGAGCCTGAGCAAGTTGAATTAGTGGAAACATACGCCAAACATACAGGTTTATGGGCTGATGATTTAGTTGAAGCACAATACCCACGAGTTATTGAATTTGACTTATCAACGGTATGTCGTAATTTAGCCGGTCCATCAAACCCACATCGTCGCTTAGCAACAGCTGATTTAGTGTCAAAAGACATTGCTAAAAATTTAGACGAATGTAAAGCGCAAGAAGCCAATGGTGAAATGCCAGACGGTGCAGTAATCATTGCTGCAATCACGTCTTGTACCAACACCTCTAATCCTCGCAACGTAGTTGCAGCAGGTTTAGTTGCCAAGCGTGCAAACGAGTTAGGGCTTGTACGTAAACCTTGGGTTAAGTCGTCATTTGCTCCGGGTTCAAAAGTTGCAAAGCTTTACTTAGAAGAAGCGGGTTTATTACCTGAAATGGAAAAACTTGGCTTTGGTATTGTCGGTTACGCATGTACCACGTGTAACGGTATGTCGGGGGCATTAGATCCAAAAATTCAACAAGAAATAATTGACCGCGACTTATACTCAACAGCCGTATTATCAGGTAACCGTAACTTTGATGGTCGCATTCATCCGCACGCCAAACAAGCTTTCTTGGCTTCGCCGCCTTTAGTTGTTGCTTATGCACTTGCCGGTACCATGCGTTTTGATATTGAAAAAGACGTACTTGGCCAAGACCAAAATGGTAATGATATTACCTTGAAAGATATCTGGCCATCAGATGAAGAGATTGACGCAATTGTTGCTTCGGCAGTAAAGCCTGAGCAATTTAAAAAAATCTACACACCTATGTTTGATTTAGGTGCATTTGAGCCAGCTGAAAGCCCATTATACGACTGGGATCTTAAGAGTACTTATATCCGTCGTCCTCCTTATTGGGAAGGCGCATTAGCGGGCGAACGTACCATGAAAGGGATGCGTCCATTAGCAGTGCTTGGTGACAACATCACTACCGATCATTTATCGCCAAGCAACGCTATTCAGTTAAACAGTGCTTCAGGTGCATACCTTGATAAAATGGGTGTTCCACACGAAGACTTTAACTCATACGCAACTCACCGTGGCGATCATGAAACAACACAACGTGCCACATTCGCTAATCCGAAATTGTTCAATGAAATGTGTCGTGATGATAATGGCAAAGTTAAACAAGGTTCACTTGCCCGTATCGAGCCTGAAGGAACTGAGTCTCGTATGTGGGAAGCTATCGAAACTTACATGGAACGCAAACAGCCATTAATCATCATTGCTGGTGCTGATTACGGTCAAGGTTCATCACGTGACTGGGCAGCAAAAGGTGTTCGTTTAGCAGGTGTTGAAGTGATTGTTTCAGAAGGTTTTGAGCGTATTCACCGTACTAACTTAATTGGTATGGGGGTTTTACCGCTTGAATTTACCCAAGGTGACACACGTAATACTTACGGCATTGACGGTACTGAAACTTATGACGTAATCGGTACTACAGCACCAAGTGGTGCCATGACAGTTGTAATGACACGTAAAAATGGTGAAATTGTTGAGATTCCTGTGAAGTGTCGTTTAGATACTGCTGAAGAAGTTACTGTATATAACGGCGGTGGGGTATTACAGAAGTTTGCCACCGATTTCTTAAAGTCTAATGCCTAAACGTTTATTTCTAATGACAGCTGCGTTGACTGTACTCACTTGGTAAACCAAGCTCTGTGCAGTCGCCTTGCTCTCAATATAAATAATTCGTTTAGACATCAAACTTAATTGATTCAAATTTAAAATGGCACATTGTTCTAAAAGATAATGTGCCATTTTTCGATTCATGGATGAATCTACTTAGAATTTCCATGGATGGTTTAAATTCTGTGTAAGAAAAAATAAAAAGGAGAGGGCAAATGGCTTTCGTACCTCAAGTAAAGATTCCAGCCACGTATATTCGTGGTGGCACATCAAAAGGTGTATTTTTCAATTTAACTGACTTGCCTGAGCGTTGTCAGGTGCCGGGTGAAGCACGTGATAATATGCTTTTACGCGTAATCGGCTCGCCAGATCCATACGGTAAACAAACCGATGGTATGGGCGGTGCTACTTCAAGCACCAGTAAAACAGTTATTCTTGCTAAAGCGACAGTTGCAGATCATGATGTTGATTATTTGTTTGGCCAAGTGGCTATTGATAAAGCCTTTGTTGATTGGTCAGGCAATTGTGGCAACTTAACTGCTGCTGTTGGCTCATTTGCCATCAGTAATGGCTTAGTTGAAGCGAGCCGAGTTCCTGAGAATGGCATTTGTGTTGTTCGTATATGGCAAAAAAACATCTCGAAAACCATTGTTGCCCATGTACCAATAACCAATGGCGAAGTACAAGAAACCGGCGACTTTGAACTTGACGGCGTGACCTTTCCTGCCGCAGAAGTGCAAGTTGACTTTGTTGCGCCCGTTGACCCTTCAGAAGCGATGTTTCCAACCGGTAACGTAGTTGATGAATTAGCAGTGCCAACCCATATTTCCGAAACAGGTAGTTTGGCTGTTACTATGATCAGCGCGGGTATTCCAACTATTTTCTTAAATGCTGAAGATATTGGTTACACGGGAACCGAATTACAAGATGCGATTAATAATGACGAAGCGGCACTTGCTCGCTTTGAGACTATTCGTGCTTATGGCGCAGTAAAAATGGGCTTAATCAAAGATATTAGCGAAGCAGCAGGTCGTCAACATACACCCAAAGTAGCTTTTGTTACTACTGCGCAAGAATATGTATCTTCAAGTGGTAAAGCGATAGCGTCAAATGAAATTGATTTACACGTGCGCGCTTTATCTATGGGGAAACTACACCATGCCATGATGGGCACGGCTGCAGTAGCCATTGGCACTGCTGCGGCTATTCCTGGCACTTTAGTTGCTCTTGCCGCAGGCATAACTGCGGATGGTGATGGACCTAAATCAGTAACCTTTGGTCACCCGTCAGGAACATTAAAGGTCGGTGCTGAAGCTGAAAAAGTTAATGATGCTTGGACTGTAAAAAAAGTAAGTATGAGCCGAAGTGCTCGCGTATTAATGGAAGGTTGGGTACGTATCCCAGGTGACTCTTTTTAAGCCGGTTTAACGTTCTATAATACTCACTTGTTGCAGAAGTAGTGAAAATTTAAGCGCGAATAGCTAGTTATAGTGTTCGCGCTTTTTGTTAACTATGTTTTGTACACAGAATAAAAACAAGCAAAGTGTCTTTTTAGCCATTATTATAGAAATATTCTAAGTGACTTTAAGCCTAATTGGCTTGAATATGTTGATTAATAATTTAATTAAGGCCTGATATGCGTTCAATACTTTTATTTTTGATTTGTCTAACGTCATTTAACGTTAGTGCGAATGATATCATTTTCCCTGAAAATATTACTGTACTCAGTGTTAATGGTATTGAGCAATCAAACAATTTTTTTGCTCGAGAAACCCAGATTGAATTTTCTACTGGAAATCAAGTTGTCGTACTAAAGTATCAAGATTTAATTGAAGGTGACGATGACCACACGAATGTTAAATCTAAGCCATTTGTGGTGCTATTTACCTTAAGTGAATCATTGAACGCCAAAGATAAAATTATGGTCGTTACCCCGAGTATAGAGGAGTTGAGCCAAGCAAAAGCGTTTGCTAAAAATCCTATAGTTAAATTATTAATGGGAAATGGAGAAGAAATCGCTAGTGTTAATCAATCTTTAATCAAATTTAATGCACAAGGTCAGTTTGCAAAGCTGGCCCATAATAATCAATCAGCAAAGTTAAATGACAGTGTTATTGCGAATAGCCAAACAAGCAATATGCATAATATGTTCAAGGAAAAGTGCCCTTATAATGGGCAGCAAGCACATAATGTATCAAACATTGGGCGATTAAAGTGCTTATGGAACAAAGCTAGTAAAGCTGAGAAAGAGGCTTTCATCTATTATGTTTTGGCTGATCAACAATCAGTTATACAAACGTTGAAAAAGGACAAATAGGAGCACGCAATGCGTTTAGTTATTATTTTATTAATATTGTTTAACTCGATGGCTTATGGTGAAAGTTATCAACAACTATCAACTGTAAATGGTGTAGAAGTAATAGGTTTTGGGCAGGCAAATGTACAAACATCAACTCATTTGCTTGATGTTGTAGTTAGTGAGCGCAGTGGTAGTGCGATAAAAGCAAGTCAAAGCATCGAATACAAAACAAAGTTGATTAACCAATTTGTCGATAAAAACGTTAATAGTATAAAAATTAACTCTATCAGCTCGCTGACATTAAACATGAATTACCCAAGTTTAAACAACACCATTGATGATGTGGATTTTTTCACTAAGCTACCCAATAAACGAGCAGTGAAAATTAACACTAAACTACCCCCTGAACACAATGGTAATGGGTACAAAAGTAATACTAATAATGCGGTAATCGAAGCAAGTTTGCATATGGTGATTAGGGTTACTGACATTGATGCATATCAACGCTTAATTGATTACTTAATGAAGGTTGGCGTAAATGATGTACAAACGATGGGTATTTCTCGAGTAGAGCATCAAATGCTATACCAGCAAGCACTTAATAATGCCTTGGCAGATGCCAAGTTTAAAGCCAAAAAAATGGTTAATCACCTTGATATTTCCTTAGCTGAAGTGATTGCCGTGCAAGAAATGAATGTCGAAAAAAGTTATTTTTATGATGAAGCAGATAAATTGAAAAATTACGCCCATAATGAACAACAAAGTGACGAACGAGTAGTAAATGCGCAGGTAAAGGTTATATTTGCCATTAAACCGCGCTAAATTCGTCATATAATTACGATTTGTAGTCGATAGCACTTTAATTTATTGTGCTATCGAGGTATGTTATGCGCTTTTATCTTTGGCAGTATTATTAATGACTAAAAATACCTTTTATCAAGAATTATACACTCAAGTAGAAGCGTTAATTAGCGATGAATCGGACGTAATTGCCAATATGGCAAACGTGAGTGCTTTATTATTTGAACAATTAACACAAGTTAATTGGGTAGGTTTCTATCGTTTGGTCGATAATGAACTTGTACTTGGACCATTTCAAGGTAAAGTTGCCTGTATTCGTATACCCGTTGGTCGTGGCGTTTGTGGTACTGCTGCGGGTGATAACGTGACTCAACGTATTGACGATGTGCATGCGTTTGATGGTCATATTGCCTGTGATGCAACGAGCAACGCAGAGATTGTTATTCCTGTTACATTAAATGGCAAAGTAATGGCGGTACTTGATATCGACAGCACAGCATTTAATCGGTTTGATAGTGATGACCAAGTGGGCTTAGAAAAGATAATTAGTTTATTTGAAAATATCATGATCAAGCATGGCGTGGTAAACTAATGAAAGAGATTGTTGTCATTCATGACTATTTAGTCTCAGAAGCCGTAGTAGGTGACTGGGAAGGTCAAGAAGAGATTGTTGCTGAGCGTATCAACGAAATTTATCATACCGTTTATGACTTAGCAGAAGAAGATATTGCGCCAGAGATTTTAGAGCAGTTGCTTGCTTTGGTGTGGGATACGTGGATAGGGCAAGAAGCCTTAGCCGAAATTGAAAGTGAAGATATTTATGATTGGTGCCGACATTTGTTGGAAAATCGAGAGCAATATCTTTCAGAACAGAGCTAAAAATTTTTAAAAGTTGTATTTATGGAATCTAAAACAGAAAGTGAAGTAAAAGTAGCCGCGGAAGCACCTGTAGAAACAACAGAAAGTGCCGAAGTTGAAGTGAAACGTATTAGCACTAAGGAAATTATTGCTTATTTAGCTGAAAAATTTCCTGCTTGTTTTTCAACAGAAGGTCATGCAAAACCACTTAAAATTGGTATTTTTCAAGATCTTGCTGAAAAATTAGCTGAAGACGAAACTGTGAGCAAAACACGTTTACGTCAAGCGTTAAGGCATTACACTAGCAGCTGGCGTTATTTGAAAGCTATCAAAATGGGTAGTTTTCGAATTGACATCGATGGTAATGACTCTGCAGAGATCGATCAGGAACAAGCTGATTATGCGAGCAAAACCTTAAAAGAAAGCCAAGAAAAGTTTGGTAACAAAAACGGTAAAGATAAAGTTGCGAAAAAACCTTATAAAGGCAATGCTAATAAGGGAACTAAACCTGTAAAGAAAGACTCTACAGATAATAGTCGCAAAGAAAAGTTTAATGCTGTTAAGTCAGCTAAACGTGCACCGAAAGCCGTTGTTAAGCTTAAACCTGTCGAAACAAGTAATGTTGTTGTTGGCAAACATATCAAAGTACAGCTTGGACAGTCATCAATGGATGCTGTGATTACTGAAGTTTCAGGTAATGATGTTAGCGTACAATTAAACTCTGGTATGGTTGTTAAAACACAAGTTAAAAATATATTTACTGAATAAATTTGGAGTATGTGTATGCATAAATTTTGTCGTATAGCTATTGCAGTATCATTATCAATTTCCGGTTTAACGGCATTTGCCGAAACCAAGGAAGAAAATGTAAATCTTCCGATACTGGCTCCAGAGAGCCAACATGCAACGTCAACAAAGCGAATTACGGCACAATTTACCCGTGCACACTACAAGCAAATTAAAATAGACGATATATTATCAGAGCAAATTTTTGATCGTTATATTAAGCAGCTTGATTACGCACGTAATGTATTTCTTGCTGCTGATGTTCAAAGTTTTGAACAGTATCGCGATGATTTTGATACCGTTATTGCTCGTGGTAAATTAGATATTGCTTATAAAATCTATAACCTGAATTTACAACGCCGCTTGGAACGTTATGAATTTGCGTTAAGTCTATTGGAAAATAAAGACCCGTTTAATTTCGAACTTGAAGAGTCGTATAACTTTGACCGTGAAGATGCCAAACGTGCCGCATCTGTTGATGAGCTAAACGAACTATGGCTTAAAAAGGTTAAATATGACGCGCTAAACTTAACGTTAGCGGGTAAAGAGTGGCCTAAAATTCAAGAAGTGCTGGGCAAACGTTACCGTTATGCTATTAAACGCTTGAAGCAAAGTGAAAGTGAAGATGTTTTTCAAGTGGTAATGAACAGCTTCGCTCGTGTTGTTGAACCTCATACTTCATATTTATCACCACGAAATGCTGAACGTTTCCAAATGGAAATGAATTTATCACTAGAAGGTATTGGTGCAGTATTACGTGCTGAAGAAGACTATACCGTTATTCAAAGTGTAGTTTCTGGCGGTCCTGCGGATAAATCAAACGAATTAAAGCCTAAAGATCGTATTGTTGGCGTATCACAAGACAACAAAGATTTTGTTGATGTGATCGGCTGGCGTCTTGATGATGTTGTTGAATTAATTAAAGGTCCAAAAGGCAGCAAGGTGCGTTTACAAGTACTTGGTGCTGAGTCTGAAGATGACAGCAGCATTAAAGTGGTATCAATTGTTCGTGACACCATTAAGCTTGAAGACCGTGCTGCTAAATCAGAAGTATATTTTGATAAGAAGGGTGATGAGAATAGTAAAAAATTAGGTGTTATAACCATTCCTAGTTTTTACAACAACCTTTCACGCGATGTTAAATTAGAAATCGCTAAGCTTAAAGAAGACAACGTAGAAGGCATTATTGTCGACTTACGTGGTAATGGTGGTGGTTCATTAACTGAAGCAACACTATTAACCGGCTTATTTATTGATAAAGGTCCCGTAGTACAAGTACGTGACGGAGCGAATCGAGTACAAGTAAACAGCGATAAAGATGGCGTTAGTTTTTATGATGGGCCATTAACCGTAATGGTTGATCGTTACAGCGCTTCAGCTTCAGAGATATTCTCTGCGGCGATTCAAGATTATGGTCGTGGCGTTATCGTTGGCGAACATACCTTTGGTAAAGGGACAGTTCAGCAGCATCGTGGTCTAGGTCGTGTGTATGACTTATATGATAACCCATTCGGTAGCATTCAGTTTACTATCGCAAAATTTTACCGCATTAATGGTGGCAGCACGCAGCACCGTGGAGTATTACCCGATATCGAATTTCCTTCTGCTGTAGATCCAGCTGACTGGGGCGAAAGTAAAGAAGAAAATGCTTTGCCATGGGATCAAATTCCAAAAGCTCGCTATAACAAACTTAATGATATTAGCCAGGACTTAAGCTACTTAAATTCATTACATAGCTCTCGCGTTAAAGAAAACCAAGAGTTTAATTATTTATTATCTGATATCGCAGAATACAAAACCGAAAAAGACGATAAAACAATTTCGCTGAACCTAGTGCAAAGAAAAGCGAAAAGAGAAGAGCGTAAAGCGAAACAGTTAAAACGTGCTAATGAACGTTTGGTCTTAATGGGTAAAGAAAAAGTAACTGATTTAGAAGATTTACCTGATGATTTAGAAGCGTTAGATCCATTTTTAGATGAAACCGCTAAAATCACTTTTGATTTAGTTTCATTGGGTAAAGTTGCAAAAAAATAAATTGATTTCATGCGATTAATAAAAAGCCACCTAAGGGTGGCTTTTTATTGCGTTAACTATAAAAACTGTTAATGTTTTTTAATTACAATTGCTGCATAATTATTCTTGTATACCTTGTAAATAAAGGGCTGCTTAGTTGTTAATCGAAAGATAAAACTTGCACTATGTGCCAACAGTCGGCATGTTAACTAGCACAAAAACATAATCACTATAATAACTAAGATAATAAGGTGTAAATTTATCTATGTCTGATCCTCATTCATTACGACAACCGTCAATGCTCGATGCCTCTATTCCAATTGTTGCGTTAATTGCCATGTTGGCGGCAGCCGTTACTTTTTTTGGCGATAACTCGTCTTACGGACCAAACCAGATAGCTTTACTTGCGAGTATGGGCATAGCTATCATTATTGGGCTGAAAAACGGTGCTACTTGGGTCGAAATCGATAAAGCGATTGTTAAAGGTATTTCATTATCTTTAAGCGCAATTTTGATTCTCTTATCAGTTGGCGCGTTAATAGGTACTTGGTTATTGTCTGGCACTGTGCCAACTATGATCTACTATGGCTTAAAAATATTAGATCCAACATGGTTTTATGCTGCTTCATGTATTATTTGTGGCGTTGTTGCCATGAGTATTGGTAGTTCATGGACGACGGCAGCAACCATAGGTGTGGCGTTACTTGGTATAGCTCAAGGCTTAGGTCTTTCACCAGAAATAACTGCAGGTGCAGTCATCTCTGGTGCCTATTTTGGTGATAAAATTTCACCGTTATCTGAAACAACAAACTTGGCACCAGCAGTTGCTGGTAGTGAGTTGTTTGCCCATATTCGTTATATGTTATGGACAACAGTTCCTTCTATTATTACCGCGTTAATCTTATTTGTTATTTTAGGGTTAACTGAAACAGCCACTGCTAGCGACAATTCTATTGCTGTATTGAATGACCAGCTTGCCAGTCAGTTTAATCTTAGCTTTTTTAATCTCATACCTTTAGTCGTATTATTGGGCTTAGCAATTAAAAAAGTACCAGCGTTTCCTGCTGTATCGATTGGCGCATTAATGGGGGCACTTTGGGCGATACTTTTCCAACAAGAGCTTATTGCACGCTTGGCTGCTGATGGTTTAGATGCAATGACTGCCAATGTAACGGTAGTTTGGAGCGCTTTTTATGACGGTGTAGCGATTGAAACAGGCAATGATGAGCTGAATAAGCTACTTAGTGGTGGCGGCATGGCAAGTATGTTGAATACCATTTGGCTTATTATGTGTGCTTTAAGTTTTGGTGCCGTTTTAGAGCATTTAGGTATGCTACGCAAATTTGTTAATGTTATATTAAAGTCAGCTAAATCTACCGGTAGCTTAATAGCAAGTACAGTTTGTACCTGTATTGGTACTAACTTAATTACTGCTGACCAATATATGGCAATTGTAATGCCAGGTCGCATGTATAAAGAGGAATACCAACGTCGTGGTTTAGACCCTGTAGTCTTAAGTAGAACATTAGAAGATTCGGGAACTATTACTTCGCCGCTTATCCCATGGAATACCTGTGGTGCTTATATGTACGGCGTATTATTGGTTAATCCATTTGACTATATCTTTTACTGTTTCTTTAACTTGATCAATCCAATATTAGCTGTTGTTTACGGGTTCATTGGCTTTAAAATTAAAAAAATAGTGACAAATAAATAAAATATTTTCAAAATTAATAAATATTCATAAAGCCTGTTTACCACAGGCTTTTTAATTTCTATTATTGCTGTTCTGTTGCAATAATAATTAAAGTACCTTGTTAAGGATTTTCATGAGTGATTTTACCCCACGCTATTTGGCTGACTACAGTAAATCAAACTTTTCTATTTCCACGGTTGAACTAACCTTTGAGCTTAACGAGTACAAAACTCGTGTTATTAATCGGATGCAGATCTCGCAGAAACAGCCCAATGATGCACCTTTAATTTTAGATGGTGAGCATTTTAAGTTATTATCAGTTTCATTGAATAAAGCGCTGTTAAGCCATGATGATTATCAAGTCAATGATACGTCACTTACCATCAATGTAGCTGATGCTGATTTCTTATTAGAAATAGTGACTGAATTAAACCCTGTTGAAAATACGGCACTTGAAGGCTTGTTTAAGTCAGGTGATGCCTATTGCACGCAATGTGAAGCAGAAGGTTTTAGACGTATAAGTTACTACCTTGATCGCCCTGATGTTATGGCAACGTTCACCACTAAAGTTATTGCTGATAAAGCAAAATTCCCTTACTTATTATCTAATGGCAATAAAGTGGCAGCAGGCGATTTAGCCAATGGTCAGCACTTTGTTCAATGGCATGACCCATTTCCGAAACCTAGCTACCTATTTGCTCTCGTTGCAGGTGATTTTGATGTATTAACGGATAGTTTTCGTACTTGTTCAGCACGAGATGTTGCTTTAGAAATATTTGTTGATAAAGGTAACCTTGATAAAGCCCATCATGCGATGGCGTCGTTAAAGCATTCTATGGCATGGGACGAAGAAACCTTTGGTCTAGAGTATGACCTCGATATTTATATGATTGTCGCTGTCGACTTTTTTAATATGGGCGCAATGGAAAATAAAGGGCTAAATGTATTTAATAGCAAGTTTGTTTTAGCGGATGAAAAAAGCGCTACTGATACCGACTACTTTAATGTTGAAGCGGTTATCGCTCATGAGTATTTTCATAACTGGACAGGTAACCGAGTAACTTGTCGAGATTGGTTTCAATTGAGCCTAAAAGAAGGATTAACGGTTTTTCGTGACCAACAGTTTAGTGCTGACATGCATTCTGCTGCTGTTACTCGTATTCAAAATGTTCGAGTATTACGTTCGATGCAGTTTGCTGAAGATGCCGGACCAATGGCTCATCCAATACGACCAGAGAAAGTCTTGGAAATGAACAACTTTTACACCTTAACTGTATATGAAAAGGGCGCAGAAGTTATTCGTATGATCCATACGCTATTAGGAGCTGAAAAATTCAGAAAAGGTATTGACCTTTATTTTGAACGTTTTGATGGCATGGCAGTAACGTGTGATGATTTTATCAATGCCATGGCTGATGCCTCGGCTGTCGATTTAACGAAATTTAAAGGCTGGTATGAACAAGCGGGCACACCTCAGATTAATGTTGAAGAAAGCTTTGATGCTGATACCAACACCTATCAAGTATCAATCACGCAGAGTAATGGTGAAAACACGGCATTGCATATCCCTATTGGTATTGAGCTTATTAGTGCTGAATCGAAAAAAAGTGTAGCGCATTTATTGCAATTAACTGAGCAAAAGCAAACTTGGTCATTTAAAGGTTTTGCACGCAAACCAGTATTAGCATTATTAACAGGCTTTACGGCGCCAGTAAAAAGTCAACTTTCACAGTCTGATCAAGACTTAGAAACCATCATGAACCATGCTGATGATGAATTCTGTCGATGGGATGCAGGCCAAACGTTATTATCAACTTATATTAAAAGAGTTATGGCAGAGCCTGAATTAATGTTGCCACGTAACTTGATTGATGCGGTTCGAAATATACTTCATAGCGATGCTTCTGCGGCATTTAAAGCCGAACAGTTAACTTTACCTAGTTTTAGTGAGTTAGCTGACAGTATTGAAGAAGTAGATCCAATAGCTTTGTTAGACGCTATTGATAAAGTGAAAGTCGCTTTAGCCACTGAGCTAGAAACATTGTTTTTACAGCACTATCAGCAAAATTTTCAGCAAGAGTTTGCTAATGATGGCAAAGCTATTGGCCAACGCGCGTTAAAAAATATCTGTTTGTCTTATTTGACAACGTTAGCACCGCAACAGAGCCTATTAGCTGAGCAATATCAAAATGCTAACAATATGACTGACAGTTTAGCAGCGTTAAATAGTGCAGCTAAAGGTAATGCAGAGAGTTTTGCCACTATGATGGCTGATTTTGAACAAAAATGGAGCTCTACAGCATTAGTTATGGATAAGTGGTTTTCCATTCAAGCGAGTGTGTGTGATGAAACTATTTATGCCAATTTGGCAAAATTAGTTAAACATCCATTATTTACGTTAAATAACCCAAACAGAGCTCGGTCATTGATTGGTGCGTTTACCATGAATAATCCGCGCTATTTTCATTGTAGTAGTGGACGAGGTTATCACTTTTTAATAGATCAAATAACACTACTTAATACTATCAACCCACAAGTTGCATCTCGAATGATCACGCCATTAATTCAGTTTTCTTCATTGGATCAAAAGCGACAAGAGATGATTAAAACTTTACTTGTTGATTTATCTAAACAAGAAAACTTATCAAAAGATTTAAAAGAAAAGTTAGATGCCGCATTGGCAGGTTAGGGTAGCGTAATGAAATATTATTTTGGTATTAATATGACGAGCCAGGAATATTTGCCTTATTATCAAGGAAAAGCTCAAAGTATTATTGTTGTTTCTAACGAAGGCGTAAGGGTAGAATTCCCAGCGATGCATTTGCGAAATTATTTAACGGCAAGTGGCATTAGAGGGCAGTTTTGCTTGCAAACACGAGATAATAAATTTTTATCTTTGCAAAAAATTGCATGATTAGAGTCTTTGCTTTAAACAGTGGTCAGACCATTATTTTTAAAATGTAATGTTTTGTAGATGCTAGTACGGCTGTTAATACAGTTAACTATTTGCAGCTTTCTCTCTATTTTAAAAGCCCGTTTAAAACAGGCGTTTTAAACGGGCTTTTCTTCTCATCAGATGACTTCGTTCAAGTCTTTAAAATAAAGGGCTTTAACTGATGTTTTAGCACTTGCCTCAGTGTAGAAATGATGTAATTATTGTTTCATACCATTTACGTGGATATATAAAAATAAAAATGCAGTATCGCATCTGGGGAGATAACAAATGAAACAAAAGCTTCGCAACGGTTTTTACAAAAAGCCACTGGCTCTGAGTATTGCCGCCGCTATGATGACACTAGCAGGTGCTAGTGCTCAGGCAAAAAACTTCGAGTTAGGAAAGTTCGATATCAGTTTCGATTCAACATTTTCAGCAGGCACAAGTTGGCGTGTGGAAGATCGTAATTGGAATGACAATGTTGGTAAGTCAAACAACGTTAATAATGGCTTTAATTTTAGTCAGTATCACCCAATTTTAAATGTTAACCCTGATGCAGCTACTGTATGGAATGGCGCTGGTAGTTATTCTACTAATGGTGATAACGGTAATTTGAATTTTGATGCCAATGAAAGTTTCTCAAAACTAATCAAAGGTTCTCACGAGCTAGATGTACGCTACGAAAACTTAGGTTTTTTTGCTCGTGGTATGTATTTTTATGATTTTGAAATGATGGATAGTGACCGTGCATGGACAAATCCTCATTCTGGTAAAGTTAACGACCCATGTCGTGATGATGAAGCTCGCGACCAAATTTGTCGTGACATTCGTTTGTTAGATGCGTTTGTTTATGGTGATTTTGATATTGGTGAAATGCCTTTTTCTGTACGTGTTGGTCAACAAGTTATTAGCTGGGGAGAAAGTACGTTAATCTCTCACGGTATTAGTGAATTAAACCCGGTAGATATTGCTCGTTTGAAAGCACCTGGTGCTGAATTAAAAGAAGCATTTATTCCTTTTGGTGCTGTTTGGGCATCTTTAGGTGTAACAGAGAATTTTAACGTTGAAATGTTTTACCAATACAGCTGGGAAAAAACAGTATTACCAGCGCCAGGTAGCTACTTTTCAACCAATGACTTTGCCGGCGACGGTGGTCAATTTAATAATGTACAACTTAATTTCGCGAGTAATCCAGATATGGATTTAGACTCGCTTATTACAGATTTAAATGCATTAAGAGCACAAATTCTAAATGGCAATGTAGCAATGGCCGATGCAGGTAGTGCTTATGTTGGTGGTTTCCCAACTAAATTAACATTACGTGAAGCTGGTGCAGAAAACGAACCAGAAAACGGTGGTCAATATGGTTTGCGTTTGTCATGGTTCTTACCTGAGCTAAACGATACGGAAATTAGTTTATACCACATGAATTACCATAGCCGCCGTCCGGTATTCTCTGGAATAACGGCTGATTTTAGTGCTGCAGCGTTACAACATGACGTTGGTATGCTTGCAACAACAGATATCACCTACGATAACTATACTGACTTAAAAGCCTTTTCTCGTGTAGAGCTTGATTACATCGAAGATATAAAGCTTTATGCCTTAAGCTTTAATACGGCAATTGGCGAAACATCAGTGGCAGGTGAAATTAGCTACCGTCAAGACGAACCACTACAAATTGATGATGTTGAATTACTATTTGCAGCAATGCCTCAACAGTTAGCTAATGACTTAGGTCGTGACGAATTAGACGGTGTATCTCAGATGCCTGTTTTCCCTGGTGGCTCTCGTGCGAATGGTTTCATTTTGTCTGATACATTACAGGCACAAGTTACTTTAACTAATTTATGGGGTCCTACACTTTGGGCTAGTCAGTTTACTACTTTACTTGAGGTTGGTGGTATTGATATTCGCGATATGCCTGATCAAGACGTATTGCGCTTAAATGGCCCAGGTACTGCAAGAAATGGTGGCATTGCAGGTAAAGAAGGTTTAGAAATTGCGTTACAAGATGGCGTAGAAACGAACCCATTTCCAAGTGCTTTTGCTTGGGGCTACCGTTTCGTTGCCAAGTTAGACTACAATAACGTACTTGCTGGTATTAACGTTTCACCGAAAGTTGTTTTTTCACATGACGTTAACGGTATAACGCCAGACCCATTATTTTTATTCGTAGAAGATAGAAAATCTATGTCATTAGGTCTTAGCTTTGACTATCAAAGCCGTTGGTCTGCTGACTTAAACTACAATAGTTTCTTCGGTGGTGTGGGTACAACTAACCAAATGGAAGATCGTGATTACGTGTCTTTTAACATTAAGTATTCGATTTAAGACAAGTTTGAGGATTATTGTCATGAGAAAGTTATTAAAAAATTCGCTAAAAAAGGCAACGCTTGTTTCAATAGCGGTGACTGTAGCATTAGCGTCAACGACGGCTTCAGCTAAAATTAGCTCGCAAGAAGCTGGTAAACTTGCAAAAGAATTAACGCCGTTTGGTGCTGTACGCGCTGCGAATGCAGACGGGTCAATTCCTGAATGGACTGGTGGTATTACGTCAGCTCCTGCCGGTTATACGGTCGGTGATCATCATATTGACCCATTTACGGGTGATAAGGTGCTTTATACGATTACTGCTAAAAATGTGGCGGAATATAAAGACGTATTAACACCTGGTCAAGTTAAGTTATTTGAAACTTACCCTGATACTTATAAAATGGACGTATATCAGTCACGTCGTTCTGCTTCTTATCCAGAGCATGTTTATCAGGCTACACTTGATAACGCCACAAGAGCTGAATTAGTTGAAGGTGGTAACGGTATTGTTCAAGCAGCAATTGGCGTTCCATTTCCAGTGCCAAAAGATGGTTTAGAGGCAATTTGGAACCATATTTTACGCTATCGCGGTGAAAAAATTGTTCGTGAAGGTGGCCAAGCAGCACCTACAGCTTCTGGTGATTACACTTACATGGGCTTTGATGATCAATTATTGATCCCATACGGTGTTAAAGGTGTAAAAGCTGAAGACTTACAAAAGACCAATATTTTGTTTAAGTTTAAACAAAAGGTTACAGAGCCTGCTCGTTTAGCCGGTACAGCATTATTAGTTCATGAAACGATGGACCAAATAAAAACACCTCGTCAAGCGTGGACATATAACACCGGTCAACGTCGTGTTCGCCGTGCGCCTAATGTTGCATATGACGCACCAGGTACAGCGTCAGATGGTTTAAGAACGACTGATGATTTCGATATGTTCAACGGTGCTCCGAATCGTTACACATGGACACTTAAAGGCAAGCAGGAATTATTGATCCCTTATAATGATTACCGTTTGCATAGCAACGATTTAAAATATGACCAAATTTTGCAACCAGGTCATATTAATCCTAATTTAGTGCGTTATGAAAAGCACCGTGTTTGGGTTGTTGAAGCTAACTTGAAATCAGATACTCGTCATACTTATAAGAAACGAGTTTTCTATATCGATGAAGATAGCTGGCAAGTAGCTGTTACGGATATTTATGATAACCGTGACGAGTTATATCGTGTTGGTGTTGCTCATGGTATTAATTACTATGAAGTGCCTACGCAATGGTCAACACTAGAAGTGTTTCACGATTTACAGTCACGTCGCTATATTGCAATGGGCTTAGATAATGAAGCTAAGATGTACGACTTCTCAGCAGAACTAAAAGATGTAAACTTTACCTCTTCAGCTTTGCGTCGTGAAGGTCGAAGATAGATAGTTGAACTAAAGAAACGGCTGGCAAGTGCTAGCCGTTTTTGTTTAAAGTATTCAAATAATTAAAAATTTTCTTTCCTAGGTTTCTTAGCTAAGCTAAAAAGACTTAGACTTTTATGATATTGATGCGCATTTATAGCGTTAAACTTTCCTAAACATCGATATCTTACATAGAGGCTTGGCCTCAAAGGTAAAAATTCATGGAGTTAATATCCTAAATTATGCGTCTTCTCGTTATTTTAATCAGCTTTCTTTGTATCAATACTATTTACGCTCAACCGCTTAATGCGAGGCAAGCGCCGCTCGCTAGTCAGTCGTTATTGCTCGACATCACCAAAATACAGCAATCAAAGTTAGTTGCAGTTGGTGAACGCGGTCATATTCTTTTATCTTCTAATGGTGTGCAATGGCAACAAGCAAGCGTGCCAGTGCAATCAACCTTAACTGCTGTGTATTTTATTGATGAAAATAATGGTTGGGCAGTTGGTCATGACGCTACTATATTAGCCTCTACAGATGGCGGCCTAACATGGCAAATTCAGCAACACTTACCGCAAGTAGAAAAACCGCTTTTGGATGTACTATTTACTGATAAAAATAATGGTGTTGCAATTGGCGCTTATGGTCTGTTCTATCGAACCATCGATGGCGGACAGCATTGGACTATTGAATATCACAATGAGTTTCTTTTTCCGGAAGATCAGGAATATTTAGCTGAACTAAAACTACAAGATGAAGAAGCTTATTTAGATGAGCAAAGCAGCATTTTACCGCATTTTAATCGTATTGTTGATGATGGACGAACGCTATATATCGTTGGTGAAATTGGTTTAATTGCCAAGAGTAATGACTTTGGTGTTACTTGGGAGAAGCTTGAGGAAATATATACAGGATCGTTTTACGACATTAAGCGCACACAAGTAGGTAATCTTTTAGTGGTTGGGCTTCGCGGCAATATATTCCGTAGCTTGAGAAACGGCACTCCATGGCAAGCAAGTGACAGTAAAGTAACTGCACTACTGAGTAGCATTGTGTTATCAAATGATGACCGTATTTTTGTGCTTGGCAACAATGGCGTTTTATTAGAAAGCCGAGATGATGGTGTCACGTTTATCGATCATCTACAAAAAGATGGTAAAGCACTGATTAATGGTGTTTGGTTTAACGATAAAATAATTGCCGTCTCAGAAGTTGGCATCAAAACTATTAACGTAACGAAGTAACGCTCATGAAATTGAATTCTTTTATAAATGTTGTTGAAGCAACACTTTTCCGTCGCCGTTTAATGGTGTTGATATTTTTTGTCATTGCTAGTGTATTTTTGTTGTTTCAAGCAACTCAAATTAAGCTCGATGCCGCTTTTGAAAAACACATTCCGCTTAACCATAGTTATATGAAAACCTATTTGAAGCACCGAGAAAATTTTGGTGGCGCAAATAACGTTTTAATTTCTGTCTGTGATAGCAGTGAAGATATTTTTAATCCAGAGTTTTTTACAGCATTAAAAGGTGTGCACGATAAATTATTCTTTATTCCTGGCGTTGATCGTATCCAAGTTAAATCTTTGTTTTCACCAAGCACGCGTTTTGTTGAAATAGTTGAAGATGGTTTTGCTGGTGGTCCGGTTATTCCCGCTAATTTTAAGCCAGATGAGCGAGGGTTAGCCATAGTAAAAGGTAATATTGAAAAAGCTGGCATAGTGGGCAGTATTGTTGCTGATGATTATAGCTGTTCAATGGTGAAAACATCGTTGATGGAAATTGACCCTAATACTGGCGAAAAGCTCGATAGTATTGTGCTTGCAGAGCAATTTGAAAACGATATTCGTGGTGAATTTGAGAAAGGCAATATTTCTGTTCACATTATCGGTTTTACAAAAATGGTTGGTGATGTAGCGCAAGGTGCTAAAGGGGTAGTAACTTTTTTCGGTATTGCGATAGCGATCACAACCCTGATGGTATTTTGGTTTTGTCGCTCTATTGCATTAACGGTATTACCTATTACTTGTTCGTTAATTGCCGTTGTTTGGCAATTAGGCATGCTATCAACTATTGGTTTCGGTTTAGATCCAATGTCAATTTTAGTGCCGTTTTTAGTCTTTGCTATTGGCGTTAGTCATGGCGTACAAATGATTAACTCGGTCTCGAAAATGGTTAACAAAGGGAAGACCAGTAAAGAAGCTGCACAATTAAGTTTTAGAATATTATTGGTGCCGGGTGGCATAGCCTTGTTATCAGATACTGTCGGTTTTATGACCTTGTTATCTATCGATATTGGCATTATTCGTGAGCTAGCTATTACAGCATCGCTTGGTGTTGCCATGATCATTTTAACTAACTTGGTATTGTTACCATTATTAGTTTCTTATATTCATGTTCCTAGAAATGAGAAAGATGATAGCGATAAAAGCAAACTCTCACACCAAAATAAAAACACGATAGAAAAGGGCGAAGGTGTTTGGCATTTTATGTCTGCTTTTGCAACACGAAAAGTTGCATTAGTAATATTAGTTGCTACTGCGATATTGTATGCAGTGGGTTATCAGAAAGCACAAGAGATGAAAATTGGAGAATTACACGCAGGTGCACCATCACTGCATGAAACTTCACGCTATAACCAAGATACATTCTTGATCACCGATAAATATGCCATCAGCGTTGATTACATGTCAGTGATTATTGAAACCACTGCCGATGCTTGTACGTATTACGAGCATATGGATGTTATTGATAGATTTCAGTGGCGTATGGAAAACGTTGAAGGTGTGCAATCTGCAGTTAGCTTAGCCTCTATCGCCAAATTAGTGAATGCTGGCTATAACGAAGGTAATCCTAAGTGGCGTGCGTTATCGCGCAATCAGCAAACGTTAGTGCAATCAATCGCGCGTGTACCGTCATCAAGTGGATTATTAAATAGTGACTGTAGTGTTATGCCAGTTATTCTGTTTTTACAAGACCATAAAGCGGAAACTATTAACCGAGTGGTTGACGCGGCTAAATTAGTTGCAGGTGAATTAGGCAATGACAATTTAGCCTTTAAATTGGCATCAGGTCCTGTTGGTGTTATGGCGGCAACCAATGAAGCCGTAGAAGCTGCACAAATACCAATGATGTTATATGTCTATGGCGCGGTAATAATTCTATGTTTATTAAGTTTTAGAAGCTTAAGGGCAACTATTGCTGTTGTTGTTCCGCTTTATGTTGTTTCAACATTAGCACAATGGTTAATGACAGAGCTTAATATTGGCTTAACGGTTTCTACTTTACCTGTTATTGCATTAGGTGTAGGTATTGGTGTCGATTACGGTATTTATATCCTATCAACGATGAGTGTTAAGTTACGCAATGGTGCCAGTGTGCAAAGTGCTTATTTTGACGCTTTAAAAGAACGAGGCAGTGCAGTATTGATTACTGGTGTGACTTTGGCTATTGGGGTATCAACATGGTTTTTCTCTGATTTGAAATTCCAAGTCGATATGGGAATATTATTAACCTTCATGTTTTTGGTTAATATGATAGCTGCCGTACTGGTACTACCTGCTATAGCCGCATTTCTTTGGCCTGAGCGAAAAAAAACAGACAATAGTTAAAAAATATTTTATGCATAAATAAACAAGAAAATGACCGAAAGGTCATTTTCTATTTATAACTAATGAATAAACACTTATTTGTAATCAAGTGAGTTACATAAAAGCACAGTTTTTAAAGTAATATATCTAAAATAGTACTCGCAATCGCTTAAGTTTATTAATAAAATTGCCGCAATAGTCTATTCTCATTAAAAAGACTAAAAAGATTCCAATTATTTCAAGCGTTTTATCCAAAAAGGAAAAAGGCATGGCGTTAGTAGACGGTTTACCTTCAGTGATACTTTCGAACGTAGCACAGTTAATACAACAAAAAGTTCCAGCGACAACAGCTCCTCTTGTTAATCAATTTGCAGAGTTGCTTTACAACAATATTTCAACCTTAGATTTAGACCATAGAAATGATAGTGATATGTATGGTGCAACCTTAAGTCTATGGAATACGTTAAACGATCATCAAGATGATAAGCCTGTCATTAAAGTATTTAATCCACAGGTATCAAAAAATGGCTGGAAGTCGAGCCATACTATTATTGAAATTATTGTTCGAGATATGCCATTCCTAGTAGACTCTGTGCGCATTGCCTTAAGTCGACTAAACCTAACACCACATCTAATGTTAAATTCGCCAATTAAAATTATTCGCGATAAAAGCAAAAACATTAGTCAGCTTTCTGCAGCCGTTGATCATTCGTTTAAGTCAACGTCTGTAGAAACCGTTTTCTTTATAGAAATCGACCGTCAAAATGACGCAGCCGTTTTAGAAAACATTGCGAAAGAATTACATTCAGTTGTTAGTGATATTGCTGTGACAGTATCTGACTGGAAACCAATGCAAACGCGTTTACGCAGTGTTATTGATGAAGCTAAAAAAGCTAAGTTACCTTGCTCAAAAGCTGAGCAAAAGGATAGTGTAGATTTTCTAGAGTGGATGCTAGCCGACAATTTCACTTTGTTAGGATATCGCTCTTATAACGTTAAAACCTTAAAAGGTGATATGGCGCTATCTGCTGATGTTAAGTCAAGCTTAGGACTGATGAATCAATATGATGGTACAAAAGAACGCCTTATTTCTGGTTTAAGTGAATCGGCACGTGAAATCGCTTTAGGTGATAACTTACTGATTTTAACTAAAACCAATGCAAAATCTCGTGTACACCGTCCAGCACATCTTGATTATATTGGCGTAAAACGCTTTGATGATAAAGGTAATGTAATTGGTGAAGAACGTTTTGTCGGTTTATTTGGCTCAGCATACTACACTAACAGTGCATTAGACCTGCCATTGATTAAATCAAAAGTATCAGGTGTTTGTAACGACTCTGGTTACGCTAAAGGTACTCATGCGTATAAAGCGTTAATCAATATTCTTGAAACTTACCCTAGAGACGAAATTTTACAAAGTTCGCCAGCTGAACTATTGCATAACGTTATGGGTATCTTCCAAATGCAAGAGCGCGATTATTCGGGCTTGTTTATGCGTCGTGATTCTTTCAACCGCTTTTATTCTTGTATGGTGTATGTACCGCGTGAACGTTATAACACTGCTTTGCGCATTAACACGCAAAAATTACTGCAAGAAGCGTTAGGAAGCACAGAAGAAGTAGAGTTTACGACTTACTTCTCAGAATCTGCGCAAGCACGAACGCACTATATCGTAAGAGTTAACTCGACAAAAGCAGACATTAATGTGAAAGAAATAGAAAAGAATTTAAATCATGCTGCACGTAGCTGGGATGATAATTTAGCCAATGCGTTAAATTCGCATAAAGGTGAAGCTAAAGGTAAAGCACTAAGCCGCAAGTACGCTAGCTTCCCTCAAGCTTATAAAGATGAAGTTTTACCGGGTACAGCTATTGTTGATATTGAAAAATTAGAAGCTTTGACTGCTGATAATCAACTTGAAATGTTGTTCTACCAACCACAAGAAGAAGATGCTGATAGCCGTTTCGTTAAATTGAAATTGTTCCATGCCGGCGAACCATTACATTTGTCTGATGTGTTACCAATGTTAGAAAACTTTGGTTTACGCGTTATTGGTGAAAGCCCATATGCGATTAGAACATCGACTGGCGAAGTTTGTTGGATTTTAGACTTCTCCATGCTATTAACTGGCACTGGCAAGTTTAACCTTGAAGTTGTGCAAAGCTTATTCCAAGACGCTTTCGCTAAAGTTTGGGCGGGACAGTTAGAAGATGATGGCTTTAACCGTCTAATTTTAGGTGCTGAGCTTGGTGGTCGTGAAGTATCAATTTTACGTGCGTTCTCTAAATACGAACGCCAAATCGGTGGTACATTCAGCCAAAACTATATTGAAGATACCTTTGCTCGTTACCCAAGTATTGCTGAATTGCTTATTACGTTATTCAATAAACGTTTTTCACCAAAAGTAAAAACTAGCGAAAAAGTTATCGAGAAATTACTGGCTAGCATTGAATCTTCTTTAGATAACGTTGCAAACCTTGATGATGATCGTATCATTCGTCGTTTCGTTGAAATGATTAATGCCACTATTCGTACTAACTATTTCCAACCGCACCCAGTAACAGGCGAGAAGTCATATATTTCATTTAAAATATTGCCTTCGCAAATTGCTGATGTGCCTTTACCTGTGCCAGCATTTGAAATATTTGTTTATTCTCCGCAAGTAGAAGGTGTTCATTTACGTGGCGGTAAAGTTGCTCGTGGTGGATTACGTTGGTCTGACCGACGTGAAGATTTCAGAACAGAAGTACTTGGCTTAGTTAAAGCGCAACAAGTCAAAAATACCGTTATTGTTCCTGTTGGTGCTAAAGGTGGTTTTGTTTGTAAACAATTACCTAGCGGCGACAGAAATGCCATTTTCGAAGCCGGTAAAGAGTGTTACAGAACCTTTATCCGTGGCTTATTGGATATCACAGATAACATTGTTGACGGTGAAATTGTACCACCAGAAAACGTTGTTCGTTTAGATGAAGACGATGCCTACTTGGTTGTTGCAGCTGATAAAGGTACCGCTACTTTCTCTGATGTTGCTAATGCTATTTCAGAAGAGTACAACTTCTGGATGGGTGATGCGTTTGCCTCAGGTGGTAGTGTTGGTTATGACCATAAAGCAATGGGTATTACCGCAAAAGGTGCTTGGGAGTCTGTGAAACGTCACTTCCGTGAAATGGATGTTGATTGTCAAACAACTGACTTTACCTGTATTGCAATTGGCGATATGGCTGGTGATGTATTTGGTAATGGTATGTTGTTATCAAAACATATTCGTTTACAAGCCGCATTTAACCACATGCATATCTTCATTGATCCAAACCCAGATGCTGCAAGCTCGTACGTTGAACGTGAGCGTTTATTTAACTTACCAGGCTGTACTTGGGAAGATTACAATAAAGAATTGATTTCTGAAGGTGGCGCTATTTTCAGTCGTCATGCAAAATCAATTAAATTGACGCCACAAATCAAGAAAATGATTGGCACCCAAAAACAAAGCATGTCACCACTTGATTTAATGCAAGCACTATTAAAAATGCAAGTCGATCTATTATGGAATGGCGGTATTGGTACTTATGTTAAGGGTTCTAAAGAAACACACCTTGAAGTAGGCGACAGAGCAAATGATGCGTTACGTATTAACGGTGCTGAGTTAAACGCTAAAGTTGTTGGTGAAGGTGGTAATTTAGGCTTAACACAAATGGGCCGTATTGAATTTGGCGCTAAAGGCGGTCGAATTAATACTGATGCTGTGGATAATGCTGGTGGTGTTGATTGTTCAGATAATGAAGTCAACATTAAAATCTTATTAAATGGCTTGGTTCGCAGCGGTGACTTAACCGTTAAGCAACGAAATAAAATTCTTTATGATATGACCGACGAAGTTGGCGATATTGTTATTGAAGATTGTTACCGTCAAACTCACTCGCTTTCTATTACTGAGTTACGTGGTGGTAGCCAGTTAAAAGAACAAGCCCGCTTTATTCATGAATTAGAACGTTCAGGTAAGTTAGACAGAACGTTAGAGTTTATCCCAAGTGATGAAGAAATTGCTGAACGCTTAGCGCAAGGTAAAGGCTTAACCCGTCCTGAACTATCAGTATTACTTGCTTACAGCAAAATGGTATTGAAAGAAGACTTAGTATGTCCTGAAATTACTGACAATGAGTACTACCAAAGTTTACTCATTGAAGCTTTCCCTCAGCAGTTACAAGATAAATACACGGCACAGATGCAAGAGCATCCATTACGTGCAGAAATTATTGCCACTAAATTAGCCAATAATATTGGTAATGATATGGGCTTTAACTTTGTTAATCGTATGACAGAAGAAACTGGTGCAACGACGGCTGAAATAACTAACTGTTATTCAATGTCTTGTGAAGTTTTTGAATTATCTGATGTCTGGAAACAAATTAGTGATTTAGATAATAAAATTTCTACATCAATTCAAACCGAAATGTTATTTCAATTACGTCGTACAGTGCGCCGCGCAACACGTTGGTTCTTACGTCACCGTAATAAAGCACTTAATATTGAGCAATCAATTGAGTTCTACCATGCAACTTTTGCGAACTTGTCGAGTACTATCACAACATTTATGGTTGAAGACGAAGCTGCACAACTGAAACGTGTAGAAAATGACTTAGTTAAAGCCGGTGCTCCAGCGTCTGTTGCGTTAAGAATCTCATTATTGAGTACGTTGTTCTCGGCAATGGATTTAGCGGAAATATCTCATGCTGAAGACCGTTCAATTGAACTAGTAACTGATCTTTACTTTAAGCTTGGTGCAAGACTAGAGTTGCATTGGTTCTTAGACCAAATTACTTCTCAGCCTGTATCAAATCATTGGCAAGCGCTTGCAAGAGCATCGTTTAGAGAAGAGTTAGATTGGCAACAACGTTCACTTACTTCAGTTATATTACATGGTAATAAAGACTCATCTGACGTTAACGAAATGCTTGATAACTGGTTTGAAGCAAGTGCTCAACCATTAGAGCGCTGGCAGCAAATTCTTGCTGACTTTAGAATTGGCCAAACTCATGAGTTTGCGAAGTTCTCAGTCGCGCTACGAGAGTTAATGTTGTTAAGTTTACACTGCGACACTATTAAATAAGTGTTAGAATCCCCGCCAATGAGCGGGGATTTTTTTGTCTTCAAATTTGCCTTACAGGTTAGCATTATCATTATCACCTGTTGGCATAGTATTTAAATTTAGTTAAAGAGGTATTATGTTTTACTCAGCTATTCGTAAAGTTTTTTTTAAATTCGATCCCGAAGCAATTCACGAGTTAACAATAAAAAGCTTTAAAGCGACTGGTGCAACACCGCTCAATTTACTTTACAAGCAAAGCGTGCCAAATAAGCCAGTAGAAGTGATGGGAATTAAATTTCCTAACCCTGTAGGTTTAGCCGCTGGGCTAGATAAAAATGGCGAATGCATTAAAGCGTTTGAAGCCATGGGATTTGGCTTTGTTGAAGTAGGTACGGTAACGCCGCGTCCACAACCTGGCAATGATAAACCTCGTATATTTAGACTACCTGAAGCGAACGCAATAATTAACCGTATGGGCTTTAATAATAAAGGCGTTGATTATTTAGTTGACCAAGTCATAAAGGCTAAATTTAGCGGTGTGCTTGGTATTAACATAGGTAAAAATAAAGACACGCCAGATGAAAACGCTAAAGATGATTACATTCACTGTATGCGTAAAGTTTATGACCATGCGACTTACATTACGGTAAATATTTCTTCACCTAATACTCCTGGCTTACGCTCACTACAGTACGGTGATGCGTTAAACGAATTATTGTCAGCACTAAAAGCAGAGCAAACGTCTTTGGCTGAGCAATATGGAAAATATGTACCTGTTGCTGTAAAAATTGCGCCTGATTTGACAGCAGAAGAAGTTGATTCTATTGCACAATGTTTAATTGCAAACAATATCGATGGTGTTATTGCTACCAACACGACATTAGCTCGCGATAAAGTTGCTCATTTGCAATTTGGTGACGAGCAAGGCGGCCTAAGTGGTGCGCCGGTGAAAGAACAAAGCACTAAGGTAATTCAATTACTGTCGAAAGCACTTGATAATAAATTACCAATTATTGGTGTTGGCGGTATTGCTTCTGGTAGTGATGCGCAAGAAAAAATCGCAGCAGGTGCTAAATTAGTACAAGTTTATACTGGCTTCATTTATCAAGGCCCGGAGCTAGTTAAAGAGATTGTACATTCACTTAAATAATTATTTGTTTTTGTATAATCATACAGGGTTGTACGTAGTTATTTTGTAAATAAAAAAACGGTGTTCATAATTTATGAACACCGTTTTTATTTATTTGAAAATATTTAACGCAGAGTGCTTAAAGTTTTATTGTCGTTGACTTTTTTGCACCAATTTTAGCTTCCATACCCTCTAAACGTTCAAGCATTAATTGTAGAGTGGTATCGAATTCATTAATACTAGTAGCAGTGATCATTTGTTGCTTGTCACGACTTTTTGAGTCGGCATCTAGCGAATTTAATTGAGAGGTCAGGGTAGTAATTTGATCTTTAATTGTATTTGCAGCAACAATTTGTTCTGAGACTGCATCAATTGAAAACTCTGCAGCGGTAATTTTGTCATTCAATTCATTTGTTGCCGTACTTTGTGCGTTAACAGCATTAGTATTTTTACTTTGCTGTGCGGCTAATTTCTTACTTTGAGAATTTAACTCTTTAATTTCTTTCTGGTTTTTACGCCAAGCGGAAGCCCACAACTTGTCCATTTCAGTCAGTAATAATTCAGTTTTTTCACTTATTGCTTCTAACTTTACTTTTAAAGCAATGGTTGACTCGCCCATTTCCTCACCGGTAGCGGAAAGTTGATTTTCAAGTTGCTGAATTCTCTGCTCACTGCTATTTAAAGCACTATTTAGTTTTACTTGCTGCTGATAAAAGTACCAGCCACCACCCGCTATTGCAGCATATGATATGAACAACAATAACGATGTAGCCACTGATGTTGATGCTTTTTCAGTACTTTTTACCGGTTTAGTGTTATCTATTTTTTTTGGATTTGTAGCATTTGCACGCGCCGATTTTACTTGGTCATGATCTAAGGTAATAGTGGGAATTTCAGGTTCTACGCGATTTGACAAGAGAGTGTCCTATTAACAATGAAATAGATAAATATAATGGCAGTAACTGTATAATATTTAGAAAATATTGTACAAAAAAACCGACATTAATTAGTCGGTTTTTACTATATTTATTGTAAACAGTGGTTAATAACTTATTTTAATGTCACAAACAGCAATAGAATTGCACCTTAGTAACTCTCGTTATGTACACTTAATACAGCTCGGCCCGAAGGATCAGCATTATTTTGGAAGCTCTCGTCCCAAGCTAAAGCTTCTTGTGTACTACAAGCAACAGACTTACCCCCGATAACACAATCAGCAGCAGAGGTTAATGGGAACTTTTCTTCAAATACACAACGATAAAAATAGCCCTCTTTGCTGTCTGGCGTATTTACCGGAAACCTAAAACTTGCGCTTTCAAGTTGTTGATCAGTTACTTGTGATTCGACATAAGTCTTTAAACCATCAATCCAAGAATAGCCAACACCGTCAGAAAATTGCTCCTTTTGGCGCCATAAAATTTCTTTTGGCAAATAACCTTCAAAAGATTCACGTAGCACCGCTTTTTCCATCTTACCGTTGCCACACATTTTGTCTTCAGGATTAATGCGCATGGCAACATCCATAAAGTTTTTATCTAAAAATGGTACACGGGCTTCAATACCCCAAGCTGACATTGACTTGTTTGCTCGCAGGCAGTCAAATTTATGTAAGCGGTCAAGTTTGCGCAATAGTTCTTCATGGAATTCTTGTGCGTTTGGTGCTTTATGAAAGTATAAGTAGCCGCCAAATATTTCGTCAGCACCTTCACCTGAAAGTACCATTTTAATACCCATGGCCTTTATCTTTCTTGCCATTAAGTACATAGGCGTTGACGCGCGAATAGTGGTTACATCATAAGTTTCTAGGTGATATATCACTTCTTTTAATGCATCAATACCTTCTTGTTCGGTAAATATAACGCTGTGATGTATGGTGCCGATACTGTCAGCAACGGTTTGTGCTGCCACCAAATCAGGAGAGCCTGCTAAGCCACAGGCAAAAGAATGCACTTTTGGCCACCAAGCTTCAGATAAGTCATTTTCTTCAACACGTCTTGAAGCGAATTTTTGTGTGATCGCTGAAATTAATGAAGAGTCTAATCCGCCAGAAAGTAATACGCCGTATGGAACGTCGGTCATTAAATGACTTTTTACCGAGTCTTCTAATGCTTCACGTAGTTTTTCTTTGCTAGTATTATTGTCTTTAATAGCTGAAAACTTTTGCCAGTTACGGTTGTAGTATTTTTTCAATACGCCATCTTTACTGTCAAGTACATGACCCGGAGGAAATTCTTCAACCGTTTTACATATCGGCATTAGTGCTTTCATTTCTGAGGCAACGTAAAAGTTACCATCAACGTCATAGCCGGTATACAAAGGAATAATGCCCATATGGTCACGGGCAACTAGGTAACTATTATCGGCTGCATTGTACAAACAAAAAGCAAACATACCCTGTAGCTTGTCGATAAAGTCACTGCCATGCTTTTCAAACATAGGAATAATAATTTCACAGTCAGATGCTGTTTGAAATTGATAGTTTGGCGTATATTGACTGGCTAATGCCTTATGATTATAAATTTCACCATTAACGGCTAGCACTAGTGATTTGTCACTGTTGTATAGTGGTTGAGCACCATGTTCAGTATCAACTATTGCTAAACGTTCATGAACTAAAACAGCATGATCGTTGTTGTAAATGCCAGACCAGTCAGGTCCGCGATGGCGAAGTAAACGAGAATATTCTATTGCTTTTGGACGCAGTGCATCAGCACCGGTTTTAATATCTAATATACAAAATATCGAACACATTGAAGTGCTACCCCTTTATATTTAAAAAATGACAAATTGTGGACTCATACTTTATTGAACATGTGAAGTACAAGTGTACTTGTTTACTTCTTAATCAACTTACAAATGAATGTTAGTGACTGATAAATAAACACAGCTCAGACACTTTGACAGCATTTGATAAAAAATCAATAGAATTTTTACTCTAAATTTACAAAAGAGTAATAAATTTACGTTTGTTATTGATTTAAATAGCATATTTAAATAAGTAGTTTTAAATTTAGCTATTCGCTCTTCTACACATTGGGTTTATAACTAAATGAAACGTAACTATTAATAAAGAAAGTAGAAATTAATTTATTACAAAAGAGGTCATTAACTAATAATCTCTACTAGTTTTAAAATTTTGCATACATTATTATGACGAAATAAACGAAACATTCGTGTTTGAATTTGTTCGATAACATTTTGACAATAATAAGAAATTCCATGCTAAAAACCTTGAAAATAAGCAAACTTAATAAAATATTTCTCGTTGGAACACTTGCCCTAAGTAGTAATACTTTTGCTGGTGAACTAGGCAATACAACAGCGACAGTTGAAGAGTTACGTATTCCAACAGCAGTTAGAGCAATGCCAACCGTGGCAGGGCGTTTAGCAACACGAATTGATGCCTTTGCAGAGCAGATTAATAAAGCAAAAAGCTACACAGTTTTAACCCAATTGGTGTTACGACATGCGCCTGCACTTTGGAATGATGCAAAGAAATCTTTTATTACGCTTGGTGATTATGACGATCGTCCATTGTACTGGTCGCGCTTGAAAATGAGCAGAATATTACGTTCGTCAGAAGGTTTTGCAAAACTTTTCCCTAATCAACAGCAAAAGTTATTATGGACACTTGAGTTATTATCTCGTGGTCAATCAGATGTGAAGTTTGATAAAAAAGCGGATAAGAAAATCCTAATAACAGGTTTTGACCCCTTTTTCCTAGATAGAAATATCGACCAAAGTAACCCTTCTGGCGTTGTAGCTTTATCACTTGACGATATTGTATTGAGCATTGAAGGAAAAACGGCTGAAATTGAGGTGCTAATTGTTCCCGTTCGCTTTGCTGATTTTGACCAAGGTATGATTGAAGAATTGCTTACACCGTATATTGCAGAAAAGAATGTCGATATGGTCATTACTGTTAGTATGGGTAGAGAAAACTTCGATCTAGAGCGCTACCCAGCGTTAAGAAGAAGTGCTAAAGCGCCTGATAATTTAAATGTACTAACTGGTGCCACGAAAAATAAACCGTTAGTGCCAAAGTTAAAATCTAATGAATTAAAAGGGCCTGAGTTTGTTGAATTCAGTTTGCCTGTAGATGCTATGAAAAATGGCTCAGGTAAGTATCAAGTAAATGATAATAGAAATATTAGTACGCTAGAAAAAACATATGCTGCGCAATCGCTAGCTGAAATTGTTAATAAGGTTTCGGTCAATGGTTCGGGAGGAGGTTACCTTTCTAATGAAATATCTTACCGGAGCATTCTATTAAGAGAAAAATATAATCCGTTATTACCTGTAGGGCATATTCATACACCAAGAATAAAATCTTTTGATCAACAGGCACTAATGGATATTGTCAATCAAACGAAAAATATCATTACTCAAGGTGTTGCTGAGCTATAAGTAAAGCAGGTGAAATAAAAGTTAGCGGTGTCATTTAAATCAAAAAAGCGCTAGGTTATTTAGCGCTTTTTTATTATCCAAATTTAGATATTAAATATTATTGGTCACATCAACTGATAATTTTAGCTTTTGTCCGGGTTGTAAATATTTACTGCGCTTTAGACTATTCCAACGCTCAATTTCGGTAATGGTTACATTAAACTTGTCAGCAATACGGGCGAATGAGTCGCCTTTGCGAACACGATAAGTAATGTTACGGATAATTGCTTGAGTATTTGGCATAGTTTGATTTTTCGCCACTTTAGTCACAGTAGCCTTTTGCCAAATCACTAATTTTTGACCCGGTTTAATGGTATCTCTTGGTGCCATACCATTCCATTTTGCAATACTACGTGTTGATACATTATAACTACGACTTAAATCCCATAAGGTATCGCCAGATTTAACAATGTGTATGCGTTTTTCACCAGCAAGTTCGCGATTTTGTGTTTTTGCTAAACGTTGGTCTTGCGATAATATGTAACTATCTAAAGATGCAGTAGCAACAGGAATAAGTAAAAATTTACCTGCCCTTATTTGATTTCCTTTCACTTTGTTAATTTGTTTGATCAAATCAATTTCGGTATTAAACTTTTTAGCAATTAACCCTAAGCTGTCGCCACTTTTAATTTTGTATCGTTGCCAGGCTAATCTTTCTTTCTTTTCAAGTTTAGCTAACGCTAGTTCGAATGATGGCACTTTATGGTTCGGTAATAATAAATAGTGCGGTCCATCAGGGTCTGTTGCCCAGCGATTAAAGCCAGGGTTAAGACGTTGTAATTCAATTAAAGATAAGCCAGCAAGCCGCGCTGCTTTGGCTAAATCTAACTGTGAGCCAATATCAATTTGGCTAACAACAGCTTTGTTTTCAATTTTATGTAACTTGATTTTAAGTTCGTCGCTACGTTTTACAATATCAGCAAGTGCTAATAATTTTGGCACGTAGGCACGAGTTTCTTTTGGTAAATCTAATGACCAAAAATCGGTAGGCAGACCTTTCTTTTTATTATTTCGTACCGCACGTTGAACGCGACCTTCGCCTGAATTATAAGCGGCAAGGGCTAACATCCAATCACCGTCAAAAAACTTGTTTAAGTACTTTAAATACTTTATTGCACCTTGAGTGGAAGCGATAACATCGCGTCGCCCGTCGTACCACCAATTCTGTTTCATACCAAAGCGTTTACCAGTACCCGGTACAAACTGCCACATGCCAGATGCGCGGCCATGAGAATAAGCGAAAGGATCAAATGCGCTTTCAACAATAGGTAATAAAGCGATTTCCAAAGGCATATCATTCGCTTCTAACTCTTGTACGATATAATGCAAAAATGGCTCAGCGCGTTTGCCAACTCTAGTTAAGTAGGCGGGGTGTTTAACAAACCAGTCTCGCTGATTTGTCATACGACGATTTTCAGGAATTGGAAATTTAAGTTGGCTGCGAATTCTTTGCCATACATCATCAGCTAAATAGCTTTCTTCTACATTGTTACCTAAATCGATATTAGCATCGGCAACAGGGTGAATAACATCAATTGCTTCATCTACCAGCAGTGCTTGGTTAATTTCAACAACCGATGCAATATCGATAAGAGCTTGATCTTCTTGATTAGTTTCGACGCTATGTGATTTACTTTGACTCAAAATTGATTGGCAGCCCGTTAGCATAAGGGCAGCGGCAATTGATAACGATATATACTTCATGAAAGTTCTATTTAGATTTACTTGCCGCCAGTGTTACTTATTTAACAAGCTTATTCAAGATTTGCCCCTGAAAAAGCGTTTAGAAGTTGTCTTTCCAAGCTCTAATAACGGTAAAAGTTGATAGTGCATCCGTTATTAGCTCGCCGCTAAACTCGCTGGCGCTTTCCATTAAACTCTCTTTGTCACAACGTAAAAAGGGGTTAATCATTTTTTCTTGTAAAATTGAGCTTGGAATAGTTGGAATATTTTCAGCACGTTTTTTTATCACTTGGTTGTAATAATAAACCAGCTCACTGTTAGTAGGCTCAACCGTTAACGCAAAATCTAAGTTAGCTTGGGTGTATTCATGGGCACAGTAAACATGTGTTTTCTCTGGAAGTGCCATTAATTTTTCTAGAGAGGTCAGCATTTGTGCAGGAGTGCCCTCAAATAATCGACCACAGCCACCTGAGAATAGTGTGTCACCACAAAATAGGTTGTCTTGGGCTAAGTAGGCGATATGGCCACTAGTATGGCCAGGCAAATCGATAACCGAAAACTCTAGCGCTAAATCGTCTAATTTCACCACTGAATTGTCATTCAATTTAATATCACAGTGCGGAATGTTTTCACTTTCAGGTCCGTAAATAGTTAAAGGCCATGCTTTTTCTTGACAATATTGTAGTAGCTTTTCGATACCGCCAACATGATCACTATGATGATGAGTAATGAGAATAGTGCTTAACTGCTTGTTACTTTGCTCAACAAATTTAATACAAACGTCTGCATCGCCAGGGTCGACTATTGCTAATGCATCACTGTTACTTGATGAAATTGCCCAGATGTAATTGTCGGAAAAGGCTTTTATCATCGAAACTTGCATATTAGAGGTGGTTTGACTTTGCAGCATGTGCGGCTCCTGAGTATACTGAAAGAATGATTATACCCACTTTTTTTCAAGTTTAAACTATGAAACCGGCACTAGCGTTTAGGCACCCTGATCTACCAAAGTCATGGCAAGAACTTCCTAATGGTGAATTGATAGTAAAAAACATCGATCGAGTTTTGTCACCATGGTGGCCAAAATTTTTCGGTTATCATTTGCTAAAACTGGGCTCATTAAGTGGCGAAATAGACAGTTCATCAAGTCCTATAAAACATCAATTAACCTTAACAAATCAGCCAGAAGGTGGTGATATTGTTGCTGAAGTTGATGACCTACCTTTATTAGAGCACAGTGTTGATGTTTGTGTTTTAGCGCACGCTTTAGAATTTTCGCTTGACCCACATCACGTAGTACGTGAAGCAAACAGAGTGTTGATTCCTAATGGCTACTTGGTCATCACAGGCTTTAACCCCTTTAGTTTAGTGGGCTTAAATAAGTTTATCCCTTATAGACGTAAACAAACGCCTTGGAATGAAAGGCTGTTTTCGCCAATGCGGGTTAAAGACTGGTTACATTTGATGGGTTTTGAAATACAGCTCGACCACCGTTTTTTACATTCGTCGTTATCAGGCCAATACAGCGAAGGGATGATCAGTAGCCAATGGCGAAAGTTAGCTGCACGCTATTTTCCAAGCTTAGGCTCTGTTTATGTTATCGTCGCTAAAAAACGCGTGTTACCCTTAACGCCAATCAAAGCAAAATGGCAACTTAGACCGCGTTTTGAACCGGTTAAAGTGCCATCAATGAATTCTTCTTCAAAGAAAGATAACAAATAGTAATGCGTTGGCATGGCTAGTAAAAAGACAAACGTAGATTAATAACTCCAAACAATAGGTGAAAAGAAAACATGCAACGTCATGAATTTGAAAACTATCTCAATACTTTATTAAAACCAGAGAAAATTAAAGACTTTTGCCCCAATGGTTTGCAAATTCAAGGAAGTGAAAACATCACTAAAGTGATAACTGGTGTGACCGCAACGCAGGAACTTATAGAGCGAGCAATTGAAGAAAAGGCTGATGCGCTAGTGGTTCATCATGGCTTTTTTTGGAAAAATGAAAGTTATGTTATCCGTGGTATGAAACATAAGCGTATCAAAGCTTTGCTTGAAAACGACATTAATTTATTTGCCTATCATTTACCGTTAGATATTCATCCAACTCTAGGGAACAACGCACAATTGGCAAAGCTATTTGATATAGAAAATGTCGCGCCGCTGGAAGTTGGTAACGCATTGAGTGTACCTGTGCGCGGTGAGTTTAATTCTGCACTTTCAGCTAAAGCATTAGAACAACGCATTAGCGAACAACTTAATCGTTCATGTTTACATATTGCAGCACCATCAAATAAAGCGATTAAAACAGTTGCGTGGTGCAGTGGTGGTGGGCAGGGATATATAGAACTTGCTGCCGAACTAGGTATAGATGCCTTTATTAGTGGTGAAGTTTCAGAGCAAACTACACATGTTGCTAGAGAAATGGATATTCATTTTTACTGTGCAGGCCATCATGCGACAGAACGTTATGGCGCGAAGGCAATAGCGCAACACTTTAATGACAATTTATCGTTAGAAGCAAAGTTTATTGATATCGATAATCCTGCCTAACTAACTAACTAACTAACTAACTAACTAACTAACTAACTAACTAACTAACTAACTCTTATATGCTAGCATTGTGCTGGCATTGTGCTGGCATTTATTTAGTGCTCAATAACTAGTGTTAAGCAAACGGTGTACTGTCCAAACTACCTTTTATTCAGATAAATAGAATTCAAAATAAATTTCTTATTGAAAATTAATCGCAAATTTTTGCTCTATAAATAACTATAGACTTAATTTAGGTTTTGACTCAGCTGAGGTTTGAGCGACAACTTCAAATTGGCAATTTTTTCTCGGCCCTCTATTGATTATAGTGTTGTAAACGTTTCATCTTATATTCGAACTAGTATTGTGGCTCATATGAACATATTTTTGCTTAAATGGCTCTTTTCATCTTCTCGGCTTGTCGGTATTATTTCTAATATTAAGAAAAACAATAAATTATAAGAATTTACCACAAAGGAAATATTATGTTGGCGTTGTCATTAACAGGTTTTTACGCAAGTTTACTTGGGCTTTTATATATTGGTTTAGCGATTAATATCATTTTGTTACGTAAGAAATTTAAGGTTGGTATTAACGATGGCGGTAATAAAGATTTAGCAAAAGCGATCAGAGTGCACGGTAATTTTGCTGAATATGTGCCAATAGCACTAATATTGTTGGCTAGTTATGAGCTAAATGGTGCGTCTGCGATGATGTTACATGTTCTTGGTGCCGCATTAGTAGTGGGGCGTGTACTGCATGTTATTGGCTTGACGAAAACTATTGGTCTGTCAGTACAAAGACAAGTCGGTATGTTGTCGACATTTTTTGTGATTTTAATTTTAGCGATAGAAAATATTCGCTTATTTTTAATTGCTTAAACTTTAGTATAACTTATCGGGTAATTAGTCGGTTATGGAATAGGTAAATTTCCGCCTAAGTAATTACCGAAAATATAAATACTAAAACAGTTGCCTGATGGCAGCTGTTTTACATTTTAATTCAAAGATATGTTGCGATAACAGGCGGTTGATAGCTCATAGTCAAAAGCGTTATATTAATTTAACTTGTTTTTATCATGCCAATATGAGGGATATCATCTTCTAAATACATGTCACTAACACGCTCAAAGCCATGTTGATTATAAAATTTTTCTAGATGTTCTTGTGCTGATATTTTAATGGTATCTTGCGGGAAATGTTTTTCACATGCGGTTAATGCTTCTTTCATTAACTCATGTCCTAGCCCAGTTCCACGAGCGCTTGGCGCAATCACCACACGACCAATACTAATATAGTCTTGATAGGTTAACCCTTTTGGCAGTATGCGCAAATATGCCGTCATTTGACCATTCTGATAGCAGAAAAAATGGCGCGTATCAGGATGACGATCATGGTCGTCTAAATCAGGATAAAAGCAGGTTTGTTCAACAACAAATATATCTATTCTCAGTTTCAGAAGGTCATATAATTCATTCGTTGTTAATTGGGTAAATTTTGGAGCTTGCCAGTTTTTTATATTGGTCATAAGTTATCTTTGTAGCCATTTCTTGTTATTTTTTCATGAACGGTATCACGTGTACAGTCCGAAGGTGAAACCCAAATTGAAGGAACAATTAAAGTGCTATGTTTGATGATGGTGTTGGCTGATTAATAATTCCTCAAAGTCTTCTGCTGCAAGGGGTCTATCTAACAGATAACCTTGCCCAAAATCACAACCCGCAGTAGATAATAATTGTCGTTGCTGTTCAGTTTCAATGCCTTCAGCAATGACTTTAATATTAAGTTTGTTAGCCATAACAATTATTGCTTCACATAAAGCTAAATCATTACTATCAGCTGACATGTTTTGAACAAAACTTTTATCAATTTTTAAGTAGTCTAGTGAGAAGTTTTTTAAGTATGAAAATGAGGAGTAGCCAGTTCCAAAATCATCAATTGATATAGCAACACCGTGCAGACGAATTTTATCAAGTACTGTAACCACTTCTGCTTGGTTTTCCATCAGTAAATTTTCTGTTATTTCAATACCAATTGCTTGTGGGGGTAAACCCTTTTCAGCCAGGCTATCAACCCAATTGATAATTTGTTTACATTGATTTTTGTATTGGATTGGTGATGTATTAATACTAACCCTTAAAGTAGAGCAATAATTTTGTCGCCAAAGTTTCACTTGTTGTGTAGCTTCGTTAAATATCCAGTCACTAATTTCAATAATTAACCCAGTTTCTTCAGCAAGTGGTATAAAATCAAGTGGTGAAATCAATCCTTTTTTAGGGTGTTGCCAGCGAATTAGTACTTCTGCTTTCGTAACCGTTTCATTTGATAAGTTAACAATTGGTTGATAGACAAGATGAAATTGCTGTTTTGTAAGGGCAATACGTAAATCTTCAATCATTTCTATGCGTTTAAGAAAATCATTACGCATATTTTCAGTGAAGTAATGCATACTATTGCGCCCTTGGGCTTTTGCACCATACATAGCTTGATCTGAATTTCTTAATATTGCATCTATTTCTTTCGCATCATCAGGATATATTGCAATACCAATACTGGCGGTGCAGTAAATTGTTTTTTGCTCAAACTCATATGGTTGAGCTAATGCGTTTAAAAGCTTTTGCCCAACATTTTCAATGTCCGTGGCAGATTGAGTTCCGACTAAAATAACAATAAATTCGTCACCGCCTAAACGTGCAACAATATCATTTTTCCGAACACTGCTTTTAATACGCTTAGAACATTCAACTAATAAGGCGTCGCCTGTAGCATGTCCTAGTGAATCGTTTACGTCTTTAAAATTATCAAGATCTAACATGGCAACAACCAGTTGCTTTTTATCGCGCTGGGCATTTTTTATTGCGCTTGTTAGATGCTCTTGTAATAAATTTCGATTAGGTAAGTTGGTTAAGCTGTCAAAGTTAGCTTGTTGCCAAATAAGTTTATCGGCTTGCTCTCGCTCAATAGCTATTCGCGCAAGATTAGCGAATTGCTCTATGAGGGTAAAATCAATAATTTTAGGCGTCGATATTTCGCTATGATAAATGGCGAAAGTTCCTAAAATATTCCCTTGATTATCAATAATAGGCTCAGACCAACATGATGCAAGATTTGCTCTTTTAGCTAACTCAGTCCATGGGGTCCAAAAGGGATGGCTACTAATATCCGAAACAATAACTCTTTTCCCTGTATAAGCAGCCGTACCACACGAGCCAACGCCATGGCCTATTTCAACACCATCGATAGCCTCATTATAAAAATCTGGAAAGCTTGGTGCCGCGCCTATTATTAAATGCTTTTTACTGTCGTCAAGTAACAATATGCTGCACATTGCACCGTGATATTCCTTTTCTACGCTGACTAAAATAGCGGGTAAAATCTCTGACAATTTTGCTGAGCTGGCGATTAATTCTAAAATATTATTACGCAATCGACTTAGTTTTTCATTGTTGAATAACTGTTGATTTCTAGTCTTCATAAATAATGAAAAAGCGAGAGAAAACACATTAGTTAAAATGAGTGCGGCAATAATACGTAGTAGTTCAAAATCACTAAATTGCGTATAGGTTAAAAAACAAGTGATAAAAATAAGCAGGGCATTCAATATACTGGCACTGATTGTTGGTAACAGATAAAAGCCAGCAATGATTATAGGGAAAACCCAATAAATTAATATTGCTCCTTTAGCATAAATGGCGCCGATCATCGTAATTTGAATAAATATGGCTAAAAGGCCACTAAAAAATTGAGTTTTTTTGGTAAACCAAACTCCAGAAAAAATTATCGTTATGCCAAGTATTGCAACAAGATCAATGATGATTTGCACTTTATCTTGAGCTTTTACACTCAAAACAAGAAATGGGAATAAACCTAATAGGGCAAAAGCGGTGACGGTGAGTAATATCTTATCTTCACTTGAACGTCTCATCATACCAAAAGAACCCTATAAATTAAGTCATACAGAGTGTAACTTTATCGCTAAGCGTCGCTAGTATCAATTATATCGTAGATAAAAATTGATCTGTCTCATTGCAGGGAATTGTTATATAAAAAGCGACTTAACGCTTTTATCTATAGCCAGTTTTTGATGGGGAAAACATATTAAATAACAGGTTTGTATTTATATGGCGGCCAATATTGGAATTAACCACTTCGAACTTATTGCTATAATCTATTTAAGCCAATTTTTGTAAATAACCGTTATAGCGTTTGCGACTTAAGTAACTAACAATTTCTTGCTTATATTGGCAAATGTTGAGTTCAGGATACTCAGTGTACAAAACATTTTCTAGCGCACTTTTCTCTAAAAAAAGTAAATAAGCTAGTGGCAAATATTTTGGATTGAAATTATTTTGGTATACGGTTGCTCTAACTTCTGATGAGCTATAATGTGTTTTTTTTCCGTAACGCTTTTCAAGGGCTGGAAGCAGTTTCGCTCCGTATTTTTTAATCGAATAATATTTAAACATATGCTAATCCTTAGCGTTATATTACGTCCAAGTGAGAGCGCACATTATAATCGTGAGCTTTTAACGCGTCAACAGAAAATTGATAAAAGTCACGCCATCATTGGGCTGTAAGGAAAACTCATACATTTTTCTTGGCTCATGTCTTACAACTTTTTCTGACGTTAGCGACAAGCTCGATATTTTTTAACGAAGTTTATTGCATGTTTAATGTATTTTAAAATTAAGCGAATATAAAATATGCTATTAAAAATTAGCAAAGTGCTATTACGCATGTTCTTTAAGTACGTAATAGCAATTTATGCAAAGATATATTTGTTGAAATTAAAGAATGATTTAGTCTTTGTTGTGCCTTGCATGTAAAACGGCCATCACTTCGCTTAAGTCGATGTTTTGATCTTGTAGTAACACCAAAGTGTGATAAAACAAGTCAGCACATTCGCCTAGTAAGTCTTCTTTGGTTTCAGCAACCGCAGCTAGTGCAACTTCAACACCTTCTTCGCCAACTTTTTGCGCAATTTTTGTGGTGCCTCGTGAAAACAAGTGTGCGGTATAGCTGTCTTCAGGTGCATCACTTTTACGGCTTGCAATAACTTGTTCTAATTCGCTAAGAAAGTTTTGTTGGCTAAGTTTTTGTTCTGGAAAACATGACTCTGTGCCTAAGTGGCAAGTTGGCCCTTGTGGACGACAAGCAATAAGCAAGCTGTCTTGGTCGCAATCAGTGATCACTTGGCTGACTTTTAAATAATTGCCGCTGGTTTCACCTTTGCACCATAGTGTTTGTTTCGCTCGACTATAGAATGTCGCTAAACCTGTGTTTAAGGTTTGCGCCAACGCCTCAGTATTCATGTAACCTTGCATTAATATCGCGCCGGTATCTTGGTGCTGAATAATCGCAGGGATCATGCCTGACATTTTGTCCCATGCCAATTGGCTAATATTATCTTTTGTTATCAGCATAATCTTATCTCAACTTTTTCATATTTAAGGGTTTGCTTTAATTCACTCATGGCAATGATGCCTTTATGGAAAACACTCGCGGCAAGTGCGCCATCAACATCAGCCTGCTGAAAAACATCAACAAAGTGTGATATGTCACCTGCGCCACCTGAAGCGATTAGTGGCACATTGCACTTTTCACGCACTTGGCTAAGCTGTTCAATGTCGTAACCTTGGCGAACACCATCTTGATTCATACAATTAAGTACTATCTCTCCAGCACCTAATTTTTGCACTTCTTGTATCCAATCTAAGGTGCACCACTTGGTTTTTTGTGTCCGGGTTTCATCGCCGGTAAATTGATAAACTTGGTACTCTCCTTGGCCATTGTTGGCGTCTTGATTAAAGTAACTGTCAATGCCAACCACAATACATTGCTGACCAAATACATCGGCTAACCTTGATATTAATTCAGGATCGCGCAGTGCAGGGGAGTTTATCGATATCTTATCGGCGCCCATCATTAAAATTTGTTTAGCATCTTCTTCTGACTTAATGCCGCCGGCAACACAAAAGGGAATATCGATAACTTGTGCAATACGGCTGACCCAGCTTTTATCAACCACGCGATCATCCGAGCTGGCAGTAATATCATAAAAAACTAATTCATCAGCACCAGCTTGCGCGTATTTTTGCGCTAATGGAACTATGTCACCAATAATTTCATGATTACGGAATTGAACGCCTTTAACGACTTTGCCATCTCTAACGTCTAGACAAGGAATTATGCGTTTGGCTAGCATAAAAATAGCTCCCTCATTTCTAATTTACCTAATTGCACAGCATCATCTTTTCTGACGACTTTTCCATCACGAACATCAAGACAAGGGCTGATACCTTTAACAAAATAAACTACGCGTTTGGCCAACATGCGATTGCCTCCTCAAGGGTAAACTTACCTTCTAACAGTGAACGGCCTAATATTACGCCATCAACACCTGTTGGGATCAGTGCAGTAATATCTGCTAATGAGCCGATACCACCTGAAGCCTGCCATTTTATGTTCGGGTATTGCTGACAAAGTTCTCGGTACATTTCAACATTACTACCTGTTAACGTACCATCCTTACTGATGTCAGTGCATAAAACATGAATTAAACCGGCGGCAATATAATCATCTAATAATGACTCTAAATTAACACCACTATCTTTTATCCAACCGTGTGTTGGCAACGTTTTATTGCCGTCGGCATCAATTTTGACATCAAGTGCTAAAACAATGCTCTCACCGCCAAACTCTGAGATCCAACTGCGAACCAAGTCTGGCTCTTTAATGGCGAGTGAGCCGATAACCACGCGGTTAGCGCCCAAGGCTAATAATTGCTCTACATCTTCTTTACAACGTACGCCACCACCGACTTGAATGATCATACTTTCGTGCTTTACTAATGTTTTAAGTAAACTTAGTTGGCGTTTATCACTATCCTTTGCGCCATCTAAATCAACAAAGTGCATCACGGTAGCACCTGATTGAGCATATGAATTTTGACGTTCTTTGGCGGTGGTTTGATAATTAGTTTTCTGCTGGTAATCACCTTGAAATAATCGTACGACCTCGCCGTTAATTAAATCAATTGCTGGGATCATCATCGTTTACATCTCCAAAAAGTTTTTAATGATTTTACTACCAAGATCGCTTGAGCGTTCAGGATGAAATTGACAGCCAATGAAGTTGTCTTTGGCAATTGCGGCTGAAAACTCACTACCATATTGGCAGCGTGCAACCGTGTATTCAGACACTGGCGCAGCAAAACTATGAACAAAATAAAAATAGTCTTCAACGTTTATTCCGTTAAATACGGGGTGACTTTCAACCTGCCTTAAAGTATTCCAACCCATATGTGGTAGACGTAAGCTTTTAGCATCAAGTGGACGAATATCAGTGGGAATTACGCCCAAACACTCGATAATTTGCTCGTCACTATTAGAATTAGCACCTTCTACTGAACTTCGAGCCATTAATTGCATACCTAAACAAAAACCTAATACTGGTTGAGTAAGTTGCTGTAAGGTTGCTACTAATCCTTTCGATTTAATATTTTCCATGGCATGGCGGGCAGTGCCAACTCCAGGTAAAATTACTTTCTTAGCATTTTTTATTACCTTGATATCATCAGATATAACAATGGCATAGCCCAAACGCTCGACGGCGAATTTTACCGATGAGAGGTTTGCACATCCCGTATCAACAATAACAAAGTCAGCTGTTTGCGTTACTTGGTCAGTTGTCACGCTATAAACATCCTTTTGTGCTTGGTAAATCATCACCAGATATAGTAATTGCTTGGCGTAATGCACGACCAAACACTTTAAATAAGCTTTCTACTTGGTGATGACAGTTACCTTCAGTGGTTGAAAGGTGTAAGGTAATTGCCATGGCGTCTGCTAAAGAGCGGAAAAAGTGCGATACCATCTGTGTCGACATTTGCCCGACGTTACTCTCGGTAAATGTTGCATCAAACTCTAACCAAGGACGGCCAGATAAATCGATTGAACATTCTGCTCGACATTCATCCATAGGTAAAACAAAGCCAAAGCGTCCGATACCGCGTTTATCGCCTAAGGCTTGTTTTAGCGCTTGCCCAAGTGCTAGGGCTGTGTCTTCAACACTGTGATGTTCATCAATGTGATAATCACCATCAACGTTGACGTTCATGCTAAAGCCGCCGTGAGCGGCAATTTGTTCAAGCATATGGTCGAAAAATCCCAAGCCTGTTTTGATCTTAATATCGCCAACCTTATCGAGATTTATCGCGACATTGATATCAGTTTCTTTTGTTGTTCGAGTGACATTCGCAATACGAGGTTTTGTTAGCAGCTGTTCGGCGATATCCTGCCAATTAAGCGATTGACGATTATATTTAATACCTTGAATGCCCATGTTGGCTGCAAGTGTAATATCGGTTTCTCGGTCACCAATCACATAAGAGTTGGCAAAGTTAACTTTACCTTGTTGCAGGTAATTGCTAACTAGCCCTAATTTAGGCTTTCGACAGCTACAATTATCTTCGTCAAAATGCGGACAAAGCAGCACTTCATCAAAGCTAATGCCTTGTGATGAAAACATTGCCATCATTGCATCGTGTGGTAAATCAAAAGCGCTTTGCGGGTAACTATCGGTACCTAGTCCGTCTTGATTCGATACCATGACCAAGCGAAAACCTTTTTTTTGCAAGGCAATAAGCACAGGAATAACATTAGGTTCGAAAACTAACTTCTCCAAGCTATCAACCTGTTTATCCGTGATTGGCTCTTCAATTAAAGTGCCGTCTCGGTCGATAAATAAAATATTTTGCTGATTCATACTAATTCTCTTTTATCTGCTGTTATTGCGTTGATAATTTTTTGTTTTAATAGTGATAGTTCGGCTTCACTGCCAATGCTAATACGTAAGCAATTGGCTAAGCTTAGTTGCTTAGATTGGTCGCGAATTAAAATACCTTGCTTGGCAAGAGTATTAAAAATAAAGCTTTTTGTGGCTTCGCTTTCACAGCGAAATAGCACAAAGTTGGCGTCGCTAGCAAATACTTGTTCGCACCATTTTTGTTGAGCTAACCAATGAGCAAGTTGGTCTCGTAACGTACCGGTTTCTTGCACACGATTGTTCATTTTCCTTAAACCATTTTGTGCCAATGCTTCACTTGCTATTTCGGCAACTGGGGCGGAAATAGGGTAAGGCGCAATAACTTTACTGAGCATGGTTATTACGTCTTCATTAGCTAAAGTGAAGCCACAACGTAAACCTGCTAAAGCAAAAGCTTTTGATAATGTTCTTAATACCACTAAGTGTGGGTAGTCTTTTAACCAGTTAGCAACGGATTGCTCTGGGCTAAATTCAATATAAGCTTCGTCGACAACAACAATGGCGGAACCGGCAAATAATTCCAGTGCTGCTTGAACATCTTGTTGTGATAATAAATTGCCGGTTGGGTTACCCGGAGAGCATAAAAAAACTACTTTAGCTTGGCCAACTTGTTGTTTTAGCCCCGCTAAATCTAATGACAGTTTGTCGGTTAACGGCACTTTAATGGTGTCTACGCCGTGATTTTCTGCGCTAATGGCATACATGCCATACGTAGGTGGGCAAATTAATACTTTGTCTTGATAAGCTCGACAAAAGGTTCGGATTAATAACTCTATGCCTTCATCAGCACCGCGGGTTGCTAAAATATTTTCAGCGCGAATATTATCAGTACTTACGCCACAATAATCACGGTAAGCATTGATTAAATTCTCCGGCTGAAAATCAGGGTAGCGATTAATATTGTTACTGTTCACTTGATAGGTGCCCGAGCCTGAAGCTTCATTCGCATTTAGCCAGGTTTTACTTTGCATATCGCCATTACTTGAATGTAAACGACGCGCTGATTGATAAGGCACCATATTAACTAATTCTTCGCGGGCAAGTTTGTTCGCAATAGTCATTTATGCAGCTCCTGCTTCATTAGTAGTTCGCTTTTCAATAGTTTTTTTCTCAGCAATAGGTTGCTCTTCTAAACGAATCGTTACGGCGCGCTTGTGGCCGTCTAAGCCTTCGGCGTCAGTGAGTTCGCAAATGCATTCAGCTAAGTTGCTCAAACCTCGGCGAGTTATTTCTTGCACAGTAAAGCGTCTTGAAAAGTCTGCTAATGACAAACTGCTGATCACTTTTGAATAGCCATAAGTTGGCAATACGTGATTAGTACCGCTGGCGTAATCGCCGGCTGATTCAGGGGTATAAGCGCCAACAAAAATAGAACCGGCATTTCGTAACTGTGCTAGTAATACTTGCGCATTCTCAGTTTGAATAATTAAGTGCTCAGGGCCATATTCATTTGAAACTTCAACAGCTTGTGCCAAATCTGTGGTTAATATTAAACGACTTTGCTTTAAGGCTTGCTTGGCAATATCTGCTCTTGAAAGTTCAGCTAATTGCTTAACTAATGCGTCTTGTACTTCATTAATAAGCGCTTCACTGTCAGACAACAATATCACTTGGCTATCAGGGCCGTGTTCTGCTTGTGAAAGTAAATCAGCGGCAACAAAGCCAGCGTTAGCATTTTCGTCCGCAATGACCAGTACTTCTGAAGGGCCTGCTGGCATATCAATAGCAAAACCATTAACTTGTTGCGACAGCTGCTTTTTAGCTTCAGTTACATACTTATTACCTGGGCCAAATATCTTATTGACTGGCTTTATCGAATTTGTACCAAAAGCTAAAGCAGCACAGGCTTGTGCGCCGCCAATGTTGTAAATTTCATCAATTTGACAAAGTGATGCAGCAACGAGAATCTCGTCTGCTAACTGACCACTTTTATTGGGAGGACAAACCAATACTTTACGCGGACATTGCGCTAACTGTGCCGGTACACCTAGCATTAATACTGTTGATGGCAGTGGAGCGCTGCCAGCAGGAATATATAAACCAACGCTAGCAATAGCTTCTGTTTTTAAAGTACATATCACACCTGGGGTGGTTTCAACCCGAATGTCATCGGTTATTTGTGCTTGGTGAAAACGCTTAATGTTGTCATAGGCGCTTTTAATCGCCTGTAGTCGTTTGCTGGTCAATCTGGCTTTCGCTGCGTTAACTTGTGCTTGAGTAACTTGTAAACTTTCAAGTTTTACGCCATCAAATTTCTCAGTTAAATCAAATAGCGCGGTATCACCATTTTTTCTCACGTTGGCTAAAATGTTTTCTACTTGCTGCGATAATAGAGCGCTTTCAGCAATGGCTGGGCGCGATAAGGCAAATTTACGCTCGGCAGCTGATAAGTTTGGCCAATTGATTATTTCGTTTTTCATATCATTCAACTTCTAATAATGTTGTCTAGAAAGGTGAATAGCTTCAAAGCAAACGAGTTTTCGCAGTCATTTGCATTGAATCTATTTGCTATCCCATCATTTTCTCAATCGGCATCACCAAAATGGAGTTACAACCTAGGGCATTAAGCTGTTCCATTGTTTCCCAAAAGAAGGTTTCTGTTGCTACAACGTGTACGGCTACAAGGTCGTCTCGTCCCGCTAAAGGCAATATAGTCGGCGTTTCTTTGCCCGGCATCAGTGCGCTTACTTCGGTAATTTTATCTTTTGGCGCGTGCAGCATAATGTACTTACTTTCTTTTGCTTTCATTACCCCTTGAATGCGCGGTAATAAGGTATTGAGAATACTTTGTTTTTCTGGTGCTAAGGCGGTAGATGTTTGAATTAATGACGCTTTTGAGCGGAAAATTTCTTCTACTTCAACTAAGCCGTTTGCTTCTAGCGTTGCGCCGGTTGACACTAAATCACAAATACCGTCGGATAAACCAACGCGGGGAGCTACTTCCACAGAGCCTTTTAATAAGCAAAAATCAACGTTAATGCCATTTTCCTTCGCATATCGATTCAATAATTGTGGGTAGGTTGTGGCAAATCTTAGGCCATTTAAACTTTCAACACCTTGGTAGTCAAAACCTTCAGGCATGGCGATAGATAAACGACAGCCGCCAAAGTTCAAGCCAGAAGTTCGAATGTATTGCGACTTTTGCCCCATGAGTTCACGCTCTAAAGCGGTTTCTTCTAACGTGTTATCGCCAACAATGCCTAAATCACAAACGCCGTCCATCACCAAGCCAGGAATGTCACTACTGCGTACGCGCATAATATCAATGGGCATATTAGTGACGTGAGCAAGTAAGCGGCGATCAGAAACATTGAGTTTTAAGCCGCAACGTTTTAGTAGGGCTTGCGTGTCGTCACTTAAACGACCTGATTTTTGCATTGCGATGCGTAAGCGTGGTTCTGTTGTCATTTTATTTTCCTATTAAATTTTAAATTCTGTTCTTATTAGTTCGCTTTTTATGTTGTAAAAATTGTTCAAAAAATATCATGTATATACAATTCTAAGGCCATAAAAATGCGAAAACCCCCGAGAGAGGTGAACTCTTTCGGGGGTTTAGAAATTAATTTTTATCTATCTTACACCGCTGAAAGGTTCAAAGCCCCTCAGCGAAAAAACCTGAGCAGCTAGTCCGTATGATGGTGATGATGATGGATAGCAATCAGATTTAATGTCATTTTTTATTTACTCTATTTAGTGTTTAATTATGTCTAGTTAGCTTGGTGTAAGTTTTAACACGCTAGATTTAAAGCGCTTTAGCTAAATTAAAGTAGTTACTTTAATTTATATTTTTACACTACGTTGATTTCATCAGTAGGGCAAGTGTTTAATTTTACATCGATATTATATTTTGAACTAAGCTAGTGTTATTTTTATCTAAGCGGAATACCGTAAGGATTAAAGATTTATCTTATATCGTCGATAACAAGCATATATATTGATGAATTTCGTCAATTGAATTATGGATAAACAAGAGGGGGAACAATAATGGATATATTTACTACGGCATTAACACGCGTTGTTCCTGTGCCCATTAAACCAGCAAATTTAAAAGTGAAAGCCTTAGCAAAAGAAGCCGCAGCAAGTGGCGTTTCTGATGACATTCAAGGTTTAGAAGAACATGAGTTATATTTTAAAAAGCAGGTAAAAGAAAATCCTGAACAAGTAGGGGAAAAACAAGAAGAAAGCACAGATGACGTTATTCTTCCTACGGCTGTCCCTTCAGATAATACCGGCCAGAATGTAGACATGTTTGACGACAGCGAAGATGATAAAGATGATAAAGATGATAAACCCCACTTAGATCTTTTTGTTTAACAATTTCAGCGTAGTCTGGCTTACTTACAATTCGATATTATTGTTATATTAACCACTGTTATTTTTCGATTTAATTCTAGGCTCGCATCTCAAAGTAGCTTGGGTATAATGAGCGCAAATTTCCTAATACCATTTCCTAATGAGTGCTGTAGAACACGCGTTTTCACATCAAGGTGCTTTAGCTAAAGCCATTAATGGATTTTCTCCCCGTCAGGCTCAACTTGATATGGCGATGGAAGTTGCTAAAGCTATTGAGCAAAAAAGCTCTCTCGTTGTGGAAGCTGGTACAGGTACTGGTAAAACCTTTGCTTATTTGATCCCCGCATTATTGGCCAATAAAGCCGATGCGGAAAGCGATCAAGGGCAAAAGAAAATTATCGTTTCGACTGGGACAAAAAACCTCCAAGAACAATTATTTCATAAAGACTTGCCGTTAATTCGCAAAGCATTGGCGAGTAATGCTCAAGTGGCGCTTTTGAAAGGGCGAGCAAACTACCTTTGTATTTACCGCCTTGAACAGTATCAAAATTCACGCGGTCAACTTGACGCACAAACATTAGCTGACTTCGTTAAAGTTCGCTCTTGGGCCAATGGCACACATAGTGGTGACATTGGTGAAGTTGTTAATGTGATGGAAGGCTCACCAGTTTTTCCTTTTGTTACTAGTACCGTTGATAATTGTTTAGCAAAAGATTGCCCTAATATTGATGATTGTTATTTAATTAAAGCACGTGAAAAAGCAATTGATGCCGACCTTGTGGTGGTTAACCATCATTTGTTTTTTGCTGATATGGCGCTAAAAGATAGCGGTTTTGGTGAATTGATCCCCAAAGCCGATGTGATGATATTTGATGAAGCCCATCAAATTGCAGATATTGCCAGTGAGTATTTTGGTGAAGCATTTTCAACTCGGCAATTATTGGATTTATGCACTGATGTCTTGCAAGTTTATCGCAGTGAATTAACCGATGTTAAACAACTCGGTAAAGCGGCTGAAAAACTGTTAAAAACCAGCCAAGAATTTCGTTTATTGTTTAACTACGATCCCGAACGGGGTAATTGGCGCGAAAAACATAAACAACAGCGCTTTTCTCATGCCTTTACATTGTTGAAAACAGATTTAGATTTTTTGTATCAAGTGATCAAACTCTGTGTCTCGCGCAATGAAGCGATTGATAACTGTTTCGACCGTGCGGTTAATTTGCTAACACAATACGAAGTGATGGCCGATGTTGATGCGATGGGCATGAGCTTTTGGTATGAAACCACACCTCGTCATGTCGTGCTACATAAAACACCTTTGTCGGTGGCAGATAAATTTGGACATTATGTAAAAGAGTCAGGCGCAGGTTGGGTTTTTACCTCTGCAACTTTGGCGGTTGACGGCGCATTCCAACATTTCTCTAGTCATTTAGGCATAGAGCATTCTGCAAGTTTATTACTTGATAGCCCATTTGATTATGCCAAACAATCACAATTAGTTATTCCACGTTATTTACCGGCAGCAAATGATAGGAACAGGGCAAAAGCATTAAGTGAGTTAGCAAAACCGTTAATTGAAGCCAGTAAAGGCGCTTGTTTTATGCTATTTACCAGTTATCGTGTGATGCATCAAGTGGCTGAACTACTAGCTGAAGAGATTGATAATCGCTTATTGGTTCAAGGGCAAATGGGTAAACGTAAGTTACTTGAAGAGTTTGTTGAGCAAACTGATGCCGTGTTGCTTGCCACCGCAAGTTTTTGGGAAGGAGTTGATGTTCGTGGCGATAAATTAACTTGTGTGATTATCGATAAATTGCCATTTGCTTCTCCTGATGACCCGTTATTACAAGCACGCAGCGAAGATGTTAGGCGCCAAGGTAAAGACCCTTTTGCACAAATTCAATTACCACAAGCAGTTATCGCGCTAAAACAAGGGGTTGGTCGTTTAATTCGCGATGTAAGCGACAATGGCGTACTAGTTATTTGTGATGATAGATTGGTGAATCGTCCTTATGGCGAAGTGTTTCTAAAAAGTTTGCCGGAAATGAAGCGCAGTCGAGATATTAAGCAGGCCGCTGATTTTCTTTCAAAACTGAGCTAACTTTTTGCGCTTAACGCCGTATTTAGTTAAATGTTGTAATAAATTAGTCTTAACGCAAAGATTGCTCAACCATGGCAAAAATTAATGATAAACTTGCCGGCAAGCAATAATACAAATTTTAAAAGGTTTTTTTGACGTGAATTTTTTGGCCATCGATGCCTCTACTGAAGCTTGTTCAGTCGCAATAACATTTAATGAGTCACAATTTAGTGAATATGAACTGTGTCCTCAGTCTCATAGTTTACGTTTACTACCTATGGTTGATAGCGTTTTAAAACAAGCTAATTGTAAGTTAGCTGAGCTTGACGGTATTATTTTTGGTCAAGGACCAGGCAGTTTTACCGGTGTGCGCATTGGTATCGGGGTAACACAAGGTTTAGCCTTCTCAGCACAGCTACGTGCTAGAGGTGTTTCAACGTTACAAGCGATGGCACAACAAGCTTACATTGAAAAAGGCGAAAGTAGAGTTATCGCTGCAATTGATGCACGTATGTCTGAAGTTTATACCTGCTATTTTGAAGTAGATGAGCAAGGTGTTATGCAGGCTAAAACAGCTGAAGCTGTATTAAAACCTGAATTGGTAGCGCAATATTATAATGACATGGCTACACCTGCTTACGGTGTCGGAACGGGGTGGGATGCGTATAATGATTTAGCCGCATTGAAATCAAACCCTGATTCACCTGAAATATTATTTCCTACGGCAGAGGCAATGTTGGCAATAGGGCAGGTCGATTTTTCTCAGCATAGTGTTGATGCAGAAAATGCCCAGCCTAAGTATGTTCGTGATACGGTTTCATGGAAAAAATTACCAGGTCGTGAATAAAAGTTAATTGTTTGCTTGATGAAAACTAATAATTTCATCAAGCCATTTAAATAGCATTTAATGGCGATTAGCCATCTTAAATTAGCGCTAAGCTCCGATGAGTTTTAAAGATAAAAATATTTTAACCTTGAACAAAATTTGTTAGATTAACCATTATGCAAGTAACCAATACGACTAACTTAGCTGCTACATCTGTTGCCGCACCTAGTAATACCTCTCCAGTACAAGCTCAAGAGCAACGTACTAGAGCGCTTGCACGCGAAGAAAATCAAGAGCAAAAACCTCAATCTGATGCAAAATCACAACAACGTTTCGATGTAAACGAGCAAGCTATTGCCCTGATTGAACGCGAACAATTACAGCCTTATAACAACGGTAGTCATCAACAACAAAAAAAAAACTCTAGTGACTTTAATGGTGGTTATGATGCGCCATCAAATCAAAATCAGTCTGCTGTAGCAGCGTATCAATCTGTTGATTCCATCGCTCAACGTGACAATATTCAACAAATATTTGGCGTCGACTTGTTTGCCTGATTTTTCAAAGAACACCTCCTACTCATCAGATTCTAAAAAGTTGAGTTTTAACCAAAGATATCAATTTTGGTTATTATTTATATTTGCCATTATCGTATTGCAAATTCCCATTATTTCTATTCCATTTAAGTGGCTGGAAAGTTACTTTCATGAAATTAGTCATGGTTTAACCGCAGTATTTACCGGCGGTAGCATTGTTCGAATACAGCTATTTCCCAACGGTGCAGGTTTATGTACTACCCGTGGAGGTTCATCATTTTTGATTAGCTTAATGGGGTACGGCGGAGCAATAATTTGGGGTGGCTTACTCTTTTCGTTAGCGTCGGTGCATCGTAATATTGCTAGAGTTTTTTCTATTGTTTTATTGTGTTTACTCACTGCCAGTATTTTATTATGGGTAAGAGACTTACTGACCTTGTTTATTGTACTGGTGTTAGTACTGTTAGTTGCTGCGCAATTAAAATTTTCGTCCCATAAAGCCTTACAAAAAATGCTGCAAGTTACAGGCTTGTTAGTATTAATTAATAGTTTGATGAGCCCGCTATATTTACTTGATGGACAAGCTAAAGGTGATGGTGCAGCATTAGCCAATATCACTTTAATACCAGAAATTGTTTGGGTTGCACTTTGGTTTGTTTCGGCGCTATTTATGACTTATCGGTTAAGCAAAACCAAGTTTGCGCGCTAATTTATAAATTTTTTTATTACCTATAAATTCACCTGTAGTGGATATCGTTTCTTCGTGCGACTGGTTTATAAGCAATAGATTTAAATAAAATAATTTGGATTGAGTATGTTGCCTAACGGTATAAAAGAAATAACATTTAGTTCAGGCTCAAAAAAAATTGCAGCATTAACAAATGGCAATGATCAAGCACCGCTATTGCTATGTTTACATGGCTGGTTGGATAACGCTGCAAGTTTTCAACCATTGCTTCCCTTTCTTGATGAATTTCATGTTATCGCAATTGATTGGCCTGGACATGGTTTGTCACATCATCGCAGTGAAGATGCGCATTATCATTTTATTGATTGGATATACGACTTAGTCAAGCTATTTAAGTCACAGCCGTGGTCAGACGTTAATATCGTTGCCCACTCTATGGGAGGCATGGTTGCTTCTGCATTTGTTGCGGCTTTTCCGGAACAGGTGAAATCATTAAGCTTAATTGATTCGCTTGGTTTATTAGCACTGAGTAGTGAAAAAACCACCATGCAGTTGCGCCAAGGCATGTTGAGTAGATTATCACGCAGTGATAGCAATATTCGCTACCACCCAAGCATTGCGTCAGCCGTTGAAGCAAGAACCTTAGTATCGGATTTGAGAACAGAGCATGCAGAGCTTATTGTAAGCAGAGGCATTGAAGAGACTGAAAAGGGCTTTCAGTGGCGCTCAGATAGTCGTTTGCGTGCAACATCGCCGTATAGACTTACTATGTCTCAAGCTAAACAAATCATTACTGACGTTAACGTTCCAACACAATTGTTATATGGTGATAAAGGAATGGAATTGGTGAAGGTAGGGCTTAAAGAGTTTAGTACCCTTTTTGGTTCGTTGACGGTTCATGAACTTACCGGTGGTCATCATGTGCATATGGAGCAGCCGGAACAAATGGCCAAGTTAATTGCTCAATTTGTTAATTAACGAAATATGGACGTTTATCGAACAAGTTTTTTAACCAATTCTACTATAATGAATTTAGTCATTTGAGGTTAAATTTAAACAAGTGTTTAAATTTACTGGATCGACCAGTGAAAATTTGATAAAACGTATCACTAAAATTAAGAATAAGAAATAAAAGAGGAAAGGCACTGTGGAAAAAATTTGGCTTGAGAAGAGTTATCCTCCTGGCGTTCCATATGAAATCGACCCTGATAAATATGCTTCAATCGTAGATATGTTCCATAAATATACCGAGGTATATGCTGAACGTAGTGCGTTTATCAATATGGGCGCAGAAATTAGTTATCGTGAACTTGCTGAACAAGCCACTGCCTTTGCTGCATATTTACAAAATGATTTAGGCTTAGTCAAAGGCGATAAATTCGCCATTATGGTACCGAATTGTTTGCAATATCCTATCGCATTATTTGGCGCTTTAATCGCAGGTTTAACCGTGGTCAATGTTAATCCACTTTATACTGCCCGCGAATTAGAGCACCAGTTAAAAGACTCCAATACTAAAGCTATTTTGATTATTCAAAACTTTGCCAGTATTTTGGAAAAAGTGTTAGATAAAACTCCAGTTGAAAAAGTTATTTTAACGTCGCTTGGTGATCGCTTAGGTACTGTTAAAGGTGCTGTTGTTAATGGCGTTGTTAAATATGTTAAAAAAATGGTGCCAGCGTTTAATATTGCCAATACGGTGCATTTTAATAAAGCATTAGCCAAAGGTTATAAGTCGACATTTACACCTGTAGAGCTTATTGGTGAAGATTTAGCCTTTTTACAATATACCGGCGGTACTACGGGCGTTTCAAAAGGCGCGATGTTAACGCATCGCAATATGGTTGCGAACCTAGAGCAAGCCAAGGCAGCGATTAAGCCACAATTAGAAGAGGGCAAGGAGCTAGTTGTTACCGCTTTACCGCTTTATCATATCTTCGCCTTAACCGCTAACTGCCTAACGTTTATTACTTTAGGTGGTACAAATTTACTGATAACAAACCCACGTGATATGCCAGGTTTTGTTAAAGAATTATCGAAGTATCCATTTACGGCAATTACCGGTGTAAATACGTTATTTAATGGTTTATTGAATACACCTGGTTTTAGTGAGCTTAGTTTTGCTAATTTAAAGCTATCACTTGGTGGTGGTATGGCAGTGCAACGTCCTGTTGCTGAAAAATGGGAAAGTGTCACTAAAACACGTCTACTTGAAGGTTATGGTTTAACCGAATGTGCACCGTTAGTTACGCTTTGTCCATATAACCAAACTCATTACAGCGGTAGCATTGGATTACCTGCATCATCTACTGATATTCGTATTGTTAAAGAAGATGGCAGTATAGCGGGTATTGATGAAGCTGGTGAAATGCTGGTTAAAGGCCCTCAAGTGATGAAGGGCTATTATAACCGTCAAGAAGCAACAGATGAAATTTTAAAAGACGGTTGGCTAGCAACGGGTGATGTTGCATGTATGGACGAAAATGGTTTCTTCAAAATAGTTGATCGCAAAAAAGATATGATTATCGTTTCTGGCTTTAATGTGTTTCCAAATGAAATTGAAGAAGTTGTTGCCAGTAATGAAGGTGTATTAGAAGCTGCTGCTATTGGCATTCCACATGAAGTTTGTGGTGAAGTAGTGAAAATATTTGTTGTGCGTAAAGACCCTAATTTAACTGAAAAAGATCTGATTGCCCATTGTCGTGAAAACTTAACAAACTATAAAGTGCCAAAAATTGTTGAGTTTCGTGATGACCTTCCAAAGACTAATGTGGGTAAAATATTGCGTCGAGAACTTCGTTAGTCATAGAAGTAAATGCTCGAATCAAAAAAGGCCAACTGAAGTTGGCCTTTTTTATGTTCAGGATGAACGGTATAACACGGGTGCATGGATGCACAGGAGTATATATGTTCAGGCCTTTCTCAGACATCCGTCTTTCTAGGCATTAATGCATCTCGGTAATTGCTCCATGCATTACCCTAATAACTTACATCCTTGTAAAAACATGCACGTCGATGTGAAACAATGACGATGCGTTAAATTTATTGCTAAACGATTAGTAAGCAATGCGAAGCATTAGAATATATAGGCTGACAATGCTATTGGGCATTTAAACGTTGAGCATTAACGGCTTTGCTGTCATCAGACATTAAATAAACATAAAGTGGCATAATATCTTCAGGTGCGGCTATGCTGTCTTTGTTTTCTGCTGGATAAGCACTAGCACGCATATTTGTACTGGTTGCGCCTGGATTAATTGCGTTCACTCTTAATGAAGAATTTTCATATTCATCAGCGATAACCTGCATCATGCCTTCTGTGGCAAACTTAGAAACACTGTAAGCTCCCCAATATGCCTTACCTTTATTACCTACGCCTGAAGATGTAAATACTAATGAAGCGTTTTCTGCTTTTAATAGGCTTGGTATTAATGCTTGAGCCAGTAAAAACTGTGCGTTAACGTTGACGTTCATCACGTCATGCCATATTTGCTCACTAACTTGAGTAAAAGGCGTTAACTCTCCTAACATAGAAGCATTCAGTAATGCGCCATCTAGTTTGCCAAATTGGCTGACTATTGTTGAGGTAAAGTCAATGTAGTTCTGTTTGGTTGCACCTTTTAAATCAAGAGGGACAATGGCAGGCTCTGGGTGGCCATTAGCTAGTATTTCATCGTAAACCGCTTCAAGCTTTGCAACGGTTTTTCCTAATAGTATAACGGTTGCACCTAATTCGGCATAAGTTAGTGCTGCTTGTCGACCAATACCAGCACCTGCTCCGGTGATAAGTATGGTTTTATTCGCTAAAATTTCAGGGGTAATTGAATAGTCAAACATGTGAATAAATTGCTGATAAAGTTTGCCGATAATTCTACTACTTTCAGTACTATGCTGACGAGTGTTTTCGACACTAAACTACAATTCATTAACAAAATCTGTCAATAAATCAAAAAATCACTAGCACTTGATCTATTCTTGAGTTAACTTTAACTGGTCTAACAAGTTGAAAAGATGCTAAAACAGCTATAAAAACCAGTAAAACTATAGAACAATAAAAACATATTATTACGCATAGTTAAGTTTATAAAAATAAAAGATAAGTCGTGGGGAGATAAAATGAAAAAGTTTGTACTCAGTCTCGCAATTGCCAGCACATTAGGTTTAAGTGCTTGCGATGACGAAACCATCAAAGATGTTGAAAAAGAAGTGGTTGATAATGGAACAGCCGTTACACCAACAGCTCGTGTTAAGTTTGATCCAAGTGCTGGCGCTGCCGGACTTTCAATTCCAAATGATTTGATTTTTTTAAATACTGTTGATGGTACTTTAGAAATACCTGTTGCTGACCCTACTGATGGCTCAGACCCATTTGTTGCAATTAGTGCATTAGATGGCTGGTCTATTTCTCAGCCTTTCTCTCTTGCAATTGATTTCCCTACCGGTACCTCTTTAAATGCCGATAGTGTTGCAAATCCAGCAGCTGTTCGTATATTTGAAGCAGTAATGGGCGGCGATGCTAATGATAGCGACTGTACAGCTGTTACCCGAGGACTTGCATGTAAAGTGGTTGGTGAACTAACTTTTGGTGTAGACTTTGTTACACAGGCATCTGGCAATAACATCAGCGTTATTCCAATGAAACCGCTAAAAGCCGAAACCACATACTTGATGGTAATGACCAACAACCTTAGTGATAATAACGGTAAGGCAGTTGCAGGTTCAACAACTTATGAATTGGCACGACAAGATATTAATACCTTACCATTAGGTAATGCCTCACAATTAGCACTACAGGGTGCTATTAATAGTTATGAAGCAGCCCTTGTTGCAGGTGGTGTTGATAGTGAAACCATTATTTATACAGCGGCAATGACTACACAATCTACAACGCGAGTGTTAAGCACAGTTAAAGCCGTTATGGCGGCTGGTGTTCCACAAATGGTTGCTAATGCCCAACAGGGGATTCCAGCGATTGGCGTTGCCGATACAGGTATATCAGTAGCCACAGTTTTAGATGGTTTAATTCCAGATTCTTTAATACCGCTATACTCAGCTGCAAACTATATTCGTGGTTCAGTTACATTACCGTACTACTCTGGAGTACCATCGGCTGAAAACCCGTTAGCTCCTGTTAATGATTGGTGGCGAGCACGCTGTGATTCAGGTGCAACATTGGCTGGCTTAGCGGCAGCAAATCCAGATGCTATTCCTGCTGGTCCATTGGATGAAAATGACGGCTTTTGTATGAACTTTGGTTTACGTGATTTAAGCTCAGTTGTAGCAATTGATACAGAGCGTAATTTAACCAAATTCAACCCAATCCCTGCCACTAGCACTATGATGCCAATTGATGTACAAATGACTACACCTGATTTAGCCGTAGCCAATGCTGTACGTGCAAGTATGAGTTTACCTGCGTTAGAAGAACCTGCAGATGGTTGGCCAGTTGCCATGCTAGTTCATGGTATTACCTCAACTAAAGAGCAAATGTTACCTATCACCGGTTTACTTTCTCTATACGGTATTGCCACTATTGCCATCGATCAGCCATTACATGGTAGCCGTGGCTTTGATTTGAGTGGTAATGGTGTTGACGACATTAATACTAGCTCAGTATCAACATTACATTATGTCAACTTAGCTAGCATGTTAACCATGCGAGATAACACTCGTCAAAGTACTGCTGATTTATTAGGCTTGCGTTTAGGAATGAACTTCCTAGGTGGCGTTGATGTTAATGGTAACCCAATAAAAATTGATAACTCGAAAGTTCATATTCTAGGTCATTCACTAGGTGGGATTTATGGTATGAATTTTGTTGGTTTAGCTAATACTGAGCTTAGTCCACAAGTTGATGGTTTGTTTAAAGTGGCAAGTGCTTCTTTAGCAATGCCAGGCTTAATGCTAGCAAACTTTGGTTTAGATTCTCCAGCGTTTGAAGGTTTAGCAAAATCTAATTTAACTTTAGAATTATCACCTGAATTCGCTGCTGCTGTTGAAGCTGGTTTACCTGCTGATTATACGCAAACACAATTAAGCGCTTTCTATTTTGCCTTTTACGATGCGCTAGATGCTACGCAAAAAGCAACATTGGATGCTGGTTTCGCACAATTTACTTTTGCGGCGCAAACCGTCACTGATTCAGGTGACCCAATTGCTTACGTTCAAGCACTTGCAGCAACGAATACGCCAACGCATTTAATTGAAGTTGTAGGCAACGGAGTTGACAACCTTCCTGACCAAACAGTAACAAACAGGGCACCATTTACCCCTATGGGTGGCACTGAGCCAGCGATAACGCTATTAGGCTTAGAAGGTGTAAGTGAAGATACTAATGGCTCAGGTGTTGTTAGATTTGTTAATGGTCATCATAGTTCAATTCTTGACCCTCGCCCTAATGCAGCGTCTCCAGACCCTGAGTTAAGTGCCCGAGCAACACAAGAAATGCAAACACAAGTAGCGACTTTCTTCGCTTCAATGGGACAGTTGATAAAAATAACTGACCCAGAAGTAGTTAAGCAATAGTCGATTGGCGTTATTGCTTGTAAAAACCCTCTTTTGAGGGTTTTTTTTTATTTAACAAAAAGTAATTAGCTAAATAATATTAAATATTAGCCCTTTTAATTGCTAACCATGCCCCCCATATCAGATTCATAATGTTGATAAGTAATGAATAATAGCGGCATAAAATGCGGCTGAATGTTGTCTTAGGAGAAAACCATTGGAATTTTTGTACGAGTACGGATTATTTTTAGCTAAAGCGATTACTTTTGTTGTTGCGGTTGGCGCCATTATTGCTGTTATCGCTTCTTCAGCGATGAAGCAAGGGGGTAAAACTGGCGAATTAGAGATAACTGATTTATCTGAACAATATAAAGAAGTTGAAGAAGATATTGTTCATTTTTTGTTATCAAAAGAAGAACTAAAAGATAAAGAAAAACAAGATAAGAAAGTAGCAAAAGAGCAAGCTAAAGCAGATAAGAAAGCCGCTAAAGAAGATTCCGGTGAAACAAAAGAAGTGGAATCAAAATTATTCGTTATTGATTTTAATGGCAGTATTGACGCCAAAGAAGTGAGTTCATTACGTGAAGAAATTAGTGCGATTTTAACGGTTGCTAAACCAACAGATGAGGTGTTTGTTCGTTTGGAAAGTGGTGGTGGCATGGTTCATGGCTATGGCCTAGCATCATCACAACTTGATCGTATTCGCCAACATAATATTCCTTTAACGGCTTCTGTTGATAAAGTAGCGGCAAGTGGAGGTTATATGATGGCTTGTGTCGCTAATAAAATTGTTTCAGCGCCATTTGCTATTATTGGCTCTATTGGTGTTATTGCCCAAGTGCCAAACTTTAACCGATTACTTAAAAAGAATGATGTTGATTTTGAACAGTTTACTGCCGGCGAATTTAAGCGTACGGTAACCATGTTTGGTGAGAATACTGACAAAGGTCGTGAGAAGTTTGTTGAAGAGCTAGAAGATACTCATGTGCTATTTAAAAACTTTGTTAGTGAACATCGACCTGAATTAGACATTGCTAAAGTTGCGACTGGTGAACATTGGTTTGGCACACAAGCTAAAGACTTAGGTTTAGTTGATGAGTTGCAAACAAGTGATGATTACTTGCAAGCACGTTGTAAGACTCACAAACTTGTACAAATTAAATATGCCACTAAAAAAGGTTTAGCGGAAAAGTTTTCAAAAGCGGCATCATTATCTTTCGACGCTATCATCAGTAAAGTTTGGCAAAATAACCGTATATTTCCTGGTTAAACGCCAATGTTCACAGCATATCAATAAAATGAGTTATTGGTATGCTGATAAAGGAGGCCGATATGGAAAGTAGTTTTTGGCATAAATGTTGGGAACGAAATGCCTTAGGCTTTCATCAGCAACAAGTACATCCATTCTTAATTGAGCACTTTACGTCAATGTGCTTATCTTCAGATAAACATGTTTTCGTCCCTTTATGTGGTAAAACACTTGACATGGCATACTTAGCGCAGTTTATCCGTGTTACTGGCAACGAATTAAGCGAAATTGCATGTCGTGACTTCTTTCTCGATAATGGATTCGAGTATCAACAACAGCACATTGGTGATTTCACACAATATTCCTGTGCACAACTATCTTTGTTACAGGGGGACTTTTTTGGCCTATCTACAGGTCTAATTGGCAATGTTGATTGGATATATGATCGAGCTGGGTTAATCGCATTACCTGTGTCAATGCAGCAAAAATATGTAGAGCATTTAAAAACGTTTTTTTCTGCTTGTACACGGCTCTTTCTTGTCACACTTGAATTCCCATCAAAGGAGCTAAAAGGGCCGCCATTTGCCATTACAGCTGATGATGTAGAAAAACTGTTTTCAGGCTTTAAAGTAACCTGTGTAGCGACAAATGAGCTAGAGGATAAGCAATTCGCGCAACGAAGTCTTGATGTTGATTATTTACAAGAAAAACTCTACATCATTTCTTTGGATGATTAATCGAGCTGATTAGTTTGGAGTAAGGTCAGTACACTTTACTATTGCTGGAAAAACAAAAAAGGTGCCAAAAGGCACCTTTCTTTGCGAGCATTAATTCTAGAGAAATTAATTTGCTACCGAAATAATGTTTATTCGGCTAGTGATGAAGTTTTAACGCTTTCATCGTTGCGTTTTTCAGCTTTAGTATTTGTCATAGCTACTTGAGAGCGAGTCTCAATTTCGATAGTTTTTATTTCTACCGTATTTAATTTGATTGATTGTGCTAAATTTACTTTAGCCATTTCCATAAAATCAAATGTATTAGTTGCTTGTACTTTTACTAACTCTGTTGCTTGGCTGCTATTCGCCACAAAAGCTAAAATGGCAATAGCCGATAATTTTAAAATATTGTTCATAAGTCACCTGTAATAAAACGTCAATAGTCCTTATAGATGTTTTGGGACTTTTTCTTTTCACATGCAAACAAGGGTTGGGAGCCTGTTTGTTTTCTACCCGTTCAATACGGGACAAAGATGAAGTCCTTCATCTATGGCGAGTATATTACGGTAAAGCTGGCAACTTTTAAAATGACAATTTATAATGTTATTCATTAGAAAAACTAATCTGACTACTTATGTCGGTAAAATGATGGTTTATGCAGCAATATGCATGTCGTCAATATAAAAATATAGGTGTAATTTGGCTAATAGACTCCCGCCATTAAACGCATTGAGAGCGTTCGAGGCATCAGCAAGACAATTAAGTTTTACCCGCGCAGCAGAGGAATTATTCGTCACTCAAGCGGCAATAAGTCATCAAATAAAAGCGTTGGAAGAAAACTTAGGCATAAAGTTATTCATGCGTAAAAACCGTGCCTTGTTATTAACGGAAGAAGGCCAGTCTTACTACCTTGATATTAAGGAAGTCTTCAACTCCTTACATGAAGCAACAGAACGGCTTTTAGCTCGTGGTGCAAAAGGCGCTATTACGGTAAGTTTACAGCCAAGCTTCGCCATTCAATGGTTAGTACCGCGGCTTAATACGTTTAATTTATTACATCCCGATATTGATGTGCGTATTAAAGCGGTTGACCAACCAGAGAACTCATTAACAGAAGATGTAGATCTTGCTATTTATTACGGAAGAGGTCGCTGGAGCGGTATTCACGCTGAGCAATTGCATACAGAGTATTTAATTCCTGTATGCTCACCGTTATTGATGTCAGGTAAGAAACCATTAGATAAAATTGAAGATCTCGCCAACCATACGTTATTGCATGATACCTCACGAAGAGATTGGAAACGTTGGTTCAAGCATGTTGATGTACGAGGGGGGAATGTAAATCACGGCCCAATATTTAGTCATTCTGCAATGGTGGTACAAGCGGCAATTCATGGTCAAGGTGTTGCGTTAGCGCATAGTGTTTTAGCCAAACCTGATATTGATGCAGGTCGATTAGTTTGCCCATTTAATGATGTGCTAGTGAGTAAAAACTCCTATTACATAGTTTGTCGAGAGCAACAACTCGAAATAGGTAAAATTGCAGCGTTTCGTGAGTGGGTATTAAAAACCGTAGCGGATGAACAAGAGCTATTGGAAGAAGGACAAATTGCATAATGACTGAGTGCAGTGACAAAATTAACAGTATGATTGATAAAACAACAGCTAGTCAGCTATTGAGCACAGTTGATGATGCTAAAGCATTAGTTATTTTTGCCCATGGTGCTGGCGCTGATATGGAACATGGGTACATTTCAGAAATTAATCGTTTACTCAACAATCAAAAAATTAATGTGTTGCGTTTTAACTTCCCTTACATGGATAAACGTAAACTTGATGGAAAAAGACGACCACCGGATAAAATGCCAAGCCTCATAGCATGCTACCAGTCAGTGTTAGCAAGCGTGACTAGTTCATTACCTATTTTTATTGGTGGAAAATCAATGGGTGGTAGAGTAGCTGCAACGATAGCAAGTGATAAAGATCTTATGATGGATAACCAAGTAAAAGGTGTGATTTGTTTAGGCTACCCATTTCATCCAGTTAAAAAACTAGATAAATTACGTTTAACGCCATTACAAGAAACACGATTACCCGTTTTGATTTTACAAGGTGATCGTGATGCTTTGGGTAGTAAGAATGAGATTGAAAGTTATGAAATATCGCCTAAATGCCAAGTACACTATTTTAATGATGGCGACCATGACTTAAAGCCAAGAGTAAAGTCTGGTTTTACGCTTGAGCAACATAGAAATTCAGCAGTGCTTAAAATGAAGGAGTTTATCGATGTATGTCGTTAACATAGCGAAACTTCTGACACTATTTGTTGGTATCAGCGGTTGTTTTTCGGTATTATTCGGCGCTTGGTTAGCGCATGGCGGACAAGCGTTGCCACTTGAGCTACAAGATAGATTGTCGATAGCACTTCAATATCAATTTATTCATACACTTGCATTAATATTAACGATTATTTTATACAAAGTTCATAGCAACATTGTATTGATGTTTGCCGCAATATTTTTTGCCTTAGGTATTATATTGTTTAGTGGTAGTTTATATATTAAAACATTTTTCGATCTGACGATGATCGGAAAATTGGCCCCTTCAGGTGGGCTTTCATTTGCACTTGCTTGGCTGTTACTCGGTTTTTCAGGTGCCAAAATGTTTCAACATAAGTTAGGTAATTAATTTAAATGACTGCAATAGTTTTATATTGTCGCCCAGGATTCGAAAAAGAATGTGGCGCAGAAATTCAAGAAAAAGCGGCATGGAGCGAAGTGTATGGTTACTTGCAGCTGACAAAAAACCAAGGTGTGGTTTATTTTCATTTGAATAACCCCGAAGATGGTGAGGCATTGATGAAAAATATGCCATTACGACGCCTTATTTTTGCTCGTCAATGGTTTATCACCGTAACTGAAAAAATTGCGTTACCTGACTATAATCGTGTTGAAGCCATTGTTGAAGCATTAGGTAGCGAATGGCAGTATGCCGATTTACGCATGGAAACCCCTGATACTAATGACGGTAAAGAACTCTCTAAATTTTGCCGTAAATTAGCAGTACCTTTGCGTCAAGCATTAAGAAAAAATAAAGTCTTGACTGAAAAGGGTAATAAAGCGGGGACCAATAAAGAAGGTGCAATATTGCATGCTTTATTTCTTTCGGGCAAAGAAGTTATTTTTGGTTTCTCTCTGGCGCACAATACATCAGCACATGTGATGGGTATTCCGCGTTTGAAATTCCCTAACGCATCACCAAGCCGTTCGACATTGAAATTAGATGAAGCGTTTCTACACTTTATTCCTCGTGATGAGTGGGAAACAAGATTAACCTCCGGCATGACTGCCGTTGATTTAGGCGCAGCACCTGGTGGCTGGACTTATCAACTAGTTCGTCGTGGCATGATGGTTACATCTATTGATAATGGCCCGATGGCAGAATCATTAATGGAAACCGGGCAAGTTAAACATCGCATGATGGATGGTTTCAAATATGTGCCACAAAAACAGGCTGTGTATTGGATAGTGCGTGAAACGGGCGCAGGTAAAAAAGTGAGCATTCCAGATCAGACCCCAATTGATTGGCTTGTTTGCGATATGATAGAAAAGCCACAACGCGTAATAGATATGGTTATCAACTGGTTTACTGAGGGGTATTGTAGAGAAGCCGTTATTAACTTAAAGCTGCCTATGGCTAAAAAATACGACATAGTCAAAGAACTACTTGAAAAACTACATGAGGCATTGCCAAACTGTTATTACGAGGCAAAGCACTTGTACTATGATCGTGATGAAATAACATTATTTGTTAAATATAAAGTGCACAGAGTCAATCAACGCAACTAATTTAAAGTAACACTTTCGCTATAAAAAAAGAGCCTAATGGCCAAGACGTTCACAAAACGTGGCCCTAAAAACTAGCCATACCGATAAAAGGCACTATAATTCTATCTATTAGATGATTAGTGTCTTTTTTTATGAGCAAAAAAAATTGCCAAGATGATATACCCAGAATTCCGAGGGCTGTAAATGGAATACAAGTTAACTGCTGTAAATCGGCGACATGCGAGAACTTCGGATTAACGCCCGAAGTCATAGAAGAATCAGAGATTTACAAGGAAGATAATAAAAATGCTGCCAGTCGTCAAGTCCGAAAGAAAGATTCATTTTATGTTTTAACTGGCAGCGCCAACAAAATTGCCAATATTCGTTGTAAATCTTGCCATAAGCGCAACCAAGGCTCCGACACCAACATACAGGCTCATTACATCCTAAAGAGTAATCAGGCCGTCTCTGAAGAGCTTAATCGTATTTCTGAATACTTAATTGAGCCAGGTGAAAGATGCCCTAATAACTTATGTATTTCCAATGCCGATATATTACCCACAGCAATAAAGAAAAAAGGTAAAACTGCTGCTGGCCGTCAGCGTT
>OJET01000011.1_pt1 | contig 123196 bp, 108 predicted proteins | sample 1593941 | NCBI WGS metagenome assembly OJET01 (sample SAMN05416869, study PRJEB24817) | seawater metagenome | isolation source: Sea water | place: Canada:Atlantic | collected 2013-11 | reverse complement strand
GGACGATTAGCTCAGTTGGGAGAGCACCGCCCTTACAAGGCGGGGGTCACTGGTTCAAGCCCAGTATCGTCCACCATTACTATATACTTCTAAACTCCATATCACTATCTGATATATATGGACGATTAGCTCAGTTGGGAGAGCACCGCCCTTACAAGGCGGGGGTCACTGGTTCAAGCCCAGTATCGTCCACCATCATTATTCACCTATTAATCTTTCAAAAATCTACTTGTTTTCTCGAATATATACATAGTCAAATTAACTCTATTTCCACTGCTAAGTTTTCAGTTCAAAATAACTATTATTCATCAACAGTTATGCACTATTCGTCTCAGTACCCCTTTAGTACCCCCTTTAGCTTCAAACTATTTGCACCTTTGGTTTTCTAAGTAAAAGTATTGAATTAAAGTTCATACCCATCAATAAAATCATTAACCTAACGAAGCGTAAGAACAATTACCCCGTTATTAATGTCTGCAAAATTAAGCTAAACAGCTTCTACTCGGGTTTTAACAATTAAATTCCCGCCGCTTGCCATTCAAGTGACTTGGGTGACTATCTATGTGCTGACGAAAATTAAAACTTTCAATGGAGGGAAGTAAGCCTGAAATTATATTAGTAACTGAAATTTAGGCAATAAAAAAGCGGACAACAGTCCGCTTTCATTTGAATGATATTAGAGGTTAGCCATTAATGCGTTTTTGCGCTATCACAGTTAATTCTGCTGAATTAATTGTTGCTAAAATACCTTCAACCTTTGCTTTAGGTAATTTACCTAACATCAGTGTACCAGTTTTAATTGCGTTGCTTTTACCAGCAAAAGCAACTAAGTTTTGACCATTACACTGAATGCCGTCAAACACATTACGAATTTTTAATTTATTAGTCTTTAAAAATGAACGGAAGCGAGATTTATCATCAATTGAAACATACTCACATAGTTTTGTAGCAACGTTAGTCGCTTGCGCATTTTGCGAGTAAGTCGTTGCTAGGAATATGAATGTGATTGCTAATAAAATGTTTTTCATGGGGTGTGCCTTAATATCAATAAAAATAAAACTAGTGAAACGAACTATCGATACTAAATCGCATTGGAAACCCCGCTGCCATAGGTAATCCCCTTAGACCGGTAGTTTTGCGTAATACTCTTTCAAATATCTTGCCGTTTCTGCTGGAGGCGCATTATACAGAGACAAAATTGTTACACAAGGTTAAAATTTGTTATCCAAAATATTTCTCTAAAAAATTGCATATTAAGTACCTCTACTAGAAAAAATTTCAGCAAAGTTTTACTGACACGATAATCACAAGAACACACGACATCATTAGCTGACTCAGTTATAATCACTTTTTAATTTTCAGCTTTAAAGGTTTGCTATGTCAGCTGACATCCCTCTTATCGATATTTCCGTACAACCTATTGAATTGTGTAAATTGTTAAAAATAGCCAATATGGTCGGTGGTGGCGGTGAAGCTAAAATTGTTATCAGCGAAGGCTATGTGCTGGTCAATAACGAAGTTGAATTTCAAAAGCGTAAAAAAGTTTACCAAGACGACATTATTGAGTTCAATGGTGAAGTTGTGCAGGTTAATGTAGCTAAAAGCCAAAAGAAATCATCTGAAGCAAGTTCAATTACGACGCAAACACAGGGTAATAAACCAAAATCCAAAACAAAGAAGAAGCAACCTGCTGCTTTTCAAAATGTGCCAAATGAAATGGTACAAGTTAAGCAACCACGCTCAAAGCGCAAGCCAATCTCTTTTTAACTTCGGTTTACACGCATTTTTAGGTTGGCAATTAAAGCGCCTGCAACAATTAATGCCATGGCAATAAATATTTGTTTAGTAAACATTTGCTCACTAAAACTTATCAGTACTAACGTCGACAATAGCGGCGTAAAATACGACATTGTCGCAATAACTCTTGGGTCGCCTCTTTTAAGTGCCGCATCCCAACAATAAAAAGAAAGTCCTAAAGGGCCTACACCTAACATAACAATCAAGCCCAAATCACTTAATGTCACATTTGGCGTTGTTTCTAATGCAAAATGTGACATTGCAGCTAAGCCACCTGAAAGTAAACAAAACAGCCCTACCGTCGCTGAGCCAAACGGAGTGTGGCTTTGATTTAGCTTCTTTGAAAGCAATGAATAACACGCCCAAGTAATTGCCGCAATTATTGCCAGGCTATAACCGAGTACGTCATCGCTAGAAATAGTGACACCATTTGCAGCAACAATTAGCCCAGCACCCGTTAGTGAAATTAAGGTTCCAATAACTTGTCGTTTACTTAAGCTTATGTCTTTAAAAAACAGTGGCGTAAATAACAAAATAAATAACGGCCACAAATAGTTAAGTAAATTAGCTGTAACAGGTGGCGCTAGACGAAGTGCCATGAACAATAAGAAGTGATAACCAAAAACACCGCAGACTCCAACCAATAATAGTTGTGGATTTACCTGCCATTTTTTATATTGCGGTAACGATAAGCTTCCGCCAATTAATAGCGTTGCAGCTAATAAAAGAAACGGCGGAATATGATTAAGCTTGGCGACAAGCAGCGCTAAACTGCTCCATAGGAAAATAGTAATAAAGGTTAATAATAAATAATGCATTATTTTAAAATAACTATGTTGTGGTGATTATAATTTTTTCTGCCAAAATACCGCCTGGCCCATTTTAGGGTCAAGTTCATAACTGCCAAAGCCAACTTTTTCATAGGCCTTTTTGGCAATTACATTACCTTCTAACACTTCTAAAGTAAGCTTACAGCAGCCTTTTTCAATTGCGATGGCTTCAACATAATCAAATAAGTATTGAGTTAACCCTTGCCCTCGATTCGCTTCAAGTACCACAATATCATGGAAATTGATCAGCGGTTTTGCGCTAAAAGTAGAAAAACCTTCAACACAGTTTGCCAATGCAGCAACTTTACCATCAACATAACAAAGCACACTAAATACATTAGCTTGCTGTCGTAACTTGGCGATTAAATTGTTTTGCACAAAGTCAGATAACGCTTCACCACCGCCCATAGGATCAAGCGCATATGCTGACAAGCACGTCATCACATCTTGTGCTTGTTGTTGATCATTATAATCCGCAGTAATTACCGATATCGCCATTTTGGTTATCCTTTTGTTTATCAGAAAATTAGTTCACTAAGAAAGCCATAGGTTACTACCAATTGACTATACTCGACACAAAATTTATTTACAGGGTAAGTACTTAAAAGCAATCTGAATATTGAATGTTACAAGAATTATTCCTGCACTCTATCTTCCATGATAGGATTGCCGATTATACAACTGAATTAATTGCCCGAGTGTTCATGTCTAAAATACTATCTTTGAGCGTATTAGCATTGTGCTATATCCTTCCTTTGGCTACCGCAACTGTATTTGCCAATACAAATAAACATGGTGAATTACCTAAAGCCGTAAGCAATAACGCCGTTGCACAAGTAAAAGCTAACAACCAAGATTATATAATTTCATTTTCAGGTTTGGCCAGCGGCAAAAGCTTTGAAGACGTTCATAATTACACCTATGTTTATGATGTTAAGCTGCAAACATGGCAAGTAAAGTCACCAGTACCTATTGCTAAAGCAATCAATGGCTTAACCGGACGACTTGCGAGTGTTGCTACAGCAATCAATGATACCGCTTATGTATTTGGCGGTTATACCGTAGCAGAAGATCATAGTGAAGTATCAGTGCCTGATGTATATGCCTACCATGTATTGACTGACCAATATCAGCAATTAGTTGCGATGCCAGTGCCAGTTGATGACAGTGTTGCTCTGGCGTACAAAAATCGTTATATTTACTTAATTAGTGGCTGGCACAACGACGGAAACGTGAATTTAGTGCAGTTGTTTGATACACAAACGAATCAATGGCAGCAGGCATCACCATTTCCTGGTAAACCTGTATTTGGTCATGCTGGTGGTATTGTTGAAAACACCTTAGTTATTTGTGACGGCGTTCGAGTTGATGTTCACCTTACTAAACGTCGCAGTTATGCCGCAGAAAATGCCTGTTATCGTGGCGAAATAAATCCCAAAAAGCCTAGTAATATTTCATGGCATCAGGTTAAGCACCCTACTGGCACCTCACGTTATCGTATGGCAGCTAGAGGCGTAATAAATTCAGTAACAAACTCAAAAGAAATAGTTTTTGTTGGCGGCAGTGATAACCCGTATAACTACAATGGTATCGGTTATAACAGCGAGCCATCTACGCCGAGCAATGAAATTTGGCGATACAATATTGCCACAGCAAAATGGCAAATAACTTATAGCAACATATCAACAATGGATCATCGTGGCCTACTGGAACTTAATGGTAAATTACTCACCGTTGGCGGTATGGGTAAAAACCAAAAAGTACTTAAAAGCATTAATACCTACTAGATGTTTACCACGCTTTTGTTAACCTCTATTTAGGCGATAAAAGTTACTGATTAAGTGACTTCCTTCCTAAAGAAAAAATTATTTAGCTAAGTTTTTATCAAATGGGCAATTAAAACCTTTTTTGCGTGAAATTGCCCTGTTAGAATACGCCTCATATTTATTACTCGCTTACTAATGGAATTTATTCTCAATGCGTACAAGCCAATATTTACTTTCAACGTTGAAAGAAACCCCTGCTAGTGCTGAAGTTATCAGTCATCAATTAATGTTACGTGCTGGTTTAGTGCGTAATGTCGCTTCAGGAATGTATACGTGGCTACCGACAGGTTTAAAAGTGTTACGTAAAGTTGAAAACATTGTACGTGAAGAAATGGAACGTGCTGGCTCATTAGAAATATTAATGCCAATGGTGCAACCTGCCGACCTTTGGGAAGAATCAGGTCGCTGGGAAGACTACGGCCCTGAATTATTACGTTTAAAAGATCGTCACAATCGCTCATTCGTTTTAGGCCCTACGCACGAAGAAGTTATCACTAAACTTGTTAGCAATGAAATTAGCAGCTACAAGCAACTGCCATTGAACATGTTTCAAATTCAAACAAAATTCCGTGACGAAATTCGTCCTCGTTTCGGCGTAATGCGTGGCCGTGAATTTTTAATGAAAGATGCTTATTCTTTCCATTTAGGTGCTGATTGCCTAGATAAAACTTATCAAGCGATGTTCGATGCTTATTGTCGTATTTTCAATCGTTTAGGCTTAGATTACCGCCCTGTTATCGCTGATACTGGCTCAATTGGTGGTGATGCGTCACATGAATTTCATGTTTTAGCTGATTCAGGTGAAGATGATATCGCCTTTAGTGATGTTAGTGACTTTGCCGCGAACGTTGAAAAAGCTGAAGCGCTATCACCTACGGGAACGCGTCCAGAAGCAACTCAAACATTAGCAGAAGTATCAACGCCAAACGTTCGCACTATTGAAGACGTAGCTGCATTCTTTAAAGTTGATGCGGCAAATACGGTTAAAACGTTATTGGTTATGGGTGTTGCAAGCGCAGATAATGAAGCACCAATTGTTGCGTTAGTTGTCCGTGGTGATCATCAATTAAACGAAATTAAAGCTGAAAACTTAGCGCAGGTTGCTACGCCATTAACTTTTGCGACTGATGAACAGATATTAGCAACGGTTAATTGTAATGCTGGCTCTATTGGCCCTGTCGGCTTAAATATTGATGTTATTGTTGACCGCAGTGCAGCACATTTAGCTGACTTTATTTGTGGCGCAAACAAAAACGATGTGCACTTTAGCGGCGTAAACTGGGATCGCGACGTGACAAACTATAGCGTTGAAGATATCCGTAACGTGGTTGAAGGTGACCCTAGCCCATGCGGCGAAGGTAATATCGTTATCAAACGTGGTATCGAAGTTGGTCATATTTTCCAATTAGGTGAAAAATATGCTCAAGCGATGAAATGTGGCGTATTGACTGAAGCCGGTAAAAACCAAACCTTAACTATGGGTTGTTACGGCATTGGTGTATCTCGCATTGTTGCTGCAGCCATTGAACAAAACCACGATAAATACGGTATTAAATGGCCTGAAGCTATCGCACCATATCAAGTAGCAGTTGTGCCAATGAACATGGCTAAATCTGCCCGTGTTAAAGAAACGGCTGAAACGCTATATGAACAGTTACAAGCTGCCGGCATCGAAGTTATTTTTGATGATCGCAAAGAGCGTCCTGGCGTTATGTTTGCTGACCATGAATTAATGGGTACACCATTATTATTAGTCATTGGTGAGCGTAATTTAGATAACCAAGAAATTGAAGTGAAGAACCGTATTACTGGTGAAAAATCACTACTAGCTATTAACGACGTTATGTCACTTTTTGCTCGCTAATTCTAGTTAGTCACCTAAAATACTAACAAACATACAATGCTATTATCGGCTTTGCATTATTTGCGAGGCCGATATTAGATTCCACTTATTGCATTTGTTATAACATAATTTAATTAAGTGTTTGTATTAGGTTTGCTATTGAAAATCTCATTTTAGCGTCAGAATTTTCGTTAAAATGTGTAAAATCATATCGTGATAGTTCTTTATTAATTAGAAGTGTTTTAAATAAAGGAAAGTGATTGCTACGGCTAGACTCAAAAATATCTATCATTTGATATTTTTCTATATCAGACATTACCTTATCATCAATATCTTTTAACATTGTTATCGCATATGCACCAAGTGTAACGTGACCACCATAAGAGATGTCAATCGCATACCCCTCATCACTTACATCCCAATTTATACCACCAATAATCGGCTGATGAATTAACTTTGCTTCCAAAACAGCTTGTTTTGCGCCAAATGCCATTGCATCGTTCGCCGTCCATATAATATCGATACGATCACGCTGCAGCATACCTTTTACCTTTTGATAAGCTTGTTGTTTTGACCAATTTGCCACAGTGCTATCAATAAGGTTAATGTTTTTATGTATTTTCAAGCTATCAGTAAATCCCTTTGCTCTTGCTATTGCCGCCGGCGTAGTATGATCACCTTGTAATGCTAAAATTTTTATCGTGTTATTGCTACTATCATGGCGACTTTGCTGCACGTAAGTTTTGATTAAATCATCACCAAGCTTTCGGCCAACACGATAATTATCAGGAGTTAGACTGCCAATTAAAAGGTTCTTTTCATCTTGAGATAATAAATCATATTCATCGCTACTTAACGTATTCAGCAACATAAAGACAGGTATTTCATGAGCAGCTATTTCTTTAAAAATATTTAACGCAATGCCCTTTTCATTAACTAAAATAACATAGTCAGGCTTTTGCTCAATAACTTGTTGAGTCAGCGATTTCATCAGTACATGATTACGGTAGGCATAAATAGTCACTAGGTTAATATCTAGATCATTTGAAGCAGCTTCCATAAAACGAGTTACGTTGGACCAAAATTTTCCTGTCGCATTGTCACTTGGATGACCTGGATTAAGAAATACAACGTTAATTTCACGTGCATAGGTTATTGCAGAACAGAATAAGTTTAGTAGAGAAAATATCAGGATAAGGAGTTTTTTATACATATGGAAATCACCACGAACAAGTTAAAATAACAACGTTAACTGGTTTCATTCCATTGAAGAGTGCTATTGTATTACCACAAGGAGCTAAACTGGTGGTATTAAATCCTTAAATTTAAAACAGTAATACCATAATTTTATGCTCCATTATTAGTAAATGCTATAAAAAGGTATAATTTATTTTTTAAATTGCTAGCGACCATTAACAATCACAAAGATCCCAATAAATAACTCGATCGAATAATTGCGCGATATTGACCGATAACGACTTAAAGGTTGTTATTGCCTCAGCATTCGGTTGGAAGCATTGCCAAATAAACTGATGGCAGTTATTGTCAAACAGATGATAGTCTCGCTGTTGATAAATTTGTTCGATAGCATTTTGTGCCGCTAACTCACTACTTAACGGCTTACCTAACGAGTCGCAAACAATAAAAATACCTTTGCCTGATCGGTCATCAGTAAAACGACGTGGCGAAACAGGCTTGACTAAGCCATTACCGTCTAGCTCAATAATAGTATTATCACCAACCCAAATACCGGTGTGATCTAATACGCCGCCAATACCACAACAAACAATTGAGCCAATTTCAGGCAACACTTTTTGCTCCGTATCAAAAATATCAGTTGGATAAGTGGCAATAGGACTGTCATGACGATCGAGTTCAGCCAATGTTTGCACACGAAAACTATTCGCACGTTTTCGTTGTTGAGACTTTCTATCATCAGCTAAACCTTTAACAGCCAAAGCTGATACAGCTGCTGCACCAATCCACAATAACGGTAAAGGCATAAGTTCTCCTTAAATCAGGCTTATAATTAGCGTTAACTATTGTCGAAGCGACACTAAAACTATCATTAAAAATGTTACTAATAACAAGATGGTGTAAAAATAGTCAATTTACTATAAAAAATTTGCAAGTAACTGTTTCAAAGTTATGAAATATTAGCAACAATGGCTTAAGTTGATTTTCCTGTTGCTTAGCTAAATTTAGTTGAGCCAAAGCCAAATAGAACCACAACTTACTCTGCGCAGAGCTAAAACTTTCCGTTTCCTTTAATTAAGTAATAAAAGAATGCCATTATGAAAAATATCAAAAAGTCTTCAAAGCTAAAAAATGTCTGTTACGAAATTCGTGGCCAAGTCGCCGCAGAAGCCAAACGTTTAGAAGATGAAGGGCATAAAATTCTTAAGCTTAATATAGGTAACCCTGCGCCATTTGGCTTTGAAGCTCCTGATGATATTCTCAAAGACGTTATTCATAACTTACCTACAGCTCAGGGCTATTGCGAATCAAAAGGTATTTATCCTGCTCGTGTTGCCGTTATGCAGTATTTTCAGCAACAAGGAATTTTAGACATTAGTGTTGATGATATTTTTATCGGTAACGGGGTAAGCGAACTGATTGTTATGGCCATGCAAGGCTTACTAAATAATGACGATGAAGTGTTAATTCCAGCACCTGACTACCCACTTTGGACAGCTGCTGTAGCGCTTTCTGGTGGCAATCCAGTGCACTATGCTTGTGATGAAGAAAATCAATGGTTTCCAGATTTAAAAGACATGGAAAGCAAAATCACACCAAAAACAAAAGCGATTGTCTTAATTAATCCGAATAACCCAACGGGTGCAGTATACAGTGAAGAAATTTTACAAGGTATTATCGAACTTGCTCGTAAGCATAGTTTAATCATCTTTAGTGATGAAATTTACGATAAAATTCTTTATGACCAAGCACAACATATTCCGACAGCACGACTAGCTAATGATGTATTAATTATCACCATGGGCGGCCTATCGAAGAATTACCGTATTGCTGGTTTTCGCGCTGGCTGGATGGTAATAACGGGGCCAAAACTTCATGCTGAAGATTATTTAGAAGGCTTAAATATACTCTCTTCTATGCGCTTATGTGCAAATGTGCCTTGTCAGCATGCTATTCAAACGGCACTAGGCGGTTATCAAAGTATTAACGAGCTAATTCATGAAGACGGCCGCTTGTTAAAACAACGAAATTTAGCCCACGAAATGATCAACAACATTGACGGCTTATCTTGTAACCCGGCAATGGGCGCTTTATATCTGTTTGTCAAAGTTGATCAGGAAAAATTCAACATTACCGACGATGAAAAAATGGTTTTAGATTTATTAAAACAAGAAAAAATTCTATTGGTTCATGGCAGAGCTTTTAATATTGAGCAAAAGAATTACTTTCGCTTAGTTTTCCTGCCTCATGTTGATGAATTAAAACCAGCGATGGAAAAACTAGCAAACTTTTTCGCTAGCTATCGCCAATAGCAATTATCATCAGCTTTTAATAACCGTATTAATTCGTTCTAACCACGATGTGAGAACCAATCAGCAACTATAAGGCAGCCATTATGCAAAGTACTTTTCTAGCTTGGATGTTTAGAATGCCACTTATCAAACGTTGGGCATTAATGTTTTGTGTGAAACCTGAGAATGTTGCAGAGCATTCTCATCAGGTTGCCATAGTTGCACACTTATTAGCGGTGATAAAAAACAAAAAATTTGGTGGCAGCATTAATGCCGACAAAGTTGCCACCGTAGCGCTTTATCACGAAGCCAGTGAAACCCGTTTTGGCGATATTGTTAGCCCAACCAAATATGCCAATGCTGAAATTGCTCGTGAATTTAAAAAAATCGAATATTTGGCCGAAAAACAATGCTTGGCGTCATTGCCTGACGAGTTTCAAGAAATTTTTGCCGATATTATCGTGCAAGATCACGTTGAAGAACAATACAAGCAAATAGTTAAAGCTGCAGACATTTTAGTCGCCTACATAAAAGCACTTGATGAGTTAAATCATCAGAACCATGAATTTGATCATGTCAAAGAACGTTTAGAATTAAAGTTAACCGAGCTTAAGCAAAATATGCCAGAAGTTGAGTATTTTATGGATATATTTTTACAAGCCTGTTCAGCAACGGTAGATAAACTTACTGCTGAACAAGCGAAAAATAGTAATTAAGCAACGACAACTTTACTTTTTCACTATCAAAAATATTAAGCACGCTTAAGTAACCTTAAGCGTGCTTAATAAGTTGATCAAACATCTGCTTTACTTGCAGATCACCAAAGCTATAAATACCCTCTTGTGCAGAAAACGCTCGAAATACCGTTGGAAAATCAGTCGACTCAAAATCATTCATAATAGCGAGTAACCGCCGCTCAGGATAACCTAAGCCGCTTTTATCAGGTGTTCGCCTCTCTTGCGCTTCAATAGCAGGAATTAAAAAAGGCATCACGCTATTTAACGTATCTGCAATAATATGCATCTGTTGATAATCTTGTTTTTGATACAAAGGCCACAATTGCGCCAGTAGTTTTTTATGCTCACTAGATAGTTTTTGGCGGTTTTTCAGTGCGCCTATTAGCTCTTGCTCAGACATAGCAGCAAAACTATACTCATTGCCTTCATTCGGGCGCACAAGATAAATGTTATCAACGGCTGTGTAGTTCGCTAATAAGTGTATAACAAACCAAAAGTTAGCTTGGCAAAATAAGTCATCCTCAAACCAGCATATTACTTCTATATCAACTGGCAGCGCTATGATTTTTTCTATTTCAGGCACTGTTTTAAGGTAATAGTCATCAGTGCTAAAGCCATCATATTCAGCAATAAAGTTTGCACGGTTACGATAAAATTCAGTTAAAGAATTACCTTGAACGTTACCATCAATCAAACATTCTCGAGCTATGATTAGTTCGGCTTCAATCAAACCATGTAGCTGACCTTGCAATGAATCGCCATTAAGAATATGAACTTGCTTCACTTTTCATCCTTTAAGTTGGTAATATTTTACTTTTCGACATGTGCTTACTAAGTTAGAAACACTGAGCCAGATATTTTTAAAAACAGCTATCATTAAAAGTAATTTAGCCAATATATGCAAGCGCGTATATTGGCAATTATCATTAAAACTTAAAGTCATCCAACGATACCTCAACCTAGTTATAACCTAAAACAAAGCCAAATGAAGCGTCTGGTTGGTTATCATTTTTTAAAGGGTGCTGCTGTGCGTAACTCAAAGTTTCGACTAGTTGGTGATTATCGCCACGACAATTCATACGCATACTTTCATGATATTGAGTTAATTCTTTTGTGTTTTTAAAATCATTAATAGAAGCCATAATTTTTTCCTCATCAAATATTGGTGGTAAGTACTTTCCTGTACTTACATATGATTGATTGCAAAACGTACGCCAACAAAGACAAACAAACCAAGCCCATGATTTTAAATAATAAAATAAAAGTAGAAAAGTGTATTTACGATTGCATAAAATAGTAATTTGCATTTTGCAAAGCAGTTTAAGTAGCTATTGGCAAATATGTAGGTAAATATCCTGAATTTAATATTTGTTAACTATGTATCGAAAAGCTATTGCCCGTTAAACTGATAGCTACTTAAGTATTATGCCAGTAGTTACATAGATAAATAATTTAGGAAGTTTTTAAATAATGATAAGAAAACATTTAGGTTTTTTAATTAACCTCATCGCCATTGCACTGTTCATACCCGGTATTTTATTACCGATGTTTTCACTAAATATGGCGATGACAGCTAATGTCAGTGGTGCTGAACTTACCAACACATTGATCGACAAAAACCTGTCTTTGTTACAAACCATTCAAGAGCTGTGGCAAGACGAACGCCTGTTGGTTGCAGGATTAATTTTTGCCTTTTCAATTTGTATTCCAGTCATAAAATTTACGCTGCTAAGCTTTGCTTATGCTAAAAAGCATTCAACATTAGAAGTTAAAATTTATAACTTTATCAGCCAAATTGGAAAATGGTCGATGGCAGACGTATTCGTTGTCGCAATATTCCTTGCTGTGTTATCAACCAACCACGCAGAAACCGCGACACAACAACAATTAGCACTATTTGGCTTCAAGTTAGACTTAATTGTCAGTAGTGAAACGTTATCGGCATTGGGTGCAGGGTTTTATTACTTTACCGCATACTGTTTATTGTCCTTGCTTGGTACAGCTATCAGCCAAAGCAGTATTTCATGTCACGCTAAGAACAGTAATTGATGAGCGTTTTTCAAAATATAACACCGTATTACCGCGGTATTTATAAGCACAATGATTAGCATTATTTGAGTTTGTGATCCTGAAGTTTCATTGTGGCGATTGGTATTTTTTGCAGTATATTGCTGATCACGATATAAACTCAGCAATATATTCCTTTGCATCTTTAGGAGACTTTAGCCTTACAAAATTAATATGTGAATATTCATCGGATGTCATTATGCCAAGGTATTTTTTACGATTAGAATGATAATTCTGTAATGTCCAAAGAATTATCGACTTTCTACTTAAAAAGGTTTTTTGAAACGATTCAACATTCCCAGTGTTAGGCCAAATTTCTCGTTTACTTACAATGCGCTGAATGGCTCTTTTAAATGCTTGAAATACTGTACGACTGAGCGAGTAATCAATCCAAATAACAGTTTGAACCCTAGCCCATTTTAATGAGGAGGTTCTTGAATAATTACCATCAAGAACCCAGCCATCATTTAATATGGCAGCCTGCACCTTAGGAAGAAACTCACTATTTTTCGACTCTTGCCAACTTGGCTTCCAAAATAGTTCATCCATCTCGATATATTTAACATTCAATTTAGCCGCTAATGCTTTGCTAAATGTTGACTTACCGCTGGCGCTAGTACCAACTACATTGATGTTTTTAGCAGTATTCACAGATGCCTCAGTTTATGACGAACGTGGTTAAGCAGCGTAATACTTATTAAAAAGCTGACTATTTAAAGGGCTAATCATTGTTTGCCAAAATATGTACCGAAAACGAGTAAATTTTCTACCTGTTTTAAATTCTTATTTTGTTGCGATTTCACCCTTAACGCAAATTAAACAACCGACGGTTTTAGCATTCAATTACCAATACTCAGTTTACTTATTACACAACATACGAGACGTTAAAAAACAGACCACCCCGTACGCTGAACCAACATTTCTAAGGCTAGAGTACCCAATTTGCTATTGCCAATTTTATCAAGCCCCGGCGACCAAACAGCAATTGACGCTTTGCCCGGAGCAATAGCTAATATGCCTCCACCGACACCGCTTTTTCCAGGTAAGCCAACACGAAAAGCAAATTCACCTGAACCGTCATAGTGCCCACACATCATCATCAACGAATTTATCCGCCTAGCTCTATGCGATGATACAACTCTAGATCCGGTACTTTGATTTACGCCATCAGAGACTAAAAACAACCCTGATTTTGCCAGTTGTTCACAACTCATTGAAATTGAACATTGATGATAATAAACCCCTAACAGTTTATCTATTTGATGCTCAATACGATTGAATGAGGCCATAAAATGCGCTAATGATGAATTACGATGTCCTGATGCAAGCTCCGACATAGCGACTTTTTCATCAATACCTACGCTATCGTCATTGGCAATATAACGAACGAATTGCAAAATTTCAGCCAACGATTCTTTAGGCTCATGCCCCATCATAATTGCATCAACAATGGCAATAGCACCGGCATTTATAAACGGGTTACGTGGTTTACCATGTTCATGTTCCAGTTGAACAATAGAGTTAAATGGATCGCCCGACGGCTCTCGACCAACTTTTGTCCACACCCTATCGCCTATTTTTCCTAATGCTAGCGTTAGGCTAAATACCTTAGATATACTTTGAATTGAAAATAACTGTTGAGCACACCCTGCGCTAAACACTTGCCCATTTGGCAAAGCGACTGAAATACCAAATTGATTTGGGTTGATTGTCGCAAGTTCAGGAATATAATCAGCAACTTTGCCTCTGTCTGTATTCTCACTCATGAACTCGGCAATTTCATTTAAAATTTCTTGCAAGTCTTTTCACTCTATCACTATCAATGGTGATGTTTTTATCACAATAAAACAGGCAAGGACAAAGATAATTTTATTTTTTAATAGCATTTAACAAAATAGATTAATACGTGCCGAGTTACTTCTTTAATATTGAGCGGTAACACACAAAATTTTTGCTCACTTTAATGGCTAATATTATGCCATGTTAAAAAAAAATTTTAGTGGCCTAAAGTGTGAAAATAGTATTTACGCTGCATAGTTTCAAGCGCTACTGTGTATAGCACCTTAATAACAAACTGGTTTTAAGTATTGCAATGCTTAAAGACACCATCAAATGATATTACACCAACATTAACGCCAACATTAGAGAGAATTTTTACTACATTCATACGCCTTTCTTCTTAAATTCATCTTTTAACTCATGTAGTAATATAAAGCTAAAGCCAATCAAAGCAATATTAGTAGTAACAGGGTTAAATGCTTCAATAAGTAAATGAGGCTGCATCATAGCAACAAAACCTAACAAGCCTGTAAGCCCTATAATATTAATTAAAATAATCGCTTTTGAACGATATAAAACAAAAAACAATATCCCGAAGATAACCTCACCTGCGCCTGCTATTTTAGTCACAAAGTAAGAAAGCTCTATTGATAAACCTAAACTAGATGTCATCAATTTTTCTAGTGGGGCTATATGCACAAGCTTTGGGAAAATACCTTGATATAGCCAACTAAAGGCAATGATGAACCGTGCAATTTGTATTGATGACAAGGTGAACCTCTTTACTACTGAATTGAATTATTTGATTTTCGTTGAACCTATATTGACGTTACTGGCATATACATAACCAATCAAAACAACAATAGGAATATTCTTAACTATGGGTCCAAATGGATGCAACCAAAAACTCGGATCTATAAACGTTAAAAGTAAGGTGTAAATTGCAATTACGCATACTTGCACAATACAACATAACTTGCTTTTAACTGATGTTATTAACCAAAGCCCAAGTATTATGTCTAAGATTCCGCCAGCATAAATTGATACATCGGCAATTGCCCCTGTGATATTGGCGTTCGCTAATATTTCATAGCCAATTTCTGGGGAGAAAAACACAGAGGTCAGCCCAGTAAAAATCCATAAAAAAGCTAGTGAGTATTTTGCAGCTTGGTCTAATACTTTTGTAAATATTGGTTGATTAAGATTAAAGTTATTCACTAATAGTTCCTTTAACTTTCATTTAAGTAATCATTTAAGCCAATGGAAACGGTTTAAAAACCATTAACCAGAATATGCCTAATATGGCAATAAAGGCAGGAATACCTAGTAGCGTCCATGTTCTCATTAATGACTTAAACTCAGGTGTTACGTTTTTAGCATCTACCGAGAGTTTAGCCAGTTCTCGTAGCTTGTATTGAATGCGAAGTACAGGTATCCAACAAGTGCCAATAAATGCAAACAATCCCATAACCCAATAAAACCAAGGCGCAGAAAATGAATAGCCCTGCATATTCATCAAATACACGCCTGTAACTATTTGGGTAATAACAGCAGGTGTTGTAAATACCCAATCCCCTAGAATAACGTGTTGAGCGGTTACATAAATGGCTTGTGGGTTATTAGAACGATTTGCCATAAACATGAAAAAGGCGATACCTGCACCAGTACCAGTTACAACTACAGCCGCCAATATGTGGATTAGCTTGAATATTAAGTAATGCTCCATTATGTGTCCCTTGCCTCACCTTTAGATATAACCCTTTCTTCAAAATGAATATCTAACGCTTCAAAATCATTCTTAAACTCGTTCAACTCAATCAAACCAACACAAGGCATAGCGCCAGTTTCTTGTTGTGAGCTGTGACCATCAATATTTAAAAGTTTTCTTGCTAAGATAATGGTGGAAAGTGTTGGAATATAAGGGCCATTACCTTTTGGTGCGTATAGAACCCATTTTACTTCTTTTGCATTACCATCGATGTTTTTACCTTTTATAAGAACTTCCATCGCGCCCTTGTCACTACCAAAAGGAAGAAAGACATTACTTGTGCTAACAATAGCTTTTGATAAAGGAGCCCAGCTTTTGACTAAACCTACTTTAGATAGGTAAGCCATACCAACCATAGTTAAATGTAATATTGGGAGCTCTAACCCAGCTTGAAAGCTAACTTGCTGCGTTACGCCATAACGGCCAGGAAATAGCTCTAGATCTGGTACATCTACATTGGCTAAATGACGTTTTCCTACAAAGCCGCTAAAATCATTTACCTTAGAATCCATCCAACCATAAACATCTTGCCAACAACCACCTTTAAATACATTAAGAGGATGCCCTGTATACGACAGTATGGCCTTGACTGTTGCTAAACCACGTTCAGCCTTATTACCGGGCGCAATGGATAAATCAATTGATTCAAGCACGCTAAACTGATCTTGGTAATGCTCAACAACTGCTGAAGATAACCCTGGTACAGAGCTAGCACCACTTACAATTAGTACGTTTTTATCTTTAGCTTGCTGATCTAAAACGCCAATGTCACAAACGAATCTTCTGTCATCAGCCAAATCTATATAATGGGCACCACATTCAATACATGCTTTTGGCACACGATAATCTTGCCCCTGAAAAGGTCCACTGGTATGAATAACAAGGTATGGTGAAATTGCCGATAATCGTGCTTTGAAGTCATCAGCGAAAATATCAACTACCAGAGGCTCTACACTCGCTAACGCGGAGTCTTTCAGGTTTTCGACCAATGCAGAAGATTTACTTAAACTTCTGCCAGCTATAAATATCGTTATGCCCTCAATACCAGCTAAGTTTTCAACAATTCTTTTCCCAAAATTCCCATAACCACCTAGAACCACTATGTTTTTCATTCTTCCATTCACTGGGTTATTTCCTTACTTAATCCTTACATGAAATATCAAAGTCCACATGATAGTGCTCATCATGTCTAACCCATGAACGCTTTTCAGAAAACTGAATGTGTTTTTTAAGATATGTTCCGTATGATGTTTTAAATAGCTCAGGCTGTAATTTAGGATCAAATATAACTCGCCATAAATTCACACCTTGAGTAACAGACTCTTTATGAAGAGCGACAATATGTGCAGCTAAACCAACATAATCGATAGTGTACTCACCGTATTTCCCTTTACTATCAAATTCAATATCGTAACCAAACTTGTTTAAAGGGTGTGTTGGCAAATGCACTGATTGACCCGACTCATCTAGTACGGGTGTCATAAAGTCTACTGATAAACCATTACGGTGAGTTTTATGGGGTTTGAACTGCCCACCTTCTTTGAAGCCCGTTTCAGCATATTTAAAAACCTTATCAGGTTGTTCTGTTTCTAAAGATTTATAGGCGTTTACTATGATGCTGTTTACTTGAGAATGAACATAAACTCTACCGGCTAACCGACCGATAGCACTATAAGCGACAAAATTTTCACCAGAGCTTGGTAGTTCTATACCTTTTTCCAAACGCCCTTTTGATGTGGTTCCATAACAGGTACTTTCCTCAGCCATTACAGGTACTGATAGCATGAAGAACGCCAAAATAGTATGCTTCATTTCGAACACCTTACTGATGATTTGCTCTTAGTTAAGTTTAGTTTTTTCGCGACCTCTGCAATACAAACGTCTTTATCTACTACCCACAAACCATAGCTAATCGGTAATACTTCAACACCTGCACGCTTAAATAATTTATAAGTATTTAATTCAAAGAAGTCTGCCCATGGTCCGGGAAATCCAATTAGGTCTATTGCCAAGTACTGATTGTTATAGCGACACAGAATATCAACTTCTGTTCCTGCTATTGTATAACCAGGCCATGTTTGAATATCTAATGTATCTAATTCTCTTACTACACTTTGCTGAAAGTCATCAAGTTCAGAAGTTACTGAATGAGTTGCTTCAAATTCACTAATAGAATCCAAATATCTACGTAACAAGTTATGCTCTGGTAATTGAGTTTCATCTATCGATAAAAACAACAATTGTTTCTGACGTGCCCTAGTAATGGTAACGTTAAAAACATCAGCTTTATTCAAGTAAACAGCAGCGCGTTTCGAGTCATTATCAACTGAAAAAGAGATAAGCATAATGTCTCTTTCTTCTCCCTGAAAACCATAAGGGGTTGCGACACGGATTTTATGCCTAATAATTTCAGCTTCACTGAAACTGTCTTCAATTTCTTTAGCTATGTACTCTGCTTGATGCCTAAAAGGAGAGATAACGCCTATGCTATGGTTAATTCCTGCTTGTATATCTTCACGAATTTGGCCCTTAATAGATTCTATTACATGCTTAGCTTCAAGATGGTTAACACCAGATTTATCCCTTGTTCCCTCTACTCTTTGTAAGTGAAGATGACCACTGCTAGTACACGGCCTATGCTGCATTACTTTCAATTTACTTTGATAAAAACGTTCGTTACTAAAGTGAATAAGTTCAGGTTTACTTCTAAAATGCTCATCCAAAAACGCCAACTGATGATGACTACTTATCGCATTTAACGTCAAATCTAAAATTGAATTGTCACGATAACTCACTACTCCTTCACTATCTGGTGTGAGATCATTTCTAGTCGTTAACTGGGCTTCTTTGCTTTTGGCCAAGAAAGAGTAATGTCTTAGTTGTTTAGTATCTCCAACTACCATTGCTCTTTTCGCTCGATAAAGTGCTGGTAAGCAACTACTAATATTACATTGCGTTGCTTCATCAATGATAACTAAATCGAACATTTCTGCTTTTAAAGGTAATACTCGGTGCAGTGTATTAAGGCTAACCAACCAAACAGGAAAGGCTGAAAGAAGTGCAGAATACTCAATATCATCAAATAGCTCAAATTGCCTTTTCGACGTACGGCTGCGTATAGCTTTATTAAAAGCTTGTAACGATTTTCTTTCTTTTTCTACTAACGCTTTTAAACTTCGATTTTTTAGTGCATTTAAATATGTACCAGCAAGGTCTTCTCGCTCAATATTTTTACTATTGATTTCATTCAAAGCAGTCCACTGTTTAGCTAACTGTTTAATTCCATTACGAGACAAAGCTAAATATATGCGCGTCATCCATTGAGAGTAATCTTGCTCTAATCCCTTTAATCTTTGACCTCTTACGATAGCTTTATGACAAAACTTAACAAAGTGTTTTTCTAATCTGTTTAGTGAGTTATTGAGCGCTTTTAATTCTGATTCACATACGTCTGGTTCTTTATTTAATTCTTCAGCGAAATATCCCGCTAAAAGATCAGCGATATAACCTTTTAGTTTTTTAAGAAACTCTTTCTGACCTGCTCGAATAGATACATCACTTAAACCAAAGTTTTCATCTAACTTATCCGCAATTACATCCAACGCAGCATCATTATTAGCAACGATGAGTACAGACTCGCCTCGTGCCATATGTTCTGCTGCGATAGCGGCTATTGTATAGCTTTTTCCAGTCCCCGGAGGGCCAGAAGCACACCCTAAATGAGCATTAGCCGCAATTGAAATAACCTTCTTTTGTGGTGTCGAAAGTAAGCCTGGTAGATAATCATACTTAAGAAGTTTGCTGTATTGGGTCGTTGTAACAGAGTTTTCTTTCGATAACAGTAGCTCAGATAGAGGAGCAGATAATATATTCGACTCAATAATCTCTTCTAGTTCGTGAAGTACACCACGGCTACTTGCTGATCTCTCAATAAAAACCAACATAGAAGCAGGAAGGAGCGTTGGTGTTTTTCTTCTTAGTGCCTTCTTAATTTCATCTGAATTAACCAGATTGGGAAAGTTCAGAAGCTCAAGACAATTTAAATCTAACGGACTATTTTTAAGCCACGAAGTCCAAAGTGAAGCGGATTGAATGTTGCCACTGCCTTCAAGGTCAGGAGTGCTATCACCTTCTGGCATTAGTAACTGAGTTAGTGATTCATTTATTTCTGGTGTTTGTTCATTTACGGAAAAGTAATAGTTGCCGCTTTCGTTTTCAATGGAAGCCTCATTAAACAACAGAGGTGAGACAACCTGCTTTAATTCACCTTTTACCTCCAACTTACCAACTAAAATAAAACTCGCATAAAGCAGTACACGCTCACGTTGATATACTTCAACACGTTTCATCATTTGCTCTGCAAACGCTGTTGGAATTGGCATACGAGGAAGAAAGCCTGAGCCTAAATCATCTTGTCCCTCTATAATTAGGCAATCTTCTTGTTTGAGTTTGTTTAAGTTCCATAAATTGAGGTCTGTACTATCTTCCTTGTAGCAATCTCGGTAGTAGGAAAGTATATTTGGGATAGACACTGTTATAGCGTTCCTGATCGAATGAATTTACTTACCAGTAAGGCAGTTTCTTTTGGTTTTGCTTGTAAGATAAAATGAGGTCCTTCAATCGTTATGTACTCAATATCGATGAATACTTTGTTAAACTCTCGGCCTTTTTTTGATGATATCAGCCTATCAGAAAGTGCTCTAATATAAATTGCTGGAATGCCAAAAGTCATCTCTGGAAGCCATTGATGACTCATTACCTCTAACCTACTTTTTAGCACATGTTCAGGAATAGATTTAATCACTTTAACAAATTTAGATAAAAGCTCTTTTGAAGCTCCTTGCCCAAGAAAAAGAGACTTATAAACGATATTTGATAATGGTGCTGAAGCCAAGGCTTTAATAGGCAAGCGCTTAGCTATTTGTAGTAAATATTTATTAGGCGAACTAAGAAAACTAGCAACGAAGATCACACCTTTCATATTTGAAGAATTTAGCTTAAGCAACTCAAGAACAATACCGCCAGCAAAAGATTCAGCTAATAATATATAACCTTCTGTTGGCAATTGTTTATTTATATTGCCAGCTAAATCAGCATATTCTTGAGGGCCAGATTGAGGCAAAGAAAGAACTAAATGGTTTCCATCATAATACGACAGAAACTCTGCAAATAATTCTCCAGTTCCATCCATGCCAGGCAACAACACTAATTTAGCAATAACTAATATCCTTCTAAGTAAGCAATATCACGTTAAAACCTATTACTTATCCACCAAGCTAACTTTATTTTTTTGAAGAACTTTTCCGTAACAATGGCTTTTTTCAAGCGATTTTTGAGCGTTTTACGTGCATGTATTGCTAATTCTTGCCCCGCTGCTTGCTGGTAGTCTTGCTGGCAATTTCTTAACAACGGAGTCAATTCTTCTAACTTATTTTCAAGTGCGTTACTACCTAACTCTAAAACAACTAAAAGTGTTGAATAAACATATTTTTCGTTTTCTATAAGTTCTTCGTAATCTATTACTTCAATATCTTCATAAGTTAATTCCTGACCCGTTCTAATAAGCTCATAGGCATACCATAAACGCATATTATGAACCGTATTATCAGGTTGTTGCTGAATGCCTTGGTGAATTGCTGCCGTCGCATCATCCCATCGCCCTAGCATTTGAAGCGCTAACCGATAATGATAAAAAACAAATGCAGGAAGCTCACTTTTTTCTTTAGTTCTTTCAAAGAGTTTAATCAAGCTATGATAGTGACCTGCATTGACATAACCATTGCCTAACTGCGCCACTAAAGTAGGTGCTTCAATAATTCGTTCAAAAAACATATCAATTACATGGTCTGGCGGCGTTATTCCTTTATCATTCCAAAACTCTAACAATGCCAAAAACGCCCCTATCCAATGTTCACCGTTTGCATAACTTTGAATATCTTTTAATACATGTTTGTATTTATTGTTATCTTCTCGATTTAAACACTTATCTGCATAAAAATATGACTGTTCTCTTGTTAAGTCATTTATTTTCTCTCTAAATAGACTGGTTAATTTTTCAAAACTAAACTTCTCATTTAGGGAGATGAATGATTGATTTAAACACCAATAATCTGATTCCTTAGCAACAAGTGATTGTTTAAATGTCTCAAACGCTTCATTTGCACGGTCTAATTTACACAAAACACCTATTTTACGAGTGGTTGCATAACTTACAGTTCTTTGTTCTTCAAAGACATTTATAGCTGCTAGTGCTTCTTCATACTTTTCATTTTCTACTAAGCAATCAACATAAGTCATAACAATGTATTGCTCATTAGGCGACAATTCGAAAGCTTTACGCAAATATTTTTGAGCTATTTCTTTTTCATTATTACTGCCATGCTTGAGCAAGTTTTCGCCGGCATAACAAAGTACATCAGGGTCATGTCTGTTTTGTTCTACACTCTTATGACAACAGTCTATATAATCTTGTTTGCATTTTACTTGCTCTAACAAATCAAAAAGCTTTTTCCACAAATAAGCATAGCCATGAACACTGAACAATATTTTTTTCAAGCTTTCTATTGCCAACTTCTTCTGACCAATGTCTATTAACAAATCAACTTTTTGCATTGTTAATTCAATGGGTAATTCATCTTTCCAAGGCGTACTTTCAAGAATACCTAAGGCTTTTTTGTATTCCCCTTTATCAACATAGAATTGAACTTTGTCTTGATATGAAGGAATAAAGTATAAATCACAATTTAATGACTTTTCATACAACGCAAATTTCTCTTCATAATCTTTAGTTATGTAAGCCAAATCACGCCATACATGGGGTAAATATGGAGATTGTTGTGACAATTCTTTCGCAAGTTCAAACGGCACTTCGCATATGCCTTGTTCATCTGAAATGCTTATTAAATGCTCCCAAGCCCATCGATAATCAATATTATTCCTTACAGCATTTTTAAGTGGCTCTATGGCTTCTGCCTTTTTACCAAGTTTGATAAGCAAATCAGCCAAAAAACCATATAATACGCCGTCATTTGGGTCGTGCTTGATCCCATTATTTAAAACTTCAATTGCTGCTTGTACATCTTCATGTTTTTCAAGAAGCTCACATTGCCTTTTCGTTACATCAGCCCATGCAGGGTTCATAATCAATGCTTGGGAATTTGCTTCTATAGATTGTTCAATGTTCCCTTCAAGTTCATGCAACTGTCCTAAATCACTATATATTCTAGGTGTTAAAGGAAATTTACTTTGGCCTTCTAACAGCAATTCTTTTGCTTTAACCAAATCACCATATTGCTTAAAATAACTAGCCGCCAAACTGTATGTGTACCAAAGGTGACCATGTTGGTTCAACAAATAATCAATGAATTCTTTTAGTTTTGCTTGGCTCAAAATTGATTTTGCTTCAAACCAATAGTTCCACGCAGAGTCACCAAAAATGACTTGTACTTGCATTTGTGAAAAAACATACGCTAAAGATGCTTCTTTTTCTTCTTTACTGATACTCGCTTTCATTAAGGTAAAAAAAGCTAAATCATTATCAACAGCGCGTGATAACACCTGTTTTGTTAACTCTCTAGTTTCTTCAAAATCCCCTAATTTAAAATAGCATTTAGCCAAATAACTTTGATTAATATGCTCTCCAACAATATTTTTACAAGTATCTTTAGCTTGAGATAGTGCTTGTTCGAACAGCCCCAGCTTTAATCTAACATCAATCAGTTGCCTTCTGATTACGCCATAGTCTGGTCTTAACTCGACAAAAGTAGTTAATACTTTTTCTTGAAAAACAGGGTCACTATGCCAATCGGCAATATAGTCAAGTATTTGGGTATTTTGAGAGTTTCTGCCATATAGCTCTTCAAGAATAGAGTCTATTTGGGCTGTGTCGCCCCTTTTAAACAGCAGTCTAAAGTAGCTATTAGCATATTTATAAATAAAAGGGTTTTCATTGAAACAAGCTTGGAAAAAGTCCAATGCTGACCCTATATTCCCTAACCTTTCATCTTTTCTTGCAACAATTTCGTTAAAATCTTTTATTGCAATATGGGGTTTAATTTGATTTTCGATACTCTCAAAGCGTTCAATTAGCCCTCTATCTATTAACTTATTTGAAAGATAATTTATGAGATTGTTATCGTCAGGATGAAGTGCCAATGCTTCAAATAGATAATCTATTCCAACATGTTCTTGTTCTAGCAATTCATAAGCTTTAAAAAGAGATATCGCAGGTGCAGCAGAGCGAACTTTATATTTATTAAATCGCTCTTTTAGGAAGTCTATTGATGCTTGCTCTCTTTTTAAATATCGCGATGCTTTGAAGTAGCTTTCAATATAGCTACTATTGGTTTCATCCAAACAATATGCGTAAAGATAATGCTCAGTTGCAAGTTCAAAAGATTGCTGAGACCAATAGTAATTTGCAATTAACCAATGAGAGTAAGCAGAATAACTACCTAATTCTTTCAATTGATACAATGATTGGGTTGTTAATTTACTTTGCTCATTAGTGTCATAAACTTGGTCAAAAAGTGTCCCAAGCAAGTCTAAATCTACATTGCTCTCCAAATAGTCGCTCAGCATTGTTAAGCCTTCATCACGCTTACCAAGATCTCTTAAGCAAAAATACTTTGAATTAAGTAGTAACGTCTCACTTTTATATTTACTTAATAGTTTATTGTTTAACTCAAGAATATTTGTCGTATCATTATTCCAAGCAGCAAAGCTTCTATCAACTCGTAGCGTTATCCTATGCTCAGGCGCTATTGCTTTAAGCTTGGCTAATGCAGCTTTCGCCGCTAAATAGTCATTTTTTTCCTCCGCTACACTATAACTGTCCCATAGCGGATAAAGCTCAGAGGCTGGAAAACTATACTTTGACAATAAATTTGATTTTTCAGATGGAACAAAGACAATACAACGGGCACCACTATAACCTTCACTTGCTATGGTTTCCTTAGTCAGCATTTCTTGCATTATTGGCTGTGATGGGTCCATAACATACAAAGTTCCCACTTGCTTGTTAAAACCAATAACGGCCTGAATATGTGCAGAAAACCCATTGGTAGTTACTAACGCAAAAGGAATATCATTTTCAATTAATTCATAAGCAAGCTCACTTTCTAGCTCAAACTCTAAAAAGCTAAAATTATTGTCCCGTAACCACTGCCGCTCTTTTGTTGCAGGTGTTCCATCAAAACATATAGCATCTGCAATATCCTTTGAGTCGAACTTTTGCCCCCAATAACTACAAAGCGCTGCCAGTGTAGTAGGAGCACATGTCATATGTTCTTGTTTGAGAAAAGGAACATCTAGTACCTTCCTATTTAGAACACCTTTTGAATTTTTAAGGTTTTCAGTAACAATTTTCCAATAAGTGCTTTTATGCGCGGACAGAATCTCTATTGCTTTATCAATTTCTTGCTCGTTAATTGCAATCTGCCCTTTCCAAGCTAATAAAAATTGCTCGTCACGCTTATCTTTTATAATACGAGATTTTTCAAACTGTTCGATAGCATGTTTACATTTAGGCCAATCATGATTCCCTGCAAGCAATTGAGCGTATTCCAACCAAACATTAGCAGATTGATATTTATCAATATGCAGTTCATACAAAGCAATTGATGCATTAACACCATCCACTTTGGTAAGAATATTAGACAAACATCTTAAATTATAAGGTGATGGGTAGGCGTCAAAATGCTTTTCAGCTTGCTCTTTAGCTTCAACTAATTCGTTCTGTTCATTTAACAACTGAATTTTTAAAGAGGTGAGCCAACTATCTGAAGGCTCAATAATTATTGCCTCATCTATTAAAGAATCAGCCTTAGAATAGTTATTAAATATTCTTTGTATAATTGATTTGAAACCTAATAAATCCGATTTGTGCTTATCAACACTTAAAATAATCGATTCAACTTCTTTCACAAATTCGTTTGCTAGGATTGGACCTAACTTATTTAACTTATAGAAAAGCATTCTAGTTAGTAAATCAGGACAGGTTTTTTCCTCTCGCCATAGCCTTAGCAATAAAGCATCTGACTTTCTGTCTCCACCTAGGTTCATATACAACCTAATAGCAATTAACTTACTTTCACGTTTATCCCATGTTTCTATTGGCCCCCACTCACTTTCAGCTTTAGCTAAAGCGTCATGGTAAAGCCCTACTTTACAAAGGTCTTTGATTGAATCAATGATGGAAGTTGTTAATTTAGGTGCTGAAATGAGATCTGACAAGTGTACTAATCCTTTAATAATATGTTTCCCTTGAGAAGAAACTTATCATTAAACAATTGTTATTTATATAGTTACACGCTTATTTTGAATTTAGTCGGTTACTTGAAAGACAATTATTATTGTGATTTAAACCGGTATTGAAAATTGTAAAAAGCCTGTAATTTTCAATACCGACTTTTCTTAATGTAGTAGGAGGAATGGGACGAGTATGACTACTTGCTTTATTCAATAAAGTGGCCAATAGCGTAAACTAATGAAGGCTTAAAGTTTGTTTTAAGTTTTGGACTTATCCGCTCTTTTGCTATTATGGCGGCTTTCATACCAATTGAATTAAATCAGTGATCAATTATAAGTGAGAATAAACATTCAAGAAAAGGCGTTTGATTGATTCTTACATAGATGTAAGTCAATAGAACAATGCAGGAGCATATTGTCGAGCAATAGCTGGCTATTGGGATTGAAAGCAACGCTGACATTGAATATTTAGACCGCCTTAGAATGATCGATTGTTTATTTTAGTTGGTATTAGTTCCCTATAAGGCAGCAGCACTGCGTGGCAGTTTTTCAACTTAGAGATTATCAACAAGAAGCCGTTTCTTCGGTGCTCAAACACTTTCGAAAACCAATGAATCTGCGGTGATTGTATTACCTACAGGCTCAGGTAAAAGTTTGGTCATTGCCGAGCTTGCTCGCTTGGCAAAGCGAAAAATATTGGTACTCACCCATGTGAAAGAATTGGTCGAGCAAAACCATCAAAAATATGAAAGCTATGGTGTTACCGCCGGTATTTATTCAGCCGGATTAAAACTGAAAGAAACGCAGCACCAAGTCACATTCGCCAGCATACAATCGGCAGCCCGCAATCTAAATGACTTTAATGATCCCTACTCCTTAATTATTATTGACGAATGTCATCGAGTTAACTTAGCTAGCCCTGACTTGTCTAATGAAAAACCTACAGATAACACTAAAGACAACGCTAAAAGTAAGCCTAAGAGTAAAGGTAAAGTCGACCCCAAAAAGCCATCACAAGAAAACGCAAGCAAGCCGTCCAATAGTAATCAGTACCAACAAATTATTGAAAAGTTGATGCAAGTTAATCCCGAGGTAAAGTTATTGGGTTTAACCGCAACCCCTTATCGTTTAGGGTTGGGCTGGATTTATAAAAAGCATTACCGTGGTTTTATGCGAAGTGAAGAAAAACGGCCTTTTGAACACTGTATTTATGAACTACCCATTCGTAACTTAATTAAACGTAAATATTTAACCCAGCCCAATTTAGTTGATGCCACCATAGAGCACTATGACTTTAGCAGCCTGCGGTCAAACGCCTCTGGCGAATATAGTCCTTCGGATATGAATCATCTATTAAACAAAAATCCCCGGGTGACTCAAAGCATTATCGAGCAGGTCATTGAGTTAGGCGGTAAACGTCAAGGTATAATGATATTTGCAGCTACCGTTGAGCATGCAAAAGAAGTCTTTAGTTATTTACCTCCCAAACTGAGTGCCTTAATTACCGGCGCTACCGACAACACTGAACGCGATAAGTTAATTAAGGCCTTCAAGCGTAAAGAAATTAAATATCTGGTGAATGTGTCAGTATTAACCACGGGCTTTGACGCCCCCCATGTCGACATGATTGCGATATTACGGCCAACACAATCAGTGAGTCTCTATCAGCAAATCATCGGTCGAGGTTTGCGTTTGAGTGATAACAAAAAAGATTGCTTGGTGATTGATTATACCGGCAATGATTTTGATCTCTATCATCCCGAAGTCGGCGAGAAAAAACCGAATAGCAAAAGTCAGCCGGTACAAGTGGTTTGCCCGAGCTGTGAATTTCCCAATATATTTTGGGGCGTTTGTGACGATGACGGATATTTAGTGGAACACTACGGCCGACGATGCAAAGGCCTCGTCGATACTGGCAGTGAAAAGCAAGAATATCGAGTAGAAAGCCAGAGTCAATGTGACTATCGTTTTGTATTTAAAGAATGCCCTCACTGCGGTGGTGAAAATGACATAGCTGCTCGTAATTGTTTACAGTGCCTTGAAGTATTGGTTGACCCCGATGATATGTTAAAAAAAGCACTGAAACTTAAAGATTCAAAAATTATTCGCTGCGCAGGTCTTAATTTAACCAGAGTTAATGGCAAGGCCAGTAATAAGCTAAGTGATAAAGGCGCTGATAAGTTAAAAATCACTTACCATGATGAAGAAGGTACTGATCTTACTGAGTCTTTTGACTTCGCTAAGCCGAATCAAGTTAAAGCATTCAATGCAATTTTTGCTAAACGCCTCAGCGCTAAAATCAGCGTGCAGCTGGGCACTACTGAGTCGTTTGAAGTGACTACTCTTGAACAAGCATTAAAGTTAGCTAACATATTGCCGTGCCCTGACTTTGTTATTGCCAGAAAACAAAAGTATTACTGGCGTATCAAAGACAGGCTTTTTGACTATCAAGGTAAATACCGAAAAGCCAATGAGCTTAAGTAAATTTAATGGCTAAATGCAAAATAAAATTATGAGTGAGTGTCTAGCTAAAACATTGATGAATTGTTTACATTTAAAACTAAAATACGATGAAAACACCACGTTTCACTAAGATGCAATAATAGTTAGCAAGAATATAAAGCAAATTAAACACTTTATATACTACATATTATATAAAGTGGCTTCTCCCTCAGTGGTATTATTGGCAGCCTTAGTTAACAAATTTGCCATAGAGTTTATTTTGAATAGGTCGTTTAGCTAAATAAATAGCTTCATTATTTCTCATTTCCTTAATTTTACTAAAAGAAAGGTATTCAGGTATTAACTTGAAATAGTCATAGTTATTTACATCATCAAATTTAATGCTATTCACAACTGCATTTTGCCATTGGTAGGCAACCCTTCCATAAACTATCGCCACGGTATCATCAGTCACACTTACCACTTTAGCTAATCTATATTTATGTTTACTTTTTAGTACATCACTGATTAATCTCATGTCTAAAAAGTAAATATCATTCACTTTGGGGTTCAAAATCAAAATAGAAGCTTCTGCTTGCTCTGCTTTATGAAATGCATATTTTCCATAGACAAAATAAGAAACCACTAATAAACAAACCAATAGCACAAGCTTATTTAACGTGATTGAAAACTTTGTATTTACATGTTCTGACTCAAGGCTGTGTGACACTTTAATTATCCTTTTAAAGTTAAAAATAGCTATGCTAGCTTTTTTGATTTAGCCATATAGACAAAATGGCTTCTCATAACGTGATAGCATCATGAAATATAACATATTTCTGGTTACCTAGATACTCATCAAACATCTACTCAAGTGGTCTAAGTTGAAGGCCATTATGAAACAAAACCAACATTGAACTAACTAAGCAACCCATCATATTGCATAGTTAGCATTAAAAACACATGACACGCCATTACACAGCTTTGCCATTTATGCCTTCTTGTAACCTTGAAAACTTAAAAAAGCAAAAATCCGCTAACCTTTCGGTTAGCGGATTCTTTAATGTGACGCTGAGATAAATATCTTGAATGCTAGAAAGCAAAAAACCCGTCAACCTTTCGATTAACGGGCTTTTCTTAATGTGGCGGTGAGATAGAGATTTGAACTCTAGAAGGGCTACAAACCCTTGCCGGTTTTCAAGACCGGTGCTTTCGACCACTCAGCCATCTCACCTGAAGTTAAAAAGCATTGCTGCTTCAGAACGAGGCGAATATTAAATACTGTGCGACTGTTTGTAAAGTGCTAATTTGCAATAATTGCCATTTTATTTCATTTTTCTTACTGTTTGCTGATTAAAGCAGCAAACAGGTGATATTATCCTCATTTCATCAACAGATACCACTGAACACGGCCCTTACATATTGAAACATTAGTATGTAATAACAACACGGCTATCAACTGTTATACTTTCATGTCGTTAATTTTCGAGGAAATATTGTGCCTAAATCTAGTCAGTCAGTCGCTGAGCGAAGTTTATTTAGTTTAACTTGGCCTATTTTTATTGATCTATTTTTTATTTTTATGATCAATGTGACTGATGCTTGGTTTTTAAGTCGTATATCAGATTCAGCCGCGGCTTCCATCGGCGCCATTATGCCAATTTTAGGTATCGCCTTTGCGCTCTACTCGACTTTGCATCAAGGTGGTAGTAGTGTCGCAGCCCAACGTATAGGCGCAGGCGATCATAGCAAACTGGCAACAACCTATGGCGTGCTTTTTGTAATACTGCTGTTCGTCGGTATTTTGTTAACCATACTCATGACGCTATTTGCCACAGATTTTGCTCAATGGATGGGGCTTAAAGATGACATGGCAGGAATGGCAAGCATCTATTTACACACCATTGGCATGGGCACTTGGGTGCTAGCCATTCGCTTTGCTGCTGCAGCGGTTCTGACATCGCAAGGAAAAACCCACTGGAACATGTGGTCAACAGCAGTGATGACGGTAGTGAACATACTTTTTAACTATTTACTCATTGATGGTAAATTTGGTTTCCCTGCTCTTGGCGTACAAGGTATCGCCTACGCTTCGGTTACAGCTTGGGTCATTAGTTTATGCTTCACATTAACGATTATTGCTAAGCATTTAAAAATTAAAATTTCGTTACCGAGTAGTTGGACGTTTTTCAAGCAAGACGCAGCTCCCATTCTCAAAATTGCCACGCCATCAGTTTTAGAGCCTATGTCTTGGCAGTTTACCCAAATCTTAATGACAGTAATGGTGGTAACCATGGGGGAATTAGCACTAGCAACACGCATTTATAGCTTTAACTTACTCTTTACCGCTATTTTATACGGCTTTGCCATTAGCTCTGGCGTACAAATAAAAGTGGCACATTATATTGGTGCCAAACGTTTTGAAGATGCCCATAACCAGCTGATGTCGGGTATAAAGCTCGGCATTGTCGGCGCTATGTTCTTTGTATTTGTGTTATTAATATTTTCTGATCATTGGTTTGCAATGTTTACTAGCAATACTGATATTTGGGCAATGGGCAAGCTTATACTATTAGTTGCTATTGTAGGTGAGTTTGGCCGTAGTTTTAATCTCATTGTTGGTGCGTCACTTCGAGCCTCTGGCGATGCCAAATATGTTTCAACTGTCGGCTTTATTATTATGTGGTTTATCGCACTGCCTTTGGCTTGGCTTTTCGGTCTGCATTTTGCCTACGGTTTAGTCGGTATTTGGGTAGCAACTAGCTTAGATGAGTGTATGCGGGGTTTTATTGCCTTGAAGCGTTGGCAAACAGGCAAGTGGCGAACAAAAGGTGTGTATGCCGAAGAAGTTCCCATTCACGACCCAAGTATCAATGAAAGCATTGATTGCCAAGAAGCAAACGACTGTCAAGAAGCGTTGTTAAACAATCCCACGTTTATAGAGCCTAAAAAAAGCGAATAAGCACTTAATAATAAAAAAGCCGCTAAACCATTCAAACAAGGTTAGCGGCTTTATCTTTTATGATGTTAAATCTTGCCTTTAATGGTGTAAAAACCTTTCATGGTTAACGACACTACAACGGGCTCGTCGCTTTTATTTTTCCAATACCAGCCATGCACGCCTTTAAATGGCGTAGTAAGCGAGCCTTTCATATTGTTTGATGTTGTAATGGCAAAACTTTCGAAATAGCCAGTAGTATCCCCTTCTGGCTCGCCATGAAAATCAAAGTAAAGCTCAGCACCATCGGTAGTCCATTCGTATTCAACATGGGCGTATTTGTCCATGTATAGTTTATATTCCAAGCCTTTACCTGCTGGAATTATAATTTCAACATTATCAGTGCGAAGCACTTTTTCTTGTACTCCGCGGTCGATATTTAAGGTGGGTGGTTTTTCTGAGGCTTCGGCAATAGCGGTTAAGCCAAGCGCTTTACCAACACCTGTTGGGTCAATATTATATTCAGCCGGTAAAATGCAAGTTATCAATACCAGTGATGCGATAATAACAGCAACAATGCCAGCTTTAATCAGTGTACGGGTTGAATGTACGGGAACATTATAATCGTTCATGAAAAATCCTATTTAAGTCATATTTAGTTGTTATTTAGCTCTTATTTAAGAACTAATTCTAATGAGTTTATGTACTTTATTAGGCTCAATTAGCTGAGCCAATTTTGATAGCGCTTAACTAATAAAATACCCAGTAAGTTGTAAGCCGATTAACATAAAACCAGCGCTCATTAAGGCAGTATTAGTTAACGTTGCAAAACTTAAATAACTGCGGTGTCTGCGCCAAAAGCTCAGTATGATTAACACCATACCAAGCGCTAAAAATTGCCCTATTTCTACACCCACGTTAAATGACAATATGTTAGTTACTAGGCCGTCTTCAGGAAGCTTAAACTCTTGAATTTTTGTTGCTAAACCAAAACCGTGAAATAAACCAAATATCATCACCGCTAACTTAGTATTAGGCTGATATCCCAGCAGGCGTTTAAAGCCACCTAAATTATCAAAACCTTTATATATCACTGACAAACCGATAATGGCGTCAATTAAATAGGCATTGATTTGAATATCGCTAAATACGCCGTAAAGTAAGGTTAAACTATGGCCTAGCGTAAATAAGCTAACGTAGATAACGACATCTTTACTGCGAAACAAAAAGAAGATCACGCCGACTAAAAATAACAAGTGATCGTAACCTGTCACCATATGTTTTGCGCCGATATAAATAAACGGAAATATTGCTGCGCCTTGGTTAGCTTCTAAAAACTGTTTAGTGGCATCATCAACACCATGCGCCATTAACGAAAACGAGGCAAAAAACCCCGTGATCATTAACAGTAAAAGTATTGCGTTTTTAAGAACATTATTCACTTAGTACTCCTTGGTACTGTTTTCATTTTACATTTCTCTACAGTTAAAATTTTATCACTAAGCGTGCCATACATATCCAATCAACTTGAGAATAATTAATGACACGCGTTATATTATTTTTTATGCGTCAATTTATACACCAAGCTTGTTAGCAAGGGTAATATTATTAAAGTTAATAGCGTTGAAGAAATTATTCCGCCGATTACCACTGTGGCTAACGGGCGTTGTACTTCTGCGCCTGTACCTAAGTTTATTGCCATGGGCACAAAACCTAAACTGGCAACTAAGGCAGTCATTAATACTGGTCTTAGCCTTTGGCTAGCACCTTGTTTTATCGCCTCAAGTACTTCAATACCCTCTTTTATTAGCTCTTTTATAAACGACAACATCACCACACCGTTAAGTACCGCAATACCTGACAAGGCAATAAAGCCAATAGCAGCAGATATAGACAATGGCATATCGCGAATAACTAACGCTAAAATACCGCCGGTAAGCGCTAAAGGCACGCCACTAAAAATAATTAAGGCATCACGAAACGAGCCAAACGCACTATAAAGCAAGGCGAAAATTAATAGCAGTGTTAACGGTACAACTATCATCAAGCGTTGTGACGCTGACTCTAACTGTTTAAACGTGCCACCATATTCGGTCCAATAACCACTGGCCAAACCTAAGTCATTTTTCATCATTTGTTTGGTTTCAGCAATAAAAGAGCCTAAATCACGACCTTCAACATTGGCGGTAACAATGACATGTCGCTTACCACTTTGACGGTTAATTTGGTTAGGACCAAGCTTTTTAGAAATGGTGGCAACTTCACCCAAAGGTACATAACTTAAATCAGGGTTTAACTCTTTTGATAAGGCAATAGGTAAGTTTTCTAGTGCAGTTAAGTCTTGGCTGATATCTTCTGACATCCGCACAACAAGGTTAAAGCGTCTATCACCTTCATAAATCAAACCGGTTTTAACGCCTGAAATTGCCGTTTGAATAGCGTCTTGTACATCAACAATTGTTAAACCTAGCAAGGCCAAATGATCACGGTTAGGTTCAACTGATAACATTGGTAACCCTGACATTTGCTCAACTCGTGCATCTTTTGCGCCTGCTACATTGGCTATTAATATTGCCGCTTTATCACCTGCTGCTTTTAATGTGTCCAAATCATCACCATAAATACGTAAAGCAACATCCGCTCGCACGCCGGCAATTAATTCATTAAAGCGCATTTCTATTGGCTGAGTGAATTCGTATTTATTGCCTGGCACGGTTTCGACTAAGGCGCGTAACTCTTCAATAAACTGCGCTTTAGTTTTGCTTGGATCAGGCCACTGGTCGGTCGGTTTCATGATCAAAAAGGTATCGGCAACACTTGGCGGCATAGGATCGGTTGCCACTTCAGGCGTACCAATTTTAGAAAATACTCTTTCTACTTCATCAAGCTCGCCAATCACTTTCTCAAGGTTTTTCTGCATTTCAACTGACTGCTGTAACCCTGTGCCGGTAATACGTAAGGCATGAACAGCAATATCACCTTCATCAAGCTGCGGCAAAAATTCAGTGCCCAATTGCTTTGCTTGCAAGCCACTATAAAACACAACGCCCGCGGCAATAATTAACGGCAGTAATGGCCGTTTTAAAGAAAAGTACAATACTGGCTCATAACAAGCGCGTGCTTTGGCCATTAACCAATTTTCTTTTTCACTAACTTTACCGCGGACAAATATCGCAATAGCAGCAGGAACAAACGTAACCGAGAAAATCATGGCTCCGATTAATGCAGCGACAACGGTAAATGCCATTGGGTGGAACATTTTTCCTTCAACACCACTTAAGGCAAATATTGGCAAGTACACCAACATAATGATTAACACGCCAAATACTGCTGGTTTGAACACCTCTTTTGTCGCGTCAAATACCACATTAAGTCGTTCACTTAACGACAACAAACGCTGGTGCTTATGCTGCGCCATGCCGAGTCTTCGTAGTGAATTCTCAACGACAATAACCGCGCCATCAACAATAACGCCAAAATCAATAGCGCCTAAGCTCATTAAGTTGCCTGAAACACGGTTAATCGCCATACCAGATATGGCAAATAACATGCTCAATGGAATAACCATGGCGGCGATAAATGCGGCTCTAAAATTACCTAATAAGGCAAATAGCACCACAATAACCAGTACCGCGCCTTCAAAAAGGTTCTTTTGCACTGTAGCAATAGTTTTATCCACTAAGGTGGTACGGTCGTAAACCGCTTCGGCAATAACACCTTCAGGTAAACTTTCGTTTACTTTTTCTAAGCGTTCAGCCACCGCTTTAGCCACCACACGGCTATTTTCGCCAATCAGCATAAAAGCGGTACCTAAAACCGTTTCCTTACCTGATTGTGTTGCCGCACCCGTGCGTAATTGTTTGCCGTAAAAAACATCGGCAACATCGCTAATTCTTACCGGTGCATCATCACGTTTTGTAACCACAACGTTAGCTATTTCTTCAAGTGACTTTAACTGCCCCGGTGAACGCACTAGCCATTGTTCACCATTGCGTTCTACGTAGCCTGCTCCAACATTACGGTTATTGCGCTCTAGTGCGGTAATAACTTGCTCAACGGTTACTTTAAACGCCAGCAACTTACTCGGAATTGGCGCAACTTGATATTCACGCTCAAAACCGCCAATGCTGTTTATTTCAGTCACCCCAGGTACTTGCACTAATTGCGGGCGAATTATCCAGTCTTGAATAGTGCGTAAATCTTCTGCGCTATATTCACTACCATCAGGCTTTTTCGCCCCATCGTTTGCTCTTATGGCGTAACTAAACACTTCTCCCAAGCCACTAGCAATCGGGCCTAGTGTTGGCTCAGCACCATTGGGTAATGACGCTCTAATACCTTGTAATCTTTCCGATATTTGTTGCCTCGCCCAATAAATATCAGTGCCTTCAGCGAATATTACCGTAACCTGCGATAAGCCGTATTTACTAAGCGAGCGGGTGTAATCTAAATCAGGTATTCCCGCCATGGCATTTTCAACAACATAGGTGACACGTTGCTCTGATTCTAGTGGTGAATAACCATCAACTTGGGTATTAATTTGTACTTGAATATTGGTAATATCTGGCACCGCATCAATAGGCAGTTTTAAAACATTACTCACCCCAAAGGCGGCAATTAACAGCGTCATGGCTAAAATAAACCAACGCCTATTTAAAGAAAATTGTATTATTGAATTCATGCTATTGCCCCTTAATGATCGTGCTTAGCAGCGTCTTTTAAAACGTCTGCTTTCATTAAAAAGCTGTTCTGAGTAACATATTCTGTATTAGGTGCGATACCGCCTAATACTTCAATATATTCACCATCACTTTCGCCAAGCTCTAACATACGAACTTCAAAGGTGTTGCCAAACTTTGCGAATACCACCGGCATTTCTCTAAAGGTTTGCAATGCATCAACCTTTACCGCCATTACCACGGGTTTTTGCTTCGTTTCTATTGCGGCTTTAATGTGCATGCCCGGACGCCAATGCCCTGCTTCATTGTTAATAACTGCACGAGCTCGGGCGATATGGCCACCTGTCATCATAGGAGCAATATAGCTAATGGTGCTTTTTGCTGCTTCGCCGCCATGGTTATCGCTAACCGACACTGGCAAACCTAATGACAACTTTTCAATATTTTTTGGAAAGGCAGATAGGTCAATCCATACCTGTGATAAGTCAGTAATTTGTACGATGGCTGAACCTTTCGTGCTATCACCAATATTAAGTATTTGCTGGGTAACTTCACCATCACTAACACTGTAAATTTTGTAGTCTTGTAAAGTTTCGCTGTTGGTGACTACTGCAAGTAGCTGGCCTTTTTTCACCTTGTCGCCAATAGCAACGTTTAGCGTTTTAACAATACCTTGATAAGGTGCATTGACGTTGACGATATTACTGGTAATTGGTGAAACAATACCAAATAGCGTATCGGTAAAGCGTAATGTTTGCGGGCCAACTTGCGCGGTTTTCACCTCCGACAAGGCTAATAAACGATCGCTAATTTCAGTTCGGCCTTCAAAGTTCTCGTATTGCCAATTCAGCGTTTTGCCGTTAACTTTTGCCTCAATTTCGACTTCAAATGAATGTGGCTCTACCACCACCTGTTGGCTTACGAGGTAGTCTTTTTCATTTTCAAAAGACAACACATCTTGCTTACCGCCCAAGCGTGACAAAGTAATATTAAGATCAACCATTTTAGGGTCAACCAACTTACCTTGTTGGTAAACAAAAATGCGCATTTCGGGTGGAATACCACGTTCAAAAACAGTCACTTCAATGGCGTAATCACCTTGTTTTACTATCTTACCGCCATGGGCACCTTTTTGCTCGGCCTCCTCTTGGTGGTCATCATGATGATCTCCAGCAATGCCGACATGGCTTAACAACAGCGTTACCAGTAAGCCCAATGAAAGTACGATATTTTTTGCTTTTCTTTTAGAAAGAAACATTAGTTTTGCTCCTGAGGAAATTGCGTCAGCTGAGAAATTTGAGTACGCGGGGAAAAATGTTGAGATGTATTGTTATTAGCTAACTGTTGAGTCATCGATTGACCTGTAATGCGTTCTAGTTCAAGTAGCTGCATAACGACAACATACTTAGCCTCGATAAGTGCGCGCTTAACATTAAAAAGCTCATTTTGCGCATCTAGCAACTGCAAAACATTAACCTTACCAACGTTATAGGCCTGTTCGGTATGCGCTAAAAGTTGCTCAGCAAGTGGTAAATTGGTCTTTTCTAATGACGTTACCAACACGCTGTTATTTGCTAATTTTTGCTGTACTTCAAGCAAGGTTAAGCGTATTTGGCTACGGGCTAGTTTTTGTTGTTGTAGCACTTTATTTTCTTGCTGTTTTGCCGCTAATATATTGCCTTTGTTGGCATTCGTTAAGGCGATAGGCATAGAAAATGTCAGCATTAGCGCACTGTCATCAAACTCTTCATAACGTCTAACACCAAGACCGAGCTTGATATCGTATTCGCCTTTGGCAATTTCAGCACGAGTTTTAGCTTTTAATACCTGCTCATAACTTAGCAACTGCATAAATTCAGGCGTTGTTTCAATTGCATTAAGCACAGTTGTTGTTTTTGGTAATGGCGTGGTTAGGGCTAAATGCCCTTGCACTGTTTCAAATTTAGCCTCAGCAGACCACATCATCGCAAGGCTTTGTTTTTCTGTCGTAATACGAGAATTTAGCGTTTGAACTTCAAGCTTCGTATTACTAACACGCAACAGTAATTTGCTCACATCAGCTGGCGTAACGTTACCTGCTTTAGCTCTTTTTTCAACCTTGCTAAGTGCCGCTATTTCTACATTTAGCTTTTCATGTAACCAACTTTTTAAGGTTTGTAAACGTAACACTCGATAAAAACGCGCAGCCGTTTCGGATAACACTTCCATGCGTTGTTGTTCATAGCTATTAAGTTGTTGGCGTTTTTTAGCGCTAACAAGCTCAACACGACGTTGACGTTTGTCACCCATTTCAATAACTTGACTTAAAGCAACCGTAGTTTGCGCGCGGTTAATGCCGCTGACTTTTCCGGTACCAAAAACATTTTCAATTTCGATACCCAGTTCAGGGTTTGGGGTTAAGTTAGCTTGTATCGCTAATGCTTCGTTAATACGCTGATCGTATGAGAACAGTTGTAAACGATTATTATTAATTAATGCATGCTGCAACGCCCATTCAAGTGAAATACTTTCAGGTGCTGTAGCTGATATTGTTGATTTTAATGACTGCGCCAAACTTATTGAACTTAAGCTTGTGTACAGGCAAAAACCAACCGCTGATAAAACAGCTTTGTGGTAAATTTTCACGGTATAACTCCAATATTCAACAGCTACAGCTATAAACTTAACTATTGAATAATTTGACTAATAAAATTAATTGATCAGATTGGGAGGTTATACACTCGGAGGTGGTGTTGGTGGCGCGTCTTTGCAGTTAGGGTATTTGACATGAATGTTTTCAATCACGTCGGCAATAACGGCATTAGACACTAAGTCATTATTAACAGGAGGAAAACAAGACAGGTGTGAATGATTACCTTGCTCATGTTCATGTTCGCTATCTTCATCTGTTGTACTTGTACTGTCGCTTACCGTGCTTTCACTCATAACACTTTCTTGACCGTGGTGATGATTATCACTATGGCTGTGATGGTGAGCAATTTCATTGCCTAAAGGATGGTCGCTGTCAGGGTACTGCAAAGACGCCGTAGCGCAAGTAGCAAAAATTTGGCAAACAAACATCACTAACATAACCGTTAGTGTAAACGTAGATCTCACCTGGCTAACTGCCATGTTGGGTAACGTTTTTCTGTTTATCAAAATAAAGCCAAATTAAGTTCGATTTAACAACAGTGATTGCAAAATAAATATGCAAACAGGATTTGAATCGCGCTATTTAAACAAAGTACTTTTTACTTGTCTATCAATTACATTGAATTTAGTGGCTGAGTTACAAAAAATTACAAATCGATTAAATAATTTTTTGTATACGGCTTAAGTAAAATACGAAATAATAATGGCTATATTTATACATACCTTTAAGCCTTTATGAACAATAACTTACAAGTACTCAGTTTACTTGACCTCTCCATCGCCTTTGTTCCTGTGGTGATTGCCCTATTCTTCATTTATTTATGGTCGTTAAACGTTAAGCAAGCGGGCTATGCTTTAGCTCGAATGTTAGTTCAGCTGCTGTTGATAGGTTATGTATTGAGCTACATTTTCTATTCAGATAGCCCTTGGCTTATCGGCATAATTTTATTATCTATGGTGAGCATTTCAAGCTGGATAGCTCTGAGGACATTAGAAAAACACCGTATAATATTGATAAAACATGGCTTTATCGCGATATTCATTGGTGGTGGTTTTACTTTACTTGTTATTAGCCAAGGCGCTTTGGGCGTAACACCATGGTATCAACCACAAGTTATTATTCCGTTAGCGGGGATGATTTTTGCCAATGCCATGAATAGCGTTAGCTTGTCTGCTGAGCGTATTTTTTCTGAGCTATCTTCTCAGTTACCGCCTAAGTTATCATCCGAGTTATCGCCTAAGTCATCAAAAATAACAACCTACCAAGCAGCCCGACACAGCGCCCTAAATGCCGCGACTATTCCGGTGATTAATTCATTATTCGCGGTTGGTTTAGTATCATTACCAGGCATGATGACAGGACAAATTTTATCTGGCGTGTCACCACTCATAGCCGCTCGATATCAAATCATTGTTATGTGTATGATTTTCGCCTCAGCCATACTTTCAGCAGTGGTGTTTTTATTACTATCTGAAAAAGACATTACCAACATTATTAAACAACAAAGTGACTGAATACCGGCCTAGTTCATGACGTTGCCCGTTATAAAATGCTGCTACAAACCTCGTTGCCATTCTTGCCTAAGCGGTATTTGCTGTGGTTGAGTAATAGCCATATTGACCTTATCTAGTAACTGTTGTTTGTCTTTACCTAGTATGCCTTTTAGCACTAAGTAATTTGAAGCATGATCAGAGCGAAATATAGTTTTATCTAGCTCCAAAGCTTGTAATAGAGTCAACATTTCTTGGAAAAGCTCTTGCTGGTTTAATTGCCGATAACGACCATTAAAGTTACTGGCAAAGCGTTCTTCACCTAAAGGAAAGGAAACCACTAGCGTAGAGAGAAATTCTGGCTGTGCGGCATTCATCAACTTAGCTGAGTTTATCGCATGTTGTTTTGAAAGCTCAGGGCCGCCAAGGCCGTTAAGTATCATGACCGACGATTTAATACCTGCTTGCTTGATTTTGCTCAGCGCTACTAACGAACTTTGATAAGTTTCGCCTTTTTCAATTAACGCCAACACTTCATCGTCACCACTTTCACAACCGACATAAAGCAGTGATAAACCAAGCGCACGAAGCTCTGTTAATTGTTCTACAGTTTTATTGGTTAAATTACGCGGTAGGCAATAACTTGAAACACGAGTCACCTGTGGAAGGTACTGTTTTATCAGTAAAAGTATTTCTTTCAAGCGATTAAATGGCAGCATCATGGCATCGCCATCAGCTAAAAATACCCGACCAACAGGTAGATTAGACTCAACAATAGTCACAAGTTCTTGCTCTATTAACTCAGGCTTTTTAGGTTTGAATTTTTTACTCTCACTTGTGTACATATCGCAGAAAGTACATTTATTCCACGAACAACCATTAGTAACTTGTAAAATAAGACTTTTCCACTCGCTTGGCGGTCTAAATACAGGTTCGGTATAACTTAATGGATACATAAAGGTTAAATTCCAAAGAAAAAACTAATTTGGGCGCATTATATTAAGGCACAGATATTATGCCAACAACAATACCAAAAACCGTTACTAATCAGGTACAAAAATATCAAACAAGGATACTCTCCTACTTACTAAACTTTGCTCTACTATATTATTCTACCAACATTAGCGTAAATGCGAAGAAAGCTAAAATTGACTCTGAACAATGGGTGAAGTACGCTGATATTGTGCTTTACTAAGCAAAAAATGGCAGGAACCAGGTTAAACTTTTTAACGAGAGTAAATAAAATGCATAGATACGTTTTAATTATTTTTCTATTTTCATCGTCCCAAAGTATCGCGCAACATACTAAAAATATAGAAAAAACTCCCTTTACTTTTTATAGCCTACGCAGTGCTACTAACTTTGCTACCAAAATAGAAAAAAGCACCGAAGATATTATCTTCCAGATGATTTTTAAACAATTGCCCGAATATAATTTATCATTCAAAAAATCAAATTACGAAACAGCACTTAATAATATTGAAAAATCGAGCAATAGTTGTTTAAGAAATATTATTAAAACCTCAGAACGTGAAAAATCATTTTTATTTTCAAAACCACAAACACTATTTTTATATTATACCCCTCACTTACCTCCATCCAAAATACAAGAAATTAAAGGTTTACCCTTGCAAAAAGTTTTCGACATCGACAATAAGTTAACAATTGGAATAGAGAAAGGCCGAGCATATGGTAGCAAGCTTACCGAGCAATTAGATAGGCTTCCGCACGCCAATAAATTTTTTAAAGCAGGTAGTGATGGACAAAATTTAATGATCTACATGTTACTAAAGGGACGGTTTGATATGATGTTTGAATATCCAGAAGTAATGAATTATAAAAGAAAGCAAATGTCGTCCAATGATCAATTATATAGCGCTTCACTGCCCAATATGGAACCACTTATTTTTGGACGAATTGCGTGTAGCAAATCAGAATCATCAAAAAAGCTACTTAGTAAAATAGATAGAACTTTAACCAACATATACAAATCAGAAGAATATAAAGTTGCTCACTTAGAGTTGGTCAAAGACAAAAACCAAGTAATTTTCAATCAACTTTATAATAATTTTTTAAATGATCTTAAAAACAAGTAATTCAACCCTGGCTAATATAAGATTCTTTTAAAATTCCTATATCTAAGGTGCTAGAGCTGAACCATAATAATTGACGCTGTCTGCTTAAACAGCAGAGTGCCACCGCGCTCTTTGAAGCTATTCCACTATCAACATCCCACTAATATAAGTTTGATTATGATAACTCTGTCGAAGAAAAAGCTGCGTAATGACTAGATATAATTCAAGTTCTTAAGTCTTGAATTAACTTTATAATGTTTTGCTAACACTAATGTTTAAAGAGCTTTTTAAAGATAATTAATAGCTTAAAAAATACAGTGTTTAGTAAAGTCTTTAGCTTCTGTTGCTGTCCAATCACCTTTTGGCTTTTCTTTTAATTGTGTACACCACTCTTCACTGCCAATTTCAGGCGCACATGCACTTAACAACACAATAGACATAACCACCAATGATAATTTTTTCATTACTCTTCCTTTAATATAAATATTTCTTTTTGTTTCAATAACATTCTATTAGATTAAATTCTTCATTACGACAATCGAAGTAAAAATTAAGCTCAATATCAATTTAAAAAATTGGGCTTAGGATATTGCCATTCGCATCTTCAAAGCGCCCCGCTAATATTGTTATCAAATCAGCTAGCCACCAAACGCCCAAACCGCCTAAGGTAAACAACATAAAAAAGCCACTGCGTTTACGTCCATAAACAAAACGATGTACGCCAAATACCCCAAGTAGCAAACAATAAATAAAAGCAAAAACACCTTGCGCATTTTTACTGGCTACACCGCCAAATGCACTAGGTAAATGTTGCTCTGAGCCACAATGTTCGCATTCATTTGCACTGTCACTGATATGATCGCCACAATAGCGACAGAAAACCGTTGAGTTCATACTTAATCCTTGCTTAAAGCATTATCTAGTCTTAATTATAAATTTTTAATAACGGTGTAAAAGGTTAACAATCATGATAAAGCGCTATGGTAATAGACGCATGTTGCCTATTTATTCACTTCATCATCTAATAAAGTAAAGCGTTCTTTAGTTTTTAACACCGTTTGTCTTAATATTCATATTACTCAGCAACGGTAGATATATCTGCTAAGCATTTATGCGTCTTTGTTTTCGTAAAACCAAAATTCTATTTCATCGGTTTCTTGTTCAAATTTAGCACTGTGTAGTGTATTGGCTGGAACATGGTACCACTGTCCAGTTTGAATACGTTGGGTTTCACCATTCATGGTTAAAATTAACTCACCACGGGTGATTACTCCATGATTATCCGTATCATGAGTATGCGCTGATATTTCAGTGCCCGCAGGATAAGAAGCAAATAATACATCACTATCTTTTGCCGCTAGTTTATAAGCATCGAATCTGCCATCAAATACCGGCAGCTGTTTTATTTTATTTGGATACTGGCCAGACATTCAACATCCTTATTTACATTCTAAGGTTATTATTCAAATACTTTTTCACAGCCGCTATGACTATTAAATTTATCATCCCAACGTTGAACATCATTTGCACGGCGCCAGCGGCCATGAAAAAATTCCATTAAACAAACACCTGAGTCAAGTTCAACAAGAAACGTGTCGTGCTCATTTACTTTACTATAAACTGGGTAGTCGCGACTTTTTTGCCAAGTCAAACCACCTCTATTGGCAGTAAAGTTCTGCCAAAATTGCTCTGGTGTTATCCAAGCACTCTTTTCACTATTCCAAACCTGTGCAGAGCCATCAGTATTAAAACTTCCATGTTGTGCGGTTTCTGCACTTACTGAAAAGCTGCTTAATACTAAAACAGCAATGGCACATGTGGTTTTTATTTTATTGATCATGTTGTCACCTTTAGTTATCTTTTACTGCAATATAAATATCGACTGATGTCGCACTTTTAAAATGTTCAAAGTCAGTCGTGTATGCACGCTCATACTCTGCGTCACCATTACTAAAGTGCTCCCAAATATGGCCCCAAAGCTCTATCACTGTACCTGGGATCTCACCTTGCGCTGAAAAAACTAAATACTTGCCAGCACTTAAGGTTAATGCAATTAATTCATCACTTGCACCAAACGTATCAGCGGCAGCATAGACACTATAAGGGCCACTAAAGTCAGATTCATAGTCAGTGTATATCCCATAAACATTAGAGTTTTCGGTGAGGTTACAGCCATGTTGACTATAAAATTGAGCCCATAAATCACCTATTTTGGCTTTTGATGGGAGCATTTCGTCTTGGTTACATGTGCGTACCGATAAACCTAAAACGTTAGTGCTCTGAAAGTCCTTTAACTGCATTTAACAATCCCTGTTGTTATTGATAGTTAACGAGAATTTTACTTCTGGCTTAGCTATAATTTTTACCGTTAAATTAAAATGTAATTCATACCATTTTAAAATGAAAGTAATAAATTAGACTGCACTTTGGGCTAACCTACCGGTACCAACCCCATAATTATACTCCTGTACAAAACAACTACTAATAACAATAAATATAGGGCATATAATTGAAAAAATAACGCAAGCGCCACTCTATGCGACCATTAATGTCGCACAGTTAAAATTTAACAAGTAAAAAAGCGCGGCTGATAAATATATCAGTCGCGCTTTTATTTTTCACCACACCACACCACACCACACCACACTAGTTAAGAACTTATTAAGTGCTACTTTTAATAGCTAATTGTTAACCATAAGCCGGATAATCGGTATAACCTTTATCTGTGCCGCCATACATGCTTGTTGGGTCAACATCATTTAGCGACCATTGGTTCTTAATACGCTCTGGTAAATCAGGGTTGGCAATAAACGGGCGACCGAAACCAAAAATGTCACCATTGCCTTCAGTTAAAATTTTCAAAGCTTTTTCGGGAGTATACTTTCCTGCATACATCACGACACCATCAAAAGTATTTCTTACTGCTTTGTAAAAGCCTTCTGGTAAATCAGGGGCATTATCCCAATCAGCTTCAGCAAGTGATAAGTATGCAATGCCAATATCATTGAGTGTTTTAATCGCTGCTATGTATGTTGCGTGCGGATCGCTTTCGACTAAACCTAAATAAACCCGCACTTCATCAGTGCTTTCGAATAATGGTGCGAATCTTACGCCTACTTTGTCAGCGCCCATCACCTCTGCAACCGCTTGGGTGATTTCTTTTAAAAATCGTAAACGATTCTCTAAACTGCCACCATATTTATCGGTTCTATCATTCGTATGCTCAGAGATAAACTGGTTCACTAAGTAGCCATTGGCGCAATGTAATTCAACACCATCAAAACCTGCTTCTTTAGCATTTATTGCCGCTTGCTTGTACATTTGCACTAGCTCTTCAACCTCGAGTGTTGATAATGCACGTGGTTCACTTGGGTCAGCCAACGCACCTTGCTCAGGTGCCGTTTCAATAAACACTTTAACCGCGTCAGCTTTAATTGCAGAAGGACCAACTGGCGCTGCTTGGTTTGGTTGTAATGACGTATGAGAAACACGGCCAACATGCCACAATTGACAGAAAATAATACTGCCCTGATCATGCACCGCTTTTGTTACCTGCTTCCAGCCTTGTACTTGCTCAGCGCTGTGAATACCAGGCGTCCAAGCATAACCTTGTCCTCTTGGTTCAATTTGCGTACCTTCTGTTACCATAAAACCAGCACCAGCACGCTGTGAATAGTAGTTAGCCATTAATTCATTTGGAATATTACCTGGTTGTGAACTTCTAGAACGGGTTAAAGGTGGTAATACAATACGATTTTTAAGGGTGTAAGGGCCAAGCTCTGTGGTTTTAAATAATGGTGAAAATGTCATGCGTTACTGCTCCAAAATAAAGTTAATATCATCAACGCGGTGATTAATAAATTAGTTCCAATGCTGATACCGCTCTACAACATTGTTAGCACCACTCATGTGGCAAATTACTTTTTAGCTTTTCTTAGGTTTGTTAGTTTGGCTTACTCGCTGAATAACAAAATAGTTCTTAGCTCAATGCTGACGCGCCTCTCTAAGATTTTATTTGCTGAAGGTAGTGAGAAAGCACTATGCGGAACTCTATGCACGCTATTGCTTTCGTCACTATCGAATACTTTAAAATTGAGCTGCTCTTTTGAGGTCATTTTGGGAAAGTAAAACCAGCGATTTTCTGGGTTATAGCTAAAGCCTTCTATTTCACCAATACGATCAGGATATGCAACTTGCAGCAGATGCGATTGCGCTGAAGAAACGGTGCGAGCATCGATGAAAGCCAATGGGCTGTCTAACACCACATCAACTAACGGTATCCAAGTATTAACAATTTGAAAGTGACTATAATCACTGGCCTTTAAGCCTTGCTTTTCCAGTTCAATATCCAAGCGTGTTTTTGCAGAACTCGCAACATAGTCGTTATGTACGGTATGAATTGGTGATCTTTTTTCCATGCGGTCAAGCGAGTCTTCAACTGAGCGAATAGTATGGTCAAATACCAAACCATGCTTGGCAGCAGTTAAATTAGTAAGGTGTTTGATAAGCTGCGGATAAAGCTCGGTGCTAACAGCCATGTCATCAAAATAGTTTGTCACCTGATATTCGTTAGCAACCAAACCAAAGCCATCTTCATTTAGCGTTGGTGCTTTTATTAATGAGCGAGCATTGGCAATATTCACCACATGTTTATCTATTTGTTCGGTTAGTTTATCTGCGCTCTTTTTGATGGTGGATAAATCAAACGTCGCTTGAATGTTTGGCTTGATATAGTTAATTTCAGCGACAATTTCTGGCTGACTTTGCTCTTCTGCACCCAATAACATATTAACTCCCAATTAAGCTTGGTAATGACTCATAAACTTGATGGGATGTATGCTAAGCTCCTTCCAATACAATTAAAAACAATACGAACTTGTAAGAGATACAAAAATGAGTGGTATCAATCGACTGGACATTAAGCAACTGCGGGTTTTACAGTTACTATTGCAAGAAAGAAATTTGTCGAAAGTCGCTAATATTATGGGCTTAACTCAACAGGCGATTAGTGAACAGCTGAAAAAATTACGCTACACCTTTGACGATGAAATGTTTATACGCACCAGTAATGGCGTTATTCCTACGCAAGTTGCAGAAAACATGGAACATCAGATAAATCAAATATTGGCCGATATCGATAATTTAATAACAGGTGAAAAGTTTAACCCCGCAGAGCTTTCAGGAATATTACAGATAAGTTCATCAGACTATGCGCTGGTCACTATTTTGCCTATGTTATTAACACAAGTGAATGCTTTAGCGCCAAACTTAAAGGTTATCATCAGAGATTTTGAATCAGATAATTTAAACCAGTTGATGGTAACGGGCGAACTCGATTTGGTATTTACCTTCCCTGAATTTATTCCTGAAAACTATCCGAACAAACGTTTGTTTGAAGATCACCATGTTTGTGTAACGGGACAGCATTCAATTTATCGTGATAAGAAGTACAGCTTACTAGAAATAGCGCAGCTGCCACAGATTGTTATTTCCCCTTCAAGACCCAACTTAAAAGGCTCGCACGATTCTTGGTTTGCTAAAAAAGGCGTAAAAAGAAATATACTAATGTCAGTGCCGAGCTTCTCTGCGGCATCAACCATTATTGACGCAACCAACACCATTGCATTTTTGCCATCAAGACTATTACCAGACCCAAAGTTAGTACCGATTGAGCTTGAACAAAACCCACCAAAGTTCGATGTAATTGTTGCTTGGCACCCACGCTCAAACAATAATCCATTGCATCAATGGTTATTGAGTTTATTAGATAGTATTTTTTGCTCTGCTGAAATTAGCGCTTAATGGTTTCTTAGCTTTTGCAGTGTGTGTAAACCACTTCGATAATTGAATCGGTTTACACTTGTATCGACATAAGTTTATTTGAAAAAAGGAAAACTGAAGCTAACGACTTAAAGATTATTAAACTCATCAAGCCATTGTGAAAAAGAATCAGAGACTTTTTGCACAGTGCACAAGCCTTGATTAAAAAACCATACCGGTGAATCTTCGTGCTTAGCTGTACAGTCATTTTGTTTAAAACAAAACATATTGCCCTTACAGTCAGAGGCAAACAAAATATGGCCTTTCTCCATTCCGGTCATTTCATAAAGCTTTGATAGTGAAAATACATCATCTAAACTTAAAAAGTCTTGTACCTCAGAAACATCAACACCTAAGTCACAAATTCTGGTTAATACATTAGGCGAATGCACTAAACCATAAGTGGTTAATAAGTATTTATAAGCGTCTGGTAATACGGCATCAAACTTAGCTTCAAGCTCGGCAATATCATCGCTATTGATAGGTACCATGGCATTTTTACTGCCCCAGTTTTTTACAAATAAATCAATACTATTCATTATTACCTTTAAAAATTATCTTTAAAAATTACCTTTAAAAAATTAGCAGAAAAGTTAGTACATGCTTGTGCAATTATTTGGTTGTCAAAGTAAAAGGCTGACAACTAGTGAGTCAACCTTTCTGCAATCACCATTAATTGTTAATTTATAACATGTGGTTACGCAAGCTTTAACTGCGTTACTAACCATGTAGCAATATCACGAACTTGTGTTGGGTGAACACTATGTTCCATTGGGTAAGTTTGCCACTTAACTGGATAGTTTTTAGCTTTTAATAAATTATTCGCCATTTGGCCTGCGCTCAGCAATACAACATTGTCGTTATCACCATGTTGTTGCAAAATAGCAGTGTTACTATTCGCTGCACTTAATTGCTCAGGTAAAGCATCAGCATTAGGTAAATAACATGACAACGCCATAATGCCTGCAAGTTTTTCAGGGTAACGTAAACCAGTAAACATACCCACTACGCCGCCTTGACTAAACCCTGCCAAAACAATATTGCTAGCAGGAATACCACTATCAATTTGCTCTTGAATCAAGGCCTTTACTTTAATTTCAGACTCTAACACACCTGCCATATCAGCTCTGTTGTGTAAATCCATGCTCTTAATGTCATACCATGAACGCATGATATAACCTTGATTAATTGTCACTGCTTGTTGTGGGGCATGCGGAAAAATAAAGCGTACGGCATGATTATTAGGAAGTTTTAATTCAGGTACAATTGGTGCAAAGCCTTCTCCTGAGTCACCTAAGCCATGCAGCCAAATAACACATGACGTTGCTGGTACATTAGGTTCAATAGTAATACGATCTAGTGGAGCAGTAGACATGCTTCCCTCTTATTTTGTGAGATTATTTAATTGCCGCTATCATACCGTTTCTCTAGATCCCGATACAACTAGCATTCTCAATATTAATGCAGTGACAGCATTAATATTTTCCTTAATTCATTTCCGTTACGAGTTAATTGTTACTAGAGTTTTCAAATACCTATTAAAGATTGACGCATTTAGCTAAGCCCAATAAGGTGTAGTAATAAGCACCACATTGCGACGGAAGCACAATGAAAAAAAAACTCTTAACCATTTTCAAAAGTTCATCTTCGATAAGTTGCATCATTGTTTTATTGCTGCCTAACCTTTCTTTTGCTCAAAATTATGAGCGTGGCACCTTACCGCCGCCAAGAAAACTAACCGAGCAACAAGCAAAAGTTGCCGCAGCTAACTACAAAAAATATTGTGTGCTTTGTCATGGTGAAGACCGAGAGGGCCATGCTAATGACCATGCACCATCATTACGAAGTAAAAGCTTAATGGAGTCCGGTGTTGCCCATCAAATATTACGCCCAATGTCATACGGCAGAAAAGGCACAGCAATGGGTGGCTACTTAGATGAAGTAGGCGGTCCAATGACCTTAGATGAAACTTGGGATCTAACTTATTGGTTATTTGAAATGTCAGGTGTTGAACGGTTAAAGTTTTCAACCAAGCCTGTACAAGGTGACATTAAGCATGGAGAAGAAGTTTATCAGCAACACTGTAGTTCATGCCACGGAGAAAAAGGCCAAGGTATTTCCGCTCCTGCTTTAGCAAATCAATCAGCCTTGGCACATAATACTGATGAATTTATTCGTCATGCTATAGAAAATGGCCGACAAGATACCCCGATGAAAGCCTTTAAAGACCTATTACCGAGCGATAGTATTAACGATATTACCGCATTTCTTCGCAGCAAAGCATTAGGCTGGAAAGAAGAAAGAACCATACTAAAAGCACTACCGACACCAGAACAATACGTCATTAATAAAGACGGACAAGATCCAAACTTTACGCTACAAGACGGCATGTATGTCTCATCAGAGCATTTACATCAAGCATTGAAAGATAAGAAAAGAATGGTGTTACTCGATACTCGCGTACCTTCTGTTTGGCAAACCGCTCATATTGAAGGTTCAATTCCGTTTCCATATTATGCCGACCTTGACGAAACCGTGGCGGGTATTCCCAAAGACGTACAAATCATTGCCTATTGCTCTTGCCCTCGAGCTGCCGCTGATTACACAATAAAAAAACTACGAAAGCGTGGTTATACTCGTACCGCAGTTTTATGGGAAGGTGTATTCGGCTGGATGAATTTAGGCTACCCTGTAATGCGTGGAGATATTGAAGGGATCTCCAATTAAATTATTTTATTTAATCAGCCTGATATCAACATATATCAGGCAAGGAAGCATAAGTGCGATTTTTCAAAGTTTTTTCAATTGCTGTTGTAGCATTACTCATTCTGCTAACCACTACTTACATAGCTCGTATTGCTGTAATAAATAACTTAGCAAAAGAACAACTGAGTTTAGCCAACATAAAACTCACCTGTTTAGATTTTAGCCTGGCGAGCAATATGAATATTGTGGTGGATAAACTATGTTTAAAAAGCCCTAAAGCAGATATTGAAATATTTGATACCAAGGTTCAGTGGCAATACTCTCCTGAATTTAAAGTTATCAATGTGGATGTAAAACAGGCCAACGTAATCGGCACTGAGCATTTGTTTTCTGAGCAAGGTCATGACACTGAAAACAATGAAGCTGACAGCAACAGTCAAATATCATCACTATTACAGCCTTACGTTAAGCAAATTAAGCAATTAAATTTACCGACAAATATCAATGTTAGTAAGCTGACTTATTTACCTTTTGACTCTGTTGCTCATTTAGAACATTCAAATATTTCGAGTCAACGCCCTCTTACAACAAGTTATATTGCTAGCTTATCGGCAGTAAATAATTCCATTTACTTTTCACTAAAAAATGCCAATAACGTTGAGTTTATTAAAGTTACATTAGATAGAAACAAGAGTACTAATAAGCAAGAAGAAGGTTTCACTATTGGCCTGAACAGCAAGTTAACAATACTGAAAAACTTCATCAATGTGCATCAACTACCGATAAAAGCGGAACTACAAAACATTTTGAGCCACACCAAAATATCGGGTGATATCAACAGCGTAATCACGTATAAAAACGATAAGCTTAGTGTACATAAGCAAATAACAGAGCTTGATATTAGCGCTGAAAATGGTGTGAGTAAAAGTGGTCCATTTCAATTAACCGGTGCACTCAACTTTCATAGTCAACTAGCACTTGCAACAAACAAAACCTTAAATAGTACTAGCAATGACACCGACAATAGTATTTCACTAAAATTTAGCAATAAAAATACAGTTTCATTGAATTATAGCCAGCCTCACCTGATGCTAATATTAGAAGAAAAGAAAGTATCTTCGGCATTAATTTCAATACTAAAAGATAACCCGCTCACTAACTTAACAATTACGCTAGCAGACAATGCAACACTTAGCCTAAACGATAAAAACCTTAACCTTAGCGATATTGAAGTTACAGCTTACGGTGATGAACGAGAGCACCTAATTGAACTTACTAATGTTGATTTTTCTTTGGCGAAAGATAAAAATGAAATATCAGCACAACCTATATCTAATTTAGCGATTGAACGTTTTATCATTGATAGCGAAATTAAACTAGCTGATATAGCTTCATACACCACCTTACCTGTTTCTCTACATTTAGAAGGCTCGCTAGACAAAGTTAACCAAAAAACAATGCTTAGCTTAACGAAAAACTCCCTCGTTACAGCGAAAAACATTATGCTAACAAAGCAGCATGCTAAAGCTAAAAAAGCCAAGATTTTACTTGGCCTTAAAACATTATCATCAACATTTGAGGGGAATTTACAGCTTTTAGACAACAAGCTTTTGAGTGTGAGCTTAAAAACACAAAGCCAAGCGTCACAAATCAATGTGCCAAAAACATTACAAATAAATTCATTTGAACTTATGAGTGAAATTAAAGGTAACCTCGATGACATTCAAATTAATGCCACCACCAGTGCTGATGGTGTCAATCTTGGCAGTATTATTGTTTCTGGCCCAGCACTAACACCTAAAGTACAAATTGCGGCAAACGATTTACAATTAACTGATTTATTATCGTTAAATATTCAACTTCCGACTAAAGTTGAGCTTATTGATGGCTTGCTAGATTACAGCGTATCTGGTCAAGTGACGGACTTAAACGATATTAAAAACACACCACTTAGCGCCTCAGTCGCAGTAACATCAGCCAGCGGCGACATTGACGGAATTTGGCTGCAAGAGCTTAACTGGCAACAACATTTCACTATACTCGCAGGAAAAATAACAACAACGCCTAGCAAGAAAGAAAACTTAACCGTTGAGTTAATTGAAACCCCTACGCCAATATCAAAGCTTTCTATTAATACCAACTGGACTTTTAACAAGCACTTTAAATTTTCAGCCAATAAACTTAAGGCCGATGTTTTAGGCGGCAGTTTTTCCATTCCAACATTGCAATGGCCTTTTGAGCATGGCCATTCAGTAAACGTTCAGCTTAAAAGTATAGACTTAGAGCAAGTTCTAGCATTAGACAAGAAACAAGGCATCGTTGTCACGGGAGACATATCAGGACAACTTCCCGTTACATTTGACGGTGAAAAATATATTATTGAAGACGGTGAACTGCATAATATTAGCAACGGCTTGATACAAGTTATTGATAATCCTGCAGTAGCAGAGCTAAAAGCTAGCAATAGTCAGCTACAACTGGCATTTGATGCACTGCAAAACTTGCACTACCATCAGATTTCATCTGCCGTTTCTATGGGAGACGATGGTTATATGCTTTTAGAAACAGTAATAAAAGGTCGTAACCCTGATATCGATAACGATGTTAATCTCAATTTAAATTTAAGTTACGACTTGCTGGGGTTACTTGAATCCTTGTCAATAACACAACGTTTTGAAGAAAGTATTATCAAAGGTTTACAAAAAAATAAGGAGTAAGTATGAATAAAATACTAACCGCGGTGTTAGCTATTTTTATAATGAGTGCCTGCACGCATAAAATAGAAGTTAGCGCAAAAGAGCCAATCACGATTAATTTAAATCTAAAAATTGATCATGAAATAAAGGTCAAAGTAGATAAAGAACTAGACGATATATTTAGTGACGAAAGCGACGTATTTTAGGGAGATGTAATGAGTAATTTAACCAATAAATTTATAAAAAAACTTACCTGTGCTGTTTTAGTATCAACAATGGCATTTTCAGCTTGGGCAATTTCACTTAGCGACGCAAAAAAACAAGGTCTAGTCGGTGAAATGCAAAATGGCTATTTAGGTATGGTTGTTGAAAGTGCAGAAGCTAAAAGTTTAGTAGCTAGCGTTAATAAAAAGCGTAAAACTATTTACATGAACTTAGCGCGAAAAAACAAAATTACCATGCAACAAGTTACTGCGTTAGCGGGTGAAAAAGCTTTAGCAAAAACCCAGACAGGACATTTTATCAAGAATGCTTCTGGGCAATGGGTTAAAAAGTAATTTATTTTAACAACGACTAAAGCTTATTCATAAGCTTAAAAAGTGAGAGTTACTCGTTTACATTAAGCAGTAAATATTAATTTAAACAAAATAAAGTGACTCTCATTTTAGTTAGCCTCCCTACGTTAATGGTCCGCACTATAACTTCAGTAACTAAATCGTGAGCTATCGGCAAAGCATATTCGCCATAACAACCTCATACTGAAGTTAAGTAATAACATGAAGCAACATTAATACTGTTTTGTGCTAAATGCACCATGTAAATAGCGCAAACTAGCCGTATAATATGCTGCCACGTAGCTTTTAAATCCAAGAACACATTCAATGCCAGCAACTAGCCAAAACTGTTTAGCTGAACTTACTAAGCCAAGCAAAAATCACCAACACTTCAAAATATTTAAGCCATATGGCTTTTTAAGTCAGTTTGTACCTGAATCACGAAAGAAAAAACATTTACTTGGCGAGCTATACAACTTCCCCGATAAAACGATGGCAGTTGGACGATTAGATCACGACTCAGAAGGCTTATTACTACTCACAACCGACGGTATGATGAGCTACAAAGTTAGAAGCAAAGAGATAGAAAAAGAGTACTACGTACAAGTTGACGGTATAATTACAGAACAAGCATTATTACAGCTACAAAATGGTGTTGAAATTACAGTCAATGGAGCTAAATATAAAACCTTACCTTGTAAAACACTGAGACTAAAAGATGAACCTAAACTGCCTGCACGTGGCCGCAAAATTCGCGATCCAAAGCATGGCCCTACGAGCTGGATTTCTATTACGCTATGTGAAGGAAAAAACAGGCAGATCAGAAAAATGACCGCTGCTGTAGGTTTTGCCACATTAAGGTTAGTAAGAGTTCGAATTGGCAAAATTCATATCGATGGCTTGATGGCTGGTGAAGTTGTTAAGTTGACCAATTTTGACGCTGCACTAAGTCGCTAAAAACACAAATACTTACCCTTTTATTATTTAAATACTAACTCGCTTTCCGCCCGTGAAAACACTTAAAAAGTGCCGTCCAAGAAGTCATAGATAAAGCAACTAACCTTTATTGGTGAGAAGTTTTTCACGCAACATCAATGTGTAACTTACAAGACGAAATAGCTATGAGTCTGGGTAGCATATATGCAGCCTTTGGTAGTAAAGACGGTTGATTTAAAGAAGCATTAAAAAACTAAACAAGATGGCTATTACTGAGCTTCAGTAATATAGAAACGAGCATGACTCAGTAATTGCTCCATTAAAACCATTGATGTTGCTTAAATGCTGAGCTTTACAAATCGTTATTAATTCTCTTTTACCATAAAAAAACCGGAGAACCTTGTATTAATTAGGTTTTCCGGTCTTTATTGGCTCTTAACGAACCTGTATTTGGTGCGATGGAGAGACTCGAAATACAAAGATAAGCACCTGTTAAAAATCAAGTTTACCATCACGATAAAACTAGAGTACTACTTACGGTACTACTAAAAGACAAAGTCATATCATTTATTGAGTTAACTTAGAGTTTTAAGTTACTTTCGAATATCTAAGATTCAATGTTTTCTTATAGCAAGTTAAAATTTAAAGCAAACCGATCTTTAGCTCTACTAGTTTCAAACCATTTGATATGCGCCCACTCTTTACCTGAAAGCAAACTTTTCAAAGTATCTTTATTTTTATCATTCATTTTTAAACCAAAAGTTATTGAATTAATAGATTCAGATAAAAAGTTTAACTTATTTACCTTTGTTGAAATTAATCGAACTTCTTTCTCATATTTCCAACCGGTATACTTTGTTGCTAAAGCTCGCTTTGTAAACTCTTCTCTTAAGTTAGTTGGGCTTATATCGCCACCTAAATCCTTGAGTAATTCAAAACTTTTAATTATATGTTGGTAAGGGCTGCGTGATTTATATTCAACTGGTAACACTCCAATACCTAAGTGGTTATTAACCAGTAACTTTCTAACATTAAAACCTATACAGAATCCATTATGTTCTTGTGCATAATGTGCCCACATCAATTGATTTTTTTTAGTTTCACTAAAGCAACAAACTCTAGCACTATTTAACTTTTTAGGTAAAAGGTCTTTATAAAGATTGTGGTCAACTTTAAGTTGTTCAATTGCTTTTTGTAAAGCGGGTTTAGGATCAAACCTACAATCAAATGGATCGTTAAAAGTATCAGGATCAGCAAACCACAGTTCCTTATTAATTAGCATTTCTAAAGAAGTAGAGTTAAACGCTCTATATTTAAAATAATATCCTTTACAATTCTAGCCAATTCAATCCCTTCCTACACATACTACTTACTAATAATTTAGTGCTTACTGATCTTGCATCTCATCCCAAAAGTCACTATCTAATCTTTTAATTTCAATAATTTGCTCTAATTGCATGCCTAAATTAAAATCATAAATATATTTAGCTAACGCCATACCATCAATTAAAACTATTGTTGTATTACCGTTTAAGCTCTCAACAAATTCTATTGCACCTTTAGAATATTTCGACGTAGTAATAAAAACACCTTTGTTTGATTGAGCAACCGCTAAAGCACCAACAAAGTTTTGAACGTCTTCACGGCTTATAGTATTGTTTCTATTATATCTTTTTGCCTGTATGTGAATTCTACCTAACCCCAAAATGTCTTCTTTAATAATACCGTCTATACCGCCATCATTTGAATATTGGGTAACAAGGCCAGCATTCTGTATTTGACCTCCATAACCCATTTTTTCCATTAGCTTTACAACTAGATATTCAAACGCTCTGGGACTTTTTGAAAGAATAGTATCAATGATTTCGTCGTAAACAGTCCGTCTTATATTTTCAAACGAACGAGATAATTGTTCTTGTGGTGTGTTTTCTATACTTTCATCGGAATTATTGTCTATTTCAGTTTCTTGATTGCTTCTTCTAGGTGATCTTTCTTTTATAAGAAATTTATTACAGTCAGATCGAGTTAATAATTTACGTCCTTTGTCATTAATTATATAAGATCCTCTCCTTGGCTTATCTACAGCTTCTAAACGATATAAAAAACTTAATGCCCATGAAATACGATCATAAAATATTGGCCCATTACCAGACTCATACATAAGGTTTAACTGTTCAGAAGAAAGACCAAAATGGTTTTGTAATGGTGTGACAAAGTTTCTTGCGGTTAATTCTTCCCCTTCAGCTAATTCTTTAAGAATAGGAAATCTCAATTCATTATGTTTGGGTAATGCCATTTATTCATCCATAAAATATTTTAAATTAGTGCATTGAATTATTTAAACATTTTTCTGTCTGCTAAGCACACAACTTTTCAGTTTTTGTGCATGCCGTTTCTCATGCACACCTTTTTACACTTTGTTGTGCGCATCACAAATATGTGTACAAGTAACTCAATTTAAGTGTGCACGTTAGCTCTCTGGTTGGGTATCAATCATTTTCTTTATTGTTGCCTCAATTGCAGCTTGCACATCGACGCTTTGCGCAGTCCTTGGTTTATTAAGCTTTTTAATCAATTCAGCTTGCCTATAATCAGGTACATCACCATAACTATATAAAGTCGTTAACACGCCAGCATGACCTAGATTTTGGCTCCATGCTTTAAACTCCTCAGGGCTTTGGCACAATTGCTCGCCTATTCTGACTAAGGTATCTCTAAAACTATGAGGGTTAAAATATTGCACCCCAGCTTTTTCAAAAGCACGTTTAAATAATTCACGTATTGGATGTGCTGTTGCCCAATGCTCTTTTAATACACCACAGGCACTAAACTTTTTATCTTTGGTATTGGCTACTTTCGTTTTAGGAAATAGCGGATCATCATGGCTAAATAACAACTCCGTTTTTAAGTGTTCTACCCACTCGGTTAATATTTGAATAGGCAAATCACCTACAGGAAAAAAATACGTGGTGAAAGTTTTACTAAACTTGGTTTTAACTTCCCTTGCATCCTGAAATACTGAGCCATTAACCAAATCAACATGCTTAATTTTAAATGATGCTATCGCACTATCTCTTGCACCTGTTAATAAGGTAAATGCCATTAGCGCCCTATTACGTTTTTCTATATCTGTATCATTTGGCATTTGCGCTAATACATGAGTAATTTGCTCTAATGTCGCCACTGGCTTTTTACGTTTAGCGCCAGCAATGCGCGTGTCTTTTTCTGACAAATTAAAGTAATCAGCATCGGTGTAATTGAAACGTGATTTATAGCCTGTTTGTTGCGCCAGCCATTGAAAGAAAACCTTTAAATGGTTACATGTACCGTTGATGGTGGATTTACTTAATTTATCCCCTGTTGTTAAACTTGTTTGTGTGAGTAAATTATTTTTAAAACCTACCGCTTGATTAAAATGAAACGCTTTAAAATCTTTAAATTTATTATAATTTTCAAAGCGATTTATCGCTTTTGCAATACAATCAATTGATGCTTCACTATGGCGCTTTGCCTCCTTCATAAAAGTAAAATATTTACGCTTCATTCTTTCGTTATTTATATTGTGGTTTGACATACTGATACCTTCATTATTTAAAGCACTGTTTACGGGGTTATTAAACAACTAACCTAATCGTTTTTGTTGCAACGGTAAGATCACCGCGAAATGTCGCTGTAATACGGCTAAATCAGCTAATCGGAAGTATCTATTCATCGCTGAATTACATACATTGCAGTTAGCTTTTATCCGACCATATCTTGATGTTTCGGTCTCAAAAATTGTTGAACCTTGCTCTGGCGTTCTTGGCTCTCGACACTTCATGCAATAAATTTCACCTAGATCACAAGAGCGCTTATTGATACCTCGAAGATCTTTAATAAACTGCTTTAAATCACTACCTAAAATGATGTACGGTCGCTGGTTATCAATGCGTTTCAATCCTCTTCGTAGCCATGTTTTAACCGTGCTTTTATGCACCTGATAAAGTAAGGCTATTTCACTAATTGAATAATTACGGTTTATTTTGCATTTATTGGGGTTATATCGTTTAGCCATAAATCCCCCAGACAATAATGATTAAAAAATACAGCTCTAGCGGTATAGATTGCAGACACAGCATAATTTTAAGTAATACTAAGTTTAGGCGTTTCATATTTAAGCCCCTGCACTTTTACTTGCGGTTATTTTATCTTCTAGCCATTGCTCTATATCGCTTTCAAGCCAGCCAATAGCCCTATCACCTAATGAAATACTTTTAGGAAAGTCATCTTTAGTCATACGTAAATAAATACTGCTGCGTGATAAACCTGTTTTTTCTTTAACCGCTGGTAAGCGAATGATCTTGTTAGACATATTTAAATCTCTTAGTTGTTTGTAGGAACGAGTAAAAGATTAAGTGGGCAATTTGGGCGATAAAAGGCGTATACCATAGCAAGCGAAAATCGCTAACCTATTGATATTATTAGAGAGGGAAAATGATGGAAATTAGAGAGCTTTTTTTGTTGGTATTTAAACAGGAACAAAAACAATGAATTAGGATTGGTATTTTGGGCGCAAAGTTTCCGCCCAACTTTCTTTATATTTGTATGTTTTTTCTAATGGTTTCTGCGCTTTTACCTTGTGAAATTGGCAGCTTAGCTATTTGTTGTGATAGCCAAGTTTTAGACTTAGTTGAATTTTTCTTTTTAAGTTTAATAGCTTCATCTTGCCAGCCTTGGCGCATAGCTAAAGTATTTGCTTTACGCTGCTCTTTCTTATCAGTATTCGCGAGGTAAGTTTTAACTGGCGGTGGCTGCTTGATATTTAAAGCATGATTAATTTTATCCATATCTAGCACCAGCTTATTATCTTCAAAAAACAAAAGATCGTTAACGGGTAATACGCTTTGATTAATAATTAATGATAACGGCTCTACATTTAGTACAACACTTTTACGACCTGTTTTACTTTTTAATGTCCCTAATACAATACTCTTTTGATCGGCTTTATAGCTAATGCCACAAGATAAACCCAATAAATCAGCAATCAGTACTGCTAGTTGTTTAATACTAATTTTCCATTGCTTAAGCTGCTCTAGTGGTATTGTCATTCGCCCCATTTCTTCATGCATATATGGATCTTCACAAGCGGCATAATATAGGGTTCTACTTGGGTACTTCTGAGCGGTAACATCAACAACGCAATGCTTTTCACAACCTTGGCATTGAATGCTTGTGGCTTTTTGAGTAGGCGTTATCAATTTATTTTCAAGCACTAACTTAAAAGCTTCTTCTTGCCATAAATTAACTGCAACCCAACTTAAAATGAGCTTGTTATCTTTTAGTGATAACGAATTTAGCAACAATAATAAAACTTGATCTACATGCATGGCAGACTCAAGTTCATTGATTGTGGTTCAATACCTGAAGCTTTTAACATTTCACGAATAATTAAATCATCCCCAAAATGTCCTAAAGTGCATTTATCAGGCATAGATATTGTAAAGGTTCTAGTTTGCTTGGTTTTATTAGGTCTAGGGATAAATGAAACTTTTAGTGTAACTTCACTAATATATCTATCTGCTAACTTCAATTCAGTTAATTTTTCATAAACTGCATTTCTATTTTTGTTAGCGCATTCAGTTATCGTTATATGGCTTTTAGGGTTCATTCTACAGGTAGAGCGAGCCTGCAATATTTGTACAGAAAAAATGTTGAAATCTTCATCAATAACAAAAGTAAAGTTAGCCTCTATCAACGTTTCAAGATCATACACCTTATTTTCAATCAAAGGAGTAAAACTTGTAAGCTCCGCATTTAAAATATGTTTAGAGAACAACCGTTGCAAATAGGGAATATTTTTAGCATTATTTTTGGCATAAAGTGCTAGCGTAGATTCTTCTTCGCAATAAACAAAAATAATTTCAAATGCCATTGTATGAGGTAAGTCTTGTAAAGTATCACTTATCCACTCAATTTCAGACTTGGCAAAATCTTCAGGAAACGCACAGAAGTAATCAAGTCTTCCACGTTTATAATGTTCTATTTTACAACGCTTACCACGCCCCTCTTTATTGAAAAAATAGTCACCTATTGCGGCTGATAATAATTTCACCTTTGTTTCATCAAATGGCTTTTCTAATACAGGTAAGTTTTTAATTGTTTTCCATGAAGTTGAAGGGATAGCACTTGCTTGAAAGAACATTGATGCTGCTTGCCAATAATCAGGACTATCGAGATAAGCAAACATGGCTTTGTTATGCAGCCCACAAATTGATTGTATAGTTTCAATGAAATTGTAATTATCAAACTCTCTTGCTTCATCGGTTAACGCGACAATACCGCCATCAGATGATAATGCATGAATTCGTTGGAAATCAGATTCCATTTTATGTCGAGTTGTATCATCTAGCTCTAGAAAGGTATCAAAAATAAGGTCAACTTCGTGATCGTAAATGGAGTACAAGTCTAAATCAAAAACAATTTCATTTTGCTCAAGGTAATCAATTAAAAATTTATTCGATACTTTTCTAAAAAATTGTTTCGGTGAATATTGCCCAGCCATGCATTGCCCTGTATAAAAATCAACCATGCCATTCTAGCAAGTTGTACTTTATAGGCCAATAACAAACTTTAATGAATTAAAGCAGATTAAGAAAAGGCTGGTGATTAGCCAGCCTTTATATTAGTTAATATGCTTTTCGAGTATATCTTTAATTTTTTGATGTTTAAATTGTGTTTCGAATTTTATATTTACAGTTTTCCCTAACTTTTCAAACATTTTCATGGCATGTTGAATCTTACTCTCTTCCTGTAACCTTAAATTATTAGAACTCTCTGTATCTTTAGTTTCGATAATAAAATTAAGTATTTCATTACTTGCCGTTTTAATAATATAAGCAAAATCTGGTGAGTAAGTTGATCCACCTGCAACAGGTATTTTTATTGAATTTTTCGGGATTTTTGTAAACACAGTAACGCTTTCAATCTGTTCAATAATATTTTCTTTTTCTAAATCAGAATCAAAAAACACTTCCTCAAACAAGTAATCTTTATCAGGTAAATGTTCATCAAACTGAGTGCCTAAATTATGTGCAAGTACTTCACTTAAAGGCTTACCTTGTTGGTCTGTAAATTTAGTGGGGTGAATACTATTTGAAATAGCGGAATAACCCACTTCAAACTTACTAATGGCATTTAATAATAGAAACTCACTAAAACCTTGTTTAATCTTCCTGATCGTTTGTACATTCAAATAGTCAGCTATATCTAGCTTATTTCTAATATCAACAAACACTTTATGGAGTGTTGAGCATTTAATAAAGGCTACCTTTGCTAATTGTTCAATAAATTCGTGATATTCCATTGTTGAAATTTGCATAAAAGTATCATCGTCATCATATACATTTTGCGCTTCCATACGATCAAGATCTTTATTGATATACAAAGATTTTTTTGTTAATTGAATACCTGTTTTACTAAAGTTGACTTTTTCATCTAATAAATATGCTTTAAATAAACTAGCAAATTCATTTTCATCTTTTATATGGTATTCAAGTATGGCTTTATTATTGATCAGCTCCCATAAATCACGTAGTTCTTGATATTGCGCGACACGTATTTTACTAAATTGCTTTTTATCACTAGCCTTAGTGACTTTTCCTTTTTTAACACCGCCACTAAAGGCTAATGGATATTTGGCTTTTAATTTTTCATAACCATCATTGATAAAGTTATCATTATCATCAATAAGCCCATCATCATCTAACTCATTAGCTAATTTACGCTTAGTCACATTAGGATAAGCAGCAATAATTTTATCTTTTAATTCATCAGTTAGTGCGGTAGCCGCAACTTCTTTTTCAAGAGCTGAGCTATTTACTTCACCTAAAATATTTTCAACAAAATCAGCTTCTGTAAAATCAACAAAATAGTTAAGTTTAAATTGTTGATCTTTAACGCGGCTCATATATTCATTAACGGGTAAACGTAAACCACGGCCTACTTCTTGTAATTTTGTGGTCTTACTACCACTTGAACGCAATTTACAAATTTGAAATACGTTAGGGTTATCCCAGCCTTCACGCAAAGTCCATTTTGAGAAAATAAAACGCCTTGGATTATCTAATGAAAGCAATAATTCTTTATCATGCAAAATTTCAATAATTTCTTGCTCTATTTTTTCATCTTTACCTGTATTATCTTTTGAGAAATAACCACCATGAACCACTGAAATATCATCAAGGGTTTTCTTTAAATACGCTTTATAAAATTCATCAGTTTCCGTTTTATATAATCGTGTTGCTTCTGCTTTGATCCATTGTTCAAACGTAGTTTTTAAACTACCTGATAATTTATTACCATCACGATAACCTTCAATATCATCAATGAAAAATAAAGTTAATGGCTTAATACGCGGTGATTGAGTTAAGAGTTGTCGCTCAAGTTTAAAATGTTCTTTGATCGCCTTTTGCATCATTTGATCTTGCAAAGTTTGGGCATACGAATACGGATTTATTGAATCTGATTTAGTTAATTCAATACCATTACTTAATGCTACCTTAGACTTTGTTAAACCATCTAAAAACAAATCATGTATCGCATGGTGAACTTTTGATAAAGACTCACCTTTGGTAAGGCCAAAGCGTGTCTTAACATTATTTTCATTAAGTTCAAATACAGCTTCTGTACCGCCGGTACTAATGAAGCTTATTTTTGCTTCGTCATTACCTTGTACTGTTTCAATATACGCATTAATCCCTTTAACTAAGTCATCATTAAAAGCATCTACGGCCGATAAATAATAAAGTAAATTTTCATATTTCTCGTTAAAGGTTGCACCATAACGAATAATATATTGCGCACCTAACTTTTCAATATTATTCCAAGTAACACCAGTTTGAGGGAACTTATGTGGCTCATCAACAATAATAAAAGGGTTTATAAATTTTAGAGCTTCAAGTGGTGTATCAAACGTTTCATTAATTAAAGAAGTGTCATAACGTCTAATTAGCCAACCATCCTTTCTATTCTTTGACTTATCCTTTTTTATCATCCCAGCATTAATCATTCCTGTATTTACAATTAAAACATGAATATATTTTTTATTAAAATTACTGGCATTAACAAAGTCATGTATTGCTTGTGGCATATAAGCCTTTGAGCCTTTTTTTTGTTTACTTTGGCTCTCCACAACATAGGTCTTAATTTCTCGATGAGTATCTTTAAATACTTCTTTTAAGCCATCACTTTTAAGAAAATTAACTGTACCTGCTTTAATAGATAGCGTAGGTACTACCACGACAAACTTATTAACGTTATAGGCAAGATTTAATTCATACATGGTATTAGCATAAGTAAAGGTTTTACCTGTGCCTGTTTCCATTGAAATATCTAAAACATTACTGCCTAAATTGTAATACTCTTGTTTATGCTCAATTTTATTAGCGCGTTGGGTTTGCTCTATATTATTTTTGTATTGTGAGCGCACTAACGACAATTTAGGGTTAGCTAATAATTTAGCTGTAGCATCTTTAGGTAATTCAACATTAACGTTATTAAAGACATTTAAAATAGCATTAACGCCAGCGACTTGATGAGGCAAGTTTTTTTCAAAATGTAAACCTGACATTAGTTACGCACCACTATATCTAATTCTAGTGATTTTTTATTTGCATAACTTGTTATCGCTTCGTTTAGCTCGCGCTGTTTAGCGCTATCAAAGTTACTTCCATATAAAACAACTTTGTGAGGGGAAAAATCTGCGACATTATCTAATTTAAGTAATATGTCTTTTAAAGCATTAGTAGTAAAATGAGGGGCGATCAAATATAAGCGACCATTACAGTAATGGGCTTTATAGTCGGCTAACTCAATATCAAGTACTTCATCAGTTAATAAACTACCATCATATAACGCCCAAGTGGTTAATAAGCTTTGATATTGTTCATCGGTTAGTACTTCATCATCAAAAAAGCTTAAATTATCTAACGTTAAAGCGGTGTTATCTCGTCTAAAATCATCAATTGTTCCAAAAATTTTAAAACCTAAATCACTTTGATAATCAGGGTTTTCTGATTTAGCTTTATTAGCAGATCGTATAATACGTTCTTTAGTTATCTCAAAGATTGACTCATAACCTGCCTTATATGCATCTTTCTTTTTATCTGTTAGTTCGGGAAGTTGAACAGAAATAAATTCGTAACTTGTAGATTCTTGGCAGTTAAGAGTTAAACATGATTGTGCTGTTGTTCCCGAACCTGCAAAAAAATCTAAAATAATTCCGTCTCCATTACAGCAATAAGAAATCAATTTTTCCAATAGAAAGGTAGGTTTAGGATTAGTGAAAACTTTTTTCATTTCTGGAAACAGTTTTCTTAATTCATTTGCCCCCAACCGGCCATCAAACTCAAATAAACTAGAGAACTTATCTTCATACTCTTCAGCATATAATTTTAGTTCTATTATCTTTTCGTCATCTTTCCCATAAAGTATTTTGTCATCTTCAATTAATTGGTTCATTGTTTCTTCTTTAAACCTATAACCCATTAGTGGGGGCTTACAAGCATTGCCTGTAACAGGATGTATTACATCATAGAAATAACCATCTTTTCCGGGGTTATGCACACTTTGGCTTCCAGTATAAACTCCCCCTTCATCTATAAATTTATATCTATCAAGTTGACCTAATTGAAATTTATTCTCTTTAAACCATTTTGTATATGCAGATTGAAGTTCTTTTGGATTAGTAAATTCAAGAATAAGTTTATTTTCAATATTTATTAATTTATCTTTAATTACAGAAGCTTGTGATTTCCATTGAGATTCTAATTTACTCTTATCTTTAGCAAACGCTACGACATATTCATGCTCTATAGCTATATTGGTAGGATTGTTATCAGTTACGTTTTTCCAAACCACCGTAGCTATACAATTACTTTCTCCAAAGATTTCATCACTGATTAATTTCAACTGGTTTAATTCATTGCCATCAATAGAAATAAAAATGACACCATCTTCTTTAAGTAACTCTCTCGCTATATACAAACGCGGATAGATGAAGGTTAACCATGCACTGTGGCTGTTTGAACTACTTGCTGTGAACTCTAATATACGCTCAGCTTCATCAATATCTATTGCCGCTAATTCACTTAACTGTTCTTTAGTAAAGCTCTTACTATCTTGATAGGTAAAATCATCTTTACCAGTATTGTAAGGCGGATCTATATAAATCATTTTCACCTTTTCACTGTATGCATTAACTAAGTGCTTTAATACTTCGAGATTGTCACCTTTTATCAGTAAATTTTTACTGTTTTTATTTTCTTCAAGCTGGTTATGAGTTTTATCTTGGGTAAGTAGGGTTTCAGGCGGCAAGTTAGTTAATAAGCGGGCGTATGATTTACCTAACCAATTTAAACTATATGTTTCTTTTGACAGTTCAATGTCGTTTGTATTAACAATGTCTAGCATCTTTTCCTGAATAAAATCACCTGTTTTATCGAAACATTGCGGAAAGTGTTTTTTCAATAAAGCTATTTGCTTGCTATTAACTGTTTCATTATTATTTGAATAAAGCGTTTCTTCATTAAACGACATACTTTTATTATCCATAAGATTCTTATTTTCTAATTGAGGCTATGTTATCAAACAACATTGAATTGCTTAACATTATTATTCGTATTTTTTTTACCTGTTGCCGCATTTTCGATATGTTCTGACCACCAATACATTAATACCCTTCTACGTTCTAGATATTGAGCGCGATTATAAGCCCTTCTCACTTCATTCTGTTCTTGGTGAGCTAAAGCACTTTCTATAATATCACCATCAAATCCTTGCTCATTAAGTGTGGTACTGGCAAGAGAGCGCATACCATGAGCAACTAAGCGACCTTTAAAGCCCATCCGTTGTATCGCTTTGTTTGCTGTTTCTGGATTACACGGGCTATTAGGTTTACTAGCTGATGGAAATATATATGTTTTTCCATTACTAATCTGTTGCATGCGTTCAAGTATGACTAAGGCTTGTGGTGTTAATGGCACGGCATGTGGCACTTTCATTTTCATGCGCTCGGCAGGTATCAACCATAAACTGTTTTCAAAATCTATTTCACTCCACGCTGCTTCTGCTGCTTCTCTTGGACGAACCATAGTATGTAGCTGCCATTCTATTAAACAACGAGTCGTTAATTTAATACTGGCATAACCAAGAGTTTGCATTAGCTCTGGTAGTTCTTCAGGTTTAAGCGTAGGCATATTGGTGACTTTAGGTGTTTCAAAGGCACTACGAATACCTGCTAATGAATTATGGTGTAATAAGCCTGTATTAACTGCATGGCGCATTACTTCATTTAAATAACCAATTAACTTACTAGTCGTTTCTAAACTGCCTCTTGCAGCCAATGGCTTTAATACACTGATTGCTTCAGGCGCTAATATTTTATCAATAGGTCTATGAGCTAACTTTGGAAAAACATGGTTTTCAAAGTTGCGCCATAGGCTTCTAGCCGTTGTTTCAGCAATTTTTGTTTTTTTTATAACGAACCATTCAGTAGCAACACTTTCAAAAGTATTACTAGCGGCTAGCTGCTTTTCACGCAGGTGATCATCTTTTTGTTCTTTGGGATCGATATCTTGTGCTAATAATACTTTTGCATCATCACGCTTTTTTCTAGCTTGTGCTAAAGACACCTCAGGATAAGTACCAAACCCCATTGAGCTACGTTTTTTAGTGATCGGTTTGAAATAATCAAATAACCAAGACTTTGTACCCGTTGTCTTAACTCTAAGTTGTAAACCTCCACCATCGGCTAGTTTATAAAGTTTATCTTTTGCTTTGGCTTGTTTTACCTGTGTATTGGTAAGCGGAGTAACGATTCTAGCCATTTTTAGTAGTACCACTTGAAGTTGTTTTAGCTGGTACTACTAACAGTACTACTAAAAAACGTGGATTGCAAAGAACGCTATTGGATAGCTTTAGACATAAAAAAACCCGAGAACCTTGTTTTTATTAGGTTTTCGGGTCTTTAACGGTTCTTGTTGAACCTTGTTTTGGTGCAGATGGAGAGACTCGAACTCTCACGCCCTAAGGCACCACCCCCTCAAGGTGGCGCGTCTACCAATTCCGCCACATCTGCATTAAACTTTTTAAACTATATATTTTATTAAGTTGTTTTGCTTATTCTGAGGAAAACAAGCTAACTTAATTTTTAGACTAGTTTGGTACGTCGCTATCTTTTTCTACTGGAGCGTCGCTACTAGGTACGTCAGCATTGTCTACTTTAGGCTCAAGGCTTTCAGTAGGGATAGCATCTGTTGCTGGTGCAACTTGACCCGCAGGTACAGATAAGTTATCAAAGTCAGCACCGGACTTAACACGATTCGCGGTTAAGTTACCTAATATTAAGCTGATTACAAAAAATGCAATAGCTAGGTAAGTAGTCGTTTTAGTTAAGAAGTTACCAGAACCACTTGAACCAAAGATGGTAGCTGAAGAACCAGCACCGAATGATGCGCCCATATCGGCACCTTTACCTTGTTGAATTAGCACTAGGCCAATTAGACATAAGGCAACGATCAAATACACTACGATTAACACTTGATACAACATTTTATTATCCCTTTGCTGCCGAACAAATTACTTTAAATTCATCGGCTTTTAAACTAGCACCGCCGATTAATCCACCATCGATATCAGCTTGTGCAAATAATTCTTCACAGTTTGTCGCATTGACACTGCCACCATACAACAATGGCAGTTTAACTGCGACGTTTTCGTCAACTTTCGCGATAAATTCACGAATAAATTGATGAGTTGCTTGTGCCATTTCTGGCGACGCTGTTTTTCCAGTACCTATTGCCCAAACCGGCTCATACGCAATAACAACATCTGTAAATCTTTCAATACCGATTTCGTCTATAACCGGCTGCAATTGTGCGGCTAAAACAGTTTCAGTTTGTTCTGCCACGCGCTCGTCTTCACTTTCACCTATACATAAAATAGGTTTAAGACCAGCATCTAAAGCAGTTTTAACTTTATGTGCCACTAGTGAGCTTGATTCATTGTAAATACTACGACGTTCTGAATGTCCTAATATTACATAATTCACGCCAACTTCTTGTAACATTGAAGTTGAAATTTCACCAGTAAAAGCGCCTTTAGTATGCTCATTTAAGTTTTGAGCACCTAAGCTAAATGCTTCAGCTAAGCTTGCATTAGCACTTGCTAAGCTAAATGCTGCTAAGTAAGGAAAACTAGGACAAACAACGACTTCAACATTTTCATTTAGCGTTACGTTATTTAACTCTGAAACCATTGAGTTGACTAAAGCTAAACTGCCATTCATTTTCCAGTTTGCTGCAACTATTGCGCGTCTATTCATATTTCATTCCTAAATCAAAGCGGCGAGATATTAACTAACCTGTAGGCAAGATACAAGTTTTTCAAGCAATATCTCGTTCAATTGCTTAATATTCGTCCGACAAAGCAAATCAGTAAACAATTATCGTTAACAAGCTAGCTTTACAGCATCAGCAATTTCGTTTGCTAGCGCGGTAACTTCATCATGTTCAGGCCCTTCAACCATTACGCGAATAAGTGGCTCTGTGCCTGATTTTCTTAGTAATACACGGCCGCGACCACTTAATTTATCATTCACTTGGTGCACAGCAGCAACAACAGCGCTGTTTACTAATGGGTCGCTATCACCGGTAAAACGAACGTTCACTAAAACTTGTGGTAATTTTTTCATGCTTTGACGCAATTCAAGTAAGGTTTTACCTGTATTGCAAACAGCTGTTAATACATTTAATGCTGCGATAATGCCATCACCTGTAGAGGTATGATTAAGGTTAATAACATGGCCAGAGTTTTCTGCCCCTAACTGCCATCCCTTCTGCTTAAGCATTTCCATTACGTAGCGATCACCAACCTTACTTCGTGCAAATGGTACGCCCATGTCTGCAAGCGCAAGCTCTAAGCCCATGTTGCTCATTAACGTGCCAACAACACCACCACGAATACTGCCACTTTGTAGGTCATTACAAGCAATAACATATACACATTCATCACCGTCCATAATATAACCGGTGTGGTCAACCATCATTAAGCGATCGCCGTCACCATCAAGGGCAATACCTAAATCAGCATTATGCTCAACAACGGCAGCGCTAATAGCAGCCATAGAAGTAGCACCACATTCATGGTTGATATTAGTACCATTTGGCGCAGTACCAATTTCAATAACTTCAGCGCCTAGCTCGCGAAAAACGTTGGGGGCAATGTGATAAGTTGCGCCATGTGCACAATCAACCACCATTTTAATGCCCTTTAATGAATACTGGCTTGGAAAGTTACTTTTACAAAATTCGATATAACGACCAGCAGCATCGTCAATTCGATTCGCTTTTCCTAAGTGTGCCGATTCAACACAACCCATTTCTTGGTCTAGTTCAGCTTCAATAGCTAACTCAACGTCATCAGGTAATTTCTGCCCGTCTTGTGAGAAAAATTTAATACCATTGTCGTAAAATGGATTATGAGAAGCGCTGATAACGATACCCGCTTCTGCGCGAAATGTTTTTGTTAAGTAAGCAATACCAGGTGTTGGCATTGGCCCTAATAAACCAATATCAATGCCTGCTGCTGAAAAGCCTGCTTCTAATGCCGATTCCAGCATATAGCCAGAAATTCGCGTATCCTTACCAATTAGTACTTTTTTGGTACCTTGAGCCGCTAAAACACGACCTGCGGCATAACCTAACTTCATCACAAATTGTGGTGTAATTGGGTATTGACCTACCAAGCCACGAATTCCATCAGTACCAAAATATCTTCTTTCTGACATTATTGTCTCCATTGCGCCTAGCGCTTTGCCATTGGCATTTTAATGTGTAAATTTATACCGTAGTGACTATTGATTGTCAGCCACAGCTTTTAATATTTTTATTGCATCCACTGTCTCTTCAACATCGTGAACTCGAATTATTTTTGCACCTTGCTGAACCGCAACAATAGCAGTACTTAAACTACCAGCAAGGCGTTGTTCAACATCTCGATTTAATAAATTACCTATCATAGACTTTCGAGATATACCGGCAAGTATTGGACAATCTAATTTTTCAAACGCTGATAAGTTAGCCAGTAGGTGAAAATTTTGCGCCAAGGTTTTACCAAAGCCAAAGCCGGGATCTAAAATCAAGCGCTCTTTCGCAATACCTGCATCAACACAAGCGTTAATACGTTGCTCAAAGAATAAAATGATATCGTCAACAACGTTACTGTAGGCTGGTTCGTTTTGCATTGTTCTAGGCAAACCTTGCATATGCATTAAACAAATAGGTACGTCACTATTTGCCAACACCGCTAAACAATCTTCATTTTGCAGCGCGCGTACATCGTTAATTATATCAGCGCCACTTTCAATAGCCGCTTTCATCACTGATGCTTTGCTGGTATCGATAGAAACCACAACATCAAACTTTTGCTTAATAGCTTTTAATACTGGAATTACACGCTCAAGTTCGTCTTTTTCACTAACGTCTTTGGCACCAGGCCTTGTCGATTCACCGCCAATGTCAATAATTGTCGCACCAGCAGCAATCATACGTTCAACTTGGTTCAGTGCATGGTCAAAATGGGCGAATTTACCGCCATCAGAAAAAGAGTCGGGAGTCACGTTTAGAATCCCCATCACTTGCGGTGATGATAGACCTACTATTGAATTAGGGCAATTAAGTTGCTTAAGCACAATTTTCTCTTCATTTAGCTTATATTCAACCAAGCATATGGCCAAACTAGCATTTATTATTTTAGCGTTTACAAGCTAGTAACTAACGGGTAAACGCTAAAATAATAAAGCCTCAATAAGTATTAAATCAATTGATTTAAACCATTGAGGCTTTAGATTTTTATGTATTAACTATTTAGCTGGAATATCTGAAGTATCAGTTGAACTTGATGGCTCAGAAGATTCCTTTTTTTCGCTATCTGCTTTTGCTGATGGCTTGCTTGAGTCAGTATTATTTGAACTGTCATCAGAGCTAGTTGCATCAAAATCAGCTGGTGGACGAACCTTAGTACGATTCATTAAGTCATCAACTTGCAATGCATCAATTGTTTCGTATTCCATCAAGGCGTCTTTCATTGCATGTAAAATATCTTCATTTTCTTTCAATATTTTAGCAGCGCGCTCATAGTTACGATTAACAAAGGCTCTAATTTCTTCATCAATAGCATGTGCTGTATCGTCTGACATATTTAATGATTTAGAAGACGTTCTCCCTAAGAATACTTCACCTTCTTCTTCAGCGAACAACATAGGACCCATTTTTTCAGAAAAGCCCCATTGAGTTACCATTTTACGAGCAAGTTGCGTAGCACGTTCAATATCATTTGAAGCGCCCGTAGAAACTTTTTCGAAACCGTAAATCATTTCTTCAGCAATACGACCACCATATAATGATGAAATATTACTTTCTAAATGTTGTTTACTGTGACTGAATCTGTCTTGTTCAGGTAAGTACATGGTTACACCTAACGCACGACCACGCGGCATAATACTTACCTTATAAACTGGGTCATGATCTGGTACTAAACGACCAACAATGGCGTGACCGGCTTCATGATAAGCTGTCATTTCTTTCTCAGCTTCATTCATTACCATCGAACGACGCTCTGAGCCCATCATGATTTTGTCTTTAGCTTTTTCAAACTCTGCCATACCAACAACACGACGTGCTGAACGTGCAGCAAATAGTGCCGCTTCGTTAACTAAGTTAGCTAAATCAGCACCAGAAAAGCCAGGCGTACCACGGGCAATAACTGATGGTTTAACATCATCACCTAATGGTACTTTACGCATATGTACTTTAAGAATTTGTTCACGACCACGGATATCAGGTAAACCAACCGTTACTTGACGGTCAAAACGGCCTGGGCGCAATAATGCAGGGTCTAATACATCTGGACGGTTAGTTGCGGCAATAACGATTACCCCTTCATTACCTTCAAAACCATCCATTTCAACTAGCATTTGGTTTAATGTTTGTTCACGTTCATCATGACCGCCACCCATACCCGCGCCACGTTGGCGACCTACAGCATCGATTTCATCGATAAAGATAATACATGGTGCAGATTTTTTCGCTTGCTCGAACATGTCTCGAACACGTGAAGCACCAACACCAACAAACATTTCAACAAAGTCTGAACCAGAAATAGTAAAGAACGGTACTTTAGCTTCACCGGCAATAGCTTTTGCTAATAAAGTTTTACCTGTACCTGGTTGACCTACCATTAAAACACCCGATGGAATGCGTCCACCTAGCTTTTGAAAGCGTGAAGGGTCTTTTAGGTAATCAACTAATTCTGAAACTTCTTCTTTTGCTTCGTCACAACCAGCAACATCAGCAAAAGTAGTTTTAATTTGATCTTCGCTTAGTAAACGCGCTTTTGATTTGCCGAAGCTCATCGCACCTTTACCACCACCACCTTGCATTTGACGCATGAAGAATATCCACACACCAATAAGCAGTATCATCGGGAACCACGAGATGAATATTGACGTAAGTAAACTTTGTTCCTCTGGTAATTCACCAGAAGCGTTAACACCTTGCTTAACTAAATCGTTGATTAAATCACGATCATAGCCACCAGGGATAACAGTAACGAAGTTTTCACCACTACGTTTAATACCATTTATAACGCCATTTCTATCAACGTCAACTTCTCGAATTTGTCCTTGACGTACGTCTTGGATAAATTGTGTGTAATCTACTTGTTGTTCATTGTCGCTTCCAGGGGTAAAACTTTGGAAAACAGACATTAATACAACTGCAATAACTAACCATAAAATAAGATTTTTTGCCATATCGCTCAACTTAATGACCTCTTGCTAATGTTCAAAATGGTGCGATGAAATAATTCCATCTAATTTACTACAATTTAAAGCCGGTAGCCACAAGATAAACTTCACGTGAACGAGCACGTGACGATTCAGGCTTGCGAGTCTTAACGGTTTTAAATGCGGCTCGAGCATCTTTCATAAACTGCTCAAACCCCTCTCCTTGGAACACTTTCACAACAAAAGCGCCATCTTTCTTTAATACTTGATTACACATATCTAATGCTAACTCCACTAAATACATGCTGCGAGCTGCATCCGCAACTTCATTACCGGTAAAATTAGCTGCCATGTCAGACATCACAACATCAATATTTTTGCCGTTAATTCTTTCCAATAATGCATCTAATACTGCTTCTTCACGAAAATCACCTTGAAGAAAATCTACGCCAGCAATAGGATCCATTGATAAAATATCACAGGCTACCACTTGGCCATTATCACCAACAGCTTTAGTAGCATATTCTGACCAACCACCTGGCGCCGCACCTAAGTCGACTACCTTCATGCCCGGCTTAATAAGTTTGTCTTTCTTGTTTATTTCTTCAATTTTAAAAACAGCACGTGAGCGAAGCCCCAATCTTTGCGCTTTTTTTACGTATTCATCATCAAAATGCTCTTTTAACCACCGAGCACTACTGACACTGACCTTATTTTTACTCATTTATTCCACTTATATAATTATGCGGTTCAAGGCTATACAGCCCAGTTATACACTTATTTTACTACTAACTACCAAGATAAAGGCACTAATTCTTATATAAAATCACTAAAAAAGTACATTTAAAAGCTGTCACTTAGTAAACAATATTAGTATTACAAACTAGATGGAGGTAAAATAGTGATAATTCAAGCTAACTTGTAACGAAAATTGTTAATGATCTTAAATAAAAAACAAATCCAATATTTAAAAGGCCTAGCACATAGCCTTAAACCCGTTGTATTACTTGGTAACAACGGCCTTACAGAAGCGGTGGTTGCAGAAATCGACTTCGCTTTAAATCATCACGAATTAATCAAAGTTAAAATTCCTACGGATGATCGTGAAACTAAAGCACTTATTGTTGAAGCGATTTGTCGTGAAACAAAATCAACTAAAGTGCAAGTTATCGGTAAAACACTCGTTGTTTTCCGCCAAGGCGAAGAAAAGAAAATTCGCGTGCCGAAAATCTAATCATTTTCTAACACTGATTAAGTTTTACTTTAAAAAGGGCTACTGCCCTTTTTTTATATCTGGATCATTATCAAAAATAACAAACCCACTACATTAGAAAAAACTAATATACATTTTTTTTACCTTGGCATAGAATGTTATATCAATTTCATTAAATTCGTGTTCTTGTTTTGCGCAGAAAAAATGAATCAAGGCAAGGCGCTCGATTGAGCAATAGCTAGCTATTGTGATTGAGAGCAACGCAGCCTAGGATTATTTTAACCAGCAAAAGTGGGCACTAATTTAATGATATTGGTATTAATACTACATAAATGGTGAAAAGGTTTTGAAATGATTTTATCTGTACCTGAATTAGTTGCCCAAGCGAAAGAGTCTGTTGAGTGCATAAGTGCTGAACAAGCATTTAAAAGTAAAGCTGCTACGTTTATTGATGTTCGAGAGCCGGCAGAATGCAATGTCTCAACAGTTGAAGGGTCAATACAAATTCCACGTGGTGTTTTGGAAATGAATATAGCAAAGCACTGCGCAGATGCTGATATGGAAATTTACTTACATTGTGCTTCAGGTGGTCGCGCCGTATTAGCTGCAGAGCAGTTGAAGCGAATCGGTTACCGTAATGTAAAAGCCATTAGTTGTCAGCACGATGTGGTTTTTCAAGCACAAAAAAATCAGTAGTTATTAATGCTCTGCTGATATGGCTTAGAGTCTTAGTTAATAGCTACTGACTTTTAATAGTTACGACCATGATTGTAACTAGCAATAAATGCTCTTACTTAAACTAAGCATGGGAGCATTTATTGTACTTATACATAGTTACCGTGAAGCAATAACTTAAATATGATCTACTGAAATAATTTCATATTCAACAACGCCACCAGGAGTTGTAATTTCGATTTCAGTATCAACTTCTTTACCAATTAAACCGCGCGCGATAGGCGAGTTTAATGAAATGCGACCAGTTTTAAAATCCGCTTCATCATCACCTACTATTTTGTAAGTCACTTCAACTTCGGTATCAATATTCAACAATTTAACGGTCGTACCGAAGATAACTTTACCATTGTTAGGTATTTTCGTTACATCGATAACTTGCGCATTACATAAGCGACCTTCAATATCTTGAATTCGCCCTTCACAGAAGCCTTGTTCTTCTTTGGCAGCGTGGTATTCCGCATTTTCTTTTAAGTCGCCGTGTTCACGTGCATCAGCAATGTCTTTAACAATGCGTGGACGCTTTTCTGTTTTTAAAAATTTTAGCTCTTCTTTTAGCTGCTCAGCACCAAGAAGTGTCATTGGATATTTTGTCATTTTACTCTTCTTTCTATAACAAGAAAGGCGGTTTACCTATGCTACTAATAGCAGGTAACCACCTTTATAAAATAATTCGCTAATAAATAATTTGTTTATTTAACTAAATAATGAGTTTGCTATAAGTGTAGCCTTAACAAACTCATTGCTTAAATAATTTATTTACAACGTTTATGTAACTCTTGAATTGACGTTACAACATTACGGTCATCTGCAGCATGCGATTGACAAGCAGCAAATGCAGCGTTCAGTGTTGTAGTATATGCGACTTTGTAACGTAAAGCACCACCACGTAACACTTTAGAGTCTTCAATCGCTTTGCGACCTTCTGTAGTATTAATAATGTAGTTGTACTCACCGTTTTTAATTCTATCAAGAATATGCGGACGACCTTCGTGAACTTTGTTCACTAAACGACAAGGTATGTTCGCTTCTCCAAGAATAACCGCAGTGCCGTGCGTTGCATCAACTTCATAACCTAATGCAACCATTTGCTTAGCCAAATCAACAACACGTTCTTTATCACTATTACGTACTGAGATTAATGCACGACCATCTTTTGGTACTGATACACCAGCACCTAAGTTAGCTTTAGCATAAGCTTCTTCAAAGGTATCGCCAACGCCCATTACTTCACCTGTTGAACGCATTTCTGGGCCAACAAGAGGGTCACTACCGTGGAACTTGTTAAATGGAATAACCACTTCTTTAACAGAAAAGTACGGAGGAATAATTTCTTTGGTAATGCCCTGCTCTTTCAAAGATTTACCCGCCATAACACGAGCACCAACTTTCGCTAAAGGTACAGCAGTTGCTTTTGAAACGAATGGTATAGTACGTGCAGCACGTGGGTTAACTTCGATTAAGTAAACTTTACCGTCTTTAACTGCCATTTGCGTATTCATTAAACCAACAACGTCTAATTCAAAGGCTAAGTCAGTCACTTGCTTACGCATTACATCTTGAACTTCTTGGCTTAAGCTATAGGCTGGTAATGAACATGCAGAGTCACCAGAGTGAACGCCCGCTTGTTCGATATGTTGCATAATACCGCCAACAACAACATCAGTGCCATCACAAACAACATCAATATCAACTTCAATTGCGTCATCTAAGAAATGGTCAAGTAGTACTGGTGAATCGTTAGAAACACTTACTGCTTCAGTCATGTAACGACGTAAATCATCTAAGTCGTAAACAATTTCCATTGCACGACCACCTAAAACATAAGATGGACGAACCACTAACGGGAAGCCAATCGCTTCAGCTTTCGCCATGGCTTCATCTAGTGAAGTTACTGTCGCATTTTCAGGTTGTAGTAAACCTAAGCGGTCAACCGCTTGTTGGAAACGCTCTCTGTCTTCCGCGCGGTCAATCGCATCTGGCGAAGTACCAATAATTGGTACACCAGCGGCTTCTAAGGCACGAGCTAATTTAAGTGGTGTTTGACCGCCGTATTGTACGATAACGCCTTTTGGCTTCTCGATACGGACAATTTCAAGCACATCTTCAAAGGTAATTGATTCGAAATATAAACGATCAGAAGTATCGTAATCAGTTGAAACCGTTTCAGGGTTACAGTTAACCATGATAGTTTCATAACCGTCTTCACGAAGTGCTAATGCTGCATGTACACAACAGTAATCAAATTCAATACCTTGACCGATACGGTTTGGACCGCCACCTAAAATCATGATTTTGTCATTATCTGTTGGGTTAGCTTCACATTCTTCATCGTACGTTGAGTACATGTAGGCAGTGTCAGAGCTAAACTCAGCAGCACAAGTATCAACACGCTTATATACTGGAAATATGTCAGCATTGTGGCGTTTTTTACGCACTTCAGCTTCAGCAACACCAATTAATGCCGCTAAGCGAGAGTCAGCAAAACCTTTACGTTTTAGCTTACGTAAGTACTCAGGCGTTAATACTTTTAAACCACCTTCAGCAACTTTCGCTTCTTCTAAAATAATGTCTTCTATTTGTACTAAGAACCAACGGTCAACTTTTGTTAAGCGGAAAATATCATCAACCGTTAAGCCTAGGCGAAATGCATCAGCGATGTACCAAATTCTATCTGCACCCGCTTCTTGCAATTCATGCATGATTTTAGTTTTAGCGCCAGGTTGAGTTACATCAACCATAGAGTCAAAACCGTTTACACCAACTTCTAAGCCGCGTAAAGCTTTTTGCAGTGACTCTTGCTGGTTACGACCAATTGACATCACTTCGCCAACCGATTTCATTTGGGTAGTAAGTCTATCTTCTGAACCGGCAAATTTTTCGAAATTAAAACGTGGAATTTTAGTTACAACGTAATCGATAGTCGGTTCGAATGACGCTGGTGTAGCACCACCAGTAATATCGTTAGTTAACTCATCTAGCGTATAACCTACAGCAAGTTTCGCTGCAATTTTTGCAATTGGGAAACCTGTTGCTTTTGAAGCAAGTGCCGACGAGCGAGATACACGTGGGTTCATCTCAATAATAACCATACGGCCAGTATCAGGACAAATACCAAATTGTACGTTTGAACCACCTGTTTCAACGCCAATTTCACGCAATACCGCAATCGAAGCATTACGCATGATTTGGTATTCTTTGTCTGTTAGCGTTTGTGCTGGAGCAACAGTGATTGAGTCACCAGTATGAATGCCCATAGGGTCAAAGTTTTCGATAGAACAAATAATGATACAGTTATCATTTTTGTCACGAACCACCTCCATTTCATACTCTTTCCAACCAATTAATGATTCATCAATCAATAATTCTGACGTTGGAGAAAGGTCTAAACCACGAGTACAAATTTCATCAAATTCTTCACGGTTATAAGCGATACCGCCACCCGTGCCGCCCATGGTAAATGAAGGGCGAATAATACAAGGAAAACCTAAGGTTTTGCTTGCTTCGTGAGCTTCTGCAATCGTATGAACAATTTCAGCACGTGGCGTATCTAAGCCAATCGCTTTCATGGCTTTGTCGAAACGGCTGCGATCTTCAGCTTTATCAATTGCGTCAGCGGTAGCACCAATCATTTCAACATTAAATTCTGCTAATACACCTTTCGCTTCAAGCTCAAGTGCACAGTTTAATGCCGTTTGACCACCCATAGTCGGTAATACCGCACATGGACGTTCTTTTTCAATAATTTTACGAACAACTTCCCAGTGAATAGGTTCGATGTAAGTTGCATCAGCCATTTCTGGGTCAGTCATGATTGTTGCTGGGTTAGAGTTAACTAATACTACTCGGTAACCTTCTTCGCGTAATGCTTTACATGCTTGTGCGCCAGAATAATCAAACTCACATGCTTGACCAATAACAATTGGACCAGCGCCTAAGATCAAGATAGTTTTTAAGTCTGTACGTTTTGCCATTTTATAATCTCTCTTCTCTTGTCTAGGGTCTACGCTTTTTTAGCAGCAACGATTAGGTCAATGAAATGGTCGAACAACGGTGCTGCATCGGCAGGACCAGGGCTCGCTTCAGGATGGCCTTGGAAACTAAAAGCAGGCTTGTCTGTGCGATGAATACCTTGAATTGAACCATCAAACAATGAGGTGTGTGTCACAGCTAAGTTTTCAGGCAAATTGTTTTCATCAACAGCAAAACCATGGTTTTGTGCAGTGATCATCACAACATTACGTTCGAAATCTTTAACTGGGTGGTTGCCACCATGATGACCAAATTTCATTTTGATGGTTTTAGCGCCACTGGCTAAACCAAGCAATTGATGGCCTAAACAAATACCAAATACAGGGATATCTGTTGTTAAGAATTTTTTGATTGCCGTAATAGCATAGTCACAAGGCTCAGGGTCACCAGGGCCATTTGATAAGAAAATACCGTCAGGATTTAGTGCTAATACATCTTCGGCAGAAGTTTGTGCTGGCACGACGGTAAGTTTACAACCGCGGTCAACTAACATACGTAGAATATTACGTTTAGCACCGAAATCGTAAGCAACCACATGAAACTTAGAGTTTTCTGGAGTGATGTGCCCTTTTCCAAGCTCCCAGCTGCCTTCTGTCCACTGGTATGCTTCTTTAGTAGAAACAACTTTTGCTAAATCCATGCCTTTAAGACCAGGGAAGTCTTTCGCTTGCGCTAAAGCCGTTGCCTCTTCTAGGTTGTCGCCGGCTAGTACACAGCCGTTTTGCGCACCTTTTTCACGTAAAATACGGGTTAATTTACGCGTATCAATATCCGCAATACCTAAAATATTTTTAGCTTTTAAGTAGTCGCTTAAACTTTGTTCATTTCGAAAATTACTCGCCAATAACGGTAAATCACGGATAACTAAACCTTTAGCCCAAATAGTGCTAGATTCTTCATCTTCACTATTGGTACCTGTGTTACCTATATGTGGGTACGTTAGGGTAACAATTTGCTCTGCATACGAAGGATCAGTCAGAATTTCTTGGTAACCCGTCATTGAAGTATTGAATACTACTTCACCAACAGCCGCCCCTTCTGCACCGATAGCGGTGCCCTTAAATACAGTGCCGTCTTCAAGCACTAAAATAGCAGATTTAGTCAATTTAACCTCCGTTAAGAAGAAAGAATATCAATGGCGAAACAACTAATAACTTCACCATTAATTACAAAAGCGATACGCACAAAAAATGCCAAAAACTAAAACCAGTTCATCATGAACAGTAAATTTTTGACAAAATCCACTTATTTTACGCTTGGAAGTTTCTTTCGTCTAGTAAAAAATGTAAAAACTCTCTGTTTTTAACGAAATTACTACAAAGACGCCAAAAACAATACTTATCTATACAAAACACCCGAAAATACTAACCATTTAGTCAGGTTTTTATTAGCCGGATGGCTTGGCTAATCTTTCAGCCCTAAAACATCTTGCATGTCGTAAAAACCAGCAGGTGCTTCACTTAACCAAAATGCGGCGCGCATAGCACCAAGTGCAAAAGTCATTCGTGAACTGGCTTTATGTGTTAATTCTAGGCGTTCACCGATATCAGCAAAGTAAGCCGTATGTTCACCAACAATATCGCCAGCACGTACCGTTGCAAAACCTATGGTCTCTTGGCTACGTTCTTCTGTTATGCCTTCTCGGCCATAAACGGCGACTTTATTTAAGTCTCTGCCTAAAGTATCAGCAATTACCTGACCCATTTTCACGGCAGTGCCAGAAGGTGCATCTTTTTTAAATCTGTGATGCGCTTCAAAAATTTCTATATCAGTATAGTCGCCAATGGCTTTCGCGGTAATTTCGAGTAATTTAAACAATAAATTCACCCCAACACTGGTATTTGGCGCTAATACTAGCGGAATATTCTCGCCAGCCGCTTTAATGGTATCGACTTGTGCATCTGAAAAACCAGTGGTGCCAATCACTAACGCTTTGTTGTGCTGTTTACACCATTGTATGTGCTCAAGTGTGGCGTCAATTGAAGTAAAATCAATTAATACGTCTGCGTCTAGAAGAGTTTGGTAATCCGTTGTGGTTTTATTGCCGATGGCACCAATACCTGCTATTTCACCCAAATCAAAGTTTTCAAATGATGAGCCTTCACGAACACTGCCACCAACAAGCTCAATCGATTTATGCTCGATAGCCGCTTGTATTAAGTTACGGCCCATGCGTCCGCTACATCCTAAAATAGCTACTTTCACTTTCATGACAACTGCTTCCTACTCATTAATTTTATAAGATATGTTTAAAGGGGTATTTAACTGAACCGACTGGCTTAACTCTTGCGAAACAACATTGAAAATTTTCCATTGCCCGTTGTTGAAAGCAATATGGTAAAAAGCTGAAAAATCGGTAAAAACTTCATCGTTCGGGCCAATAAACTGCCAATCAACACAGGCTAATAGCAGATTTTCGCTTAACTCACTAAAACTCGCCTTCAAGGCGACAAACTGCGTTATTTCAGCATGGCTAAGTACGGTGAATATATCTAAGAACTCTCGTTCAAATGCGCTACCGTCTTCAATAAGTACAACTTTATCTGGCGTATGCAAAGTACATGGTAGTTGATAGCATTGCTTCGTTTGCGCCATATTTTGCTGATGAAACGCTTTTAGATAACGTTGGAATAATTGTTCGATAGCTAATTGATACATTGGTTTTATTTTGCTCAAGCTTTAGTGATTTTTAAATTAAGCCTATAAAAAAGCCCTCAATTGAGGGCTTTTAAAAAATAGCTTAATTAGCTAACGATGGTTAATAACTCAACCTCGAAAACCAAAGTTGCATATGGAGGAATGGCACCTTGAGAGCCACGTTCACCGTATGCTAAGTTGTATGGCACGTATAAACGCCATTTTGAACCTTCAGTCATTAATTGTAATGCTTCAGTCCAACCAGCGATAACACCACCAACTGGGAACTCAGCAGGTTGGCCACGATCAACAGAGCTATCAAAGATATCGCCGTTGATGAAAGTACCGTGGTAATGCGTACGTACAGTGCTAGCAGCTGTTGGCTTTTCGCCTTCGCCTGTTGCTAAAACTTCGTACTGTAAGCCAGACTCAGTTGTTGTTACTTCGTCACGCTTAGCATTTTCTACTAAGAAAGCTTCGCCTTCAGCAGATTTTACTTTAGCTTCAGCTTGCTCTAGTTCTTGCATCTTCTGAGATACAATACCAAAAGCTTCGTTTAAGTCTTCATCAGATACTTGGCTAGCTGCATTTGCAATCGCATCAGCTAAACCTGCTTGCACAGCAGATACATCAAATTCTTTAAAAGGATTGTTACGTAATTGGTCACCTAATTGACGACCTACACCGTAGCTTACGCGTTGTTCGATAGTTTCGATTTTATTTTCAGACATTATTTAATCTTCACATTAATTGATACGATAAAAATTCGCGAAAGGATAGCATAAAGTTCACTCAGTCTGTAGTACTAGCAACAGCATTTTAGTTATTAATTATAATTTATTGAAACCACCTTAAATGGTAATGATTACCATTGTTGACAAAATGTTATCAAATTGTTAATTTTATTGTGTCAACATTGATCGTTGGCTATCTTAAATGGAAAATATAAGGAATATATTGTGAATAAAACATTAAAGGCTTTAGCACTTATTGGTACAACTCTTTTTGCTGGTTCTAGTTTAGCAACCGAACTTGTGTGTGATGTATACCCAAAAGGAAATGGGAATTCTTGGGGAAATGGTACAAGTAGTTGTGACGCGTTGGATTTTTCATTTGGAAATTCAACAAGTGGAAAGTATTACCTTAAAAATATTTCAAAGCCTATAAGCAATGTTATATGGAGTGGTAAAGCATCATGTAATGGCGGCACTTCGTGTAGTGTCACTGTGCGTGCGTATAGTTCAAATACTGCAGGTGCCACTGTTTTATATCAAGACGGTACATATGAGGTTATGAATACAGCTCGTATGTCATACGAAACTGGTCACTAGTAATTTGTTATACAGCCTACTTTATGTAGGCTGATTTAAATCACCTATTAACTCTATAGCAAACACCTCACAGCTTAACACTATATTTCACATGACTTTTATTGTGAATTTTAATTCAACGCTACTCACTCATATTAGCAACTAACTTTTGATAACATTGCGTTAACACTGGTGCCGATAAATCAAGTGCCGTTACTTGTGCCATCGGATACGCAACCAAAATATCAAATTCCGATTGTTGCCCTACGGCAATATCACGCTGCATTGATGTTTCACTGGTTTCAGGTAAACGAGAAAGAAAGGTTAAGGTTTCTTTAATATGCTTATTATTAAGGTTCACGCCCATTTTACGGGCAATATCTGCATACTCATTAATAATACGTTCAAGTAAAAACTCAATATGACTTTGTGAACGTATTTCACCTAAGTTAAGTTTTCTTGCCGATGCTAGCGTGCCCCATGCCGCGACAAAAATAAACTTTCGCCATAATGCCAGTTCAATATCACTGGTTACGCCAACACTTATACCAGCTAGCTTTAAACGCTTAGCAATTTTGCTAAGTTGCTCGGTGTCAGCAGTTTTTTTCGCTAACGCTAACTCTGCACTCTCATGTGTTACACCTTCAAAGTTAAAAGCGCCTAACGTAATATGAGGTTTTGCACCAGTATGATTGATTACGCCTTCTACCGTTTTTTCAGCAATAATTTTTGCCAAACCACCGAAAATATTTTCTTTGGAAATGCCATGTTCTTGCATAACATCTGCGGCATTAACGCCATTTAATAAAGAAACGACACAAGTATGCTGATGAATTAGTGGTTTGATTTGGGCAATGGCTGTTGGCAATTGATATGACTTTACGCAAAGAAAAATAACGTCTGCAGGCGTTGTTAAACTATTAAGGCTTAGGTTTTCAGCATTAACAACGCTAACTTTGCTTAAGTGAGCATCACCTTCGATACTATTGATCGTTAAGCCCGATGTTTGCAGTGTCTGTAATTGCTGACCTCGTGCTACAAAGGTCACATTTTCGCCATGCTGGGCTAAACGACCACCAAAATATCCACCAACGGCTCCACAACCGACAATAACAAAATGCATGCTACTTCCTTTACTATTTAAATTTGCGTCTAAAATTTGCCGAAGTTTACCATGCAAAATAACAAAATGCTCAGCAGCTTAAGGTTATAAAAGAACTAGGAAGTTAAATTTTAATCAAGGAAACATCACATTGAGCATAATTTGCCACAGCATTTGCCGTAGAGCCAATCAAAGCATTGAGGCCTTTCTTTGAATGCGTACCAAGAACAATTAAATCGGCACCTTTATGTTCGGCAAGTAAACAAATTTGCTCGTACGCTTTACCAAATTTTATCGTTACGTTTTTCAACGGTATATCTAAAGCGGTGGCTTTCGCTTCAATTGAGGGTAACGCATTTTCTTTTAGTTCTTTCTGATAGTCATTAGGCAGCAGCGTGTAGGGAATAATATGAGTTACCAACAGCTTAGCGTTACATAGTTGTGCAAGTTGATTGGCTTTAGATAAAACCTGCTCACCTTCGTCACTATTTTCTATTGCACAAATTATAGTTTTATACATTTGATATCCTTAAATTTTATAAATAATAAAAGAGTAGCTTATCTCAGTTGAAGATAAGAAAAACGGCTCAACATTCATCAATCCCTATTGTCGACATTGCCCTTTCCTTCAAAAAAAATTTACAATAGCGACTACTTAAACTTACCAGATGAGGAGCAAAACTCAATCTGATAAGTTGATGTGAATCAATCTATATAGGACTTTATTTTTAGGAATAAATGTAGCGATAGTGTTTGAGTTAAAAAATAGAAATACAACGTTATGTAAGTGCTTAGAAGGGGCGACAATAACGATATGTTTGGGCTAGCTAAGGCATAATATTTTAAAGTGATGATACACCAAACGGTGTTCGATATATCATCACCAAATTAGTTGAATTTACAGTTAAACGAATAACCTAATAAGCAAGCGCGATCGCATTTTCAACCATATCAATTAACTCTCTATAACCAAAACGAGTGAGTGGCTTACCGTTGACAAAGAATTGTGGTGTTGCACGTACTTCAAGCGTTTTAGCATCAGCAACATCTTGAGAGATAACATTTGCTACTTTTTCACTCACCATATCAGTTTGTAATTGCTGCTTATCTATCGCCAAAGACGATAGTAATTGTAATGCCTGCTCAGGTTGCGCAGTATGGTGGCGTGTCCAGCCCTGCTGATTAGCAAATAATAGCTTTAAAGCCGGCCAGAACTTTCCTTGCAAGTGAGCAGCTTCCAGCATAGCAACAACCTTGTCTGCACCTTTGTGAAATGGTGTGTAACGCATTTCCACTTTTACTTTTCCTGGATACTTTTTAATGATGTCATTAACTAAAGGATAAAACTGCGCACAGGTTTCACAAGCAGGGTCAAAAAACTCAACAATAGTGACTTTAGCATCAGCAGCTCCTTTACTTGGTGAGCCTGAACGACTTACAACATTAGCATTATTGTTAGCTAACTCATTTTCTTTGGTTTCTTGTTGTGTTTGAAATATCGACGTAGCAGCGACAAAAGCCAAAGAAAGTATGACAGCAGTGCTTAGAAATAGTATTTTTTTATTCAAGGTGACCTCGGTTAATTTTAGTATTAGCAAAAAACAGTAAGACGCCAATAGCGGCAAAGGTTAATAAAGACATCATTGGCATATTGAGCCAACCAAATATGTTTAAATGTGTTTCTGAACACGGAATATCAGCAACACAAGGTTGTGCACTTTCAGGAATAGCGCCTGCAACAAGTAAAACATGAAATAACGCCACTAATGCGCCAAATAGTGTTAGTACACCAGCATATCGAATGACTTTACCGTCAAAAGGGAATAATGCTAAAGGAAGCATTAACACCAAAGGGTACATGGCAATACGTTGATACCAGCATAAAACACAAACTGGTAATTTAACGACTTCACTAAAAAATAGGCTCGCAAGCGTCGCGATTGTTGCAATAAACCAACAACCAAATACTAAAAGCCAAGCCGGTGAAACACTTGCACTAGTGTCGGTATTTTTCATAGTACCTCAATTTACGTAACGTCAATTCATATAACTTCAATGTCAAAGTAGTCACACATTATAATATAGCTACTGTTGTTATTAAAACGCTGGTCACTCAAATATTAATAAGCATCAATAAACTTCGGCTTAAACTGAATATTACTTACCCAGGATTTATCAAGTTAAACATTACTCATAAAATTCAACTCGTTTAGATACTTTATGTCCTAAAAAGGCGATTTATAAACCTAAGATATTTAAGATTTAATACATATAACAGTTGTTGTAGGCGATAAAGGAGTCAAGGCACCTATAAAATAAACTTCTAGACGTCTAGATTGACATTGTTTAATAACACCATATAATGCATTCCTTCATAGACATTCCACAAAAAATCGTTATTGTTAAATTCGATTAAAAATAATAATAACTAATAAGATCTTATTCATGACAACTGAACTATCTGACAAGCCCTCTGCTAATCCGCCGTTGAAAAGTAACATTAAACCTAGTTTAAAAAGCCTACTTCCTTTCGGTGTTTTTCTTGGGCTATTTCTCGGTACCGGTATTGTATTAACGCTGCAAGGTGTTGAGTTTGCCTTTTATCAACTGCCTGCTAGCATCGCTATTATACCGGCGATACTACTAGCAATAGCTATGGGACGGGATACCGTTAATGAAAAAATCAGCCAGTTTATTCAAGGTGCTGGTCATCAAAACATTATTACCATGTGTATCATTTACCTATTGGCCGGAGCATTCGCCACAGTAGCAAAAGCCACAGGCAGTGTTGATGCTAGCGTACAACTTGGCTTGTCGATATTTCCGGATTACTTGTTATTACCAGGGCTGTTCTTAGTTGCTGCTTTTCTTGCTACTGCTATGGGTACCTCAATGGGTACCATCGCCGCCATCGCCCCTATTGCATTGGGCTTTGTTGAATCGTCTGATATAAGCGCCAGCGTTATTGCCGGCTGTATTATCTCTGGCGCTATCTTTGGCGACAACTTGTCCATAATATCTGATACCACTATCGCCTCGACTCGAAGTCAAGGCGCGCATATGAAAGATAAATTTCGAGTAAACTTTAAGTTTGCGGTTCCTGCAGCATTAATTTGTTTAGCTATATTTGCCTTTAACGGCGTTACTATGGATCACCAAGCTAGCCAAGATCTCGATATAATCGGCTTTTTACCTTATATCGTTATATTAGCGTTAGCACTTAGCGGTGTGAATGTATTCATGGTGTTGATTATTGGTATTATTTTAGCTGCAGCTATCGGCATGTTAAACAATGGTTATCAACTAGCGAGTTGGGTAAGTGATATCAACAAAGGTTTTGCAGGTATGCAAGACATCTTTATTTTATCATTGTTTATTGGTGGTTTAAGTGAACTAATTAAACGCCAAGGCGGCTTAAGCGCATTAACATCTAGTATTGAACGCTTAACTCGTAAACTTAGCCCTAATAACAAAAAGCGCGCCGCCGGTATTGGTATTGCGTCATTAGCCTTTAGCTGTAACTTTTTCACCGCTAATAATACGGTTTCGATTATCGTCACTGGTGAAACAGCAAAAGACTTAGCACAAGATGGTGAAGTAAGCCCTGCTCATTCAGCAAGTTTGTTAGATATATTCGCTTGTATAAATCAAGGTTTATTACCTTACGGCGCACAAGCATTATTACTTGGCGCGACATTGAAAATATCCCCACTAGAAGTTGTAGCTAACGCATATTACCCAATGATTTTATTAGTTGTTGCTAGCTTTGCGTTTTGGCGACTGACCAAAAAATAGTATTCTATTTATAAAATAACTTATCAAACGATTGCTCAAACTAAAAACGGCGAATTAATTCGCCGTTTTGCTGAAAGTAAAGTAACTGATATTCGCGTTAACTATTCATAACGCAGAGCTTTAATCGGATTCTTACGCGCTACCTTTGCCGCATTACCACCGACAGTGCTCCAAGCAATCAGCAATGATAACAAGCCCACAGCTAAACAGATTGGAATTAGCCATAGCTCATTTATGCGATAGGGAAAGCTCTCTAACCATGACAACATTAGGTAGGCAGCAATTGGCCATGCCACCAAATTGGCAATAGCAACAGGTTTTGAGAACTGCCATATCAACAAGCTAACAATATCTTTAACACTCGCGCCCATCACCTTTCTTATCCCAATTTCTTTGGTTCTGCGTTCCACAGTAAAGGCAGATAAGCCATATAAACCTAAGCAAGCGATAGTAACGGCTAACAGTGAAAACACTAAAAATAATTGTGCAGTAGTTTTTTCATCATTATATTGCGCTTTCATCATTTCACTTAAGAACTCCAACTCGATAGGCTGCATAGGTACATTGCGTTTCCAAATCACTTCAATCTTATTCAACAAAGCAGAAACATTGTCAGTACTGAAAGTTAAACTTGCCGCTCTTAAGCGCGTTGGATTTAAGGTATAAGCGGTAGCTCGTACATCAAACTTAATCGAGCGAAAATAAATATCAGGAATAACGCCAATGATAGTCAGGTTTTGTTTACCACGAACCTCGTGCGCTAAAGTTTTACCTATTGCTTGCTCTGCGTTACTAAAACCAAATTCTTTTAACGCGGTTTCATTTAAAATCACACTGCCTTTACCTGGCTCTGTGCTATTTTCAGGGACTAAGTTTATTTCATCACTACCATAGTCTTCATCAAACAAACGACCAGCAATGGGTGTAACTTTATAAGCTTCAAAAAAGCCGAACCCCATATTATGATAGTTTAACAAGACTTGTTCGTTGGCCACGCCATCACTATGGGTTTCCAGTAATTTGAAGTAATTATTATTCTCATTATCTTGGGTTGGTGATTCAGAAGAATAAACCACAGAACTGATTTCAGGTAACGTCAGTAGCTCTTGTTTTAGGCTAGCTAAATTTTCACGTGCCGGGCGAACATTTAACACCAGCTTATTGTCACTTTGATAGCCAACATCAATATTATTTGAAAAAACCGTTTGGCCATAAACCACTAACGTTGAAATAACTAAAATTATCGAAATAGAAAATTGAAAAATAACCAGTAAACTCCGCATTTTTGTTGAATTTTTTGACTCAACACTCTTTGTTGATTTAAGTATTTGCCCTGGTAAAAACTTTGACAAATAAAGTGCTGGATACATCCCTGCACCAAGACCAACTAAAATGGCGACTAAGAATAAAGACAGCAATAAAGCGGGATCTGAGAATAAACGCAGCTCAAGTGTTTTACCTAAAAGCTCATTATAAAATGGCAAAACAACTTCCACTGCCACTAAGGCAAACAATAGCGACAATATAACAATCGCAATGGCTTCACCTAAAAACTGCAGTGCTACTTGTATTCGGCTCGCACCTAATACTTTGCGCATAGCTACTTCTCTTGCTCGTTTACTCGCTTTAGCAGTAGAGAGGTTCATAAAATTAATGCAAGCGATTAATAACACTAGCCCTGCAACAACAATAAAAGTGCGGATCATATTACTATCACCCATAGGGGTTAAATCCCCCATATTGCCGGCATGACGCTTAGCATTTAAGTGTAAATCAGGCACATGCATTAGTCGTTGCTGAATAAAATCAGTTACTGTTTCATTATTGTCGAACATATCTCTTAATGGACTTTCATTGTCCATCCAATAATTAATACGTTGTTGAAATTGCTCCATTGTCACATTAGGCATAAGCTTAAAGTAAGTGTAAACATTCAAGCTCGTCCATGTATGCAGGGTACCGTCATCTTCACTAAAAAGTAATGGCTGTAAACGCACAATCATTTCGGTATTTAAATGCGTTGCTTCAGGTAGATTTTTTATCACGCCAGTAATTGCAACTTCTGATGTATTACTGGCGACACAACAAATAGTTAAGGTTTCACCGACAACGTCTATTCGGCCAAAATACTTTAACGCCAAACGCTCAGTGATGATCAAGTCCATTGGTTTATTAAAAGATGAGGTTTTAGAACCATGAACAAATGGTAAATCGAACAGGGAGAAGAAACTGCCATCTACCATAGTGGCTTGTTCAGCAAAAGCATCTTCATCTTTGCGTACAGTAATACCAAATTGAATAAAGCGTACACCCGTTTCCACTTCATTTTTGGCGTAATCTCGAATAGCAGGCATCATGCTACCCGCTGAACGAACAGTTTCAAACTTATCGCGATTCGGCATTGAATACGACGTATGCATACGCACTAGCCGGTCGCTGTCTGCCAACCAGCTATCAAAACCGGTTTCTTGACGGACAAATAACATAATCAAGATACAGCTCATTAATCCAATGGCGAGACCAAAAATATTAATCACAGAAAAAATACCGTTTTTAATAATATTGCGCCATGCAGTGATCAGGTAATTACGAAACATTGGAATATCCTTGTTGTATGGTCAAATCAAGCTGCGCGAACATTTTCATTAACGACATGGCCATCAAACAAGTGAATGGTGCGGCGAGCATAGTCAGCATGCGCAGGGCTATGTGTCACCATCACAATCGTTGTTCCTTCAGCATTTAATTGTTGCAGCATCTCCATTACCTCTTGACCATGAGCACTGTCTAAATTACCTGTTGGCTCATCGGCTAATATCATGGGTTGATCGCCAACAACAGCCCGTGCAACGGCAACACGCTGCTGTTGACCACCAGATAATTGATTAGGTAAATGCTTAGCGCGATGAGCAATACCGACTTTATCCATCACTTTTTCAACTCGTTGTTTTCTTTCTGCTGCTGGAATTTTGTGATAAATCAGTGCCAGTTCAATATTTTCTTGTACAGTTAATTCATCAATTAAATTAAAATTTTGAAAAATAAAACCAATGCTTTTTTTACGAATTTCTGACAATTGTTTTTCAGAATAGCCAGCAACATTTTCACCGGCAAAAATATAATCGCCAGCACTTGGGTTATCAAGCATGCCAATGGTATTGAGCAAAGTAGACTTGCCACAGCCTGACGGTCCCATAATGGCAACAAACTCACCTTTTGCTATTTCAATATTCACATTATTCAGCGCTAATGTTTCAATATTATCTGTTTGATAACTTCTCGATAAATTATGTAATTTCAACATGTTATTTATTTCCTTATGCTCAATTTGATTTTTATTATCTATAAATAGTTGTTAACTTTTTTAGCTTTACCTAGTTAGGGATTAGTAAATTTTCACTAATTAAATTTAAGCCGTTGCATGTCTTGATAGCTGCTATAAGGGCTTGTTACCACTTGCTCACCCACTTCAAGCCCTTCAATAACTTCGATATAACGACTGTTTCGTCGACCTAAACGCACAGTGCGCTTAACGGCTTCAGTGCCGTTTTCGGTAACGACGAAAATCCAGCTGCCACCAGTATCTTGAAAGAAGGCACCATTTGGGATTAACAAGGCTTCACTAGCATCACCTAAGGTCAGCTTAATTTGAATAGTTTGACCACGGCGAATGCCACTGGGTTGTTGTTTGATAAAAGCAAAATCGACTTCAAACTGACCGTTTTGCACTTGTGGATATATTTTTGCGATACGTAGTTGATAGTCGTTATAGCGAGCACGTTGACCAATATCAACACGGCCTAAATAGAACTCATCAATAAACGCTGTTAGCTTAAAATCGTCTGGAGTATCAATTTGCCCCAAGCGTTCACCTCTGGCGATACTCTGCCCTACTTCAACATTAAAACCCGATAGCTTGCCTGCCACTGGCGCCTGAACATTAAGTTTTTCAAGGTTTTGCCGTGATATTGCTAGGTTATTCTCAAGACGAGTTCCCGTTGCTTTGAGGTAACTTAATTGTTCACCTTGCATACGAGCATCAGATGCTTGGCTTTCTTTTGTTAACTGCAAACGATTTTTATACCAAGTTAAGGTATCTGAAGTGTCATCAGCCAGAGACTGACTTACAGCGCCACTTTTAACTAAAGCGTCTTGACGAGCAACTTGTCTGGTTAGCAGCTTAATTTGATGTTCAATATCAACAACATTACTTTTATGCTGCAGTTTATTTTGCTCAAGGCTTAACTCGATTGAGCGCATATTGTTTAACTGTTCAGCAACACGGGTTTCATTGCCCAACACACTTAATTGCAATGAGGTGTTTGACAGCTCGACGATTAAATCGCCAGCATTTAAGTTAGTACCATCCTCAACTAATATTCGCTCTATTCGCCCACCTTCAACAGCGTCTAAAAAAACTGTTTTTGCTGGTGTTACTCGACCACGCAAAGGAATGAAATCTTCAAAAACACCGGAAGTCACCGTTGAAATAGCAATACGATTTTGCTCAACACTCAGACTATTGCCCGATGATTTATCTGCAATAAAATATACAGCGATTATCAATGATATTACGATAGCGATAATGACTAGCCACTTACTTTTTGCTTTAGCAGACGTTGAAATTTCTCTATCCATACCTGCCCCTGAAACAATAGAGCTGACCGCCGCTGATGATCTACTATTACTTTCAGCGTTAGTTTGTTCCGATTTACTATTAACCGACTGTTTTTGGTGTGGCATAGCCTTGTTCTGATTTTTATTCATCAAATAACTCAATTTTTAGGGGCTTGAAGTTGGCAACTCAATAATCTTTCGATAGTTATCATCGAGTGACTGAGCCGCTGACTTTTTTCATTACTTACAATAGTTACTACAATAGTTACTTCAATAGTTACTACAATAGTTACTTCAATAGTTACTACAATAATCGTTCCAAATCGTAGTCCTTTGATATTTAAGAAAATATTAAAAACTCAACATTCATAAATGCTAAACTACTGTACGTTTACGAACACTTACTGTACGTTAATGAACACTTTTAACGTTTTACGCTTAACATCACAGGGTAAATTACACGTGACATTGACTAGGCAAGCGCCAATGAAAACAACGGGGAAAATATTAATCGTTGATGACGATAATGATATTTTGGTGGCAGGTAAGTTATTACTAAAACGAAAATTTACTGATGTCAGTACCTGTAACCAACCTGAACACATTCCAACTTTTTTTGAAAAGCAGCATTTCGATGTGGTATTGCTAGATATGAATTTTGGTCCAGGTGAAAGCTCTGGTGCTCAAGGTTTTTATTGGCTAAAAAGAATCAAAAAAATTGCCCCACAAAGTATCATTATTATGATCACCGCACATGGTGGTGTTGATGTTGCCGTTGAAGCAATGAAACTTGGCGCCACCGACTTTATTGCCAAGCCTTGGCACAATGAAAAAGTAATCGCCACGGTAACAACAGCCGTGATGTTAGCGCAATCACAAACCCAAGCTAAAACGTTACAAGCAAAAAATGATATTTTAGTGGCAGCAAATAATTTAACTAATCAGCATAGCATTATTGGTGATTCGGCGCCGATGCAGGCTGTGCACTCTATTATCTCACGTTCAGCTCCGACAGATGCTAACGTATTAATTTTAGGTGAAAATGGCACAGGTAAAGAGCTAGTAGCACGAGAAATTCATCAACAAAGCTTGCGCGCTAATCGTATTTTTATGTCAGTTGACTTAGGTGCATTATCTGAAAGCTTGTTCGAAAGTGAGTTATTTGGTCATCAAAAAGGCGCTTTTACCGGCGCTAATCACGATCGTATCGGTCGCCTATTAGCCGCTGATGGTGGCACGCTTTTTCTTGACGAAATAGGTAACTTGCCACTGCATTTACAAGCAAAACTTTTAACGGTACTTGAGCAACGTAAAGTCATTCCAATAGGCGCAAATGAAGCGATTGATTTTGATGTTAGAATTATTGCAGCAACGAATGTCTCTAAACAGGCCTTGCAAGACGAAGTAAAATTCCGCCAAGATTTATTGTTTCGCTTAAACACGGTAGAGCTAACTCTGCCGCCACTAAGAGAGCGAAGCCAAGACATTACTCCACTTGCCATGCACTACTTGCAGTATTATGGCAAAAAATATCACAAACCAATGAAAGCCCTCTCGCCATGTGCCATTAATGCACTAAATAATTACCAATGGCCAGGAAATATTAGAGAATTGCGCCATGTTATTGAACGGACAACAATTTTGACTATCGCTGAGACTTTAATGGCGCAAGACTTTCAGCTCAGCGTTAGCAATACTCAGCCTAATATTCAGGTTAGTAATGACCAAGTACATGGCAAAGCAATAAGCGGCGCTCAGCAATCGGCAACAAACCATCAAAGCAATATAGCTACTGAGCAACAAAATAGACTTGCAAATACAGCAGCACCTCAAGAGTTAAACTTAGAAGTATTGGAAAAGCAAACCATTAATTTGGCGTTAAAAAAACATAAATATAATATTAGCCATAGTGCAAAAGAACTTGGTTTAACCCGTGCAGCACTCTACCGTAGGATGGAAAAACATGGGCTTTAAAAAGTTTTCCTGGTTAATTATTTTTCGAACAGTATTAACCATCATCACCGTGCTTATTTTAACGCAAGTGTTGATAAAAGACGGTTATCACATCACCATGCTGGTGTTAGCAATTTTGTTGCTCGTGCAATTGGCTGAACTGGTTAATTTTGTCAGCAAAACTAATGCTGAATTAGTGCGTTTTTTCGATGCTGTTCGCCATGCCGATTTTTCACAACGCTTTGAGCTAAAACATGTCGGCTCAGGGTTTGATGAAATGGGCAGTGCTTTTAATGAAATTCTTGCACGTATTCAAGCTAATCGTCATGACCAAGAACTTGAAGTTAAACACTTAAAAGCATTAATAGAGCATGTGCCAGTACCTTTGATCAGCATTCATCACAATAACAAGATCACGTTATGGAATAACAGCGCTAGACGATTATTTGGCAATCACAATGTCACTAAAACTGATGATTTAGCACAGTTTGGCCAATTCTTTCCCGAGCAACTAAAAGCTTTGCCGATTGGGAAGCGTGGCTTAATTAATATTGTCATTGATGGCCAAGACCATCAACTTAGCATTAGCGCCACACAAGTTATCAGTAGTGATAGCACTGAAACCTTATTGAGCTTGCAAGACATTCAAAGCGAGCTAGATTTGGCCCAACTACAAGCTTGGCAAGACTTAGTCAGAGTATTAACTCATGAGATTATGAATAGCATTACTCCTGTCGCATCATTGGCAAAAACAGCAACAGATATTGTTGAAGAAGTAAGAAGTAGCTCAAAGCTTCCTCAACAAATAAATGAAGATCTAGATGATGTGGCTGAAGCCGTCGCCACGGTTGCAAGGCGAAGTGAAGGCTTAATGAAATTTGTCAGTAGTTATCGACGCCTTACTCGCTTACCAAAGCTCAATAAAAAACTGATTGAAGTTTCAGCATTAATTCAACAAGTACAAGCCTTAGCGTGCCAAAATTGGCATAAAAAAGGTATTAGTTTACAAGTCAATATTGAACCGCCTACTTTAGATATTTCTGTCGATATCAACATGGTTGAACAAGTATTGCTGAACCTACTGAAAAACGCAGAACAGGCATTTAGTGATGATGGTGTTAACAATCAAAGTACAAATAGCCATGCTAAGGTAATGATGAATGTATTTTTAAACTTACGCGGTAAAGTGGTTATAGAAGTAAGCAATAACGGCCCATTAATTCCAGAAGAAATTGCTAAAGAAGTATTTGTACCTTTTTATACCACTAAAACTGAAGGCTCTGGTGTTGGTTTAGCGCTCAGTCGACAAATAATGCTCGCACATCAAGGCAGTATTCACTTACGTAACAACAGTCATTCTCAATTAAAACGGCATACAAATGACAAGTTAATTCAGAGCAATGAAAGCAGCGTGACGTTTAGCTTAACGTTTTAATAAGAAGTTATAGTCAGTGTACCATCGTTCTTTTGCGCCCATGTGATATTGAGGCTTCTGATATGGATGTACTAATACAGTGAACGGTATGATTTCTGAAAAGTTCCACACATAAAAAACCTGCATTAGCAGGCTTTTTAGTGAGTCATCAATTTATACTAATATAAGCGAATATCTACATAGAAGGCTTAACGCATTTCGGCGCAGTCGCTTGCTTAAATAGTGGTGTTGATTTTGGCAAGTGCTCAGTTAATTGTTTAATGCGCGTTGCGTTCGACGGGTGAGTCGACATAAACTCAGGTGGCGCACCTTTAGAAAGTTTTGCCATATTTTGCCAAAGTTTGACGCTACCAGCGGGATCAAAACCTGACTTTGCCATTAAGTCTTGGCCAACAATATCGGCTTCACTTTCATGACTACGACCATATGGCATTAATACGCCGTATTGCATACCTAAGCCTAAACCCGCCATCACAGTATTGCGGCTTTCGATGTTTTGGCTTTCTAATAAAACATTCACTAACGACAAGCCCATTTGACTAGCTTGGCTAGATGATAAACGTTCATTTGAGTGACGCTCAATAACATGGCCTACTTCGTGACCAATAATAGCGCCTAACTGGTTCTGGTCTTCAGCAACGTTTAAAATGCCGGTATAAACACCTATTTTTCCACCAGGTAGTGCAAAAGCGTTTACTTGTTCAGAATCAAATACTACCACTTCCCAAGCGCCATCATGTGCTGATTTAGGAACATTAGTGATTATGGCGTTTGCAACACATTGAACGTAGCGGTTAATTGCAGGGGATTGACTAATTTTTTCTTTAGTTTTCATTTCTTCAAATGAAGCTATACCCATTTTATTGAGTTCACCGTCTGGTACCATCATTAATTGTGATCGACCAGTTGAAGACTTTGCACAGCCCGCCAATGTAATAACAGCAAGACAAATCGCTAATTTAATTTTCATTTAATTTCCTAAAATAAATTCCCTATTAGCTTATTTTAAGTAATGAAAATGTAAATATCTATGCTTATTTGATAAATACACCTTGGTATCTATTTAAGGTATCTATTTAAAAGCATTAATGATTTATCCGTCTTAGGTTAAATGAAAACGAGGTACCTTCGCCTAATGTACTTTGCACTTTAATATCAGATTTTAATAATTCTAGTAGTTTTTTAGTAATGGCGAGCCCTAAGCCTGTATGTTTGTTTTTGTCTTGTATGGCATTACTAGCACGGTAGCGCGTGTCAAAAATATAAGATAACTCTTCTGCTTTTATACCCGTACCATTATCAGTAATCGTTAGTCGACATTGGTTGTCACTAAACTCTTCAATGGCGAAAATAATTTTGCCATTATCACTAGTATGACGAATGGCGTTCTCTAGTAAGTTACTGATCACTCGCTCAAGTTTGGCAATATCACTATGAACCTGAGTATATGAACTGCTTGGTTTTACCGAGATCTCAATATTTTTTGCGCTAGCTTCTAGATTGAACTTAGCTATTACATCGTATAGCAATTCAGCTAAATTAAAGCCTTCAAAATTTAATGACACTTGCCCACCTTCTAAATGGGCTAGTTCAAATATTTGATCAATCAGCAACTTCAATTGTAAGGTGTTTTTTAGCACCGTATTAATATACTTTTCACGTGCCTCACTGCTTAAGTTATCGCCTTTATGGGCAATCATTTCAATGTAGCCCTGTAGCGATGACAGCGGCGTACGAAGGTCATGAGAAATATCAGCAAGTAACTCTCGTCTTTGCACGTCACTTTTCTGCAATAAATTCAATTGGCCATTAATTTGATTGACCATTTCCTCAAATGCGACGCCTAATTGATGTACTTCATTATTACTGTTCATCATCCAAGGCGTTAATGTAACTTTAGATTTATCAAAACCAGCTTCTTTAAGCTTTTGAATATCGCGATTTAGACGACGAAGTGGTCGAGTGAAATAGTAAAATATGCCAAGCATAACAATGAATAAAAATAGTAACGCGCCAACTAGCATCACCATTGAAAGCTCAGCTTGGCGATCTGAATCTAAACGACTATAAGCTGACTCGTAACGTTCACCAGCCACAATAACGTAAAGGTAGCCTCTTAACTCGCTGCCATTGAAAACAGGGGCGGCAGAAAATATTTTTTGGCGAGTCGCATGCTGAGGATCATCGCCATAAATGGGCAAACTAATTTGGTTTTGTGTTAACTGAATAAGAGGTTTTAAATCAATTCGGTCACGTTTTATTAATGATGGCGCTATTGAGTGGGTTAAAATGTCACCATTTGGGTCGACAAAATAAAACTCAAACGCTGGCCCCAATACCATCAAGGTATGAAATAGGTTTTTCAAGGCTTGATGGTCATACGCACCTTGTTGTAGCAAAGGGTTATCACGCGCTAAACTTGCGGCAAGTGACAGGTGAAGATGTTGCTCTGATTCATAACGTGTAGTTTGTTCTAAATGCTCTGCCCAAACAAAAAACACACTGATAATGACAATAAATACCACTAACAACGACAAAGATAGTCTGTGGTAAAGAGATAGTTTCACGCAGCAACGCCTTGTCGACTCAGTTTATACCCTACGCCCCAAACCGTTTGCACAATTTCAGGCTTAGTAGCATTGCGTTCAACTTTATTTCTTAAACGATTTATATGTGAATTCACGGTATGTTCATAGCCGCTATGATGATAACCCCAAACAGAGCTTAATAATTGTTCACGAGAAAAAACTTGGTCAGGATGTGAGGCTAAATAGAATAATAAATCAAATTCAGTTGAGGTTAATTCAACACTTTTACCGTTTAGCTTTGCGCTGTGGGAGATATTATCAATTTGCAAAGCACCTAATGTTAAGTATTGTTCAGGCGATTGCTTTTCTAATTGTTGCTGGCTAATTTTTGATAATAAGTGCACTCGTCGTAATTGGCTACGCACACGCGCTTGCAATTCTCGAACACTAAAAGGTTTGGTCATGTAATCATCGGCACCAAGCTCAAGGCCCAGCACACGATCAATCTCACTATCTCTTGACGTTACCATTAGAATCACCTGTTCGGGTTTTTGTTCTCTTAACTGTCGACAAACATCGAGTCCAGACATACCTGGTAGCATCACATCAAGCATAACTAAATCGAAGTGCTGCGTTGCTAGTTTATCTAAGGCGGCTTCGCCAGATAGACAATGTTCTACTGTCACACCTACTTCTTCTAAGCTTAGGGTGACTAAATCGGCAATATCTTGATCGTCTTCAACAACCAGTATGGTATCCATGCTTTGCTCCAGCGTTATTATCTTTATTTATAAGAACGTTGGCACAAAGACAGAAATGATGATTACTCGACAAAGCAATTGATATAGCTAAAGTAGGTTATTAAAACTGCAGTATTTCACTAACACGAAGTTGCCTGCAACGACGATAAAACCAAATAACATTTAACTTTATATCAATAATCTCAACAGCCTCACACTCAGCAATTATGCTTTTTAGTTTGCTGAAAACCTAAGGCTAGTTGGCAATGTTTCATTATTTTTCTCTGTGCCTGCATGATAAGAACTTGTTTACACAGAAATACTTTCGAAACCTTTGCGAATATAATTTAACTATGTTTACTTTGTATTGATTTACTATCGCTACAAAGCAAAAGGTATTGGCGTCTATCAATCATTTAGATATAAGACGCCCAACCAATCTAACGTGTTCGCGTTATAACAATACGAGCCGTTGGATTATCCCATCGGTCAGCTTCTGTTAATACCGAAGTACTTAGACCTTCTTTGCTAGCATCATCCGCATTGGCATTGGTAACAACACCACTGTGAAAGTGAACACGGTCAAAAAGATCGTCACGAGCGGCATCAAAACCCGCACTAGCACCACCACCACCTGCGGCACCTGCTGCTGGGCCCGGCATTGTACTTGCCGTTTCAGTGTTTGCTTCAGTGCCAGAGTCCCATGTTGGAGACATAAAGCTTACAGACTGTCCTACTGCCATATTGCTGATATCTGCAGCATTAAGACCAGTAAAAGCATCGTTAGTATCAACTAACATAGTAGTAAAGCTAATTCTTAAATCATCAACATCTAGCAAAGGTACTAATAATGTTGACGTGGCACCGATAGATCTTGGTGGTGTTGCGCCATCAGTCGCTACCGCATCTAAATATTGCGTTGCTGCTAAAGCCTCAGCTATTAAATCAGCAGGATTCCCACCTTCAGCAAGAAGCTCTAATCCAGGGCTTGCCGCTTCACCATCAATAAAGGCATTGTAACCAGGTTCATGTAAAATAATCGCCGCTGGCGAAAATGGCTGGCTATAGGTTAAATTAGTCAGTTGTACAGTGAAAACCGCAAGGTTGCCATTGGTACCATTAGTGCCGTTAGTACCATTTGTGCCATCAGTACCGTTAGTACCGTCAACACCTGGAGCGCCTGCAGCACCCGCAGCACCATTGCTTCCGTCATCACCACCACAACCAGTTGCTAGTACTGCAATAATAGGCAGCATAGCTAAACTTATTTTGTTCATATTCATGATCTATTCTCCCTAAATTAAGGTGCTGGGATAGTAATAGTTACTCGAGCAACAGGGTTCAACCAACGGTGTTCCGTAGACTGTAAATCACTAGCGCCATCAGTTAGGCTAGTATCACCTAAAACATTTCGGTGAATATGAACTGGACCATCGGTACCGTCAACAACTTCATTAGCACCAATTGCTGTGCCATCTTGTGCAAAACCTACTTTTACTGCAACGCCTGTTCCGCCAACACCTAGCGGCACTGGAGAAGCACCTACGCCTGCAACACCTGGAGCACCATAGCCACCAAGAGGAGTTCCGCCTTGTTCAACAATATCAGTACGTGTGCTATTTAATTCGTCATTTAATTCTGTACCCGCATCATAGGCGTGTAACATGTATGTGTAAGTACCTGGTGTAGTTGGGATTTTAATACTGTCTAAACCAACAAATGCATCGTTAGTTGGAATTAACATAGACAAGATAGAAAGATAAGGCTTATCCATAGTATCGAATGGGTAACTTACCGACATTGAAGGAGGAACTAAGCCACCAAAACGATGCCAAGTATTTGTAGTATTATCGGTATCAGTAGGACCTAAAAGTGCTTCAAAGTTTTGACCAGATGAATCAGCATTTTGCGCATCATCAATCACACCAGCTTCTGCAAGCCATGCTAATGCAGATGTTGCTTCAACACCTGGTTCAAAAGCATCTACTGTATTGTCATGCGCTACCACTAAACGAGGAGTGAAGTGTTGAGCATGAGTGAGGTTAGTAATTTGAATATCTATTGTTTGTGCCATTAACGCTGAGCTTGAACAAGCCAATGCAATAGCTGACGCTGCTTTAAAAAGTTTCATAAGTTTCCCTTGATGACTAAATGATTTCGCATTCAGTATGCAAAGGAAACATTGCTAAACTTTCACGGAGTTATCACAAATTTATCACAATAGTTTAAATTAAAAGTAATGAAATTTATTTGTTGATTAGCGTGTCTCGACCTTTTCCTATACCGTAAATATCATCAGGATAAAAGCCAAGAGTTACATGGAAGTCTTTATTTTTTAACAATAAATTTTGACGTATAAATTGTCCATCACTTGAAGATGCAACCACAAAATAACTGGTCTTATTGTCTTTTTCTACTTTGCCCAAGCCGTGTAAAGTTACACGAATTTTTTGTGATAAATTTAATTTTTCTTTATTTATGGTTTGATATTCGTAAGGATTTACCAAAGTTACATGGAAAGAATGATGATCTCGCGCCGCTTGGTGCCCTCGATAAGTAACATATTGCTCTTTACCAAGTTCATCTTTTAATTGTGACAAGTAACGACTCAACTCAACTTCAGAAACTTTACCACCTAAATAGACCAAACCAGTGTTATCTTGCAACTCACTAATATCAAGCGTTAAGGTTTTTTCCATATTTGCGCTATTTTGCTCTTTTTCCTCAGTATATTCCGACATTGCTCTTGCTAAAGTGCTTGCCTTTTTTACTGTCGGTAGCTGCCCTGTAGTCGTGTGACTTGCAATCGTTGATGCTTTTACTTTAGGTAAATGCAGTGATGCTGACTGAGCTTGAGAGTGTCCTTCCATGACAGATAGCTTTTCGCTTTTCTCAACCAAATGTTCTGCTAACGTTGTTGCTAAAGCAAAGTTTGTATTGGCTAACGCAAATGATGCCAATAAAGCACCACGAAAAACGTTATTTTTTACTGATTTTCTGATCATAGTGTTCTCAATCTTAATTATTTTTAATCGTTAAAATATTCAAGTTAATATGGGTTAAAACACATCAACTAAAACTTAATAAATTTGAAGGTGCTAATATCATTAAATTTACATGCGATAATTATCTTTGGCGCTGACAATTAACTACGTTAAAAGATATACTAATGATATATATCACTAACATTAATCTAAACATTATTTACCAAATGAAGCCACCCATTAGCCCTGAACTCTTTAATTATATCGCAATATCTTTGGCACGTTTTAAGTGGCAATTGTTAGCTTGGAGCGCATTCTTTTTCTGTTTGTTTACTTTGTTACAAAGTCAAATTCAACTTAATACACCAAATACATTAGTTTGGTTAGCGATATTTATTTTATTTGCTGCAATAGAAAGTTTGGTGATCAGCGCCTTCATTTTTTTCTTTCAGGTCTTACCATCAAGTAGAGAAAATAGTTTGAAGTGGCAACAATTTCATCAGGTTATTGAATGGTGTGAAGCTTTATTGTTTACAATTTTATTACCGCTGCCCATCATCTTATTTATCTATGCTTTCGTACGTTTAGCACTTCTATAGAGCTCTTTGTGAAAAGTTGCTTGATAATTTTTAGATATGCCGGTGCTTTTGTGCATAAGCACCCAAGGCCATAAAAATGGTTAAAATTACAGGGAAAACATAGTTGGTAGGTACTGCGGCTAATTGTTGAGCTAACAACTTAGTTAACCAAATTGTTAATAAACCATAACCAAAAGCACATACCGCAACAAAAGTTAAACAACGAACAATGAAGTGCTGCTTTGCAACAAGCTTACGCACAACATTATTAATATCATTACCAAATATAACCAGCACTGTCGCGACAATAGCCATTGCAGTTTGGTATTGATAACTGCGAAACCATTGCCCTACTTCAATCAACAGTTCGTTCATAAACCCTCTAATAATTATTCAAATGAAATGAGCCAATACCTTGATATTGAAAATAAATACATCAAACCAATTTACTAGGCTAACGGTATTAGCCTTATTACTAGTTCAATGTTATCTATGAGTTAGCTAAGCATTACCTAAGCATTAATTAACGCTATCATTTCATCTTCAGTTAACACCGAAACACCTAAGTCTTGTGCCTTAGTGAGCTTTGATCCTGCCTTTTCACCAGCTACTAAGTAATGTGTTTTAGCAGAAACACTACCGGACACTTTAGCACCTAAAGCTTGTAACGCCGCTTTGGCTTCATTACGTCCCATTTGACTTAATGTACCTGTAAGTACGAAAGTTTGATCTTTTAGTGGTAATTCATCATCATTTTTCACTTCAATTGTTGGCCAAGACATAATAGCCTCAAGCTCTTCAACAACTTCAACGTTATGGCTTTGGGCGAAAAAGTTAACAATATTTTTTGCTACAATAACGCCAACATCAGGTACTTGTTGCAGCTGCTCCTCAGTCGCTAACTTAATAGCATCAAAGGTTAAAAAGTAAAACGCTAAATTCGATGCGGTAGTTTCACCGACTTCCCTAATACCTAAAGCATAAACAAACTTAGCTAATGTGGTTTTTTTAGCTGCCAAAAGCCCGTTAATCAGGTTATCTGCAGATTTTTTCCCCATACGCTCCATGGTACTAACGTCAAGCTCAGTCAATTTAAACAAATCAGCAGGAGTTTTTATTAACCCCTCATCAACTAATTGTTCTACTAACTTATCTCCTAAACCATCAACATCAAGTGCTTTACGAGAGGCAAAGTGTTTAATCGCTTCTTTTCGCTGTGCCTGACAATACAAACCACCAGTACAACGTAATACCGCTTCGCCTTCTGCTTTAATAACTGCTGATTGACACACAGGGCATTCACTTGGAAAGCTAATAACTTGCGCGTTTTCAGGGCGACGGTCGAGTACAACGCTAACTATTTGCGGAATAACATCGCCAGCACGACGGATGATCACAGTGTCGTTAATTTGTATACCTAGACGATTAATTTCATCTTGGTTATGTAACGTGGCATTGCTAACGGTAACGCCGCCAACAAATATCGGTTTAAGACGTGCTACTGGCGTAATTGCACCAGTACGCCCTACTTGAAAGTCAACTGCCTCAAGTATTGTTAACTCTTCTTGAGCCGGAAATTTATAAGCTGTTGCCCAACGCGGCGCTCTTGCCACAAAGCCAAGTTGTTCTTGTAACTCTATATCGTCAACTTTAAATACCGTGCCGTCAATTTCATAACTTAAAGCATCACGCTGTTGCAGAATATCTTGATAAAAAGCGTCCACTTTATCAGCATTGTCGAGTAACTTAACCTCAGGGCACATAGGTAAGCCAAGTGCTTTAATTTGACACAAACGTTGGTAATGTGAATTAGCCAACCAAGTTTCATCAACACCTTGGTCATCATTAGTTTCACTTGCACCAACATAACCAATGCCGTAAGCATAAAAAGCAAGGTTACGCTTAGCGGCGATTTTTGAATCTAGTTGACGCAAACTTCCCGCAGCAGCATTTCTAGGGTTAGCAAAACCTTTCTCGCCTTTTTTAATCGCCTGTTGATTTAAGCTTTCAAAGCTCGATTTCGGCATAAAAACTTCACCACGAACTTCTAAAATATCAGGATAATCATCACCCTGTAAGCGCAGTGGAATTGATTTTATTGTACGAACATTTTCAGTAATATTTTCACCAACACTTCCATCACCGCGCGTAGCGGCTTGAACAAAAACACCGTTTTCATAACGTAAACTTACCGCTAAGCCATCTAACTTAGGCTCGGCACAAATGGCAAAGTCATGTTCAGATTTCAAGCGGTCTTTGATGCGTTTAACAAACGCTTGCCACTCATCAGGAGAAAAAACATTATCAAGTGATAACATTGGTAATTGATGAGTCACTTGACTAAATGACTTAAGTGCTGCGCCACCGACCTTCTGACTTGGAGAGTCCATGGTTTTCAATTGTGGAAATTCAGTTTCTAAAGCGAGTAGTTCACGCATTAATCTATCGTATTCAGCGTCAGGAACACTTGGCTCATCAAGGACATAATATTGATGATTGTATTGATGAATTTGCTGACAAATTTCAGCGATACGTTTAACGGTGGCTTGCTCAGACATATACTTGCTCAGATATAGTTAATTAGCTTTAGACTATTTATTTTAAGATCATGAAAATGATTTGATTCAACAGGGCGAAATTACAAAATAGAAATGCCCTGTTGATATTATGATGTTGTGAATTATTAAAGTGAACCAATACAACTCTTACGTTCGAACTCACGAATAATACCCATGTAATGCTGTTCTGTTTGTTTGGTCATAACACAGCGTTTATCATCAAGTAATTGCGCTTTAAACTCAACCGCCAACTGCTTAGCTGCATTTAGCATTTTTTCAAATACTTCAAATGCATCACCAGTATTTGGCAAGGTCATAAACAAAGTAATTCCTTGGGTACTAAAGTTTTCAATATCATCAAGATCAAAAGTACCAGGGTTCATCATATTCGCTAAGCTAAATGTGACTTGGCCGTTTCCAGCGTTGTCTTGATGACGATGGAAAATATTCATTTCACCATACCTTAACCCCAAGGTTAACAATGTTGGCAATAACGCAGCTCCAGACATCATTTGACCTTCAGGCATAACAACAGAAAGCACAATAACCTGCGGCTTTATTTCAATTGGCTTTTCAACTGTTTCTGGCTCAGTTGCCGACATACTTGGCATATCATCTACGGCTTCATCACCAAAATTAATCTCCATTTGGTTACGTTTAATTGCCGATTTACGAGGGTTCTTCTTACGAGTAACTGGTAATGTCACCGCTACTTTAGGTTTAGCTTGAGTAACCGGCTCTTGATAAAGGGGCTTTGAAATAGCTTTTTCTGGCTCTTGCTGTGCTAATGTTTCTTTAGCTTCTTGTGCAGGCTCAGCAAATAGGTCTTGTTCGTAGCTGTTTTCTTCAGCGTAGTTCGGTGCATCAGACAATGCTTGTTGTTTTAAATGCTCTGGAACTTCTTCAGTTTCATTTAGCAAAGCGCCAAAATTTAACCCTTGCTCTTTTTCTTCAAATGCCGCCAAAGGAACATTTTCAGGCATAGGTTTATCTGTATGAAACTCTTCGCTATCTTCAACGGTGTGAGATTTAAGCGTGGTTTCATCATGCTTTGTATTACTCGCAACAACTTTCGGCTTGCTTACGCCGTCTTGGTCAAAACCTGAACCATCAAACCCTCTTGCTTCTGGTGCAACAGGCTCACCTTTAGCTTTTAATTTGTAAGGATTTTTTTGTTTTCTAATGGTCCAGTAACCATGAATGAAAATGGCTGCTATGACAATAGCACTAATAATAATTAATGTGTTTCTGAAATTACCTTCCATTACCTAGCCTATTCTTATACTTTTCTTTTTATGCATCTGACATAGCGATAGCTTCATCAATATCAACAGCTACCATACGTGAAACTCCCGCTTCAAACATAGTAACACCCGTTAAGTGTGATGCCATCTCCATTGCTATTTTATTGTGACTTATATATATAAATTGTACTGTTTTCGACATTTCTTGCACCAAGTTACAAAATCGGCTGACATTAGCGTCATCTAATGGTGCATCAACTTCATCCAATAAACAAAATGGTGCAGGGTTAAGTCGAAAAATCGCAAAAACTAATGATAATGCGGTCAGCGCTTTTTCTCCACCAGATAATAGATGAATCGTGCTATTTTTTTTACCTGGTGGTCTTGCCATTATCGTAACACCGGTATCTAACAAGTCTTCACCGGTTAATGTTAGGTATGCTTGCCCACCACCAAAAACTTTTGGAAATAGCTTTTGTAAATCATTATTAACCTGATCAAAGGTCAATTTAAACTTATGTCGACTTTCTTTGTCTATTTTTGCTATGGCTGATTCTAACGTTGCAATAGCACTATTGAGATCTTGATCTTGCTGATCCAAATAATTTTTACGTTCAAATTGCGTTTCATATTCTTCAATGGCAGCTAAGTTTATCGCCCCCAGTAATTGAATATCTTTCGCAAGTTTAATAAGTTGAGCTTGCCATAGTGATTCTTTTGCATGCTCTGGCATTTCTTTGACAACACTATCAATGTTTTGTTGCAGCTCAGTCAATACCTCCATTGCACTTTCCGCTCGCAATTTAAACCCTTCGCTGTCTAATTGTAAACGTGCAAGCTGCTCATTAAGCGTGCTAACCTTGTTTTGACTGGTTTTCGCTGCAAGTTCTAAAGCTGATAATTGCGTTTGACTATCATTGAGTACTTTTTGGTTAAATTGTAACTTTTCATTAATTGCCGCCAAGTTATCAAGCCATTGCGGTAAGTTTTGTTCAAACTCCTGCAATGGTGTATTGCTTTCGCTCACCACCTGACTATTAGACGCTACTCGTTGCGTTAAAATATTAATGTTTTCTTGGTTGGCGCGAATCGTTTGCTCACGTTGCGCCTGCTGACTTTTTAATTGCTCTATCGTTAAACCAAATTGATGACGTTGACGATGTAATTCTTGGCTACGTAGTTGAATTTTTTCAATAGCAACTTGCAATGTTGATTGTTGCTCTGAATAGTCTTGTGAAACATCTTCGCCTTCATTCGACAATACGGTAAGTTGTTGCTGTGCAGTAACTAAGTATTGCTGAGCATCCGTTTGATTTTTATTTTCACCGTCAATTTGTACGAGTAAGCTTTCTCGTTCACGCTGGTTATGTTGCTGCTCTTGTTGATATAACGATAAAGCTTTTTCAGCTTGGTGCAACTGACTTTTTTGCTGTTCAATGCTGGCACTTGTAGCAACTTTATCTTGCTGCAATTCACTAAACTGTTTTGCTGTTTTACTTAGCTGCCCCTCGAGAACGGCTTGCTCACTAATCAATGCTTGTAACTGACCTTGTTCTGAATCGAGTTGACGTTGCAAGCTAATATAGTCATAACCTTGCTCAAATTTACCTTTTCTTAAAATATGCTGGCTTAACCAAGTACCATCGGGGCAAATTAAGCTTTCCTGACTGGATATATTAGCTAATTGTTGTTTAGCATTGCTATAGTCAGTGGCTAGTAAAATATCATTAAACCAAGGAGTGAGTTCATCAACCCCTGATACTTTGCTAGCCAAACTTTTGGTGTTTATTTCGCAACTTACCTGACTTTCAACTTTGCAGTCTTTAAAAACAAAGCACAGTGTTTGAGCCGTTAAATTCTCGCCTTCATCAGCCTCAGGCAAGACTTCAATTAAGTGGCCTGCTAATAAATGAGATAATACCGCTTCAACGGCAAACTCCCAGCCAGGCGCAACATCAAGCTGGCTTTGTATACTTTCTATTACCGGAATATTTTGCTCAACAAACCATTGCTCTTGGTTTTTACTCCACAAAGATTTATCGGCAAGCTTAGCGTTAACATCCGCAATAATCTGTTTTTTAACCGCTTGTTGTGCCGTTAAGGTTGAAAATTGTTGCTGTAGCGTCTGATTTTGCGTCGTTAACTGATTTTCAGCAAGAGTAAATTCACTAGTTTGACGCTGTAAACTTTCAATAGCCTTTAAAATAGTGCTTTTTTCTTGCTCGTGCTGCGAGTCCATAAGGTTATTGAGCTGCGGAAGATGAGCTAATTGCTTATTAAGTTTTTCAACACGCAGTTTCGCTTGTTCAAGCATAGTTTGTTGTTGAGTTATCTCAGCATGAACTTTCAACTTTTGTTGCTGATAGTCGTCACGTTTTTGTTGCTGCTGCTGCCATAGTACATGCAATTGCTTTTGTTGACTTTGCTGAAGTTCTAATTCACTTTGCTTGCTATTTAATTCTGTTTCAATCGCTTGTAATTTCGGTTGCTGCTCAACTAATTGTTTAACGCAAACTTGTAACTGCTCTTGCTCTGTTAATATTAATTGTTGGGCATTTAACAGTTGTTGCTGCGTGAGCACATTATCTGCTTGCGACTTTGCCGCCTGCTCTTTCAAGTGCTTAATGTTTTGTTCAGCGCGTGTAATGTCTTGTGTTAAATTGAGTTTTTGCTGTTGTAGAGTTTGATTACCGTCATTACAGCTAACCACGGCCTCTTTTAACTTTATAATTGCTAATTCGTGTTGGCTGATTTGGGCATTTTGACTGGCCACTTTATTGTCAATTTCAACAATACGTGTTTGATGCTGTTCTCTTTGTTGCTCAAACTTCTGCCAGCGCAATACGGCAAGTTCCGCTTTATATTTGCGCTCTTGCTGTTTTAAGGTACGAAAGCGTTTCGCGGCTTGTGCTTGTTGGTGCAATTTATCGATTTGCACATCAAGTTCAACGCGAATGTCGTTTAAACGAGTTAAATTTTCTCGGGTGTGACGAATACGTGTTTCAGTTTCTTTGCGGCGTTCTTTGTATTTAGAAATGCCTGCCGCTTCTTCAATAAAAACTCTTAGCTCTTGCGGTTTTGACTCTATTAAACGAGAAATTGTGCCCTGTTCGATAATTGCATAACTGCGAGGGCCTAGACCTGTACCAAGGAAAATATCAGTGATATCACGTCGACGACATTTTGAACCATTTAAAAAGTAGGTATTAACCCCTTCCCGGTTAACAACACGGCGCACAGAAACTTGGTTACGATCGGCCATATTACCTTGAATACGACCTTGGGTATTATCAAATAGCAATTCAACGCTGGCTTGCCCAATAGGTTTTCGACTCGCCGCACCATTGAAAATAACATCGGTCATGGCATCGCCACGAAGGTTTTTTGCAGAGCTTTCACCTAAAACCCAACGTACGGCGTCAATAATATTTGACTTACCACAGCCGTTGGGTCCAACAATGGCGGTCATTTGTTTTTCAAATGGTACCTTAGTTGGATCGACAAATGATTTAAATCCTGCCAATTTTATATGCTTAAGTCGCATTAAATCGAATAACCTAATTGTTGCTAGCTATTGTTAAAAATTCAGCAATTAAATGATAAAATTTAAACAATAATAAAGAAATAAATAAAAACTTTAATAATTGCCGTCACTGTACCAGAGATTGATGTACTTTGTAACATCACAATACTGTTCATCTCTTGGTAAGGATCCTATAATCGAACTATGAATATCAACTAGTTAGGTTAATAAAGCAGCAATGAATAACAATAATAAACCACCTTTGGCAAACGGCGGCGCCGGATACTTCATCAAAGGTTTTGAACTGATCCGTACTCCCGGTATTCGCCGTTTTGTTTTTATTCCGTTAACAGTCAACCTGATACTTTTTGCCAGTGCTTTCTACTATATGTTTTTGCAATTGGAAAGTTACATGCTGACAATTGAAGATTGGCTTGGTGATTCTTTTGCATGGTTAAGTAGTTTTATTTGGCCTTTAGCGGTGTTATTCGTGTTAATTATTTTCTCATTTATCTTCAGTTCAGTGGCTAACTGGATAGCAGCACCATTTAACGGCTTGTTATCAGAGAAAGTAGAAGCATTATTAACAAATCAGCCATTAAATGACGGTAGTGCCTTAGATGTTGTTAAGGACATTCCTCGTACATTAGGGCGAGAAGTAAGCAAGTTGGCGTATTATTTACCGCGCGCAATCGGCTTCTTTTTGTTGTATTGGATATTGCCCGTTATTGGTCAAGTACTTTGGTTTTTGTTTCTTGCTTGGATGATGGCGGTACAATATAAAGATTATCCTTTCGACAATCATAAAATTGACTTTACACAAATGCGACAAGCCTTAAAGCAACGACAAGGTTTAAGCTATAGTTTTGGCATTACCACTGCTATATTTTCTATGATCCCATTTATAAATTTAGTGGTTATGCCAGTCGCTATTTGTGGCGCAACAGCTTTGTGGGTAGACCATTATCGAGAAGATTTCGTTGACCGTTCATAAAAACCAAATAACAATCAATATCTTGCTAAAGTTTAACCAAAATGAACAAGCATCAATCATATTTTGATGTTTGTTTGAGCTGGCGTTCAATATTCATCGTGGCATCGAACAAGACTTTTCAGCTATTATTTGACAGCAAAAACTTCAAAGTGCACACTAAATACAGCCTATATCATTCAAATTATGTAGAAAATTAATAAGGATCCGGTAATGCAACCACTGCGTTTACTTTCTAAAAGACCATTTTTAACCAGCATACTATTTCTGTTTACAGCGAGTATTTTTTCTATAAGTGCTGTCAATGCAGAAACAATTGAAGCAGATAAAAGCGCTGAAAAAAAGATTGAAATCCCCGTAGTTGATGATGCTCGAATTTTTGCTCGATTTGATGATAAAGCACCTGCGGTTATTAATTACTTCACTTCTGCCACTGAAGAAACCGTGATCGATTTTTATCAAAAAAGCTATGGCGAACCAATTGCGCAAGAACGAAAGCGAGGACGTTTAACGATAAATTTCTCGAAAGAATTGCAAGAAATACGTGTTGTTATTTCACAGCAAAACAACATGCGTCAGGTTGATGTTATTGTTGATAAAAGTAGTAAAATATAAATAATTTAATTCTTATTCATCGTTGCTTGAACATAAAAAACAGCGCGTAATCGCAATGCCATTTACTTAATGTAAATGGCATTTTTACATATGCACACGTCTTAAAATTCAAACTACTTTCATAGGCTTGGGTCAATTTAGCTAACCTAAAATCTTATATATGCCGAGAGTTAATTTAATAGCAGGCTAATTTTGAAATGACATCATAGGCATAAACTTTTAATGCGCTTTAGCTGATAATGACCACTTTTATGAATTACCTACTAGCAGAATAAATTTACTCGCCAACACCTGTCATTATAAAAGTGTTTTGTTTTCAATATATTTATCGATTATACCTTTATTGCTCGCAACCTCCTGTTACATAAAAGCAACGAAAACCTAACTTACAATGACCGAATTCTTGCCAATATAAATTACACTTACCTTTAAATAAAAAGCGAAAGTTTATGGGCAGTCAATGTTAAATTTAACAGCAAACCATGGAGTTTTATCAAAAATAATTTTCGTTTGGATTATTTGCGGCTCACTATTTTTTACCACTAATTCTATTGCTAAGACTAAAAAACCGCCTTTATCTGACGATCAATCGCCGGCAAGAATTAAGTTTGCGGATAACATTCCTGACCATAAAAAAGCCATGCTTATAACTTGGGTGAATCACGCCGAAAATGCCTTACGCTCAATTTATGGCACACTTCCCGTTGAAAACTACATCACGGTAATTAAAGCGAGTAAACGTGGTTCTAGTGCTGTGCCTTGGGGTGAAGTAAACCGATATTCTCCACCTGAAGTCACCCTAGTTATTAACACCAAAAGTAGCCTACAGGACTTAAAAGCCGATTGGACCATTTACCATGAACTTAGTCATTTACTTATTCCTTACGATGCGGGTGATGCAAGGTGGTTTTCAGAAGGTTTGGCTAGCTATTACCAAAATATAACTCAAGCCAGAGTTGGCATGTTTGACGAAAAAACGATGTGGCAAAAACTCTATAATGGTTTTGAACGCGGTAATAAACAGCAAAAGTATAACCATCAGCCCTTAAGTTATGTCAGTGACAATATTGGTCAGAACCGCAACTATATGCGCATTTATTGGAGTGGTGCTTTGTATTGGCTTAAAGCTGACGTCGCACTCCGTGAGTTAAGCAAAAATTCATCTAGCCCCTATTCGTTAGATTTAGCATTAAAACAGTTACAACAATGTTGCTTTAATCGTTACCTAAGCGTAGAAGAAATTGTAGAAAAGCTTGATGAACTAAGCCAAAGCCAAATTTTTAGTACTTTGTTAGAAGAGTTCTCCACAAGCTATGCTATTCCAGCTTATCTACCACTATTAAATAAATTGGGATTAGAAGTTTCAAATGGAAAAATTGAACTCAATAATCACGCAATATTAAGCATGCAAAGAAAAGCTATATTCACAGGAAAATCTTTGTAATTTATCTGGTAAAAAGTGGATATTTCTTTCGCTAAAAACAAAAGGGAAAACTTGTAGTACGTAAAATGTGTGCTACAAATAGGTTAATGGAATTAATTATTTATCGCTTCGTTTTCTACGACGGATAAATAGTTAATCGTCAAGCAAAAGGAATTATTGCAATGAGAATTTTAATGGTTGATGACATGATTTCAATGCGTCAGGTTATGTTACATATGCTTCGAAGCCTTGGTCATACAGATGTTGATGAAGCTGCTGATGGATTACAAGCTTTTAACTTACTCAATAAGAATAGCTACGACCTACTTATAACCGATTACCACATGCCTAAAATGGATGGGCGGCAACTACTTAAATCGATACGTAGCAGCGAGAAATTAGCAGACCTTCCCGTACTTATGATTTCATGCGAAAGTGAAAAACGTCGTGTAAAAGCAATTATTAGTTGTGATGTTACTGACTTTATTATTAAACCGTTCAATTTACAGACGCTTGAATTGAAAATTAAAAATGTTGAAAAATACATTTGGCCACAAATAAATAACTTTTAACCACTTTGATGTCTGCTCGTACTTAATAACGAAAATTAGCTTTCAATATAAAACTTTCCATTCAATCGACAACTTTGATATTCAAGTATTGTATTTACGCCACGTAAAAAGTTGTCCGATTTCAGAAGATATAACAATCAATAAAAATACAGTTGAACAACACCATAGAATTAACTAACCTGTCGCCTGTTGTTATCACATAGCCGTTATAATCGAACTCAATTGAAAGTAAATTGAAAGTAAATAAAAACCAAATCGGCCAAATGAATATAAAAGGAAACAGAATGTTGAAAAGTCATTTTTCATCGGTGCAAGCATGCTTAATCACAGTTTTATTAATCGCATTAAGTGGTTGTTTTAACCCTGATCCAGCGGTGAAATCAGTAAACGCTTATATTGAAGAACAAAAAACAGATAAAACTCAAGTTGACTGGAAAACTAAATTAGAAAAACCAGAAATCGTTGAATTTAACCCTGAAGCTAAATACTACTGGGATATAGAAACCACTGAAGGAAATTTAGTCGTTGAGTTATTTCCTAAAACTGCCCCAATGCACGCAACAAGCACAATCTATTTAACTAATTTAGGCTTTTATGATGGTTTAATTTTTCATCGTGTGATCAGTAGTTTTATGGCACAAGGTGGTGACCCACTTGGCAATGGCCTTGGTAACCCGGGCTATAAATACGCAGGCGAGTTTGACGGTACATTAACTCATGATAAAGCAGGCTTGCTAAGTATGGCAAATTCTGGCCCCAATACCGATGGTAGCCAATTTTTCATTACCTTTACACCAACGCCTTGGTTAGACGGTAAGCACACTATATTTGGTGAAGTAGTTGAAGGTTTAGATACAACACTAAGTGCGATTGAAGCATTAGGTAGCCGTTCTGGCCGTACGAAAAAAGAAGTAAAAATTATTAAAGCCAGTATTCGTGTTGAATAGCATTAATGTGAAAATAAAATCGTTTTAAATTTGCTATAAATTATAAACAAGGTGAACTTATCTTCACCTTGTTTTAATTAGGAGAATATTCAGAGCTTACTTGTTCAATGCTGCTTTAGCCGCTTCAACTTTACTAAAATCTAATCCTAGTTCATCAACAGCTTCTTTTATTAATGCAGGGTTTTGCATTAATAACATCATCATCGCTTGTAACTTTTCTTGTGGAATACCTAACTGTTGCACTGTTGCCATTGCCATTAGCGGGTTTTCTGTTAACGCTTGAAATACTTCTTTGGTTTGCTCATCACTAACGTTATGTTCTTTTAAAATTGCAATAATTGGGTTCATCTAATTTCCTATTTATTTACTTGTTCATTAATTTAATTTGACTTTACTAAGTTCAACTTTTGCGAATTATTGATACTTTAACATCGCTTTAATCAATTTAAAAAGTCATTACAAATTTGTGTCTGTTTTATTAGTTGTGTCTTAAAACACTAACTACGTCTATTTTTCGGTACATAATTTAAAATGGATATAGGAACAACTTTTTTCACTGGGAATTCTTCAAATTCTCGGCGTTCAATGACGTGATCTAAGTGACTTTCAATCGCGCATAGATTTCTAAAGTTATCTTTTGCAACAAATGAAACCGCTTCTCCGCTTTTACCGGCACGGCCTGTACGGCCAATACGATGAATATAGTCATCTACTTTATCAGGTAGGTCGTAGTTAACCACACGCGAAAGCTCGCCTATATCGATGCCACGAGCAGCAATACCAGTTGCGACTAAAAAGTTAATTCTACCAGCTTTAAAGTCATTTAAAATTTGTTCACGAACAGCCTGCGTTCTGCCACTATGTATAGATTCAGCGGCAATTCCGCGCTTCTCTAATTGGCTTACTAGTTTTGCTGCACCATGCTTAGTTTCAATGAAAATTAGTGCCTGCTGCCATTGTTGTTCTTTAATTAAATGACTCAATAATGCTGACTTATTGGTTTTATCAACCGTTACCAGCCATTGCGCTATTTTCGGTTTTGACGCACTATTTTTAGCGATAGATATTTCACTAGCGTTATGGATAGTACGCTTTGCCAATGCTCTTACATCATCAGAAATGGTGGCTGAGAATAATAAATTTTGACGCTGTTCAGGTAAACGTTCAATAATTTTATTAATATCTTCGATAAAGCCCATATCTAGCATTCTATCGGCTTCATCTAATACAAAGGTTTCAAGTTGATCAAAGTGTACAGCGCGCTGATGTGCCATATCGAGTAAACGACCGGGTGTCGCCACTAAAATATCGATACCCCAGATCAGACGTTGTTTTTGTGGCTCTATTTCAATACCGCCATACATTGCCATTGAACTAATATTTAAATATTTACCATATTGTGAAATGCTCGCTTCAACTTGAATAGCAAGTTCACGTGTCGGCGTTAAAATCAAAGCACGAACACGTTTGCCACGTAAATTACGCTCTTCATCATTTTCAGCGGCGCTTAATTTTTCCAATAACGGTAGAACAAAACTTGCAGTTTTTCCTGTGCCCGTTTGTGCTGCAGCAATAATATCTTTACCCGATAACACAACAGGTATTGCCTGCTTTTGAATTTCAGTAGGTTTTGCATAATCTAAATCAGCTATCGCATTTAATAGCGGAGTTGACAATCCAAGCTTGGAAAATGGCATTAAAAATCTCTTTAAGTGTGTACAAGCGAATAAATAGAGTAAGGAATAGAGTCATCCTAAAAATTAGCGGTGATTATAGCATTAATAGTAAACGCCATGAAATCGAACTTTTCTTATCGAGGTTACATTCGCCACTTATGCCCTACTAAGCTATTCATTTTGATGAAGTGTAATTATTTAGTATTAAATTGTAACCGTAGAGATTTTTACCCTACTTTTATCTTACTTGCTGATATACTGAATTTTATTCAGCAAAGTGTTTCTACTTTGTACAAGTTGTAAAACAAACAATAGAACATCAACTTAGGTTATTTGTGAAATGGAAAATGCAGAGCAACAAAGAAATATCAAAGAAGCATCATACGGTAACGTTTATGTAATGACGCATTCTTTTTTCAGCGATGTAATTAAAATTGGCTGTACTCCATCAGACCCTCACGAACATGCAAAATTATTATCATCGAAAACACCCGGTGAATATACTGTGGTTTATTCATTAAATTGTATAAAGCCATGTCGAGTAAAAAAGCAAATACGCGAATACCTAAATGCTAAAGAATATGTAGATGGCTTTTATCAAGTACCTGCAGAAGTTGCAGAAAGCCTTCTAAAAAGAGAAGTATTGAGAATTCCTATTCTTAACGCTGGTTAACCCCACCATAATTACAACATCCGCAACATCAATTTAACGACAAAACATTCACCGGTATTATAGATACTTGCATCTGACAGCGCTGTCACGTAAATTATTGATTACTGATAATTAATGTGGAACATCTCTATGAACAGCACTGATCGCCGTAACTTTTTAAAATCTATCGCAGTTGTTACCGCAGCTGGTGTTGTTTCTGGCTGTTCGTCATCAAAAGAGAATGAAAAATATTCCCCATCGATGCAGCCTCAAGGTAAGTCAGTTATGGGGCTTACGGTGCCAAAAATGGACGTAGTTCGCATTGGTTTTATTGGTGTCGGAGAACGGGGCTCTGGCCATGTAAAACACTATTGTCATATTGATGGTGTAGAAATTAAGGCCATTTGTGACACTAATGAAGTAGTGCTAGATAAATCAATTGAATATGTAGTTAGCAAAAACTTCCCTCGCCCTGCTCGCTATACCGGTACAGAACATAGCTATCGTGAAATGCTAAATCGTCAAGATATCGATATTATCATCATTTCCACACCTTGGGCTTGGCATACGCCTATGTGTGTAGAAACAATGGAAAGTGGCAAACATGCATTTGTAGAAGTACCCGCAGCAACCACAATTGAAGAGTGTTGGCAGCTAGTCAATACCGCTGAACGCACGCAGAAAAACTGCATGATGATGGAAAATGTTTGTTATGGTCGAGATGAGCTGATGGTGCTAAATATGGTACGCCAAGGATTATTCGGCGACCTATTACATGGTGAAGCCGCTTATATTCATGAACTGCGATGGCAAATGAAAGAAATAGAAGAAAAAACTGGCTCATGGCGCACATACTGGCATACAAAAACCAACGGAAATTTATACCCTACTCACGGTTTAGGGCCTGTTTCTCAATACATGAACATCAATCGCGGTGACAGGTTTGATTACTTGACCTCAACAAGTTCACCAGCGATAGGCAGACAAGCTTATGCTAAAAGAGAGTTCACAGCGGATCATGAAAGAAACCAGCTAAAATATATCGCAGGTGATATGAACACCACGCTGATTAAAACAAAGTTAGGCCGCAGTATTATGGTTCAACACGATACCACTACCCCTCGCCCATACTCACGTCATAATTATATTCAAGGGACTAATGGTGTATTCGCTGGCTTTCCCAATCGTATTGCTTTAGAAAATATTCCGCCAGCAATAGCGACTCAATATGAGTCAGAGTATCAACAAAAAATGACTGAATGGCGCGCTACTGGTAGTAAAGGTCGTCAGCCAAAACTGCAGAGTTTTCACCGCTGGGATGAAGATATTGCAAAATGGCAAGCACAGTTTGATCACCCTATGTGGTTAAACATGGGGCAAGAAGCCGAGCGTAACGGCGGCCATGGTGGCATGGACTTTTTAATGCTTTGGCGCATGGTTTATTGTTTAAGAAATGGCGAAGCACTTGATCAAGATGTATACGATGCTGCCGCATGGTCAGCCATTGCACCGCTAAGTGCTGACTCAGTAACAGACCGAAGCAACTCAAAGGATATCCCTGACTTTACACGTGGTGTTTGGCAAAGCGCTAAACCACTTGGCATTATTGCCTAGCTATCGGAAGTGTATTTTAAATGAATCAACTAAATACTTTAGTGATACTTGCCGCTGGAAATGGTTCTCGTTTTGGTGGTGCAAAGCAGTTTGCTTGTTTTGGGAAAAAGCAATTAACCTTGATGGAATACAATATCCATCACGCTATGGATGCAGGGTTTAACCACGTAATATTTATCACTCAAGCTTCCCAAAAAGCACAATTAAAGCAAGAGGTAATTGCCCGTTTACCAAAAAGCTTGAACGTCGAAATTGTTATTCAATCATTCGATATATTACCTAAAAATTGTCATGTTCCCCCAACAAGAACCAAACCTTTAGGTACGGCACATGCGCTTTGGTGTGCTAAAGATAATATTAGCGAGAATTTTGTTGTTATTAATGCTGATGACTATTACGGACAACAGGCCTTTAGCATGCTTAAGCAACAACAAATATCTCGGCCTACAAGCGATGTAGCGCATTACACCATGGTTGCCTACCTTATGCAAAATACACTTTCTGAGCATGGCAGCGTAAATCGTGGGTTGTGTGAGTACAATAATAAAATGCAATTACAAAAAGTCACTGAGATAGAAAATATTCAGCAATCAATAGTTGCAGGCAATGCGATTATCTCGGGTGAAATATCAACAACTAAGCAGGCAATTTCGATTACAGATAACGCATTAGTATCAATGAACTTCTGGGCCTTTAATCCGAAAATATTTTCCGCCATCGAGCAAAAACTTAGCAACACTTTTACTGTTTCTGCAGATAAGAAAACTGAATGTTATTTACCCGATATCGTCATGTATCAACTTGAGAAAAAACAAGTAAAAGTTGATGTATTAAAATCCGAAGATAATTGGTTTGGGGTCACTTATGCAGCAGACTCTCTATCTGTCGATAGTCAAATCGACCGAATTTTTTCACCTTCCAAGCAATTTTAAAGCGCAGATATATGAATAAAATGATAATAGAAGACAAACTTCAGCTAACATTAGATTTTGTATTAACGCATTTTCAAAGGTCTTCTCTTGGCTATTCAGTTTCATCACTTGGTAATGGCTTAATTAATCACACTTATTTAGTAAAAGCAGGCAACAAGCCTTTCGTATTACAACGTATTAATGAACATGTTTTTCGACAACCTTGGTTAGTTACTCGCAACGCAGATCTTATCAATCAACATTTAATAATGAAAAAACAGCAAGGTAATTATCCGTTAGCCACGATCAGCCAACTGACAAATACGAAAAACGATACCCTACTGCAGTTAGATAGCGGTTATTGGCGTGCGATAGAGTTTATTCCCTGCAGCTATTCCGTCGAAGCAGTAACAACACCTCAGCAAGCAGAAAGTGTTGCAAATGCTTTTGCCGAATTTAACGCAGCATTAAGCGATTTCCCCGCCCAAACACTATCAGAAATAATTCCTGACTTTCATCATTTAGCGCACAGGTTACAACAGCTTACTGAGGCAATTAATACTGATACAGTAAAGCGAAAATCTCTTTGCCAACCGTTAATTGATTATTGCTTTGAGCAACAAAGTTTTATAAAAGAAGTGGCTGACTTGATCAAGACCTTACCAGTAAAAGTTACTCACAACGACACTAAAATTAATAACTTGTTGTTTAGTTCAAATACTCATCAAGCCATTGCAGTGATTGATCTTGATACCTGTATGCCCGGTTTTTTGATGCATGATTTTGGCGATATGGTTCGAACCTGTTGCTCGAATTTGCCAGAGGATAGCACCGCTTTAGACCAAATGACAATTAGGCTCGACATATTTAGTTCGCTTGCCAAGGGTTATATTTCAACCTTGGATAAGCATATAGATGAAATAGAAAAAGGCAGTTTACTCGTTGGAGCACTGTTGATTCCTTTTATGATGGCAGTTCGATTTTTAACCGACTATCTTGACGGCGACAACTATTTTCATATCAAACATCAAGAACACAACTTAGAACGAGCAAAAAATCAAATGCAATTATTTAAGTTGCTCAGCCAACAACGAGAGCAATTAGACGATATAATTGCCAATATTTAACATCATCACTCTTATTTCACGCAGCTTGACTCACAGTTAAGATTATTACTGAGTAGATATATTTCTAACAATTATGTCATCAAGCTATATCGATTCTATTCGGTTGGACTGATTTTCATTAAACATATAGCCCCTAGCGCAGTAGGCTGTACTCATGGTGCACTTTTGTTTTATAAGCTGTTTAGGTGTACTTATTTAATTCTTATTACTGAGAAGTCTTCGTAAAAACGAGAAAACAGCACTCCCCCCTTTAATCTTTTGATATTAAAAACAAAATCATCAATTTTTATGTTGTGTATTACTGCTAATTCTCACTAATTCCGCGTTTTGGGCCTCACTTGGTTTTTATTAGTTTCTAAAGTATTGAAATTGTGTGATATTAATGAAAATCAAATGAGTTTTATGAGACGGAAATTACTAAGACGTCTACATAATAAACTGTTAGAAGCATCAAGGACTACGGATGAAAAGTTTACTGTTAGGAGCTCTATTATTAGCACCTTTATCACTATATGCCCAAAATTTTGAAGGGATTATAAAATTTAACCTTGAGTATGAAATTACAGATGCCAGGATTATAGGGACTGATCTAAATAAAGAATTAGGGCGAGAAATTAAGTCTTATTACAGTAAAACTAAAAAGCTCGATCGTTATAACACTGGAGTTACAGAATTATTTAATTCTTCAGAAACTATTTCAAGAATTCGAGAGCCAAATGGAAGTAATTTAATTATTAATGTGGCAACAGATAGCGTATCTATTATCAAAATATCTGATATCCCAACTAATGAAGTAATATTAGGCTGCCCACTTAAAGCTATATTAGTTCAATATAGTGACTCTACGAGTACAGAACTACACTACTGTGAAGCTCTTAAGGTATCTCCATCTTTTTTCAAAAACTATAAATTAAGTGGGTACGATCAAATAATCAGTAGAATTAAAAGCATACCTTTAAAAACATACAGAAAATCAATTCTTTATAATACAATTTATACGGCAGTTGATAAAAAGGAAATGAAAGTAGATAAGACTATTTTTAACTATCCTAAAGGTTTGGAGTGGGAAGTTTCTCCTGATTTCTAATGCTTCTAACAAGTGACTATGGTGTCAAACCTTAATAATTAATTCATTTTAGGATCCCAATAGACACCATCTCTCACCATCGAATTGAGTGTGATCACGAGCTTTCTAATACACGCTATTATCGCTACTTTTTTTGGTTTTCCAGTCGCGATTAGTCGATGATAAACCGCTTTGAATGTTGGGTTACATTGAATGGCTGACATCATTGCCATGTACATGGCCGTTCTTATTTGTGAACGTCCCCCACGTATCATTCGTTTACCTTTGTATGAGCCACTTTCACGATTGAATGGAGCTACGCCGACCAAGGATGCCGCTTCCTTATTGTTGATATAGCCAAGCTCAGGCATCTCGCTGATTAAGTTAAATGCCACCACATTTCCAACACCAGGTACGCTTTGAATAATGTCATTTTTGATTTTATATTCC